>Ga0334885_1005140_pt1 | contig 10810 bp, 5 predicted proteins | sample GraSluR1_MG_8_FD_207233 | JGI IMG/M metagenome (GOLD analysis project Ga0334885, IMG submission 207233) | Sludge microbial communities from methane-producing bioreactor in Wageningen University, Netherlands - Granular Sludge_31_05-R1 | ecosystem: Engineered > Bioreactor > Anaerobic > Unclassified...
AACCGCCGCTATCCCGTGGTTTACCTGTTGCATGGGCTGGGCGACGATGAGACCTCATGGCTGGAATACGGGCGCGTCGGGCAATACAGCAACCTTGCCTCGTCATCAGGTGATATCGCCCCGGTGATTTTTGTGATGCCCCAGGCATTCAGGACTTATTATGTGAATGACTATGCCGGAGTTTTTCCATACCAGGATATGCTTGTGCAGGAATTTGTCCCTCACATCGACAGCCTTTTCAGAACGATTCCCGATGCCCGCAGCCGCGCGGTAATGGGTTATTCCATGGGAGGATTCGGGGCGATGGTGCTCCACCTTGCCCATCCCGGGGTGTTCGGCGTTTCCGTCCCCCTGAGTATGTCGGTAAGAACGGACGGGCAATATATGACCGAAGAAGCTTCCGGCTGGGATGAGCAATGGGGTCGGCTTTTCGGCGCTCCCGGGCTTACGGGTGCCGACCGCCTCACGGATTACTACAAGTTGCACAGCCCGTTTTATACCCTTCCCGGATTGAGTGAAGCGCAGAAAAAGAACCTGAAAATATATATGGTAAACGGCGACGAAGAGCAAACCCTTTGCCGCAGCAATGAGATGCTGCACATCCTGATGCACCGTTCTGACGTTCCGCATCATTACAGGGTCATCGATGGCGGTCACAGCTTCAGGGTTTGGCATGCCGCCTTGCCCGGCGCACTGCGCTTTATCAGCGATGCCTTCGAAGGTAAACCTTACCGGGGTGATCTTATGGATTCTCTTGCAGCCGGACAGTTTCCTCATGAGCAGATGATGAAGGTGAATACCGGCGGTGAGCAGGTATTTGCGTTTGTACCGGATGATTATCAGGTATCCGACAGAAAGTATCCCGTTATTTATTTTGCCGGAATCACAGGGCAGGAACAGATGGCTTCGGTCAGCTCTCTGCTCGACCACGAAATCCGGGCAGGAAATGTAACACCCATGCTGATGGTGTTTCTTCCCGCAAAGGATGAGGCCGGGATAATGACATTGATCGATCAGCTTGAAAAGCAGCTACGCATTCGTCCCGGCTACCGGTTCAGGTCAGTTGCAGGATATGGAAAAAGTTCGGAAGCAGTGCTGCAGTTGCTGAACGGGGAAATGCGTTTCAGCAGTTGTCTGCTCACAGGCGCCGTTATGAGCGGGGCCGAAGTGGATGGCAACCTTTCATCATTTACAGTGGAAAAGCTGAAAAGAACCAACCTGTTCATTGATGCGCCCGATGACGGCTGTTGCGCTGAGGGTAATGGCGAACTGCACATGATGCTCCGCGATATGGAGGTAAACCATGAGTACAGGGTAAGGCAGGGCAACGGAGACGAAGGCTGGATATCAGGCGGATTAAGAGAAGCAATTAACATGATTTCAACCAGATTTCACAGATAACGGATTATTCACACACCAAAAACAAGCAGATATGTTTATCGTAAGTAGTTACACGCTGGCCGTCGCCCTTTGCTTCGTCACCATGCTATGCTGGGGCTCCTGGGGCAACACGCAGAAACTTGCCGCCAAAACCTGGCGCTATGAATTGTTTTACTGGGATTATGTTATCGGGGTTGTACTCCTCTCGTTGATCATGGGCTTTACGCTTGGAAGCACAGGGGAGCAGGGTCGCGGATTTGTTTCTGACCTGATGCAGGTGAGTGCGGCCAACTTTGGCAGCGCCTTCCTGGGCGGTATAATTTTTAACGCATCCAATATCCTGCTCTCTGCTTCCATTTCGCTTGCTGGTATGGCAGTCGCTTTCCCGGTTGGCGTAGGACTGGCCCTGGTGCTGGGAGTGTTTATCAATTATTTCGGAGCGCCTTACGGAGATGCTGTTTTGCTGTTCAGCGGGGTGGCCCTTATCGTTTTTGCACTGGTATTTAATGGCGTGGCTTACGGAAAGATCACGAAAAACAAGGATAAGAATGTAGCCCGCAAAGGTCTGTATATTGCCATTGCTGCCGGTATCCTGATGTCGTTCTTCTACCGTTTTGTGGCTGCCGCCATGGATCTCAACAACTTTGAATCACCCACGCCCGGAATGGTTACGCCATACACCGCCGTATTTATTCTTGCGTTGGGTATGTTGTTCAGCAACTTCTTCTTCAATACCTACCTGATGAAGAAGCCTTTCGTCGGGGAACCGGTGACCTACAATGCTTATTTCAGCGGAGGGTTCTCCACACACATGGTGGGTGTGCTCGGCGGTCTGATCTGGGGCATTGGTACCTCCCTGAGTTATATTGCCACCGGTGAAGCCGGTGCTGCCATTTCGTATGCACTCGGACAGGGCGCAACCATGGTTGCCGCCTTCTGGGGCGTATTTATCTGGAAAGAGTTCAGGGGAGCGACCAAAACCATTAATATCCTGCTTTTCCTGATGTTTTTGCTTTTCACCTCCGGCCTCGCACTGATCATTGTGGCCGGGAATCAGTAGAATTTTAATTCCAATCACTCAATAACTCTCATTCATTAACCAAAAACCAAAAAAACAATGAAAAAGTTTTTTTCAATCATGGTACTGGCAGCCATCACTGCCATGAGTTTCACTGCATGCGACAACAAGGACGACGACGGAGATGACCCCATTGTTGTACCTCCCGCAAAAATCAAAACCATCGGCGTGAATTACGGAGACGGCGTTGAAGGTTATGAATTTATCTATGACGCCAACGACAGGGTTTCAAAAATCTACAATTCATGGGAAGGCGTTGCGGTTGATACCATCACCTATGACTACTCGGTAGCCGGTAAACTGACCATCACCAAGGAAGACTGGCCCACCACTTACGAACTCAATGCACAGGGACTGGTAGTGAAGGAAATCTGGGACGAAACCAGCTATGCCTCCTATGAGTATGATGCCAATGGATACCTCACCGGCATCAATGAATTCTGGGATGGCACCAACCACAAGAAATTTGAGGTTGAAGTGACCAATGGCAATGTTACCAAACATACCAGGTACAACGACGAAGGGGTTGTAAACCGTTACAAAACCTTCACATACACTGCCGGTGAAAACACTGCAAAAATCCAGCAGGCCAATGCCGTGGATTCAAACTGGAAAACCGTTGGCGGAATCTTTGGCAAGCCCAGCAATAAACTGGTTGACTATCTTGAGTACTGGGCTCCGGGCGACGAAGCCAACAAGAAAACCACCACCATCACCTATACCTTCGATGCAAAGAACAGGATCGCAACCATGACCCGCGCAGGTGATGGCTGGCAGGAGAATTATACCTTCACTTATTACGAAGACTAAAAGAATATGAGCCTTCCAATGATTACAGAGATGTTTGATCTTCTTAATAATGATTGGTTGGTGTGTTTTTGAGGAGGGAAAAGAGGTGCTTAGCAGGCTATCTGCAGGCGCCTCTTCCTGTTTTCCTCCGAAAGGCAGGAAGGTATGAGCTGATAAGTCCCCGATAAAGCAGGGGTGCGCCAGCTATGATTTTGATAAGTCATACATCAACAAGGGAATACAACATTAATTTGCTGTAAATGAGAAACGTCAGATACAAGGGAATGATTGCCGGGCTGCTGATCCTGGTTACAGGTCTGATGTTGCCGGTACCGCCGGGAATGTCGGAAAGTGCCCGCAATGCCGGGCTGGTAACCATACTGATGGCCGTCTGGTGGATTACGGAGGCCATTCCGATCTATGCCACCGCCTTCCTTCCAATGGTCTTGTTTCCGCTGCTGGGTATTTTACCGGCCGGCGATACAGCCATCAATTATGGTCATGACTTTGTTTTGATGATGATTTCCGGCTTTTTTCTGGCGAAAGGGATAGAGGCCCAGAATCTGCATAAAAGGATTGCTATGGTTCTCATTCGCGCCCTTGGCACCAGCCGCCCGGTCATCCTGATGAGCATTATGCTCGTAACCGCGTTTCTGTCGATGTGGATTGCCAATGTCACTGCCGCCCTGCTGATGTTGCCGATCGGGATGGCATTGATTACCAAGGAAGAATCTTCAGGTACCGCCAGCCACTTCGGAACTGCCCTGATGCTGGGGATTGCCTACTCGGCCAGCATCGGCGGAACGGCAACCCTCATCGGTTCGCCCACCAATATGATATTTTCGGGAGTCCTCGCCAAGATGTTTCCCGAAGCGCCATCCATCAGTTTTCTTACCTGGTTGAAAATTGGTTTTCCCCTGGTTGTTGTGTTTCTTCCGATTGTATGGATATACCTGGTGAAGCTTTTCAGGGTGCGCGAAAGCATTCCGGGCAGCAGGGAGCTGATCGGCGATGAACTGAAAGCCATGGGGCCCATGAGTCCTGGCGAAAAGCGGGTGCTGTGGATATTTATCCTTACTTCGTTGGGTTGGATTTTCCGCGAGAATCTGGTGATCGATAATTTTGTGTTGCCCGGCTGGAGTAACCTGCTGGGAATGGAACATTATGTACATGACAGCACAGTCGGTATGTTTTCGGTAATGCTGCTCTTTATGATCCCTGACGGAGGCGGGAAACGCCTGCTCGAGTGGAAAACGGCCGTGCAGATACCGTGGGGCGTCGGGGTGATTGTAGGCGGAGGCTATGCCATGGCATCGGGATTCAAGGCAACCGGGCTAGCCGGATGGCTGGGCCTGCAACTGGCCTTTGTCAGTGATTATCCTATGTTCATCGTGCTCCTGATCGTGGTGGGATTTATTCTCTTTTTTACCGAAGTAAACTCAAATACTGCCACCGCCAATATTTTTTTACCGGTGCTGGCCAGTATGGCAGTCGCGGGGAATATCAACCCGCTCTTACTAATGATCCCTGCAACCTTTGCCTGCTCATTCGTATTTATTATGCCGGCCGGAACTGGCCCCAATACGGTAATTTTCGGCAGTAACCGGGTCACCGTTCCCGAGATGGCCAGGGCCGGACTGGGCCTGAAAATCATCAGTATGGTGCTGTTGCCTGTGCTGCTTTATTTTCTGATTGAGCTTTTTATGGGTATGGATAAAACGCTGCCGGCCTGGGCAGGCTGAGTAGTTCACACAGTTGAGGGATAACAGACTTATTCAGTCAGCAAATTATAGCCCCCTTTAATCAGCACATTTTCAAGGCCTTCCGGATTAAGAATTTCGGTAAAGCCTTGCATGCTTTCCCCGGTTTTAACCATTTTCCTCAGAAATACCATTTCCTTTTCATTTTCTGATGTCTGCACAAGGACCATTGTGTTGCCGGCCTCAGTCAGTATAGCTTCATCAGGAAGCGCAGTTACCGGTCTTGTACCGGTAATGATTTCTGCCTCAACAAACAATCCGTGTATGAGGCTGGGTTGGTGTTCTGGCAGGATATTGCCAATCACAGTAATGGTCCTCGATTCAGGGTCAATAGCCCTGCTGTAAGAAATTACCTTCCCTTTGTACTTTTGACGGGTTTGGTTGGGGCTGTAAAAGATGATATCCTGATCCGTTTTAAGTGATATAAGGTCTTTTTCATATACAGAGATATTAAGCTGAAGAGAATTCAGGTCAACAAGCTCCATCAGCATCTGATCACTCCGGGTAAACAAGCCGGTGACAGCCACAACACCTGTAATGTATCCGTTAATCGGCGCATAAATGCCAAATTCCTGCACAATTTGTCCTTCGGTAGTATTCAGGGTGTTCAATCCGGCCATGCTCAGGATAGATTGAAAGCTTTCGCTCCGTGCAAGCAGCGTTTTATAATCTGCTTCTGCCTGCAAATAGGTCTTCTTTGAAGCGACATTATCATCAAGCAGGGCCTTCTGCCGCTCATATTCTGCCTTTGCCGGCTCCAGGGCTGAACGGGTTTCGGCATATTCCTGCTGCAAGCGGATAAATTCACCGCTTTCAATAGTGCATAGCAGTTGTCCCTTTTTTACCTGATCTCCTGTTTTTACTTTTATAAGCTTCACTTTACCCTCAAAAAGACTGCTTATTTTTGCCTGACCGGCTGGGGAGGCGATGACTTCTCCCCTGGCCTGTATGGTTTGCGAAAAGGTGCGTTTTTCCGGATTTCCTTTTTGCATGCCTGCAGCCTCAAATTGCGCCGGTGTTATTGAAATCTTCTCTGAATCTGCTTGATTATCTTCTGCAGGTTGCTGATCGCCCGGATTACATGCAAACAATAAACTCAGCGCAAGCAGAAAGAACGGAAGTGTATATGTTGTCTTCATATGTCATTCAATCTAAAGTTAAAAAATTTATTTCCAAAACGATCTGATTATATGCAGCCACGTTGTCGAGGTGGTTAAGCTGGATTTCGATGGCATTTTCCAGGCTCTGAATCAATCTGAAAAAGTCTGTCTCTCCGTTTTTATAGCTCAGATTTGCGGCCCTGATGATTTCTTCAGCAAGCAGTCTGCCGTGGCTTTCATAATAACCAATGGCTTCGCTGTAACCGATCAGTTCATTGTTAAGTGTTTTTTTTGCGGCTTCCAGCCTGAGGCGGAAGTTTCCGAACCTTGCACCAGAAATTTCATATTCAAGTTTTGCCGCATTGATTCTGGCGCGCTGCCCTCCCCATATCAGGGGCATGGCCAGCCCGGCCTGGTAGCCATAATAATTCTGGGCACCGGCATAGGAATTGGTGCCATTGAACCAGGTAAGGCTGATTTCGGGCAGGCGTGCATTTTTTTCCTCTGTAATCTTTCTTCTTGTTACTTCTGCTTCTGCCTGAATAAGTTCTAATCGTGGATTTGCCATGCTGGTGGTTTCGACCGGATACAATGGCTCCAGTTTTCTGAAGGTAATGTCATAAACAGTATCAGCCTGCAGCAGGCTTTGAAATGCAATCGTTGCCGTGTTCAACTGCGCTGTTATTTGCTTCAGCTGCAGCACAATCTGTTGTTGTCTGGCCTTTGAATTCAGCATTTCGAGGTATGTATGTCCCCCATGCTCATAGCTCAGGGCTGCAGCAGCGGATAAATTGCTGTAGAGGCTGTCGAGGTATTGAAACCGTACTTGTTTATTCTTGAGATACAGCAGCTGATTTGCAGCTTTGTGCACTTCCCTGGTCAGTTGATATTTGCTCATTTCCAGGTTTTTAACGGCTACCATTGTTTCTGCCTGTCCGGTTTTTCGCTGTGCCAGTAACAGGGAAGGGAAGCTGAAAGATTGTTCAGCACCGATTATGTAGAGGGGTTTCCCGTTTTCGGCAACATTATTCTGGTCAAAGCCATAATAGATGCCGGTTTTGCCAAGGGCAGTCCTGGCAGGCATCATTACTTTGCTTTGTTCAGCCTGAAGTTCTCCGATTTTTATAGACTGGTTGTTAACAAGGGCTATCGATACTGCCTTTTCGGGAGAAATTTCAACAGGCTGGGCCAGTGCAACACCAGCCGGGAGCAGCAGTAAAAGCAGGAGCAGGTTTTTCCGGGAGCGGAAAGGCCATAACCTGATGCTGTTTCTGTTGTCGAAGATTGCATATAGCAGCGGGAGTGCGATCATGGTAAGCATGGTTGAGGTTATCAGTCCGCCAATCACTACAGTAGCCAGTGGGCGTTGCACTTCGGCGCCCGCGTTTGTTGAAACAGCCATCGGAAGAAAGCCCAGGGCTGCAGCAGCAGCGGTAAGAATCACCGGCCTGAGCCGCTGCCGGGTTCCGGTCATGATACGTTCGCGCATGTCTGAGATTCCCTGTTCCTTTAATTCTTTCAGGTGTTCAATCAGTACAATTCCATTCAGTACGGCTATTCCGAAAAGGGCGATAAACCCGACGCCCGCCGAAATGCTGAAAGGCATGCCCCTGATCCAGAGCAGGAGCACACCCCCTACAGTTGCCAGGGGAATCGCCGAGAATACCATGGCTGCTTCTTTAAAAGATCCGAAGGCGAAGTGCAATAAAATAAAAATCAGCAGCATCGCTATGGGAACTGCCAGTTGCAGCCGCTTTGATGCGTTGCGCAGGTTTTCAAACTGGCCGCCATAGGATACCGTATATCCCGGGGGAAGATTCAGCCGGGTGTCAAGGAGATCTTTTACATCTTTCACTACGGATTCCATATCCCTGTTTCGAACATTGATGCTCACCACCACCCGGCGTTGCGTATTGTCGCGCGAAATCTTGGCTGGCCCGGTTGTATATGTGATGTCGGCCAGCTCACTCAGGGGGACCAGTGCGCCACCGGCTAAGGGAACCCTCAGGTTCCGGAGGTCTTCAATGCCTTTGCGGGACGATTTGTCCAGCCGGACAACCAGGTCGAAACGCTTTTCGCCCTCAAATATGCTTCCGGCTTTGGCGCCCCCAAATCCGGCCGCGATATAATGATTCAATTCCCGGGTATTGGTCCCGTACCGGGCAATCATATCGCGCCTGTATTTCACACTCATCTGGGGCAGTCCGGCAGTTTTTTCAACAATAACATCAGCGGCACCTTCCACCCCGTCGATCAGGTTTTTCACTTCAAAAGCTTTCTGATTGAGCACATCAAGATCTTCACCAAAGATTTTTACAGCCACATCAGCCCTTACACCCGTGATTAACTCATTAAAGCGCATTTCGATGGGTTGAGTGAATTCATATTCAATTCCCGGAATTACCGAAAGCGCTTCCTTAAATTTATCGGCCAGCTCATCTTTACTTTCAGCCGATATCCATTCCTTTTTTGGTTTCAGTTTGATGATGATATCACTTTCCTCCATCGACATCGGATCCGTGGGAACTTCTGCAGCCCCGATGCGGCTGACAATCTGGTCAACCTCCGGGAAATTTTCGATCAGGATATTTTCCATTTGCGTTGTCAGTTCAATGGTTTCCGACAACGAAGTTCCTGTCTTAAGCACCGGCTGTATTACAAAATCGCCTTCATCAAGGGTGGGAACAAATTCTCCTCCCATTCTGGAGAACAGGATACCAACCAGAATCAGCGAAAGGGCTGCCATCCCGAATACGGATTTTTTATGATCATAAGCCCATTCAATTACTGGTTTGTAACTCCGGTAGGCGAAGTTCATAATCCAAGCCGAAATGCTTTTCTTATTTTCCTTTGCAGGCCTCAGGAAAATTGATGCGGCGACCGGCAGCCAGGTAAAACAAAAGATAATGGCTCCTAACAGCGCAAAGCTGAAAGAAAGGGCCATGGGCCTGAACATTTTGCCTTCTACCCCGCTCAGTGAGAGGATGGGAATGAAAACAATAAGGATGATGAACTGACCGAAGATGGCTGAATTCATCATTTTTGAAGCGCCGGTAAAGGTAATGCTGTCGACGAGTTTCTGGCGTTGATTTCCGGCAAGGCCATCCAGTGCAGTTTTTCGTGTATTCAGGCTTAATGCGATAAACTCCACGATGATGACGGCACCGTCGATGATGATTCCGAAGTCAATGGCTCCAAGGCTCATCAGGTTGGCATCCACGCCGAAAATGTACATCATTGCAATGGTGAACAGTAGCGAAAGCGGTATCAGTGAGGCAATAACCATTCCTGACCTGAAATTGCCCAGCAACAGGACCACCACGAAGATCACGATCAGACAGCCCAGGATCAGGTTTTCAGAAACTGTAAAGGTGGTTTTACTGATCAGTTCGCTGCGTTCAAGGATTGGATTGATATATACCCCCTCGGGCAGTGTTTTCTGGAGTTCGGCCACCCGTTGTTTCACTTCCCGGATAACTTTACTGGAGTTGGCGTCCTTCAGCATCATAATCTGGCCAAGTACTTTTTCTCCTTCGCCATTGCCGGTAATGGCCCCGAAGCGGTTGGCATATCCTTCATGAACTTTGGCAATGTCACCCACCAGCAGCGGAATACCATTTATATTTCTGATAACGGTTGAATTGATGTCATCGATTGATTTCATCAATCCTTCCCCGCGGATAAAATAGGTTTCATGCTGCTTCTCGATGTATGCTCCTCCTGCTACACTGTTGTTCCGTTCAAGTGCTTCCAGCACTTCGGCAATTGTAACATGCATGGCATTAAGCACCGAAGGGTTAAACGCCACTTCGTACTGTTTAAGGTATCCGCCCCAGGTGTTTATTTCAACAACGCCCGGAATACCCGACAACTGACGCTTTACAATCCAATCCTGAATGGTTCTTAATTCCATCGCGTCATATCTGTCCTCATAACCGGGTTTGGTATCGAGGATATACTGATAGATTTCTCCCAGTCCCGTGGTGATGGGCCCCATCTCTGGTGTACCGAAACCCTCAGGTATGTTGGCCGATGCACTTTTGATCTTTTCCGCAATCAGTTGCCGGGGAAGGTAGGTCCCCATTTCATCGTTGAAAACGATGGTTACCACAGATAATCCGAATTTTGAAACCGACCGTATCTCCTGAACACCCGGCAGGTTGGCCATCTCGAGTTCAACCGGATAAGTGATAAATTGCTCAACATCCTGCGTTGATAGATTACCGGAGGTGGTGATTACCTGAACCTGGTTGTTGGTGATGTCCGGTACTGCACCAATGGGTATCTGGGTAATGGAAAACAATCCGAAACCAGCTACGGAGAGTGTGAACAGTATTACAATCAGCTTATTGCGGATGCTGAACCCGATAATTCTTTCAAGCATGGTATGATTCTTTCGGGATTTGCATATTTTACGGGATTATTTGATCAGATTATAGCCCTCTTTTGCTGAGGCATCCCCCGGACGGTTCATCAATGCCTTGCCGAACAGAACCTTGGCCTCCCTGAGTTTGCCCATCCGGTAATTGGTCCAGCCAAACATATGCAGTGCATCGTAGTCGAAAGGATACAGATTTGCAATTTTTTCAAAGTATTTGTATGCTGTCTGATATTCCTGCCGACTGTAATAAATCATACCCATCCGGTAATTTACGGTGTAATGATTGGGATCAATCTTCAAGACTTCACTGTAGCGGGTAATT
>Ga0334885_1005156_pt1 | contig 10788 bp, 10 predicted proteins | sample GraSluR1_MG_8_FD_207233 | JGI IMG/M metagenome (GOLD analysis project Ga0334885, IMG submission 207233) | Sludge microbial communities from methane-producing bioreactor in Wageningen University, Netherlands - Granular Sludge_31_05-R1 | ecosystem: Engineered > Bioreactor > Anaerobic >...
GGCAAAGCGCTTAAGTTACCGAACCGCCGTATACCGAACGGTACGTACGGTGGTGTGAGAGGACGGTTGCTCAAATAATGGGCAACCTCCTACTCGATTCACTGGAGCCGCCTCCCGGACTCGGACCGGGGACCCCATCCTTACCATGGATGTGCTCTACCTACTGAGCTAAGGCGGCAACCAATAATGCGGTAAGGGCATTTTGGGCAAAATAATGGTGGTAGGAGCTGGATTTGAACCAGCGTAGGCTCTCGCCGACAGATTTACAGTCTGTTGCCTTTGACCACTCGGCCATCCTACCACTCACATGGACCTGCACAAGGCAGTATTCACGGGAAAACATTCTACCTTATATCCCAAGTTTGTCAAGCCGGTACTTAACCGATTGTTGTTGATCAGCGATATTGTCATGTCACAACTCGTCAGGGAAAATGTCATCCCCTCGTATAGAGATAAAATGAGAGGATGAAAATAAAAATGAGCAAACAAGAAGCCAGGAAAATAACTATTATCGAAGAACTGTTGGCGGGCCGTTTTACAAACAAACAGGCGGCAGAACGTTTAGACATCAGTGTGCGACAGGTACAGCGGATAAAAGCTGAGGCATCCACAAATGGGATCATGAGCATTCTGCATAAAAATAGAGAAAGAAAGCCTTCTAATGCATTAGATCCTGAGGTTGTTAATAAAATCTGCCGGATCTATCAGACAGATTTACCAAACTATAATTTTTGTCATGCTACAGACATTCTTGCTGAAGAAAATGACATCTTTGTCTCTGTAAGCAGCATTTCAAGATACCTTAAAGCACTTGGCATCCGCTCCCCGAAAGCTAAGCGCAGGCCAAAGAAGCATCGTTCAAGAGATGCCAGAGAACGCGAAGGGGAAATGATCCAGATGGATGCTTCCAGTTTCGATTGGTTTGGCAATGGCTCTTATACGCACCTGCACGGTGCCGTTGACGATGCCACAGGGCGAATTCTTGCTCTTCATTTTGAAAAAGAAGAGACCTTGGAAGGCTATTGCGAACTAATGTATCAAATGAATCAGGACGGACATTTACCAAGAGAAATATATACCGATGGCAGGACAGTATTTGCTTATGACAGTAAAAAGAAAAAGAAACTGACAATTGCAGAAGAACTGGCCGGCAAGGAGGAAAAACGCCCCAACTTCGCCAGAGCACTCAAAGAACTCAATATTCTGCTTATCATTGCCGGGTCTCCTCAGGCAAAAGGCGGTATTGAAAGGCTCTGGGAAACTTTACAGGATCGGCTGTCTAAAGATATGCAGCGCAAGGGAATTATCTCTATGGAACAGGCCAATGAATTTATAAAACAGTATATTCCATACTACAACCGTAAATTCGCCGTCCAAGCCGCCAACCCGCTAAAGGCCTATTTACCTAAGGAGGATATGTCGGCGCTGCAGTTCATCTTTGCTAAGCATTACACAAGAAAACTTGATTCAGGACTTTCTTTTTCTTTTGAGGGGCAGAAATACCGTTTGCCTTTTTATGCCGACAATATAAAAATATCTGCGTCACCTCATGAGACTTTGACAGTAGCCAGTAGTAAACATATAGGGGTACAGGTTCTTTTCAATGGCTTGGTTATTAAACCAGAACTGCTTAAAAAACAACTTCCGGACAGCAAAATACAAATGCACGCGCTGGGTAATTCCAATGACATAAAAGAAACTGAGACTGCCACCCCTAAAAAGAACAAATCTCCTTGGTTCAATTACACTGATATGTTCTATACAAAAAACAACAGGGATGACATTTCTGCTGATCAGTTATCCTCCTAAAAGGTGACATTTTCCCTGATCATTGACAGCCGGTACTTAACCGAAAATGTCGTGGTTTCAGACTGCGAATAAATAGCGGTCCGTGCCGCTTGATGTGATGCTTATGGCTGTGTAAAAAAGATACCAGTTTATTAAAAATTAAAACAATCGGTGCCTCTTATGATAGAATATGCGCACATGATGCCGGCACATGAAGGGGATCTTATACACAGTTCCCGTTTTCGAAGCTCAGCTCATCGATAAAAAATGAATATAAGCGTCTTTTAAGGGGGAATCCGGTGCAAATCCGGAGCGGCCCCGCCACTGTTACCCTTGATGGGAAGTCAGGCGACCCGAGAAAAGATGATGGATGTTATGCGCGGGCGTTGTTCATCCTCATTATGTAAATTTTTTGAGGAAGCCGTTCGGCTTCCTTTTTTTGTTGCCATATATGGAAAAGAGGTATTTTCTTGAAGAGATCAAAGCTCTTTTTGCCGATTTTTTTGATAATGCTGATATTGCCGGTCACAGCCTGGGCTTCTCCCAAAAGGATAATCTCGATGACTCCTGTCGGAACGGAGATCCTCTTTGCCCTTGGGCAGGGAGACAGCATAATCGGTGTGACAAATTTCTGTGATTATCCTCCTGAAGCGAATAAAAAACCTAAGATGGGAGATTTCGCAGCCTTAAACTTTGAATCGCTCATGGCCATGAAGACAGACCTGCTCCTCCTTCAGGACATGCACATGCAGTTCACCCCCCAGCTGGACAGGCTTAAGATACCCTACATCGTCATGAAACAGAACACCATCGATGAGATATGCGATTCCATAACCAGGCTGGGAAAGATATGTTCGGCACAGGACAAGGCTCAGAAACTGGTATCCGGGATACTTGCGGATGTAAAAATGGTGACGTCGAAGGTAAAGGGGCTGGATAAGCCAAAGGTGCTTCTCTGTGTTTCAAGGGAGCTTTCCGAAAAACAGATCAACACTTTCTACGTTGCGGGCAACAACAATTTCTACGGAGAGATGATCGCGCTTGCCGGAGGAGAGAACGCGGTAACAGAGAAAAAAATATCCTATCCTCAGGTCTCTCTTGAAGGGCTGATGACAATAAACCCGAACGTGATCATAGACCTTGTCGGAGACAAGACCTTCTATCACTCAAAAGACAAAATAGACGTGGACACGATCTTCAATGAAAAATATCTTAAGGGACAGTGGCAGAGAAGCGCAAAGGTCGACGCGGTCAACAAGGGAAGGATATATATAATGCAGGGCACGGTCTATCTCAGGCCGGGTGCAAGGTCGGGCATGATATTGAAGGCATTTGCAAAAGCAATACATCCGGAGGTCAAGTGGTGAGCGGCTCTGATTTTCTCCATGTTGAGGGGCTCTCTCTTGCCCTGGGCGGTTCTCTCATACTTGATGATATCTCTTTTTCTATCGGAAAAGGAAGGTACCTCGGGATAATAGGTCCCAACGGAGCCGGCAAAAGCTCCCTTCTCAAATGTATTGGCCGGCTTTATAAAAATTTTACCGGCAGTGTATCGCTTGAAGGAACACCGCTGTCTTCAATGACAGAAAAGGCGCTTGCCAGGAGGATCGCCTGGGTGCATCAGACAGGCTCTGATTCCCTTCCCTTCACGGTAAGGGAGTTTGCGCTGATGTCCCGTTATCCGTGGCAGAAGGCAATAGGTGGAGAGACTCTGGAGGACAGGGAGATAATTGACAGATCACTGGAAACGGCCGGTGTTTCGGATATTGCCGATCGCCAGCTCAACAGCCTCAGCGGAGGCGAACGCCAGAAGGCACTTATAGCTGCGGCCCTGGCACAGAGCACGGATATCCTTTTTCTGGATGAGCCTACAAGTTTTCTTGATTACAGGCATCAGGTAGAGACGCTGGAACTTATAGAGAGAGTCAACAAAGAACAGGGGATGACGATCCTCCTGGTGACCCATGACATAAACCTTGCCCTTCACGGAGCCGACGAGATACTTGCGATCAAGCGCGGAAAAATGGTCTGGCAGGGACACAGCGCTGAGCTTCTGGAAAAAGACCTTTTGTCCGAGATATTCGAGACAAGGTTTGAAAGCTTCCGCTCAGAGGGGCAGCTTGTCCCATATGTTGCACCGAGGGGGCTTGTAAGATGAAACGAATGGCCCTGACCTCCCTATTTATATTTTCGTTAGCCACAGTTGTCGTGGCGCCATTTATAGGCATGCAGCAGATAAGTCTCTCCGACTTTTTGGGGGGCGGAGACGAAAATATCATGCGGATCATGTGGGACCTGAGAGTGCCCCGTGTCATTCTTGGATGGATCACAGGCTCGACTCTGGCACTATGCGGACTTATTTTCCAGGCTCTTTTCAGGAATCCGCTTGCTTCTCCTGATATGCTGGGAGTTTCTACGGGGGCTGCATTTGGAGCTGTCGTATACATAAGGACCGGCATAGTGTTTTCACTCTTCAACGCAGTATCGGGACTTTCTCTTGCAGCCTTCGTGGGTGCGCTGGCTGCGACTTTTGCCATATATGCGGCGGGCAATCTCAGACGGGGAGGCATGTCCGAGGCTACTCTTCTCCTTGCCGGAGTCGCGATGAGCTTCCTTTTTGGGAGCCTTAACATGATAATCCAGTTCACGGGCGGTTACATTGATACATTCAGGATGATGAGATGGTCGATGGGAGGTATACAGGCAGTTGGATTCGCTCCTGTATTTGCCACACTGCCGGCCCTTGCAGTCATATTCGCGGTAGCCTTTATAACAGCACCTGAGCTGAACCTTTTTGTCTGCGGAGAGGACATTGCGGCAAGCCGGGGAGTCTCGGTCGTAAAGCTCAGAAGGCTGCTTTTTTTCACTGTATCAATAGTAATAGGCATCAACGTCGCAACATGCGGACCGATAGGTTTTGTGGGACTTCTGGGTCCTCATATATGCAGAAAATTTGTAGGAACTGACCACAGAAAGCTTGCGGTGGCATCCCTGCTCTTCGGAGGCGCATTTCTTGTGCTGTGCGACACGGCAGCCAGGATGTTGTGGGCTCCTGCTGAGGTTCCTGTAGGTGTCCTTACTTCGTGCATAGGATCCATATTCTTCCTGTGGCTTCTTGTAAGGGCTAAACGTAATTTTTGATCATCCGGACATGAAAAGACGGGAGAGATAATAATTGCTTGAATACATGAGATCGGGCGGAATAATAATGTGGGTGATCGCGGCGCTTTCTGTCATAGCACTGGCGGTCGTTGTCGAGAGGCTGCTCTTTTTCAGGAGCGCTTCCACAAACCCGGAGGTGCTTGAAGAAGCCTTTGGGAAAGCAGTATCAGAAAACAACATAGACGAAGCTAGAAAGGTTGTCAGGCCATCGCAGAGTTCCCTCCACAGGCTTTTCTTCGCTGCCTTTGCCCATTGGGGTGTGGGAAGGGAGGACATGAAGCTCCTTGTCGAGCAGCAGGTCCGCCGTGAGGTCTACCGCTGGGAAAAGCACTTGTTCATTCTTGAGATAGTGGGAAAGACAGCCCCCTTGCTCGGGCTTCTCGGAACAGTGCTTGGAATGGTAGAGATGTTCCAGTCACTGCACATTGGAGGCCAGATAAACGCAGCTACCGTTACGGGAGGCATCTGGAAGGCCCTCTTTACAACTGTTGCGGGACTTACGGTCGCTATCCCTGTTATATTTGCGCACGGTCTCCTGCTGTCCCGAATAGACAGCGAAGAGGAAACTCTGAACAGGGGCGCAGATTACCTCATAAGGGAACACTTCACAAGTCATGGTGGGGAAAGTGCGAAGGCGTAAATCAAGGCGTTTTGCAGACATAGATGTTACGCCTCTCATAGACGTACTCTTTATGCTGATAATTTTCTTTGTCCTGACCGCAACATTCATTCAGGGAAAGCTGGATATCGACCTCCCTTCGGGTGAGGGTGAGACTTCAGACATGAAGCGTGCTCTGACCCTCACAGTGGAAAAAGACGGGACTATATTTTGGGATGGTGTCAAGGTATCGAAAGATGAACTCCCCGAACTTGCCAAATCTGCCGGAGGACGGGAGATACTCATTGCCGGGGATAAAAGTGCGCCCTACGGCAGAGTTGCAGAAGTCCTCTCCATACTCCGAAAAACAGGTGTCACCTCAGCGGGCCTTCTCATGGATGGTGAAAACTGATAATGCACGAGTCCCGTGAGAGGCTTTTCTGGGTCATAGCGCTCACACTGAGCATTACAGCGCATATCGCATTTGTACTGCTGATGCCCGGTGTCTCTGCGAAGCCCGATATTAAGCCGATCATGAGAGTCCGCCTGGCAATGGTCGAAAAAAAAGTCGTTCCGGCACAGTCCCGGATAAGGGAAGAAGCACCCGTGGAGAAAAAGTCCGAACAGAAAAAAGAAACTGTCCCCAAAAAACAGCTTCAAAAAAAGGCGGAACCTGCAAAGGCAGTAAAAACGCCGTCTGAAAAGGCTCCCGTGCAGGAAGTTCAGGCAGTTGCAGAGACCGCAGACAGCGTAGCGGGTACTCCTGTAAAAGCAACGAACGATGCAGTCCCCACAGAGGCCTCTCCGTCGTCGCCTCCCCAGGCTCGACCTGAAAGGGTCGTTGAACTGAATACCCTTGAAGTCATAAAAAAAGTCCTGCCGGACTACTCCTCCTTTTCAAGAAAACGTAAAGAAGAGGGAACAGTAAAAATAATAGCAACCGTGACCGACGGGAGAGTCGTAAGCGCAGAGGTAGAGAGTTCAAGCGGATATCCAAGGCTTGACGAAAGTGCCCTCCGGGCTGTCAGGCAGTGGCTGTTCAAAAACAGCGGCACAGTCAGGGTCAGAGTGCCCGTGGTGTTTAGGCTTAAATAGCACGTGGTGAGGTGCGGCATGGATAAGCCGCGTGAAGCCGTTGTGAAGCAGTGGTGAAACGATCGTAAGAATGGTCAAACTATAGTCAAACAATTGTCAAACAGTAGTCAAACGGTCGTAGGGGCAAGGGGCAGGGGCGGGGAATTTGCAGCCTCTGGGCTGCGGAGAATTCGCCAGACCCATGGCTGGAGAAATTGCTCGCTTCGCATCGCGGAGAATTGCGGCCAAGGGCCGCGGAGGTTCAAAATCCCCGTCGTCCCCGGCAGTGGCCTTCCTCTCCGTCGTTCCCGAATGCTTAAATCGGGAATCCAGCGGCTTTTGTTTAGACTCTAAAAAGCTAGTGATAGCAAGGATATAAAGACACTGGGTCCCCGATCTCGAAACGCACTCGAAATATTTCGAATGCTATGGACTATCTAAATGTTTCCTTAACAGGAAACGGCATTCTCCTGATAAGAAGCGTCCGGGGAAGACTGAGAGGGGTGTTTCTTGGCCCCTCACGATCGTTTGACTACTGTTTGACAACGTTTGACGATAGTTTGACCGCCTCTGAACTATATCCGCTTCGCTATTCAAGAGGCATGCCGGGCAGGAATATAAAGGTAAAATATTTTTAGAACGAAGAATGGTGGATATTTATGATAAAAAGAGATCTTGAGCCTGCGGGGTTGCGTTTTGGAGGGACTTCCTGGGTCACTCCCGGGACATTTGCCGATAATATGAGGCACCTTTCCTCCGATGTGAGCGATATGGAAATTGTCCTTTTTGATACCCCGGAGCACTCCAATATGCCCTCAAAAGAAGAGATCCGTCTCCTACGGGAACTGTGCGGCGAACTGGATATGTCCTGTACTGTGCACTTCCCGGCAGAAATATGCGTCTCCTGCTCCACTCTGGAGAGACAGGAGAGGGAAGATCTTTGCCTGAGGACGGTCGAACTCTTTGCACCTCTTGATCCATTTGCCTGGATACTTCATGTCGTTGGAGAAAAGAGAGGTAATTTTCCAAGTGCTGAGATGGGCATCTGGCTTGAAAAGAGCATCAAGTCGGCAGAAAAAATTGCCGGCGCTGTGGATGACCGCAGAAAGATCTGCATTGAAACTCTGGACTATGATCCGCGCTATGTCAAGCACCTCGCGGATTTTGCAGGGACTTCAATATGTCTGGATGTGGGACATCTCATCAAATGTGACCGCCCTGTGCTTGAAACTACGGGGAACCTAGCAGACGACGTAAGGGCCCTTCACATCCACGGCGTTATGTCCGACGGGACCGACCACAGAGATCTCTCATACATGGATCCGGAACTCTTCAGGTCTGTCGTGGAGATGATGTCCGGAGGAAGAGATAGGGTAATGACTATCGAGGTATTTGAGGATGACTACGATCGTTCTTTAAATGCGATAAAAAAGATGTTTGATGAAACTTTTTGACAAATCTTTATTAACAAAGAAAGGCTGAATTTCACTGGGTTGGATATAATGCATCGTCCGATCCAAATGCAAATATCTTTGCTTGACATTGCCCCGGACATGGGGTAAAACTTACTGACAAATGAATAGCGTCATGGAATTTCAGTCAAGGGAATCCGGTGAGATGCCGGAGCAGCCCCGCTACTGTGACCGGGACGAAACCGTAACAAGCCACTGTCTGAGGACGGGAAGGCACGGGAGTAGGATGAACGGGAGCCAGGAGACCTGCTGAAGATCCGTATCGTTGATAATCGCGTGGGCGAGAGGCGGCAAACTGTATCCTACCGGGCATTTATGCCTGAGGATACGACGTATGTTTGTCACAGAGGGGCCCCGATATCACGGGGTCCCTCTTTTTTGGGCTCTACATGAGGAGTGAGGTATAAGGAAAGATAAGTGAAAAAGGATCCGGACATGTTAACAGTCATAGATTTCTTAAAAGGAGTGTTGAAGGTGTTCAGTAAGTTCAGAAAGTACAGCATTATATCCATGGCAGTTTTTATTATGGCATTTTCTGCTGCCGCTTTTGCAGATACATCGACAGAGGCCGTCAGCGACGATAAAAAAGAAGAAGTCCGGGAAGTGGCCAGAGTGGAGGTCACCGGCTCCCGCCTGGCTGAGGACATCAAGGAGGTGCCGGCTCCGGCCTACGTGATCACCAAAGAGGAAATTGAAATGAGCGGAGCGAGGAGCACCCAGGAAGTCCTGGACAGAGTGCCCGGAGTAAACGGTCTCAGGAACAGTTCAGCCTCAGCTCTTGACAAGAGCGTTGTAGTAAGGGGGCTTACATCAGAGGTCCTCCTGCTGGTCGACGGCATCCCGTTCATGACTTCGAGCTACGGTACTGATTCGATGGGATCACCATTTGACCTGAGGACAGTTCCGCTTGAGTCGATCGAAAGGATAGAAGTTGTTAAAGGTGCAAGCTCTGCTATCTACGGATCCAACGCAGCCGGAGGAGTTATAAACATAATCACCAAAAAAGGCATGGAAAAGTCAGGTGGAACTTTACTTGTTGAAGGCGGAAACCATGGATGGTTCAGAGGGTCTTTGAGAGGCACGGCTGTTTTGAGCGATGATTTAAAAGTCACGGTCGGATATACCAAAACTCAAGAAAATGCCGAGGTAAACATTAGAAAGAGACCTGACGGGACCTACGATACTGCCACTGACTACAGAGGTAATGATTTTGTTTTTGGAATAGAAAAGGGCAAGTGGTCATTTTTAAGCCAGATCGGAGACTATGAATCTGAATGGAACAGTAGCGATTTTGGGTTAACCGATTATTCACAAAAAAATAACTACCGTAGATTCCAACTCAACTACATCGATGACACAAACACAGCTCGTATATTTTACAATGAAAATTCAAAAGATTATTTTATTGTTAATACAGATATTTTTAACAAATACAAAGATTCAACAATTGGAGCTACATACAGCCATAAGCAGGAAATATTTGGTGTTGCCGGTGTATGGGGGATAGACTGGAGAAGTGAGAGTTCGGAATTTGAAGGGGGGACTGGCAATATTCCCTATGACCTTAGCCGAAATGGATTTGCTCCATATGTTGAAATGTCTGTTCCTGTGGGAGAAGCTCAGCTTGATATCGGACTTAGATTTGAACACTGGCAAGTAGATGCTGGAGAAAATGTTAATGAGTTTATCCCCCGAGTGTCTCTTAACTGGGAAAGTCCGTCAGGTAAGCTTTGGTATGTTACTGCAGGAAGGTTTTTTGCGATGCCTAGTTTCTATCAAATTTTTCTTCCGATGGCAGATGAAGACTGGGGCATTTGGGGAAAGTATGTTAGCCTGCGTAACCCTGACCTAAGGCCAGAAAAAGGCTGGACTTATGATATTGGAGTAAAAGACCAGAAAGCAAAAAATCCTTGGAGTCTTGGCGTTTTTTATATAAACATGGAAGACAAGATCTATTATTCCTCAGAATACGATCTTATGACAAATACTACAACCTCACAATATATTAACCTAAGCGAATATCGCGCATGGGGTATAGAGGCTGAGATGAAGTTCAACTTCCATGAAAACTGGAGCTACACACAGGGTATTTCATGGACAGACGCCGATGAGAAGAAGGAAGGCGAGGATGAATGGACTCGCTCAGGAATGCCAAGGCTTGATCTGAGTGGAAGCCTAAATTACGTGAAGGGTCCATGGGCAGCTGAGCTTAAAGCTCATTATTATGCAGACAGAGAAATTAGCGGAGTCGCTTTTAATAATGACAATGACAATATATTCCTAATGAATGCTTCTGTTGCATGGAAAGAGGGAGCACACAAGCTGATCCTCTCCTGCACCAATATTTTCGACAAAGAATTTGTTCTTGACAGTGAAGGATATATCAACCCCGAACGCAAGTTTATCCTCTCCTGGCAGTATGAATTCTAGAGAACAGAGACAATAGCTCATCCGTTCCTCCCGGAGGACTCCCGGACTGCACACCGGGGGTCCTCAACTTTTTCCGGCCTCTGCTTTTTTGTGATATAGTTTGGAGGATCAAAGGAAAGGCGGCATGATAAGGACCATGATCATAGATTTCCATACACACATATTCCCTGACGGTTTTGCGGATCGCGCGATGTCAGTTCTGTCAGCCAATGGCAACGTTGGATACGCGGCCCCTGCGACCCTGAACGGACTTGTTACATCAAT
>Ga0334885_1005165_pt1 | contig 10771 bp, 8 predicted proteins | sample GraSluR1_MG_8_FD_207233 | JGI IMG/M metagenome (GOLD analysis project Ga0334885, IMG submission 207233) | Sludge microbial communities from methane-producing bioreactor in Wageningen University, Netherlands - Granular Sludge_31_05-R1 | ecosystem: Engineered > Bioreactor > Anaerobic > Unclassified...
CTCCGGTACTTACCCGGAGTCAGATGATACATACTCTTGAAGGCTCTCGTGAACGCTTCCTGTGATTCATAACCCCACTGCATAGCGATTTCAAGTATCGACACCGTTGTTTGCGAGAGGGCTTCTGCGGCTCTGCTGAGTCTTCTTCCTTTGATATACTGCCCAATTGTTTGGCCGGTTGAATAGTAGAAGATTCTCTGCAGGTGAACTTGCGAGTAACCCGATGAAGCACATAATCTTTCTACCGTGAGATCCTCCGGCAGATTATCTTCGATATAGTCTATAACACAGTTAATGCAGTCTATATAGTCCTTCTTCAAAGGTACCTCTTCTGTCACCTTGCACCTCCACAACCATGGTCGTAATTATTATATGATAGCTTTAGAATTGATAATTGATCGAAAGTATCATTATGAGATATGGTATCTCAAATGGGACATCCTGGCGTGATACTATCGATAAACTGGAGAGAATGACTAGCTAAAATAGAGTCAGAGGGGAGTTTCCATTATGCTTGAAAGATTCAAACTCGGTAGTATTAAGCCCGAAGGCTGGCTTCTGGAAGAGATGAGACGAAATCTTGAGGGCTTCGTGGGCGAATTGGACAATATTGTTCCGGAGATAATACGGGACGACGAGATCTATGGAAGAGATAGACTTACGAATTTGAAGCGGACAAAGGATATCGGTGTCGCAAAGCAAGACAAAGAGTGGGAAGTGCAGTATCTCTGGTGGAATAGCGAATCTCAGTCTAACTGGCTTGATGGACTCTTGAGACATGCCTATCTGACCGGTGAGGACAGATACATGCAGAAAGCCAGAGAATACATTGAAAGGGTTCTGGATTCACAGGATGAAGACGGCTATATCGGTATATACGCAGATGATCTACGCTTCAAAGCCAATGGTGAAAACGGCGAGCTATGGGCTCAGTCCTCATTCTTCCGGGCAGCGGTATGTTACTTCGAGCTCTCGGGCGATATGAAAGTGCTCGAAAGGATTGAAAGAGCATTCGAAGTGACTATGAGGGAATACTGTGGCAATAACAACCCTTTCGATTTTGAAAGGAGTTATGCGGGGGTCTCTCACGGAATAACCTTTACCGATTCGTGTTACAGAATGTATTGCCTTACGGGAGATGTGAAATACCTTAACTACGCTAAATGGCTTCTTGATTGCTATAACGCGGCTAACATATCTGAGGTTGATATAAAGAGAGATAATCTTCTCGACTACGATTTCAGATTCAAAGGACACGGCGTTCACACGTACGAAGGTCTGAGATCACTTCTGGTGGCGAATCTTGCCAAAAGCGAAGAACATTGCGCGGAAGTATCGGCCTATCTCCATAAACTCAATTACGTAACTGCCCCTTCTGGTGCACCGATAGGCGATGAGTGGATTTGGGGGAGAAGTGCCGATCCTACCTTCACAGGCTATGAGTTCTGCTCGATACACGAGCTTCTAGACAGCTATACACTGTTGCTTGAGACAACCGGAGAATCGCGCTGGGCAGACAGGATAGAGTGGCTTCTATACAATGGCGCCTATGGAGCCATGGATTTGGAAAAGCGACAGGTAGCCTACTGCAAGACTGACAACTCCTATGTAATGAATGGCCATAATGGAGGTCAAGGAATTGGGGAAGATCTTCGCTACAAGTACTCATCCGCTCATCAGGACGTAGCGGTTTGCTGTGTTCCAAACGCTGGAAGGACTCTTCCAAGTTTCACCGGCTCAATGTTCATGAAACGTGAAGACGGGATTCTTGCGGCGCTCTATGGACCTTGCAAACTGGAGACCTACATTAACGGTACGAGAGTGACGATCGTGGAGAGAACTGCCTATCCATTTGAACACAGTATCGAACTATTTATCGTCGCTGAAGTCGATACCGAGTTCACTCTGTACCTGAGAAAGCCGTCATGGGCTACCGAGACGATACTCTGTGTAGAAAACGCGGAGATCATAGATCTTGGGAACATGATCGGACTGAGAAAGAGATGGAAGAGCGATATGGTGAAGATTCAATTATATGCGAACACTAGAGAAAGTGTCGATTTAAAAGGAAACGTATACTACTCTTTCGGGCCGTTGCTCTACGCACTGGAAATACCTTCGACTGAAAGACCCGGTAGGGAGTACCGCGAAGGCTATCGAGACGCTCTTTACCTGCCGATAGACAACATGTATGAAGAAATCTGCGCCACTGAACTGACGCTGAGTACTCTCGAAGTGGAGATTAGGAATGAGCCTTTAGACTTCTTGCATCCTCCCAGGATCAAGGGGTTCTTTCGCCGCAGGGACAATTCCGATCAAGTGATGGTCGAGCTCAGGCCAATTGGTGGCACAATACTCAGAAGAGTGACTTTCGAGAAGCTCTCAAGAACTTGATGTTGGAATTATTCTGGCATACTTGACTACAATTCTTTAGGAATAGCCAGACACCGTCATCTCTGGTTTGCTTGTATTCCCCTGTTCTCATATAGGGGATCAAACTTTCTCGTTCTTGGATCAGTTTTGCGAATCGGTCTTTGCAGAGTAATATTCGAGGATTCAGAAGAGAAACATCGAAGTTGCCTGAAAAAACCCTCCTATAAGGCTGAAATTGAAGCACACTGGAGATATGAACATCTCATCGACGATTGTATTAATGATCTAATGTCGTATCATTATGCTGTCACTACTTGTTGAGGAGGTACTGCAGATGGTTGAAGATGATTATGGCAGACTTCCGGCTTACTGGCGTGTTGAAAAACACCTTTCGAAACTTATTCGCAATCTGAAACCTGGAGATATTCTTCCAAGCGAAAAAGAACTAATGAATACTTACCGGTTAAGCAGAACCACCATCAGAACAGCCTTGAATGACCTCGTCGTCAAGGGGGCGATTGTTCGCAAGCCAGGTAAAGGTACTTTCGTGGCCGAACCTACTATCATCGAATCGCTTGCCTTTCTTAATAGCTTTTCATCTGAAATGCGTGAGAAGAATAAGGCATCTCATAGCAAGGTTCTTTCTCTGCAAATAGAACCTCCAGATGAGAATGTAAGAGATATTTTTGGGATTTCTCCCGGTGTCAATGTAATGAAACTCGAGAGAATCAGGTTCATGGGAGACACTCCTATAGCATTCCAGCGGTCCTTCATAAACATTTCTCTTGACGGAAAACTGGAGCGACTTTTGGAAATGGACTTCAACAGGAACTCGCTTTATGCCACTCTGGAAGCTATGGACTTGACCCCGGATAGTGCCGAGGAGGAAATCAGAGTGACTGTTCTGGACAGTAGAATGAGTGGTCTGCTAAAGTGTTGTGAAGGGAGTTATGGCTTATCGAGATCTAGGAAAACTTATTTGTCAGATAACAGATGCATTGAGTTTGTCGATTCAGTATATCGAGGTGATAACTATACGTTGAAACTCTTCCTGAGAAGACGATCATCTTTGTGTAAAAGGGGGACTGTTGTGAATGGTCAAGGCTCTTGCGATCGATATTGATGGCACATTCTTGGGCAATAATGGGGAGTTTCTGCAGGACAATGTTGAAATTCTCAGGCAGCTTCTCTCAAACGGCATTAAAATCGTTTTCGCAAGCGGGCGAACTACAACCTCTATAAGGAAGATTTCAAGAGCAATCTGTAGGCGTTCAATTCCTCTAATAGCTTTCAACGGCGCTATTCTGGCGATTGGTTCAAGAAAACCCGTGAATATTAAGTTCAACGGCCGGACAGCGTCAGAAGTGGTTGAAAGACTCCTACAGAAAGGAATCTACGTTCAGGCGTTTATCAACGATAACATTATCGTCTCTGAACTATCTTCAGAGGCGGTAGAGTATTCTCTTCGCTCCGGTACCGAGTTGTTCGTACGGAAACGCCTCCATAGAGTTGTCTCAATTACACCACCAACTAAGCTACTTGCCAGATTCAACCGGGATGATTTTCCCATGCTTGTTGACGAATGCAGTTCGACTTTTGATGGCATGCAATTCATAAATGAAAAACCCGGAGTCCTTGAGATATTTCCCGAAGGTGTTAGCAAGTTGTCTGCTCTCAAGGTGTTCTGCACAGAAAACGAAATCTCGCTTTCTGAGATTGCTGCCTTTGGAGATGGAATTCTGGACGCAGAGATGATAGCACATGCAGGAATAGGAGTGGCAATGGGGAATGCATCGGAAGAAGTCATGGCAGTCGCAGATATTGTGGCCCCTTCGAATGCTGAATGCGGTCTTTATTATGCTATAAGAGAGATCATTTCTAGCGGCCATATTGAGCTCTCATAGAAGTTTAATGAGGTTTTTTCTGTTATCGACTTGCGTATCCGATAGATCTCTCCAGTATAGAAGGAGGATATAATGAAGAAGCACATCGGTATTTCTCTGTATCCAGGTCTGCATAACACGAAAGAGGAAATACGCGACTCCATTGTTCTGGCAAGCCAGTTTGGAGTAAAAAGCGTTTTCACATCTCTTCATATTCCGGAAGCCAATCCTTTGAACACGATCTCTGATTGCGAGTTCCTATGCGAGAAAGCCAGAGAGTTCGATATGCAGGTGACGGCAGATATTTCCCCAAGAACATTCAGTAATCTTAAGGCATCGCCTTTCGACATGAAAGAACTTGTCAGAATAGGACTTTCGGGAATAAGAGCAGACTTTGGTTTTTTGGATGATCAGCTGGAAGCCATGATAAAAAATCCACACGGCATGAAGATAATGATTAACGCCGATTCCTCTATAAATCAGCTGAAAGAGGTAATCGACAAACTAAAAACCGGAGATAGGGTAACGGCATGTCACAATTTCTATCCAAGAATGAATTCTGGTCTCTCATTCGAGTTTGTGATTGATAGATCGAGGTATCTCAAGGAGCTTGGGCTTGAAGTTGCTGCTTTCGTAGCTTCGCAGTATTCGAAGAGGGCGGTTGTTTACGAAGGACTCCCTACCGTTGAAGTCCATCGTCATATGACGCCTGCAAAGGCTGCCAGAGAATTGTTTTGCACTGGCTTTATAGATCAGGTATATGTGGGCGATCCCATGCCTTCGGCCTCTGAACTGGACAATTTAAGGACGGCCATCGAAGAGGATTGTCTTGAATTAAGACTTGAGATGCTGGATAACGTTTCTGAGACTGAAATTGACGTAGCTATTGGCAAGATTCATTACCAACCCCCAGATAGCGGTTATGCTCATGTGATAAGGTCTTCTACTAGTCGTAATGAAGGCGGAGTGAAGATCTTTCCGGGAAATACTGTTGAAAGACCATTAGGAACTGTCACACTGGATAATGTCAAGTACGGGAGATATTCCGGGGAGCTACAGATCTGTCTTATGGACTTGCCTGCGGATCCCCGTGTGAATGTTATTGGCCGGATAACCACAGAAGATTTGAGAGTTGTCGATCTCATAAGATACAGCGGAAGATTCAAGTTTGTTCGCAAGGAAAAATGAAGAGAAAGCCGCCATTTCTTGTAACTGAAAGACCCATATGATGGCGAGAATCAATTTGGAGGGGTTTGGATGTTAAAAGGACTGAAAATTTTCTTGATTGGAGTTGCGCTTATTGTATCTTGCCTAGTTATGGCAGGATACAATGAAGCGCCAATGCTTGCCGAACTCGTGAAGGAAGGTAAACTTCCGCCGGTTGAGGAACGACTTCCCGATAATCCCATAGTGGTCATACCCTATGAAGAGATAGGTGAATACGGCGGAACCTGGAGATCTGCAGATATTGCCAGAAGTAGTGAGACACAATTCCTTGCTCTCAGTACTGAACCTTTAGTAAGGTGGAACAGGGAAGGAAATGCCGTAATACCAAATGTTGCTGAGAGCTGGAATGTCTCTGAAGATGGAAAAACCTTCACCTTCTTCCTTAGAAAGGGAATAAAGTGGTCGGATGGTGTTCCCCTCACGGCAGACGACATAGTCTTCTGGTTTGAGGACATAAACCTCCAGGAGGAACTAACTCCTTCAATACCGGGATGGCTTAAAGCTCTAACCGCGGTTCGCAAAGAGGGAGATTACACCGTCGTTTTCGAGTTCTCTGATCCCTATCCCCTGTTTCTAGAGAACATATGTCATCGTGGCGGAGGAAGATACACGGCCATGATTCAGCCCAAACACTATCTTATCCAGTTTCATCCCAGGTACACTGAACAGGAAAAGCTAAATGTTCTTGCAAAAGAGGCTGGCTTTGACACATGGTATGCTCATTTCGACTTCAAGAGAAACTTCATAAAGTGTGTCAATGTTCCAGTCATCAGCGCCTGGAACCTTGTTTCCGTATCGGAAACCGAACAGTTGCTCACAAGGAATCCCTATTACTGGAAAGTGGATCCCATAGGCAATCAGCTTCCGTATATTGACAGGGTAATAAACGAGGTAGTACTTAATGCAGAGACTCTTACGATGAAAACAGTGGCAGGCGCATACGACTTCCAGCCATACCGTCTATCACTGGCAGATTACAGTTTGTTCAAAGAGAACGAAGCGAAGGGTGGCTACAAAGTCCTTCTCTGGGATACCGCTCTAGGAGCTAACTTAGCGATTATGCCTAATCTCAACAGCTCAGATCCCTTTAAGAACGAGCTCTTCAACAACCTCGAATTCAGAATTGCGCTGTCATTGGCAATAAACAGAGAAGAGATCAACGATCTCTGCTACCTGGGACTGGCAATACCGAGACAGGCAACGGTTATCGAAGGCTGTCCCTACTATGCTGATGATCTTCCCGGGCTCTATGCAGAGTATGATCCGAAGAGAGCAAATGAGATTCTGGATTCCCTGGGTCTTCACGAAAAGAATCGCCAGGGCCAGAGACTTAGACCGGACGGAAGCGTGCTGGAGATAACGATTCTTACGACTGACATGACGCTTTACGGACCCTGGGTTGATGTTGTTGATCTCATAAGCACTTACTTTAACAAAGTCGGTATTAAAACAGCATTCGACGCACTATCTTCTACACTTTACTCGCAAAGAAGAAGCTCTACTGATTTCGACATAATAACATGGGCCTGGGGAAGAGGCCTTCATCCTCTGCTAGAACCCGCGTTCATATTTCCTTATTTGCAGACAGTTGGTGCTCCATTATACGCTCTTTGGTACACATCTAAAGGGGAAAAAGGTGTAGAACCACCCGCGGTAATTAAGGAAATTATGACCATGTATGACGAGTTCGTTTTGACTCCTGATGATAATGAGCGGCTCGAAATTGGAAAGAAAATTATCAGGATCAGTGCCGAGAATATTTGGATGATCGGTACTGTTGGAGTCGCGCCGAATATTCTGATAAAGAAGGATTATTTCCGCAATGTTCCGAATAATGCTCTCTACGAATACATAATGCAACACATAACACATACTCAGGCAGAGCAGTATTTCATAAAATCCTCAAAGTAGTCTAAAGGGAGGTTAAGCATGCAGTTCTCGTATTTTTACGGTGGAATAAACAGTCATTCTCGGCTGATAGATGATCTGGTTGCATGGTCGGTTGAATTCATAACACTGAATCACAGGCAGTGTGATTTCATATTGCAGAGCAAATTGCAGCAACTCGAGATCATAAACAGAGACTTCAAAAAGGCCGAGTTAGCCATGCGGGCACTGCATGCGCCTTTTGGATTTGAAAACAATCTATCGGATGAGAATGAGGAAAGGCGCCTGAAGACGCTTTATGTTCACAAGGAGATCATCAGGCGCTTACCCTCGTTGGGAATTGGAATACTGCACATCCATCCCGCTCTTGGCTCAAGCTTCGAAGATAGAAACGCTCCAAGAGAGATAATCTTTGCACAGCTTCTTAAGAGCCTTGAAGAACTCGTATCTGTTGCCGAGGACTGTGGTGTAAGACTTGGACTGGAAAATACACCCGCTTCGCTTGGATCACCGGAAGAATTGCTCTCGATAATGGAGGTTTTCAACTCACGAAGTCTTGGTGTTTGCTATGATACTGGACATGCTCATATAAGCAGCGGAGTTATTCACGGTATAAACATACTGGGCAAGCACATAGTTGATTTTCATGTCCATGATAATAATGGGATTCAGGATAATCATCTACAGCCTCCATACGGAACAATCGATTGGCAAAGCTTTGTCAAGAAGGTTACAGAGATCGGGTTCACGGGCCCATTGACGATCGAGTCCCTTTCGTGGAGCAATGCCGGTCTGGAAAGAATGGCAAGGGAGGTCGAATCCTTCTTCTCAGGAAGGATAGTTCGCTGGGAAGATGGTGATAAAAAGGGAATTGTCAGCTGCAGTGATTGTAGACACATCTTCATAATGACGTCTACAGGTCCCAGTTGCTACTGCAAAAAGTGACAATGCATCTGTAGATAACTCTTTTCAATACTCGAAAAGGAGTTGGAAAGGCTTGGGCACTTTCATAATAAAGCGACTTTTGCTGTTGATACCAACCTTGATCTTCATATCGATAGTGTCATTTGCAATAATACAATTGCCTCCTGGCGATTATCTTACATCCTATATTCAGGCTCTCGAAGCCACTGGAGCCATAGTTGACCAGGCTACAGTCGACGCTCTCGTAAAACGCTATGGTCTTGACCAACCAATGTATGTGCAGTATTTTAGCTGGGTCTTTGGAATGCTTAGGGGAGATTTCGGTTATTCATTCGAATGGAATAGACCTGTAAGCGAACTAATATGGAATCGTCTATTGTTGACTCTATTGATTTCGGTGACGACCCTGCTTTTCACTTGGTTAGTGGCTTTCCCCTTTGGTGTTTATTCGGCTACACACCGGTACTCGTTTGGTGATTATCTTGTGACCTTTCTTGGGTTTATTGGACTTGCAATTCCAAACTTCATGCTGGCTTTGATCCTTATGTGGATCGCTTACAGCGCTTTCGACTTGAGTATAGGGGGGTTGTTCTCGCCAGCGTTTGCAGAGGCAAGCTGGAGTTTTGCAAGGTTCGTAGATTTGCTAAAGCATATTTGGATTCCCGTAATCGTTGTTGGAACAAGTGGAACAGCAGCGCTCATAAGAACTCTAAGGGCAAACCTGCTCGATGAAATGGGCAAACCCTATGTTGTGACTGCAAGAGCGAAAGGAGTTTCCGAAAGAAAACTGCTATTCAAATACCCTTTGCGTGTAGCAATGATCCCCTTTGTAAGCACTGTTGGATGGTCGCTGCCTTTGTTGATATCCGGTGAGACAATCGTTGCCGTAGTATTGAATCTTCCTACCACAGGTCCGTTGCTTCTGAGATCACTTCAGAGCCAGGATATGTACCTGGCTGGAAGTTTCATAGTTCTATTGAGTATTCTCACAGTAATCGGGACATTGATATCCGATATCCTGCTGGCATGGCTGGATCCGCGAATCAGATCTTGAGGAGGAAAGGATGTTCAGAAAGAGGAGAGAAAAGACCGGTTCAGAGACGCTTCTAGTAGAGCAAGACGCTTCTCTCTCAGTGTCAGTAGATGTAGAAGAACTTCCTCTGGAAGAAATACTTGTGGCTTCTCAATGGAAGCTGATGTGGTGGAAGTTCAAGAAGCACAAATTGGCGGTGTTCAGTGGGATTTTGCTGATAATCCTATACGTTGTCGGTGCCTTCTGTGAATTCCTTTCTCCTTACGATCCCAATGAATATCGCACGAGATACGCCTTTGCTCCTCCTCAGCTGGTAAGATTTGCGGGAGAGGAAGGATTCTCTTTTCGCCCCTTTGTGTACGGATACAAAAGCAGCATAAACAGAGAAACTCTTAGACGAGAGTACACGATTGACAAAGACCAGGTTTATCCAATCAAATTCTTTGTTAGGGGTGAACCATACAAGTTCTGGGGAATATGGGAAACGGATATTCATTTCATTGGTACCGAAGAAGGTGTGCTATTCTTACTGGGAACAGACAGAATGGGGAGAGATGTACTTTCAAGAATACTTTACGGTGCTAGGATCTCTCTTTCTGTAGGTTTGTTTGGAGTCTTCCTTAGTCTCATTCTCGGTATAATAATAGGTGGTCTTTCCGGGTATTTTGGTGGAACGATAGATATGATAGTTCAGAGGCTGATCGAATTCCTTCGATGTATTCCGACAATACCATTGTGGATGGCTTTAAGCGCAGCTCTACCCGCCCAATGGCCTCCCTTAAGAGTGTACTTTGGAGTAACGATCATATTGTCTTTGATAGGATGGACGGGTCTTGCTAGGGTTGTTAGAAGTAAGTTTCTTTCTTTGAGGGAAGAAGAGTTCGTTCTTGCAGCCAGACTTGCTGGGGCTGGTAGAATGAGAATTATAGTGAGACATATGGTTCCTTCATTCTTGAGTCACATAATTGCCTCTATTACTCTTGCGATACCCAACATGATTCTGGGAGAAACAAGCTTGAGTTTTTTGGGTGTCGGTCTAAGACCGCCGGTAATAAGCTGGGGAGTACTCCTAAAAGAAGCACAGAACGTAAGAACTATAGCGCTGACTCCCTGGTTACTTGTTCCTGGCGTCTTTGTAATAGTTGCAGTACTTGCTTTCAACTTTCTTGGCGACGGTTTGAGAGACGCTGCCGATCCTTATGTCAGATAGAATGGAGCGATCGAGATGGACAATAAACTCATTGAGATAAAAGACCTGCAGACGTATTTCTTTACTGATGAAGCCACGGTCAAGGCTCTGGACGGCGTCTCCTTCGACATATATAGGGGAGAGGTTCTCGGTGTTGTCGGTGAGAGTGGTTGTGGGAAGAGCGTCACTGCTCTATCGATCCTGAGAATCCTTGGAGAGAGAGGGAAAATCGTTGGTGGAAACATAATCTTCCAC
>Ga0334885_1005175_pt1 | contig 10746 bp, 10 predicted proteins | sample GraSluR1_MG_8_FD_207233 | JGI IMG/M metagenome (GOLD analysis project Ga0334885, IMG submission 207233) | Sludge microbial communities from methane-producing bioreactor in Wageningen University, Netherlands - Granular Sludge_31_05-R1 | ecosystem: Engineered > Bioreactor > Anaerobic >...
TGAGCCTCAATGTCATCCTTGGCTATGCCGGCATGTTCCACATGGGACATGCCGCTTTTTATGCCGTAGGTGCCTATACCACTGCCATCATCAATACCCACTACGGTGTGCCTGTTCTGTGGGTGCTGCCTGTTAGTGGTTTGGCTGCCGCTCTTTTTGCCCTGGTGGTGGCCAGGCCCATTATCCATTTGCGGGGTGACTATCTCTTGATCGTCACTATCGGCATGGTGGAAATTGTGCGCATCGCCCTGATTAATAATGTGTTTGGTCTAACCGGCGGTGCCAACGGCATTTTCGGCATATCCAGGCCAGAGATCTTCGGCTTCAGGCTGACCCAGCCAGTGCACTTTTTCTATTTGATCTGGTCTTTTGCTGCCTTGACTGTTCTTCTTTTTTCACTCTTGGAAAACTCCCGTTTTGGTCGGGCGTTCAAGTACTTGAAAGAGGATGAAATCGCTGCTGAAGGCAGTGGCATCCACACTGCACGCTACAAATTGGCTGCCTTTGTCTTGGGTGCGGGCTGGGCTGGTATGTGTGGCACCATCTTTGCCGCTCAAATGACTATCATTTCACCGGAGTCATTTAATTTTTTGGAGTCGGTGCGTCTTTTTATGATCGTTATCCTCGGCGGCGCCGGGAATATTCCCGGGGTTATTCTTGGCTCTTTTCTGGTCATGGGACTTCCGGAACTCTTCCGGGATTTTGCCGATGCCCGTCTGTTGATTTTTGGTCTGGCCTTGATGGTGATGATGATTGTCCGTCCGCAGGGCCTGCTGCCGCCCAGGCCGCGCAAGCATAATTTGGATTCCATACGGGAATTGTCGTGAATATCCTGCGCCTGGATCATGTGAATAAACGTTTTGGTGGATTGGTTGCAGTCGACCGGGTGAGTTTCGCCGTGGAAGAGGGCAGCGTGGTCGGGCTGATCGGACCCAACGGTGCAGGCAAGACCACGGTTTTCAACCTGATTACCGGCAACTACAAACCCGATGGTGGCGATATCTTTTTCCAGGAACGCTCCATTCGCGGTAAGCCCACGCACCAGATCGTTGCCTTGGGTATTGCACGCACCTTTCAGACCATTCGCCTGTTTCAGAATATGACCGCGCTGGAAAATGTGCTTGCCGGCTGTCATTGTCGCATGCGCAGTGGTCTTTTTAGCTCGCTTTTGCACACACCAGCACAAAGGCGGGAAGAGCGCCAAGCCCTGCGTCAGTCACTGGATGCGCTCAGCTTTGTTGGCCTGGAGGAAAGCGCTGCACAACTGGCCAAAAACCTGTCTTACGGTAACCAGCGTTTGCTCGAAATAGCGCGTGCCCTGGCCACCCAACCCCGACTGCTTATCTTGGATGAGCCTGCGGGCGGCATGAATGAGCAGGAAACGCAGGAGCTCATTCAACTGATTAAAAGGATACGCGAACAGGGCTTGACCATTCTTTTGATCGAGCATGACATGAAGCTGGTGATGAAGGCCTGCGATTACCTGGTGGTCATCGAGTATGGTGGCAAAATCGCCGAAGGCACACCGGCGGAGATCCAGAAAAACCCCAAAGTCATCGAAGCCTATCTTGGCGCAGACACCGACGAAAACGATTACTGATGCTGCTTGAAATTAAAGATCTGCACGTCAAGTACGGCAATGTGGAGGTCCTCCACGGTATCAACCTGTATGTGGAGGAGGGAGAGATTGTCACCATCCTGGGGGCCAATGGTGCGGGGAAGTCAACCACCCTGCTTTCCATTAGCGGGCTGGTCAACCCGTCGCAGGGAGAAATTCTGTTTGAGGGCAGGGCCCTGCACAAAATGCCAGCCCACCAGGTGGTCCAGGCCCGCATCAGCCAGTCACCGGAAGGTCGCCGGGTTTTCAGCACCCTGACCGTACAGGAGAATATCAACCTGGGTGCTTTTACCATAAAAGACAAAGGCAAGATAGCTCGTACCCGCGCATGGATTTATGAGCTTTTTCCCCGTTTGGAAGAGCGCAAACACCAACTGGCCGGGACTCTGAGCGGTGGCGAGCAGCAGATGCTGGCCATTGGCCGGGCCTTGATGAGTGACCCCAAGGTGCTGCTTCTGGATGAGCCGAGCTTGGGTTTGGCTCCGCTTCTGGTTAAGGCTATCTTTCAAACCATCCAGCAGATCAACTCCACAGGCGTGACCGTGGTGTTGGTGGAACAAAATGCCAAGGCTGCACTGCGTTTGGCCCATCGCGGCTATGTGTTGGAAGTGGGCAATATCATTCTCTCCGGGAAATCCAGCGAACTGCTGAGCAATCCCGAGGTGCTCGACGCCTACCTGGGCGGTTCCTGAACAGGCATCCCAATTTCTGTTTGCTTTATTCTTTGCACTTGTGAAGGCTGTCTCCTGCTGGATATGCGGTATGCTCCTCTGTCTGACCTGGACATAGAAGGGGGCGTGGAGTTTGGTATTGTACAGTCGGTTTCCTTTTTCAAGATGCTTTTCAGGTGATGACCGTGTGCAAGGCTGCACTCAAAAAATGCACTCACTACTGATTCCAATACTATTTTTTGTGCCATGGACAATAGCATCCTGACCCTCCAGTCTCCCCTGGACATGCACCTGCATCTGCGTGAGCAGGAAATGTTGCAACTGGTCGCGCCACTGAGCGCCCGTTCTTTCGCCGCTGCGGTCATTATGCCCAATCTACTCCAGCCTGTGGATTCCCTGGCCGCTGTAGCCAGCTACCACAAGGCCATTGTCAACGCCTGTGGGACAGAGCTGTTCACCCCCTACATGACCTTGTTTTTCCGGAACTATAGCAAAGATGAACTTGTGTCTGCTCGAGGGACAATCATTGGAGTCAAGCTGTATCCGGCGGGTATCACTACCCAAAGCGAGGCCGGTGTGCGCGATTTCGATGCCATTGCCACTACAGTGGCTCTGTTGGAAGAGTTGGATATTCCTCTGCTGGTGCATGGCGAAAGTAATGGCTTTGTCATGGATAGGGAAACAGAGTTTTTGCAGGTTTACGGGTGGCTGGCCAACAATTTTCCCAAGCTGCGTCTAGTCATGGAACATATCAGCACTGCCGCTGCCCTGAGCTTTCTAGAGCGACATCCCCAGGTGGCGGCTACGGTTACCCTGCACCATCTCATGCTGAGTTTAGATGATGTTGCCGGAGGATTGTTGCAACCACATCTGTTCTGCAAGCCCATTGCAAAAACTCCGCAGGACCGGGACGCCCTGCGTCAGGCTGTTTTTCAGGGCCACCCACAGTTGATGTTCGGTTCGGATTCTGCGCCGCATCCGCGCCATGCCAAGGAGTGTTGTGGCTGTGCCGCAGGCATTTTTTCGGCTCCAGTGGCTTTACCGATGCTGGCCCAGCTCTTTGAGGAGGCTGGCTGCCTGGATACCTTACCAATTTTTATTACGAAGAATGCCGTCCGCTTCTACAAGATCGAGCCACCAGCTAAAAATGTCTATTTGGGTCGACAAAAATGGTGTGTGCCGGAACTCTACGGTACGGTTCGTCCGTTTTTGGCAGGAAATGAACTACGTTGGAGTTTGCTGGACATGGAAACCACAGGCTGACCAATGCTGGCCTGTACCGGGCTTTAGGTTGTAGTTTTTTTTAAATTGTGTACTGCAGGGCAGAGTAAGGAGCACCATGCTGTTTGCCACGCCACTGGTCACTAAATGGTTTTGCCATTTCCTTGACAGTGGCAGAAACATCTCTTTGCCTGCGGGGCATGCCCATCCCTGCCAGCCTATTTTACGTTGTTTGTCTTGTCTTGCTGTATGGACTGACAAGTTTACGACTTGGCTGGCAACGCTGCTTTCTCTTTCGTTCTCGTTGGCTGGTTCCTTGCTCCAATTTACTGTTATTCCGGTACAATGGTTGTTTTTTTCAAGACTTGCACCTGTGTCTCGCCACAGTGCATTCTATGCTGGAATGAGGTTTTTTTGTGCATTGACAGCGATTTTCATCTCCTGTTATACTCACGCAAAATTTCGGGTTTTTCCTATTAATACGTGTGCCTTTACCCACGCACACTTTCGCAGAGCACAGACATAAGGAGGTGGATGAGATCATTTCGGCTGACGTAGGGTACAATCTGCAAGCAGTTCAACTCAAACTTATGTAAGGGGGAGTGTACATGGCTCAAACGGAAACGACCTATCCTCGCTGGATTCCATTACTTGGCGGACTCTTAGGCAGCACCACTTGCGGTTTACTACTGTACGCGTTTAGTGTTTTCATCAGACCTCTTCAGGCTCAATTTGGTTGGACAGTTCCCGAGGTCGCAATGGCCTATGCCCTCATCTGTCTCATTTTTGGCCTTGTAACCTTTCCTGCTGGACGCATGAGCGACAAGTACGGCCCAAAGATCATTGTCCTGATCGGCAGCCTGCTCATGGCCTTTGGTTTTTTCATGGTTTCGACCATTAAACCACCGACACCGGAAGCGTTGGCAGCAGGTGAAAAGGCCACCTCCCAGTTGTATTTGCTCTACCTGTACTATGGAGTTATTTGTGGTTTAGGTGGTGGTATGGTGTATCTGCCGCCCATTTCCACTGCGCCGAAATGGTGGCCAGATCGCAGGGCTTTGGCTACCGGTTTTACGGTTGTTGGCTTGGGGCTTGGTTCCTTTATCATGGCGCCGATGGCCACAAAGATGATCGCTTACTATGGCTCTGCTCTACCAGTATTCAAATATGTTGGTATTGCCATGGGTATTATGGGGGTTGCTGCAGCTCTATGCTTGAAGCTGCCGCCCGCAGGGTACAAGCCTGCAGGCTGGAATCCTCCGGTTCCGGCTGGTGGCGCCACTGTCAAGGCATACCGCGACTACACCTATGAGGAAACCAAGAAGTCGCCCCAGTTCTGGCTGCTTTGGCTTGCCTATTTCTGCGGTTCTTTTGCTGGCCTCATGGTTATCGGTCTCATTGCCAAGCACGGCATTGATGCAATGAGTTTGGATTATATCAGGGCAAACAACCTTGCATCCCTTGCGGATATCCCTGAAGACGTAAATAAAAGTATAGCCATGGCTGCAGCTGGTGCACCGGCTACTTTGGCTATTTTCAATGCGCTGGTTCGTATTCTGATCGGTCCCTTGGCAGACAAGATCGGCACCAAGCAGATTTTTGTCGTACTCTTTGCTTTGCAGGTTGGAGCCATGCTGGTTCTCTTCCCGGCAGGAAAATCCGCAGCTCTGCTGGCGGCAGCCGCTGGTTTGATTGGTTGGAACTACGGTGCCATGTTCACCCTGTTCCCTGCCACTTTGCTCAGCTACTACGGTGCAAGCGCCCAGGCCTCCAACTATGGTCTGCTTTTCACCGCATGGGGTGTGGCCGGTTTTTGCGGTCCGTATTTGGGCGGTAAACTGCAAGCTGCAACGCAGTCTTTCTTCGTACCTTTTATCGTTTCCGCCGTGCTGTTGGCGCTTGCGGTCTTTATTATCGCAACCCTAAAAGCTCCGGAACAGAAATCAGCCTAATTTCCTGTTTCATCCGCTCCGTTGGGATACCCTGCACAGGGTATCCTTTTTTTTTGCAGCTTGTGTGTCTGCAAGTGCACTGCCCTGCACTGAACTAGTGCGATCGGCTGGCAATACTGCCACGGAAAAGGCTTGCAGTGCAGCACCCGACACGGTATGCGTGCTTGCTGCAACCCACCCCCTATCATTCAAACTAACATTCTGAGTACATGAGCACATTTGAAATTTTTCAGGCCATCATACTTGGCTTGGTGGAGGGGCTGACAGAGTTCTTGCCGATATCCAGCACCGGCCACCTGATTATTGCCGGCGATATGCTTGGTTATACCGGTGAGCAGGCCAAGACCTTTTCTATAGTCATCCAATTGGGAGCCATTCTCGCGGTCTGTTGGCATTACCGTGTGCGTTTGTTGGAGTTGGCAAACGGCCTTTTGCATGATCGGCCTAGTCAACGCTTTGTCTTCAATCTGATACTGGCCATCTGTCCTTCAGCTCTGCTCGGACTTGCCCTGCATCGGTATATCAAATATTATCTGTTCAATCCCACGAGCGTGGCCGTGGCTCTGGTGGTAGGCGGCTTGGTAATTCTTTTGGTAGAAAAAAAGGAGCGTCATGTCCGCATTGCAGATATGGATGAATTGAGTTGGAAGGATGCTCTGAAGGTCGGCTTTGCTCAGGCCGTATCATTGATTCCCGGTGTCTCGCGCTCCGGGGCCACGATCATCGGTGGTTTGCTCTTTGGCCTGTCCAGGCGGGCGGCTACGGAATTTTCTTTTTTTCTCGCCATTCCGACCATGTTTTTGGCAACAGGTTATGATCTGTTCAGCTCCTGGCAATCTTTGTCTGCCGGGGATTTTCCCTTTTTTCTTATAGGCTTTGTTGTTGCCTTTATGAGTGCACTCCTGGCAATACGGGGATTATTGTGGTATGTAGCTCACCATGATTTTCGTCTTTTTGCCTACTACAGAATTGCTTTTGGCGTTCTGGTTCTCGGTTATTTTATTTTCCTTGCGCAGCCATGATTACAGAGTACATCAGCGAAATAGCCATATACATCCTTGATAAAACCACCTATTTCGGCGCTTTTTTTTTAATGATGCTGGAAAGCATGATTGCCCCGGTGCCCAGCGAGGCAGTGATGCCGTTTGTTGGTTTTTTGGTGGTTGATGGCCGCTGGCACCTTGGTCTGGCTATTTTTGCCACCAGTCTTGGTTCTTTGTGTGGATCGCTTCTTTCCTACTGGATGGGCTATTATGGAGGTAAACCCTTTGTTCTTAAGGTCGGCAGGTATCTTTTTCTCAATCCACGGGATCTTGAGCGTACCGAGCGTTATTTCAACCGGAAACAGGGCCTGATTACCGTGTTCATCGCTCGTTTTATTCCAGTGGTGCGCCATCTCATCTCCATCCCTGCCGGTATCGGTAAAATGCCGCTGGTGCCGTTTTTACTGGTATCCACCATTGGGGCTACCATGTGGAATGGGTTTTTGTTGTATTGCGGCATGCAGTTGCGAGCCAACTGGATCATGGTGCAGCACTATTCCCATCAGCTCGATATCCTGATTGTGTTGCTTTGTGTCGCGGTCGTACTGTGGTTTTTTGGCATGCGCTGGAAGCGAAGGAGATTGCAGCCAGGGAGGTAGAAAGCATCTTTTTTGCCGTGGCTGCTGGCTCTCTTTTTTTGCCTCCTTTCCGTGTGTCCTTCTTTGTTCTTTGGAAAGAAATGTTGAAAGACCGTTTGTGCATGGTTACTTTTCCACTTGAAATCCTTTAGATGCGAGCAGTGAATCTGGCAAGAAATTTTTATGAGATGTATGCGGAGGAAGAACAGGGGTGGCCAAAAAATCGTTTGAAGGTGCCTTGGCAAGGCTGGAACAGATAACTGAAGAACTGGAAACAGGTGCCTTGCCTTTGGAAAAGAGTCTGGTCAAATTCAGTGAAGGGATCGAGCTGGCCAATTACTGCAACAGCATGTTGGAAGAAGCACGCGGCCGGGTTGAACTGCTCCTCGATAAAAACGGTTCACTCAGCCTCAGCCCCTTTGCCGGAGAGGATGATGGAGATCAAGACCTATCTGCTTGAACGGCAGAATCTGGTTGAGCAGGAACTGGCAGTCCTGATGCTCTCTGCCAGCGGCCCTTTTGTCCAACACATTGAAGCCATGCGGTACAGCCTCTTCTCAGGGGGGAAGCGTCTGCGCCCTATCCTGTGCCTGGCTGCAGCCGAGGCTGTCGCTACAGACAGTAAGACCCGTTGCAAGGCCCTGCCTGTGGCCTGCGCCCTGGAATGTATTCATACCTATTCGCTGATCCATGACGATTTGCCGGCCATGGATAATGATGCCCTGCGTCGGGGCAAACCAACCAATCATACGGTATATGGCGAGGCTGCGGCCATCCTGGCTGGGGATGGTCTCTTGACCTATGCCTTTGACCTTTTGAGTGGCTCATCTACAGCCAACCTGCCTGACAGGGCCCGCATGCGCATTATCCAGGTGATTGCACGGGCAGCAGGCCCGCAGGGCATGGTGGGCGGGCAATCACTGGACATGATTTATGAAGGGAAACAAGCTGGCTATGAGGTGCTGCGTACCATCCATCAAAGCAAGACCGGGGCACTGATCACCGCTGCCATTGAGGCCGGGGCCATTGCCGCTGGCGCCAATGACGAGCAGGTGAGCAGCCTATGCAGTTATGGTCAGCAAGTAGGTCTGGCCTTCCAGATTGTTGATGATTTACTTGATCTGGAATCCAGCACTGAGGAGTTGGGTAAGGCAGTGGGCAAGGATGTCGAGGTGCATAAACTCACCTATCCAGTACTTTTTGGCGTAGAAGGTTCCCGCAAAATGGCACGTGAGGCAGTGGATGCTGCTCAGCAGGTTTTGAATGGTTTCGATACCAAGGCAGATCCTCTGCGCGCCCTTGCCCGTTATATTGTGGAGCGGAGAAAGTAATCATGCTGCTTGTTGACAAGGAACCGCTGGTGCGGAAAAAATTGCTGCAGAGCATCCGTTCTCCCCATGATCTGCGTACTATGGAGCTTGCCGATCTTGAAGATTTGGCTGATGAACTGCGGCAGACCATTATTGCCACGGTTGCCGACACTGGCGGCCATCTGGCCCCAAGCCTGGGTGTGGTCGAGCTGACCCTTGCTCTGCACTATGTCTTTGACACTCCAAACGACAAGCTTATTTGGGATGTGGGGCACCAGGCCTATGCCCATAAGTTGCTCACAGGGCGCCAGGATCGTTTTCATACCCTCAGGCAGCACGGCGGTTTAAGCGGCTTCCCCAAGCGTTCAGAAAGCGTATTTGACACCATTGAAACCGGACACAGTTCCACCTCGATTTCCTTTGGCGTGGGCGTGGCTGCAGCCAGGCACATCCAGAACCGGCCGGGCAAGGTGGTGGCGGTGATTGGAGACGGCTCCATGACCGCGGGCATGGCCTTTGAAGGGCTGAACCATGCCGGCGATCTGGATGAGGATCTTGTGGTTGTGCTCAATGACAATGAAATGTCCATTTCCGAAAATGTAGGTGCATTGTCCAGCTTCATGAGTAGAAAGCTGACCGGAAGAGCCATCCGTCGCCTGCGCGACCATATTGAGGAGCGATTGCTGGCACTGTCAACGGTTGGGGAAAACGTTCTCAATCTGTTGCGCAAAAGCGAAGAGAGCATGAAGGCCTTTTTTACGCCGGGCATGCTTTTCGAGGCCTTCAAGTTCAAGTATGTGGGGCCAATTCCTGGCCATCAGCTGGAAGATCTCATCGCTACCCTGGAAAATGTACGGGATCATAACCACGGGCCAGTACTGGTGCACGTGATTACCACTAAAGGCAAGGGGTACCTGCATGCGGAACAGAACCCTGGCATGTACCACGGTATTGGCCCCTTTGATATTGCCAGCGGCAAACCCAAACCGGCACAGCCAGCCCCGCCTTCCTACACCAAGATTTTTGGCAAAACCCTTTGCCGCATCGCCCGCGAAGATGCGCGCGTTGTCGGTATTACCGCGGCCATGCCAGATGGCACTGGCTTGGCTCCCTTCTGCACGGCCTTTCCCGATCGTTTTTTTGACGTGGGTATTGCCGAGCAGCATGGCCTCACCTTTGCCGCTGGCCTTGCCCTGGAGGGTATGCGGCCCTGTTTTGCAGTATACTCTTCTTTCATGCAACGAGCGCTGGATCAGCTCATCCACGATGTCTGCCTGCCCAACCTGCCGGTGACCATTGCCCTGGATCGGAGCGGGGTGGTCGGTGCAGACGGCCCCACCCACCACGGTGTCTTCGACCTTGCCTATCTGCGCTTCATCCCCAATATCACCGTAATGATGCCCAAGGATGAAAATGAATTGCAGCACATGCTCTACACGGCCCTGAATATGGAGGGTCCGGCAGTGTTGCGCTATCCGCGTGGCAAAGGCGAAGGAACTGGATTGGACAGCAGCTTGCAGGCGCTGGAGAGGGGTAAGGGAGAACTGTTGCGCGAAGGAAGCGATCTACTGCTTTTACCTGCTGGTAACCGGGTGTATCCGGCTCTGCATGCAGCAGAACTCCTGGCCGAGCAGGGCATCAGTGCTGCGGTGGTGAATCCGCGTTTTCTCAAGCCCCTGGATACCACTTTGATCTGTTCCTGGGCCAGTCGCACCGGTGCTGTGCTTACGGTTGAAGATGGCGCCGTTCTGGGCGGCTTTGGCAGCGCTGTGGCTCAGCTTCTGCAAGAACAGGAAGTGTACGTACCTGTGAAAATGCTCGGTTTTGGTGACACATTTGTCGATCAGGGGCCCCAAGCTCTGCTGTGGCATCAGGCAGGCTTGGATGCTGCTGGCATTGCCAGTACTGCTGTGGCTTTCCTTGAAAAATGCAGGCTGCGGTAGCGTAAGCTGTCTGTGTTTTCTTGATTTGTTAAAAAATTTTGACTGTTTGTTGAAAAATTGTATTTTTCTCTGGACAGCAATAGCAGGAGCAGGGCATAGTTTATTCGTACTCACCAAGAGTTACTTATTACTCCTGCGAATCTACTTGAAACTATCCTATGCTGTCTGTATCCCTGCCTCCAAATTGTCCTGCCAAGCCCCTTCGAATACGAAGGGCCCTCTTTCAACTTGTGGCATTCATTGCCCTTGCCATGGTGTTTCTCGGCGGTTGTGCCAAACGTGATCAGGGTGCTGTTAGCCAAAGTGGTCATTTGAATCAAGGATCCCTGACTTCGCTCTATCCCCGTCTGCCCGATGGCCGCACCAGGGGCACCACCAGCCAGCAGACAGGATTGGGGATGACCACACCC
>Ga0334885_1005205_pt1 | contig 10702 bp, 9 predicted proteins | sample GraSluR1_MG_8_FD_207233 | JGI IMG/M metagenome (GOLD analysis project Ga0334885, IMG submission 207233) | Sludge microbial communities from methane-producing bioreactor in Wageningen University, Netherlands - Granular Sludge_31_05-R1 | ecosystem: Engineered > Bioreactor > Anaerobic > Unclassified...
GCGGAGACCGGGAGCCATCCGGCCGAAGAATCCTCCGCAGGAAGGGAGACATATTGAGAGGCTCTCTCCAGCAGCTTCTTCAGAGCTCCGTTTTCTTCCTGGAGCCCGACGACGACCTGGCCGAGCTGGGGAAGCCTGCAGCCTATTCCCCTGACAAGCCTGCGGGCCGTTTCGCTGTATTCCTGGCGAAGGAGCGACCCGTCCACGGAAAACTTGAACTCCCAGTCCGGAGAGGTTCCGCGAAAGGCCGTAACGAAGAGGTTCCCCACATCGCCGGTGGACGAAACGTGGCTTCCGGAACAGGCAATGGTGTCATACCCGGGAATGTGGACCACCCTGATGGTTTCGTCGGCGATCCTGCCCCAGTTGCCCTTGATTCCCGGAAGACTCTCCGCTTCCTCCCTGGAAAGCAGGACGGTTTCAACGGGAAGGTTTTCTGCAACAATCCTGTTGCCTTCCTTCTCCGCTTCGAAGAGCATATCCCAGCTCAGTTCCCCGTCCCAGGTCAGGTACACCGACGTTTCGACGCTGTCAACCGCAACCTTGCAAACCCGGAGCCCGGGGTTCGCCTTTTCGAGAGCCCTTGAAAGGATATGCTCCCCAGTGTGCATTCTCGAAAGGAGACGATGGCGTTCAAGGTCCGCTTCTCCTTCCACTTCCATTCCTGCGGCAGGGGAACCTTTTTCCGCCTTTCCCGAGACGGCCACTCCTCCATCCCTTTTTTCCGTGTCGTCGATGCGGAACCGGAAATTCTCCGCCCAGAGAACCCCAGAGTCTCCGGGCTGCCCTCCGCCGGAAGGATGAAGCTCTCCGCCGGAGAGAAGAAGGGTGAATTTCTTCTTTTTTTCGTCCGATGCAAGAACATCCAGAATGGTCACCCTGAAGCTCACTGTCACCGCCCCTTTCCTGCCGATGTAAAAATAGCACAAAGCCGGGATTAATCCCGGCTTTCGATTTTTCTATGGCGCGCCTGTGGCGATTCGAACGCCAGACCCTCGGCTCCGGAGGCCGATACTCTATCCGCTGAGCTACAGGCGCATTGGATGCCCCGAAAGGCGAAGATTATTCTACCCTCGAACGGAGGAACCGTCAAGGCGCACAAAGTTATCTGGCAGCTTATAAGTAGATATTAATACCTGCCGCTAATTTTACTATGGCCTATGCTCAAAAACACCACCCTCCGAAAAGGTCAACCCAACATTTCGAGGAGGGATACCCATGAAAAGCACCGCTATTATTGATATTCGGAGAAACGCCCCCAGAACGTGGGAGGATTGCCTGTCCCGTTTTCTGGCATGGAGAAAAGCGCAGGGAGCGGCCCCCCGTAGACTTGAAGGCTACAACACTATGATCTGTCTCTTCTTCCGCCGATTCCCCACAGCATGGTCCGCAACGTGCCGGGAGTGTATATCGTCCTTTCTGTCCCAGGACGGCATAGCCCCAACTACCCACAATGTGAGGTTAAAAAGCCTGCGCCCATTCTTCGAGTTCGCCACAAGGGAAGGAGCCTTCACCGAGTCGCCAGCCGCCGAGTTCAAGTACAAGCGGGGCGAGTCTCCCCGCATCATTGACCATCCTGTGGAGGATTTGAAAAAGATGCTTGACGCCATCGGGACCGATACCTTCACCACCTTGCGGGATACGGCCCTCTTCCTCTTCTCCCTCGATTCCGGAATAAGACCAACCGAGGCCCTGCAGCTCCGTCCGTCCGACATTGACATTCATCTCCGCCGTGCCGTCATCCGTGCCACCACAGCCAAGACACGCACCGGACGAACCGTCTATTTCTCCGAGAGGACCGCCGGCATGGTGGATCGATTGATACAGGTCCGCCCTGAGGAGTGGGATAACGCAGTGCCGGTCTTCTGCACCTGCTACGGAGAGGAATTTTCACCCCACACCTGGACCGTCCAGCTTCGCCGCTATGTTCAGAAGGCCGGTCTGAAAAGGTTCTTCGCCTATGACCTCCGGCACCAGTTCACCATTCAGTACCTACGCAACGGCGGCGACGTGTTCACCCTACAGCGGAACATGGGACACAGCACCTTGAGCATGACGGAAAAATATCTTGCCCTGTCGGATGAAGACGTCAGACGGGGGCATGAGAAGGCATCTCCTGTCGCGGCCATGTTCCCGGCTCCAAGAAAGCGCATGGGGAAGCTGTGACCCCGTAGGACGCCTCAGGACGCGCGATATGAGGCCGCGGGGCATAAGAAATTACCTCTCAAAGAAAAGGAGCTTTTCTGAGGGTGCCCTGACGTGTCCTTGGAGACGAAAGGTACTGGTAACCCCGGCGTCACAGGGGTCGGGAACACCGCACGGCTCTCTCGCGTGAGGAAAAATATTTTAGGGGGTTGACTGATTCCTGATGGTGCAAGGTCAAGCCCCCCGGCCCTGGCCAGCTCGCCTTTTGCCGGGGGAGGGCAAACCCCACCCCCACAGCAGGCCCAAGACAAGCCGGACCACCAGTCCTCCGGGTCTGGCCGTGGACGTGGATGCGGTACTAGACTTGGGCGCAGCTCCGAAGGAGCGAGCACCTTGTCCGGCGTGGCCAGGGCTGAGGTTTGTGGAAGCAGATTTCGCCCTGTGAGCGGTTAGTCAAACACTTCATTTCAATAGAGAAATTTTCCATCGCTCGCAACCGCTATACTAAACTCGAGGAAGCTGAATTGAAACTTGTGATCGCAGATGAAAAGTATTTCCAACCATTAAAAAGAAGATGTTTCATTCTTTTCTGATAATATCTTTTTTGCTTCTCTAATATCGATTTTCGCATGGTGTCCATGTTTCTCAAGTAAATGCAACAAGTTTGATCCATTTAAAAGTGTTATAGGTTTTCCCTTTGCGAATTCATAAGCATCAGGACCATAATCAGCAGTCGAGACTAGAATTCCCTTCGTGGCTCCTTCGTTGAGAATGGTACCGTACAAATCTCGAACAGCAGATACCCCAACCGTATTCGTGTATCTTTTGGCTTGAATAACAATCTTTCCACCTCTTATTGGATCTGGGTCAAATGCAACAGCGTCGACACCGCCATCTCTACTTGCCTGAGTAATTTTCACCTCTCCGCCGCCAGATTCAAACTCTTTCTCAAATAGCTCTCTTATTAGATGCTCAAAATCTTCCCAATCCATTGCGGCGAGGTTAGTAGAGTTTTCAAGCATGTTAGCAACCTCATAACTTTCAACAAACCTTCTGTCAGTTTTTTCAATCTGAAGTATTGGTTTTACGGGAGTTAGGGAACTAAGCTTACTGCTCGCAACACCTTTAAGATTTTTAAAACAGGCTTTCGGGTCAATGTTTGCAAGCTCAATTTTTTGAAATTCTTTTTTGGTTACATGCAGACTTAGAATACAATTGTTTTCTTCAACACCGGTAGCTTTGTTGACCGCTTTTACCCATCCATTAAAAGAAACCGCTTCATAAGCGTCAATAACATCTGATTCAAACAGTTCATGGATTGTCCTGAGTGCAATTTTATAGATAGTATCATCATACCTTGCATTCAGCTGGTTATTGGTAATATAGGTTTCTTTATATGCTTTCGATGTTGCGTTAAATTTTACCTCCTTTATTTTCGGGAACACATCAATGGATGGCAATTCATACTCAATGATTAAAATCTTAGTCTCTGGATTATATTCTAATTCGTAGTCCTTGGGGAAATATTCTGGATAATTAGACCTATCTAATATTATTTCACAGCAGTAGATTATCGCCTCTAGAGTGCCTGAAAAGTAATCCTTTTTAATTTGCTCGATTTTTTCATTAAAAGCATCCCTCTCTTGGTAAAAAATGTTTTTATTTTTTTCATGTTCCAGAATTGCGTTTTCCCATTTTTTTAACATATCATTATAATCTTTTTCATTTTTCTGATTCACAGAATCAATTTCAGTAGTTTGTTTATACCACAACGAAATAGCCTGCTTATATTTCTCTTCGAACTCTTGAATTTTTTTCTCTCTCATAGATCCAATCAGCTTCTGGAAAAAATTAAGACTTGGAGTAAATTCAGCTGATTCTCTATCGGGCTTTTGTGGATAATCTAGCCTTCTTTGTTTCTGCGATTTTTGTGGTGGTATTTCTGGAAACTTATCTTTTCTCTTTAAAGACTCCCAATCAAGAACATTGTTAATAGTTATTGAATCCATTAAAATATTATCCAATTGCTCGAAGGATTCTGCAGCTTCAATCGTTCTTCTCCGTGCTTCTTCTATTGCGTTCTCCTTTTCCGTCATTGAACGCTGTTTTATTAAGGCCGCTTGTTGCTTTTTTTCAACTGCTTGCCATTTTTCAGACCATTTGTATGCCTGAGTCTTTATCTTTTCTTTCAAAGTATAAATATCAGGCGAGGAAAGGGATTTATGCTCATGAAGCTTTTCATGATACATCGTAACAGTCACTCTTGTACTATTCCTCCCATTAATCTGTTGAACATCTCCAACCTTTGTGTATTCATCAATTCGAGCTGAAGTTATACCAAGCACACGCACACCATAACCCCCTTCAATAAAAAGTGTTTAAAAAAATAGTTCTTAAAAACTTACCTGTTTCTAACAAGATAGTAGTTTTTCAAAAAAAATTCAACCATATCCACGTAGGAATTTTAAATATTTTATTTTCTATCAATATTTAGGATACAAGTTTTCCAAGGAGGCCGTCTTAGTTTGTATTTTTGAAGCTCCTTCGCCATCGGCCCATGAAGCCACCGCCAGCACTCCTGAAGTTGTTTGACGTCAGCCTCACCCTCCTTCTCCCATGCATCCCCAAGGGGGGGAGGATATATCTCTCCGGCCCAGGCGCCAGGTCAACGCCGGATAATCTCACACACGATAATCGGAAACGCGGTCAGTCCTTTTGCTACCCCCCCTATTCAGTTTCGCGAAATCTCGTGTGTCTCCCCGCCACGTTGACGCCGCTTTTCAGATTGTCGGGGATAACCGTCTTGGAAACGCCGCCGAAATATTGAAAGGCGTTGACATGGCCGGTGATCCAGGACGGTAGTTTTTGGTCGCGGAACGGCTCGGCGTAGATGATCCCGCTGCACGGCAGAACGGCTACGAACAACGAAGCCTGAGACATCTTTCCGCTCTCCGCGTCGAAGAAGGCGATCCTGGCGCCGGCCCAGTCCACTTCGAGCGAGAACGCGGGTTTGTGCTCCAGCCGGATGGTCGCCTTGTGAACCTTGACATGCAGATGGTAGTACCGCCGGAATTGCGTCTCCATGTAAAAGCGCTCGCTGCTTTGGCGACATTGTTCAACGTACTCCTCCCAGAGCAGCTTCAGGGTGACATGCGGCTTGGCCAGTTCCCCCATGCACATAGTCGAAGTCGGGCATCTTGAAGGTCCTGTCGCGGGACGGGGCGGTGATTTGCAGCAAGCCTTGCGTAACGGCGGTGTCGTCCAATGCGTCCAGGTCTTTCAGGGTGAGCCAGCCTTGATCCCGTGCCTTTCGCAGATACAGCGACACCGTGTTTCTGGATACCCTGTGCGTGGCGGCGACCTTGCGCTGGCTCAGGCCACTGTAAACGGCCCGGACAATGGTGAGAAAATCTGACAACTTAATCCCTCCTGAGATGAATTCTGCCCTCTGACAGTAATTCGATCTTAAAGGAGTTCGCCGTGACCGGCTCCGTGCCGTCGCGCCGGGTGGCTCTTTATGTGCGCGCCAGTGGCTCTAACACTCCGCGCGGGTGGTTCAGTTTCGCCGCGTTTTCCTGGCGGTGAATCTTAGGTTTTCTTTGGCTTTATTAACTGAAGTTTTCTGAACTGCCCAGGCTCAAAATGTCAATTTTGGCAACAGCGGAACTGAGGTTTTCTGAAGTACCCAGGATCAGAATGTCAGGTTTAGTGAGGTTTTTTTATATCTCATCATTTCTCATCATTTCTCATCATTTCAGCCACCATGCCCTGTTTAAAAAACAAGTTTTCCCTGGTGAGCATGTCGTGGTTCACTCTGTCGAAGAACTTCGCCAAGTCTATGCCCACTACATTTCCAAAGCCCTCTTGTATATATTCCCGCGCCTTGAGCACTCCCTGCTTCGCGCTCTTGCCTTTCCTGAAACTGTATCTGTGCTCCGAGAATCCGGGGGCGAATATGAGATGCGACGTCTGATGAAGGGCTTGCTGGATCAGGCGGTCGAGTTCGGTCGCTATGGCCAGAATCCGTACTCCTCCGTCGGGTTTCGGTATCTCGAGCCGTCGTTCCGGCCGGGGTTTGTAGCTCCCTGTCAGCAATTCCTGCTTGATCCGTTCCCAGTTCGGCTGCGGATAGGATTTCAGATCCTGAACACGCATTCCGTCGATTCCGGCGGCTCCTTTGTTCCGCAGTACCTGCCCGTAGGCGTCCTCCGAGATAGTCCTTTACGAGGATTTCAGGAAGTCGAACTCCCGCAGCACCTTCTCCACTGCTTTTTTTGCAGTCCCTTGCTTGATCAGACCTTCCTTGGCCGATCCCGTGAGGCGCAGAGTACAACGCCCCTCCTCCGCACCTACTATCTCCGCGTGGACCACCGCTGGGTTTTTCCCGAAGAAGCCCGCGCCCACCACGCCGGAAATACGGGGGGTCACGGAACTCTCCCTCTCGTTCTCATCCAGGATTCGACCGGTGTTTTTCAGGGCGTCGTACACTAGCCGGAGCACGCTTCCCGCATCTCCCTCGATCGTCCGCTCTTCCCTGTACTGATCGGTTTCCAACCGCCGCGCCGCTTTGCGCATGATCTCGGAATCTTCCTGCGCAATCGCAGGACTTGACTTGCCCGATATCTTGGCCGCGATCTTTCCGCCCTCCGCCGCCAGCTTTTCCAGCTCCTTCGCCAGAAGATCTTCATCACGCCCGGACATACTCGACACCTCCCGAACACAATCGTTTTCTTATGAAAAAAGCCTCGCACAACACAGGGCATGACGCCAGGCTACGGCACGCTTCCATAGATGCTGTCGCTGAACGCCAGGCAGTTCGCCTCGACCGGGTACTCGCTGATGATCGCGTCCTCCGGCACATTCCCGAACATGACGGGGAGTCCGTTCGCCGTGAAGAAATCCGCCGAGTCCATCAACTGAAAATGGAGATGCGGCGCTCCGGAGTTCCCGGTGTTTCCCACCTTTCCGACGACCTGCCCCTTCTTTACGCTCTCCCTCGCTTTCACAAGAATGGAGCCCTCCTGCAGGTGGGCGTACATGCTGAACTCTCCGTTCCGGTGGTCGATGATCACATAGTTGCCCGCCACCGCGTTCGTCCAGCCGATCGCAGGAAGCAGCTCCTTGAGGAGTCCGCTTGTATACCCCGGTTTCGCGAAGAGGGCGGGATCGCACATCCGCTCCTCGGGAAACTTGTCCCCGATCCCCGCGACGATTCCGTCTCCTATGGCGAGCACATCCCGGCCCCAGATGCCATAATCCGAAAGCTGTTTCGGCTCCGGCAGAGAGATGTCGGTGAAGGAGGCCGCGCCCTTCTGGACTGCGGCGACTATGTCCATTCCAAACTCCTGGGATCCCGACGCCCGGTGGTGGATATAACTCAGGGGAGTGTACGCAATACGCAGATCACCTTTCAGAGGGAAGAGATAGTCTCCCCTGGAGCGGTAGAAAACAAGCTGCACCGGGAAGACGAGCGTCTTCTTCCGTCCGGGTTCCACGTTCATGGTCAAACGGATTTCCATACCGTCGAGCGCCGACTGGCCGACATGATGCAGATAGGAGATTTTCGAGAACGGAAGCACCGCGCTCTTCCCGGCATCAACTCCGGTTCCCTCCGCAATCGCTCCTTCAGGAAGCGCAACCTCGCCGAACGAAAGCTGCACAGCGGGCAGCGGGGTGTTCGGGTCGCCGAGCCAGCCGGCGGTACTCCGTATGGCTTCGCGCAGCTCCCCGCCGGATATGCGCACACGCACCGCCTCCGTACCGGAGACGAACCCGAGTATCTCGGCACACTCGACATCCAGAGCAGTCCCCCCGTTATTCGTAAGAACCAGATCGGGCAGCTTGATGTCGGTGATCCGCCAGTTTCCGATGCTGCAGACCACCGGAATCACCTTTTCCCCATTGCAGAGATACCGTACACTAACCCGTTCCTCCGACCACGCCGCCGCGACGAGAAGAAACGCCGTTCCGACAAAGGCACACAGCATCTTTCCCGCTACGCTTCCCTCAAGACTTTTCACCTCGCACTCCTCCTCCGCCGCTGAACTCGCACCATACGATCAACAAATGCTCCCCGCAGGCCCGGACGACGGCGAGCGGACTCCCTTCGACGTCCTCCGGTATCTCGAGATCGTCTAGAAGCTCCCGCAATCGATCGATTCCATCGTCGCGGATATAGACCTGTCTCGTGTCGTCTATGGCTAGGAGTCTGTAGGACTGGCCTCTACAACTCCGTATCATAAGCGCCAACAACTCCGGATTTCTCGACGTCCGGATACGAAAGCGTCCATTTCAGCACCCTGGGGGGAGAATTATCCTCTTCCGGGGTGTTTTCTCTCGTGCAATGTCTTCAGTATGTTCATTCTCTTCAAATTATACGCCATGCACGCCAACGTCCATTCTCCCTTCGCTTTCTTCATCCCTCGAAGAAGAAACCGTCTGCACTTCAAGACTTCCTTTATGATCCCGAAGACAGGCACGACAACACTCTTCCGATTCCCGTACTCCGGTCTCCCCTCCGGCGTTTTCAGCCTGGCCTTCATGCGGTCCATCGAGTTCTCCACAGCGCGACCAAAACTATCCACAGTCGGACTCGACTTCCCCACCCTTTCCTCGCAAAACTCGACTTCGCAACCCGGACGACCTCTCCGCCTCTTCTGTCGCGGCAGACATTTCCTCGCTTTCCCCGCATCTTTCAACAAACGACATGTTGTGCTGTTCTCTTCCGATGGAGATACGCAGTTCGATTCCCCGCTCCTCGTATTAGCCGGTATTTGCCTTGACCTTCGTCCCGTCCGGACTGACGCTTCCCACTTTCCTCAATCCCATCTCCCGCGCCACTTTCAGGATGCGCACAAAGTACTCCGGGATCCCTTTGTAGAGGGGAGGAAAACAACTGAAAGACTTTTTTCCTAACATAACAAAACAGATGGTATTAAGAAATATTCGAAAGGTCGATGCACAAAAAAAGGACTCCCGTTTAAGGAAGTCCCTTTCTGTCGATAATAGCAATGCTTCACGTAATTTTCAAAAAAAGGTAGAAACAGTCTGCAATTCCGGAGGCCGATACTCTATACGCTGAGCTACAGGCGCATTGGATGCCAGGAAAGGCGAAGATTATTCTTCCCTCGAACGGAGGAAACGTCAAGGCAAGGAGAATTGTCTTTCAATAGAGCCGCTGAGGCCGGCCCACGGTCAATCCGGATACTCAAGGCGAAAGTTTATGGTCTGCGTTTCATTTCCAGTTCGTCCAGCACCCTGCGGACATCACCAACACATCAGGTGCCCGCAGGATTTTTGACACCGCATTTGCAGGTTCCTCCCTTTTTCGCCGAGAGGATTTTTTCGAGGATGGCAGAACGTCCGGTGGAAAGATACTCTTTCTCTATATCTTCCCGGGAAAAACCGAAGCAGTAACATAGAAGCCTACCTGCCGCCACTCTTTTCAACTCCTTTTTCCGTTATCCAGGAGGGAGCGTTCCGCGGAAGTCCGGCTTTATTTCCGGAACTCCACCACGGTGACGCCGAAGCCGCCTTCCGACGGACCTCCGAGCCTATAGGACGCCACGTACTTCAGGGAGGCGCAGAGGGAGTGGACCTCTCTCCTGAGTATTCCTTCCCCCCGCCCATGGATGACGGTGACCTGGTCGTAACCCATCCGCATGGCCTGGTCGAGATAGCGTTCGACAACGGGGAGAGCCTCATCCACGTTCATTCCCCTGACCATGACCGAAGGGGGAACCCGGTCCGGGGACATGGAAAAAGATTCGGGCGGGGTGACTGTTCCCTTGGGTTTCTTTTTGGTGGGAACAAGCTTCCTGACCTCCACTTCCATCTTCATGACGCCGGCCCTGAGAAGGGCCCGGTTTCCCCTGAGAGACTCGATGGTTCCGACGATTTCCGTTCCCGCGACCTGGACAGCCATTCCGACGGAAGGAGAAAACTCTCCCTTGGTGCCAATGCCGCTGCTGAGAAGCCTTTTTTCCTGGTTCTGCTCCAGGTGTTTTCTTTCGGAACGGACTTTTTCGCTCGTATCGCGGATCTGGCGGTGGACTGCCGATTTAGCCGAGTCTTCAAGCTGCTTCAGCAGCTTTTTGCTTGATTCTTCCGCCTTTTCCAGGATAGAGGCAGCCTTCCGCTCCGCCTCGGAGAGAATCCTGTCCTTGCGGAATTCGATTTCTCTCTGCCGGTCATCGTATTTTTCCTTTTCTTCCGAAAGGCTTTTTCGCAAGGCCGCTATCTCTCCCTCCGCCCTGTCGAGCCAGGCTTTCCTCTCGTTGAGCTCCCCTATCAGGTCCTCCACGGGAGCTTCTCTTTCACTGAGGGTCTTCCGGGCCTTTTCGAGCACCTTTTCCGGAAGGCCGTACCTTCCGGCTATGAGCAGGGCGTTGCTCTTGCCCGGCACCCCGAGAAGCATCCTGTAGGTAGGGGAAAGGGATTCAATGTCAAATTCCATGCTGGCCGTTTCCACTCCCGGTGCCGTGAGGGCGTACTGCTTCACCGGATTGTGGTGGGTTGTGGCCAGGGTGAGTCCCTTTTCTTTAGTCAGTGTATCGAG
>Ga0334885_1005212_pt1 | contig 10689 bp, 7 predicted proteins | sample GraSluR1_MG_8_FD_207233 | JGI IMG/M metagenome (GOLD analysis project Ga0334885, IMG submission 207233) | Sludge microbial communities from methane-producing bioreactor in Wageningen University, Netherlands - Granular Sludge_31_05-R1 | ecosystem: Engineered > Bioreactor > Anaerobic > Unclassified...
CCCTTGATATTTACATCAAACGGTTGCAGCAATTGGAGGAGATCGCCAATTCGCACGATTCAGTGGAGAAATCGTATGCCATCCAAGCAGGTAGAGAGCTGCGAATAATTGTCCTGCCCGACAAAATCGACGATATGATGGCTGATAAACTGGCTTATGATGTCTCAAAAGAGGTAGAAGCGAAGATGGAGTATCCGGGTCAGGTGAAAGTGACCGTGATTCGCGAGAAACGGAGCATTGCGTACGCTCGTTAGGAGGATTCGAGAAATGAAGCAGTTTTGGGCAAGAATAGGGAGAATCAATACGGGTTCTCTGGTCCGGTCGCCTTTTCTTCGGTTGATCGTGCTTTCCCTATGCATGATTCCCACCATGGCTTTATCCAACCGGTTTGTGTTGCAAATCGGAGATGTGCTTCAGGTTTTTAATTATGGCTATGCGGATCTGTCCCAAACGGCTCGAATTGGTCCAGATGGAATGGTGGAGATCAAATTGATCGGTCCTCTGCAAGCCGCCGGACGTACACCCGAAGAATTGGCCCAGATGATTCAAAAAGAGTATGCTCAATTCGCTCCGGAATCCCATATCACAATAATTCGAGAAGAGTTCTATCCTCAGTTGGCCCATGTCATGGGCGAAGTCCATCGCAATGGTCCGATCGACCTGACATTTTTGCGGTCAATGCCCATTATGCAGGCGATCAGCGCAAGCGGTGGGTTTACAGAATTGGCGGATATTCGCAAACTGTTTCTTGTCCAACCGGATCAATATCGGATTGAAGTGGATCTCACGCCTGTTTTGGAGCAAGGCTTGGATATTCCGCTGCCTAGGGTAAATCCAGGAGATATCCTGATCGTTCCCCGGAAGTATGAACGACGCGTATATGTTTTGGGCACGGCGGGAAAAAGCGGTCCAATCTACTTTGAGGACCGGGAGCCGTTCACCTTGAGCCATTTGATCTCCAAAGCGGAGCTGAATCCAGAAAAGGTCCACCCCGAGATTCGATTGTTCCGGGAAGATCAGCAATTTACTTTGTCCATTGAATCGCTTCCCTCTTCAGGAGACCTGCCCCTTCACATCAACGATATCCTCGTAATCAACCGGATGGAGGAACGGTTTGTATATGCGGTGGGTGTCGGAGAGGCTTCCGGCCGGGTTGATTTTGGTCTTGAAGAAAAGATGACGATCGGAAGTTTGTTGGGGAAACTGGGGATCACAAGCCTAAATCTCTCAGAATTGATTCTTTGGCTGCCCGGAGGAGAAAAGCAAACAATCCGGCCCCAGCAAACTTCTTTGAATCAGACCATAATCGCAGGGACCATCATCGAGTTTCCAGCGCCCCGCTACCTCTATGTACTAGGAGACCTACCCACTACGGGCAAAGTGGTCTTTGCCCCAGAAGAAACCCTTACGCTTCGGACATTGATGGCCAAACTGGGCATGCCTCTTCAGCTTCCGGGAACGGTTCAAGTGACCACCGAATCGGGCCGCAGGTACGAGTATTCGATCGAAGAGCATTCGCGTCAAGACATCTATCTTCAATCGGGAAGCATTATCGAATTTCCCTATATGCGATATATCTACGTAATCGGAGACCATGCGTCCACTGCAGGAACTGAAGCAGATTTTGCGTCATCTTCGGGACGATTGGTTTTTCGCTGGGATGAACCGATGGACTTGAAGACCGCATTAACAAAGATCAATGCGGTCTCATCCGAAGAGCGGATCCATGTGGAAGTGATCCGGTCTTCGGATGTGTACACATTTGATTCACAGCGGGTATTCATGAGCTCTGTCTCCTTTGATTTGCAAAGAGGGGATATTGTATTTACCCAAAAAGACCGTTTGAACCATATTTATGTAATTCAAAACGATCAAACCACGTCCAAAGTCTCTTTCTCATCATACGAACCGATGACCCTGTTTCATCTTCTGATGAAATTAGGCGAGATATCCCCGACGCTCGATACTCAAATCCGAATCATTAGCCCGAATGGGGTTGTGCGGATGGCCAATCTGGACGAAATTATGGCCAAACGGTCCGATCTATCATTGGAGCCCCTGAGCGTGGTCATGCTGCCAAAGACCGACCAACGGGTGTATGTTTTAGGGAATGCCCAGAGATGGGGAGAAATCGCTTTTTCGCGGGACGAACCCTTCACATTGAGGCACCTGTTGATCAAAGCGAGAGCAGACCTTTCACCGGCAACCGAAGGGATCTGGGTATATGATGAGAGAAAAACAGATATCTATACCATCGAAGAGATTGTGGAATTGGGGCGGAATGTGCCCCTCAAAACCGATCAGATCATATACATCAAACCGTTCATCCAGCCAAAAATCAACGTCTTCGGCCGAGTCACAAGCCCTGGAGTGAAACTCTTCGAGAAAGGAATTCCCACAACCTTGCTGATGGTTTTGTCGAAAAGCGGCGGATTCTTGGACGACGCAGACCGAACCATCAAAGTGATCTCTTCCGATGGAGTCATCACCCAGTATTCCTATGACGACATAGAAGATCCCAGTCAGATTATCGTCCCCAATAACTCCTATGTTATTGTGGATCAGAACTTGGAACAGACGGTCATTGTTTTGGGAGATGTTTTGAATCCGGGTGTGCGTTCCTTGAGACGGGAAAGCATTGCGTTGGTTGAATTGCTGGGCCTTGTGGGAGGAGTCCGAGACTGGACCCTGAACACCACCATCGAGATTACTCGAAAAGACGGCCGAAAAGAACAGGTATATACTGATGAGGATCCCGGTGTGCTTTCCAATGTGCAGGTTCAAATGGGTGATGTGGTGTACGTGGTGCCCAGCAGCAAACTGAAGGTCTACGTGTTCGGTGAGGTTGCGCGACCGGGTATTGTGCGATACCATTCCGCCCTTACGCTTTTGGAAGCCGTAATCTCATCCGGGGGACCTACCGAAGCTGCGTATATGAGCAAAGTTTTGCATTTTCGGGGGGGAATCTCCCAAAACCCGACAATAGTCGATCTGGATGTTATCCGGATGGGGAAAGCTTCCGACGATGTCTTCCTCCAACCGGGCGATGTGATCTATGTACCCCGAAGCGCAATGGTTGACATTCTCCAGGTTGTTACCTTTATCGGGAGAATGATATCCCTTGTGGATTCCGGAGTGAGTCTATACAACAAGATTCAATAAGGGGGTCGATATGCGCGGATTGACACAACCGATTCAAGAGGGGAAAAGCAGGGCGGGCGATCAAAGGATGGAGTTTCCAGGGAATCAGGATATTGCCCGGAAACTGATTCACCCGAAAACCCGAATCGATGTGCATACACATATTCTTCCCTGTTTCAAAGATGATGGCCCCAAGTCCTTGGAAGAAGCCATAATATTGGCGCGCCAAATTAAAGACCGAAGCGCCGACGCGATTATTTGGACACCGCACTATGGGTTTCCCCGATTGCCTCATATTACTCGGGAGGCAATTGAAACCCATTATCAGGAATACGCGCCCTTGATTGAAAGACAATCAAATCTCACGGTGCTTATGGGGAGCGAATTGTATATCACCCCCAAACTACCCAAAAACCTCATCCCGTTGGGAGACACAGACTGGATCCTTTTTGAAACTCCATTGGATCAACAGCCCGAGTGTTTGCTCGACGCCATCGATGAAATTATCGCCCGAGGGTTCCGCCCAATCTTTGCTCATGTGGAACGATATTGTTGGCTGGAACCGATCGGAGGAGGTTCAACAGGAATCGAATGCAATGAGGCCATTTTCAATGCGTTGATTGACCGACAGGTGGAATTCCAGATCAACTATTCCACGGTATTGCTCTTGGAGTCTGTTCCATGGATCAAGAAGCTTCTTCGGGATGGAGTCATTCGGTTTTTGGGTAGTGATAAGCACGTTTTGGATGACGGAAGGGAACCCATTCGGTTTCTATCCTAAGACGGTACGGAACCTTCAGATTGGGAGGCAAGCATGGAGGATCATTCAAAAGGAGCGCCAGAAGATTCGGTTCGAGAATTGAGTTTGGAGGATATCGTTCGGATCTTCCGAAGACGGTTTTGGTGGTTCTGTGGGATATTCGCCGTTACCGTTTTGGGCACATTGGGGTATCTCTTTGTGTCTACTCCCATCTATGAGTCGACAGTTACGGTCCGTGTTCAAGCTAAGGATCAGTCATCGGTATTGGGGGGATTGTTTTCTGTAGGGTTGCAAATCCCCGGGAGCACATCCGATTTATCTACCGAAGTAGAGTTGATCAAAAGCCGGTCAAACCTCGAAAGAGTGGTTCACAACCTTGGGCTTGTGGAAATCTTCGTTGCACCCGATAGCCCGGATCGGAAAAACAAGACAGCTGACCAGCTGATCCAACAGGTTGTGCGTTCTTTGGATCAGGCGATTCAGGTAACTCCGGTTCGGAACACAAGTATTATCCGCATTACAGCTGAACTCCCCCAAGCGCAACTTGCAACGGATATTGTCAATGAACTGGCCCGGGTATACAATCACCAATTGGAGGAATTTGCCCGTCGAGAAATCAGCATAAAAAAGGAGTTCATTGAAGCGCAACTCCCGCAAGCGGAGAAAGAACTATTGGAGACGATCCATCAGATTCGAGAATTCAAGGAGCGAACGGGAGTATTCACCTTGTCTTTGGAAGCGGAGTACGTCTTTTCCTTGCTTTCGACCTACGATTCCGAAATCATCCGAAAAAACCTGGAAATCCAAACAACAACCTCTGCCATTCGGTCCATTTCCGAACAGCTGCAAATTATCGACCCGCATTTGATCGCATCGGAAACGATCAGTCTCAATCCTCTCGTCAGTGAATTGCGGAGCAAATTGGCAAACTCCAATATCGAATTGGCAACCCTGGAACGAATGTATCCCATAACCGATCCAAGAATCATACAGAAAAAAAAGGAGATCGAAGAGATTCAGTCCGAGCTGTCCCATCAGGTAATGACTTTGGTCACCTCCCAGCAGAAAGTCAACAACCCCATCTACAATACTTTGTTGGCCGATCTGGTTTCCAATGAGATCAAATTGATTATTGTGCAGACAACAAGCGATTCGCTGAACCGGGTCCGGGGGGATATCGAATCCCGTTTGCGCGATCTTCCGGCATTGGAACAACAGTTGCTGGATTTGCAGCGATTAATGAAACTGAAAGAAGAAGTGTACACCTTGTTGTACAAAAACTATGAAGAGACACGGATCTCCGAGGCCGCTGTTGTGGGAAGAGCATACATAGTCGATTCTGCCCTCACGCCCACAAATCCGGTCAAACCCCAACGAATGCTTACCCTCGCGATCGGGGGTGTTTTGGGGGTTTTTTTGGGGGTTCTTTTGGTTTTTCTGATTGAATTTTTTGATCCGAAGATTCGCTCCCGAGAAGAGGTAAAGCGAATGCTGTCATCGGCCATTCCCGTTTTGGGAACGATCCCCAAATGGAGCCCAAAGACCAGGCAAGAATTGTATACAAAATCCTCTGCCATGAATGCGGTTTCTGAGGCGTATAAGATGGCAGCGAATCATCTTGCCCTGTCACTGACAACGCCCAATCCAGTGATTGCAGTAACCAGTCCAGCAATCGGAGAAGGGAAGACAACGCTGATTGCGAATATTGCGTATGCTTATGCACAACAAGGGGAAAAGGTAGCCATTATTAATCTGGATATGAGAAACCCACGAATGGAACGGGTTTTATCGATCAGTCCAACCCATTCTGGGATCGCGGAGTATTTTCAGCAGCCCATTCCTTCTGAGATCCCTATGGTTGGTGTGGATGAAAATTTGGATCTCCTTCCAGTGGGATCGATTCCATCCAATCCGGCTTCGATCATCGGATCCAGGAAGCTCGAGAAGCTGATCGAATGGCTTAAGCAAAGATACGATCGGGTATTGATCGATACCCCCCCGGTGACGATGGCTGCGGATGTCAGTCTCATTGCCTCCCGAGTGGATGGAGTGTTATTGGTTGGGATGGTTCACAAAACCACGAAACCATCATTAAAAGCGGCTTTACAGGCTTTGTTCCACACCAGGGTTCCGATCTTGGGAATGGTAATCCACAATACCAAAGATCCGTTTTCAGCGTAATATTTTGCCAATACGCAAAGCGGGATAAGAATGTCCCAATCGGATCTCTCCAGGATCAAGAACCAAGAGGGCTCGTTTTTGTTTTTCGAATGGCTTGTGATATAATCTACGAGAAATTGACCACGATTTCCTATGAACCGGGGAGGTGTTTTGGGTGCAGGCAACAGATAACAAGGGTATGTGTGCCGAGCACGAACGGTTGTACGGACAGCTCAGCCAATACATTGAAGAAGTACGGGATCGCAAGGGAGTGCTGATCGAGGTGCTGCATAAGGCCCAAGAACTATTTGGCCATTTGCCGACTGAAGTTCAGGAGTTTGTTGCCCGGAAATTGGATGTTCCAATGAGCGCAGTCTTCGGTGTGGTGACCTTCTATAACTTCTTTACCATGAAACCCAGGGGGAAAAACCAAATCAAGATTTGTCTGGGGACCGCATGCTACGTTAAGGGAGCCGATCGAGTGACCGATCGGTTCAAAGAAGAGTTGAAGGTGGGTCTGGAAGAAGTGACCGCAGACGGGTTATTCAGTGTCATCGGTGTCCGATGTCTCGGAGCTTGTAGCATGGCTCCTGTCGTGCTTATTGGAGAAAAGGACTTTTATGGACGAGTGACGCCCGGTGAAGTGCCAAAAATACTCAAAAAATATAAGGGGTGATGGCAGTGGCGAAAGTCAAAAGCTTGGAAGAATTAATGAAGATCAAGGAAAAGGCTGTTAAAGATCTTCAGATGAGAGATACGCAAAAAAAGGGCAAAGTGGTCGTTGCGATGGGCACTTGTGGGATTGCCGCCGGAGCGAAAGACACCCTTCAAGCGGTTGTATCGGAGCTTTCTCAGAAAAATATAAACGATATCGCAGTTGTGCAATCAGGGTGCATGGGATTATGCGATGTTGAGCCAACGATTGAAGTGATCTTGGAAAACCAGGATCCCATCGTCTATGGACATGTCACTCCACAACAAGTGCGAAGGATTGTTGAACAGCATATTATTGAAGGAAAAGTAGTGAGTGATCTGATGATCCGGAAAGGCGAGCTGTAGAAATCCCCATGAGAGTGAGGTGGACGCGGTGGCAATAGAGACCAACACCATTTTGATTTGCGCTGGTGGCGCTTGTATCTCCTCTGGAGAAGAGAGTTGTCTGAGCGCTTTGAAAAAGCATATCAGCCATTATTCTCTGGAGAAGGTTGTTAAGATCGTTGAAACGGGTTGCATGGGGATGTGTGATGCAGGTCCATTGATGATGATTTATCCCGAAGGGGTATTCTATAAAAAACTCCGTGTAGAAGATATGGAACGGGTGGTGAAAGAACATATCTTAAAAGGAAGAGTGATTGAAGATCTTCTTCTGGAAGCGCCAAAATCGGAAGGGAAGATCTTGTCACCGATGGATCATCATCCCTTTTACACCCGTCAAATCAAAATCGCCACCAAAAATATGGGTGTAATCAATCCGTTGAGCATCGATGAATACATTGCTCATGATGGGTACTTTGCGCTTCAAAAGGTTCTTCAGGAAATGAAACCGGATGAAGTCATCGATACGCTCAAAAAAAGCGGCTTACGAGGGCGAGGCGGGGCCGGCTTTCCTACCGGTTTGAAGTGGGAACTGACCCGGAAAGAAGTGGGAGACAAAAAGTATGTGATTTGCAACGCGGATGAAGGAGACCCAGGCGCTTTCATGGATCGATCCATTTTGGAAGGGGATCCTCATACCATCATCGAAGCCGTGACGATTGCCGGGTATGCGATCGGATCGAACAAAGGGTTTGTGTATGTCCGCGCAGAATACCCGCTTGCCATTGAACGGTTGAGAGAAGGGATCCGTCAGGCGAAAAGTTACGGTCTTTTGGGTGAAGACATCATGGGAACTGGCTTTTCCTTTGACATTGAGATTCGAATTGGCGCCGGAGCCTTTGTGTGTGGAGAGGAAACCGCGTTGATCGAGTCGATCGAAGGCAAGAGAGGCCATCCACGGGTTAAACCTCCATTTCCTTCGCAAGCGGGCTTATGGATGAGTCCTTCTTTAAACAACAATGTCGAAACATATGCCAACATTCCTTCCATTATTCGAAACGGAGCGGATTGGTTTGCCCAATACGGGACCGAGACCTCTAAAGGAACCAAAGTCTTTGCTTTGGCAGGCAAAATCAAAAACACAGGTCTAGTTGAAGTTCCCATGGGCATATCGCTTCGGGATCTTGTCTTTGAAGTCGGAGGCGGCATTCCGAATAACAAGGAGTTCAAAGCCGTTCAGGCCGGCGGACCGAGCGGGGGATGCATTCCGAACCATATGTTGGATACGCCCATCGACTATGAATCCCTTAAAAAAATCGGAGCGATGATGGGATCCGGTGGACTTGTCTTTATGGATGAGGACACCTGTATGGTGGATATTGCCAAGTATTTCCTTGAATTCACTGTGGATGAATCGTGTGGCAAGTGCACGCCCTGTCGGGAAGGTACGAAGATCCTGTACCAAATGCTGGATAAGATTACCAACGGGGAAGGGCAACCGGGGGATATTGAAAAGTTGGAAGAATTGTGCCGGTTTATTATGGAAACCTCTCTGTGCGGATTGGGACAATCAGCGCCACAACCGGTTCTTTCCACGATCCGGTATTTCCGGCATGAATATGAGGCCCATATTGATCGACACGAATGCGTGGCCAAAGTATGCCGCCCCTTGATTCGATATGTGGTCATCGGGGAAAAATGTGTCGGATGTACAGCTTGCGCGCGTGTATGTCCGGTTGACGCGATCGAAGGGGCTCCAAAGAAGGTGCATGAGATCGATCCAGAGATCTGTACCCGATGCGGCAGTTGTATCGAAGTATGTCGGTTTGATGCGATTGTTAAAGAATCGCCTTGAACCATGAATTGGATTTTCGCGAGAACCATCAATCAAGGGGGGTGAACCCAGTGGTTGCAGATCAAGAACTGCAAAAGGTAGAAGAAATCGTTCAGAATACCATTCATAATCAAAGTCTTGAAGAAGGAGATATTCTCATCAACTGTTTGCATAAGCTTCAGGATCATTTTCATAATTTTATCCCTCCCGAAGCTGCCGAAAAGGTTGCAGAGATATTGTCTTTGCCAAAATCAAGGGTATACGAGGTCTTAACCTTTTATACAATGTTTTCAACCAAACCCAGAGGCAAATATTTGATCCGGTTTTGCGACAGTCTTCCCTGTCATGTCACCGGCGGGAAAGAGATTGTTGACTTTTTGAAGGCCGAATTGAAGATCGATATTGGAGAAACGACACCGGATCAGATGTTTACCCTGGAAACGACAGGATGTCTTGGTTTGTGCGGAGTCAGTCCCGTTTTGATGATTAATGACACATTTCATGGCAATCTGACTGTAGAGAAGACCAAAGCGCTCATTGAAACCCTCCGCAAGGGAGGTGCATCTTCGTGAAGGTTCAGACTTTATTGGTCTCTGTCGATTCGACCAGTGTGTTGAAAGGGTCGAAATTCTATACCAAATACGCAGAGTCGTTGCTGGAACAATACGGGCTCAGGGAAATGATTGAGGTTCTGGAAACGGGTAGTTTTGGGGTATATCGCGATGGGGTGATTGTTGCGATCTATCCCGACAACATCTATTATGAAGTGCGCAGCAAGGAAGATGTAGAGACCATCGTAACCGAACACCTCTTGAAGGGAAGAATCGTCAGCTCGCTGATGATCGATGACAAGGTTGTTCAGTCCCTATCGGGGAAACCGCGGAAGATCAGTGAAGAGATGCGGATTGTCCTGAGGAATGTGGGTTTGATCGATCCCAAAGAAATTAATGAGTATATTGCCCGCGATGGATACATGGCTTTGGGTAAGGCGCTCACCGAAATGGATGGTCAACAGGTAATTCATATGATCAAAGAAAGCGGGCTTCGCGGTCGAGGGGGCGCTGGGTTCCCAACCGGTTTGAAGTGGGAGTTTACAGCCAAGGCCGATGGGAGTCCCAAGTATGTCCTCTGCAATGCCGATGAGGGGGAGCCGGGAACCTTCAAAGATCGGTTGATCATGGAAGGCGATCCGCACAGCGTGATTGAAGCTATGGCCATCTGCGCTTACGCAGTTGGCGCGTCAAAAGGGTATATCTATATCCGTGGAGAGTACTATGGATCCATCGACAATATCCAAAAAGCGATCCAGGATGCTTATGAATATGGGTTTTTGGGCAAGCAGATCATGGGCGCCGATTTCACCTTTGATTTGAGTGTTCGGTTGGGCGCGGGGGCTTATATTTGTGGAGAAGAAACTGCGTTGATCGAATCGATCGAAGGAAAACCCGGTAGACCCCGGTTAAAACCGCCTTATCCCCCGGTGGAAGGACTCTATCAAAAGCCGACGGTTGTTAACAATGTGGAAACCTTCGCCAATGTTCCATGGATCCTGCTGAATGGGGAAAAAGCCTTTTCCAAGATCGGTACTGAAAACTCCGCAGGCACCAAAGTCTTTACTCTGGTCGGTAATATAGCCAATCGAGGTCTTGTCGAAGTGCCCATGGGTACGACCCTTCATGAATTGGTCTATCGGTACGGTGGTGGGGTGCCCAGCGGTAAAAAACTCAAGATGGTTCAAACCGGTGGAACAGCCGGCAGC
>Ga0334885_1005218_pt1 | contig 10681 bp, 10 predicted proteins | sample GraSluR1_MG_8_FD_207233 | JGI IMG/M metagenome (GOLD analysis project Ga0334885, IMG submission 207233) | Sludge microbial communities from methane-producing bioreactor in Wageningen University, Netherlands - Granular Sludge_31_05-R1 | ecosystem: Engineered > Bioreactor > Anaerobic >...
GCGATGACCGACATCATGAACGTCGCCGCGGTGTCGCGGACAAAAGACGACCTGGCATGGAACTTCACACGGCTCGTCATGGAGGAGACGGATTCCTGCATGGCGGCCTTCTACATCCGCAACGAAGCGGAGCCGGGAAAGCTCGATCTGGTGGCGTCCGTCGGCCTTCCTCCGGACACACTGAAATCCATCACCCCATCCTCCCTGGAAGGACAGTTCGGCGCGCCGGTCCTCGCGAGCGAGGTCCTGCTCCTCGACATCCCTCCGGCGCGTTCGCCCGTTTTCCACACCATCGCCGGGCACCTCCTCCCCGCGCAGCTGCTCACCCTCCCCATCAACGTCCGTGAGGAACCGGTCGCCCTTTTCGCCATCGGCTCGCTCACCCCCTATCCGGAGGAGTACAAACACGCGTTTTCCATCGTCCGGGAGGGGTTGAACGCCGCGATGGCAAACCTCCTTGCCGGAGAGAGGGAGCGCGAGCTGGTTCAAGATCTTCAGGCCGCCAACCAGGAGCTTGCCGCGCAGTCGGAGGAGCTGGAGTACCAGGCTCGCGAACTCGAAAACCAGAACGCCGAGCTGAACGTGCAGAGAAAAAAATCGGAGGAAGCCAGCAGGCTGAAAACAGAGTTCCTCTCCAACATGAGCCACGAACTCAGAACGCCGCTCAACTCCATTCTGGCGCTTTCCAGGGTGCTGCGCAAGGAGGGGAAAGAACGCCTTACAGACGAAGAGCAGGAGTACCTCAATATCATCGAGCGGAACGGGAAAAACCTCCTCATGCTCATTAACGGCATCCTCGATCTCTCAAGGATAGAAGCCGGACGCGAAGACCTGCACATGAAAGAGACGCAGGCAAGCCGGCTGCTCCTGGAAACGGCGGAGAGTTTGCGCCCGCTCGCCCGGGAAAAGGGCATCTCGATAGACTGCGACTTCCCGCAGGAGCTCCCCTACATAATCACCGACGAGGAAAAACTGCGCCGCATCATCATCAACATCGCGGGCAACGCGGTCAAGTTCACCGAGACAGGCGGCGTACGCTTCTGCGCAACTGCCGACGGCAACGCCATATCCATCATTATCGAGGACACCGGCATAGGCATAGAAGCGGACGAACTGCCGTTTATCTTCGACGAATTCCGCCAGAGCGACGGCTCGATGGCGCGCAAATTCGAGGGAACCGGGCTCGGACTCGCCATTGCGAAAAAGTACGCCGAGATCCTCGGTATTGACATCTCCGTAGTCAGCAAACCGGGAAGCGGAACCGCCTTTACGCTGCGCATTCCGCTGTCGCCTGTACTGCCCGGCGACGGACATACGGAAACATCCCTCGACTTCGCTGCCAGCCGCCGCAAACCGCATCTTCATGTCGTCGAGGACAACCCGGTTGCGACGATGCAAATCCGCCGGATGCTTGAGCCGGAGGACTTTCGGGTTTCAACCTTCCCGGGCGGAAGGGAATCGCTCAACTCGATGGAAGCTGAAATTCCCGACGGAATAGTCCTTGACCTCATGATGCCCGACATGGACGGCTTCGAATTTCTGAAAGAGCTGCGCAGGCGGAAACACGACATTCCTGTCCTTGTCCTCACCGCCAAGGTGCTCACACGGGAGGACACAAAATTTCTCAATGAGAACGGAATTCGCTTTCTTGCCCTCAAGGGGGACGTCGACCCGGGAGACCTTGTGCGGAAAATCCGGAAGATGACTTCGCAGGGCGCGCCCCTTGCGGACAAAGAGAGCCTCGGGGAGGGAACCGAAAAGTGAACAGGATCCTTGCAATCGACGATAAGGCCGATAATCTCGTGGTGCTTCGGGCAATGATGAAGATGCTCCTTCCCGAATGCGTTCTGTTGCAGGCGCTCTCGGGTGAAGAGGGACTCCGCATCGCCAAGGAACAGCACCCCGATACGATTTTACTCGATATTCTCATGCCGGGGATGGACGGCTATGAAACGACGATACGCCTCAAGGCCGACCCTGAAACGGCATCCATTCCGGTGATCCTCCTCACCGCCGCAGAAAACACCGCGGCGAACCGCACCGCAGGGCTGAAGGTCGGCGCGGATGCGTTCCTCTCCAAGCCCATCGAGGAGGAGGAACTGGTCGCGCAGGTGCGCGCGATGCTCCGCGTCAAGGAGTCCGAAACGGCGCTGAAGACGAAGATGGACGTACTCGAAGATCTGGTCGAACAGAGAACCAAGGAACTGAAGGAGAGCGCGAACCGCCTTGCCCTGACCCTCGACCAGACCATCTCCGTGCTGGCGAACACCGTGGAGACAAAAGACCCGTACACGGCGGGACACCAGGTCCGCTGCGCTGCCCTCGCCCTTGCCCTTGGGAACGAACTGCGGCTCGACCCCCAGCAGCTTCGCGGCATTCACATGGCCGCAAGAATCCATGATATAGGGAAGATCAAGATCCCCTCCGAGATCCTCAGCAAACCGGGGAAAATCACCCGGCTCGAGTTCTCGCTCATACAGGAACACCCTGGCGTCGGCGAGGCCATCGTCGCTCCGATTCTCTTTCCATGGCCCGTCGGTCAGATGATCGCGCAGCATCACGAACGACTCGACGGCACGGGGTATCCCAAAGGACTCTGCGGCGACGAAATTCTGATGGAGGCCAAGGTCATCGCCGTCGCCGACGTCGTGGAGGCCATTTCCTCCTACCGCCCCTACCGCCCGGCGCTCGGAATAGACGCCGCGCTCCAGGAGATTGAAAACGGCATCGGCACAAAGTACGATTCCGACGCCGTCCGCGCATGCACTGCACTCTTCAGGGAAAACCGATTCGAATTCGACGAATGAAAAAGGGCGGAAGAGCCCGTTTCGGAGCTCTTCCGCCCTGCGTTCCTCTTTCGCCGCGGATCAGTCCTTCCGGGGCAGCAGCACCTCGAAGACGGCGCCTGCATCGGACGGGTGAAGTAGTATATCCCCTCCCGCGTCGAGCACGATCTTCCGCGCAATTGCCAGGCCAAGCCCGTAGCCGCCCTTTCCCCACTTCCCGCGAGCCCTGTGGCTGTCGCCCCTGCGGAAACGCTGAAAGAGCTCGCCCGCAGTCTCGGACGAAATCCCCGGCCCGTTATCCTCAACCCGAATGCTCCAGAAAAGCTGCTCCGGCCGAAGCGACACCAAAATTCTGCCGCCCTCTTCGTCGCCGAACTTCTCATGGACATACTTCACCGCGTTCTCGACGATATTGTTCAGCGCGCGGGAAATGTCTTCGCTCCGCACTACGGCGGGGGCATCGCACTCGTACTCTTCCTCCACCCGGATATGCCCCGCGAGAGGATGGCTCCGGTTCTCCTCCACCACGGCGGACAGCAGTCCGCACAGATCGACTTCCTCCTCCGCGTGCAGCGGCGGCTCCGACTCCATCCGCGAAAGCAGCAGCAGATCGTCGACGAGCCGGGTCATCCGCTCCTGCTGCGCGATGATGGTCGTCAGGCACTTTTCGTCCTCTTCGCTCCGCTTCTGCCCCTCCATCAAAAACTCCGCGGCCAGCCTGATGCTCGCTAACGGCGTCTGGAGCTCATGCCCCGCGTCTGCGATGAAATCCCGCCTCGACTGCTCCAGCCGGTACTCCTCCGTGAGGTCGGAGATGACCAACAGCACCCCGCTCGACGTCCGGCGCGAGCAGATACGAAGATAGCGCTTGCCCAGCTCCGGAAGATCCAGCGTCAGGCAGTCCTCTTCTCCATTCATGGCAGTCTCCACAAGGGGGTACATATCCCCGGAAGGAAGAATCCGCTCCACGGGGACGCCGTGCGGCGCCTCCTCCTTCACGCACAGAAGCCGCTTCCCCACATCGTTCAGGTACCGGACCCTCCGCTCCTCGTCAAGCAGAACCACGCCCACCGGCAGCGCCGTCACGATGCGCGAAAGATCCTCACGCTCCGTGCGAAGCTCGGCCAGCGCTCCCCGAAGCTGCGCGGACATTGCGTCGAGCGCGCTGGAAAGCCGTTGCAGCTCCGGCTCCGCCATGATCGGAAAACGGACCGCCTCCCCCTGCGCTATCTTCCCCGCGAACTCCACGATCCGGTCGAGCGGACGGAAGAACAATCGCGCAAGCCACGTGCCGAAGGCAAGGATCAGCACCACGGCGACGAAAAGATAGAAGATGAACTTGTTCCTGGTCTCCGCGAAGGCCTCCGACAAAAACTCCAGCGGGTACGCCGCCCTGAGTACCGCGACGCGCCCCTCGGCCTCCACCTTGCGGGCGAAGTAGAGGTAGTACATGTTCGTCGTCGCGCTGTAGCGCAGCGCGGACCCCTCGCCCGAAGCGAGCGCCCCCTTCACCTCCGGCCTGGTCAGGTGGTTTTCCATCGCCTCCGGGCTCCGCTCCGTGTCGGCAAGCACCACGCCGTTGGCGCCGATCAGCGTGACCCGTCCGCGGAGAATATCCTCCCATTTTTCCACATTCGCGGTAAATCGCTCCATACCGCCGTCCTTCAGCGACGCCGCAAGAAGCGCCGTCTGCTGCGAAAGCTCCAGCGTGCTCTGTCGGACGATGCCGTTCCGCACCACCCCGTACAGCAGCAGCCAGCTGATACCGAACGCGAGCATCACCGCCAGCGAGATCACCGCGACAATCTTCTTCTTCAACGTGAACATGGACATCACTCCCATACCAGGCGATACCCTCTCCCTCGAAGGGAGTTGATAGCCAACGCCGGCGACTTTCCGTCGTCAAGCTTCTTCCGCAGGCGGGAGATATGCACGTCCACGGTCCGCGTGTCGCCGCCGTAGAAGCTCCATATCTTCGACAGCAGCTCCTCGCGCGAGGCAGTCCGCCCCATCTTCCGCGCCAGCGCTTCCAGGAGCCGGAACTCCGTCGGGCTCAGATCGAGCGGCGTCCCGCGCAGCAGCGCAGTCTCGTCGTCGAGCTCGATGCGAAGATCGCCGTTTTCAACAATACGGCTCTCCCGCCGCTCCCCGGTGCGCCGCAGCAGCGCCTTCACGCGCGCCGTCAGCTCCGCGAGCGAGAACGGCTTTTTCATGTAGTCGTCGGCCCCCAGCTCCAGCCCCTCCACCACGTCCCGCTCGTCGCGGCGCGCGGTGAGCATCAGGATGGGAATCCGCTCCGTCTCCGGCTCCGCTCTCATCCGGCGGCAGACCTCCCAGCCATCCATCTTCGGCAGCATCAGGTCGAGGATCACCAGGTCGGGTCGGAGAGAGAAGACTTTCTCCAGCGCCGCGTCGCCGTCAGAGGCCGAGGCCGTCTCATAGCCGTGCCGCCGCAGCGCCTGGGAGACGATCTCCATGATCGCGTCCTCGTCCTCCACAATGAGAATCCGCGCTTCCGTCACGTCCCTCACCGCTCCTCGTGTTCTTTTCGTCCGTTCAGAGCCGCAGGGCGCGGACGCCGGAACGCCGAAGCCTTCACGGTCTTCCCGGTGAGAATGTAGACCACCCGTTCGGCCACGTTCGTCACGTGATCGCCGCCCCTCTCCAGCGTCCGCGCCACGTTGAGCAGCTGCGTCGCCTGCTCGATGCGCTGCGGCCGCTCCATCATCAGGAGCAGCAGTTCCCTCATAATCTGTTTCTCCAGATCATCCATCATGTCGTCCATGGCGAAGACCTCCTTCGCCATCTCCGCGTTGTTCGTGTCGAACGCCGCCAGAGCCTTCGACATCATCGCGGAAAGGACGTCGAGCATCCGCGGAATGTCGATCAGGGGCTTGATCAGCTCCTTGTCCGCAAGCTCCGCCGCTACCTTCGCGATGTTGCCGCCGTAATCGCCGATGCGCTCCAGGTCCACCGCCATGTGCATAATGGAGGTCACCGCCCGCAGATCCTCGCCCAAGGGCTGAAAGCGCGCGGCGAAGTGCATGCAGGCGTTGTCCAGCGCTTCGGCGAGGTCGTCGATGTCGTCGTCCTTCGCCAGCACCATTCTGGCAAGCTCCGCATCCTGATTCTTCAGCGCCCAGATCGCCTTGCTGATGGACTCCTCGGCCATCTTGCCGAGGCGGAGCACCATCCGCTTCAGCTCCGTCAAATCCGCCTCAAGCTGTTTCCGTGTACTCACAGGCTCCATGCTCATCGTCTCCTCTCTCCCGGCCTTCCTAGCCGAACCGCCCCGTGATGTAGTCCTCCGTCCGCTTGTCCTCCGGCGACGTGAACATCTTGGGCGTCGCGTCGTACTCAACGAGGTCGCCCATCAGGAAGAAGGCGGTACGGTCCGAGATGCGGGCGGCCTGCTGCATGTTGTGGGTTACGATCACCACAGTGTACCGCTTTTTCAGCTCGCGGACCAGCTCTTCGATGCGAGCCGTCGCCATCGGGTCGAGCGCGCTCGTCGGTTCGTCCATCAGCAGAATCTCCGGCTCCGTCGCGATCGCCCGCGCGATGCACAAACGCTGCTGCTGCCCGCCGGAGAGCCCCGTGCCGGGAGTCTTCAGCTTATCCTTCACCTCGTCCCAGAGCGCCGCGCCCACAAGGCTCTGCTTCACGGTCTCGTCCAGCCTGTCCTTCTGCTTGACGCCGTGCAGGCGAGGACCGTACGCCACGTTGTCGTAGATCGACATCGGAAAAGGATTCGGCTTCTGGAAGACCATCCCCACGTTCCGGCGGAGCGCGATCACGTCCACGCCGCCTGCGTAGATGTTGGAACCGCCGACCAGAATCTCTCCCTCCACCCGCGCGCTCGGGATGAAGTCGTTCATCCGGTTGATACAGCGCAAAAAGCTGCTCTTGCCGCACCCCGACGGGCCGATGAGCGCCGTGACCTGCTTTTCCATAACATCAAACGTGATATCCTTCAGCACGCGCGCCGAATCGTAATACAGATTCACGCCGCGTGAACTCACCAGTATTTTTTCCATTATAGTCCCTCCACCCCTATCGCCGCATCAGCCTGCGGAGACGGGAACGCATGTAGATGCCTCCGGAACAGATGCCCAGAACCAGCAGCAACAGCACGAGCACTGTACCGTACTGAATCGGCCGGGTTTCCTCGATGAACGTCCCCGCCGTGGCAAGGACGTAGATGTGGTACGGCAGCGCCATCACCTCGGAGAAGAGGCTGCGCGCGATGTGCGGCGCGAAGAAGGCCGCGCCGGTGAACATGATGGGCGCCGTCTCCCCCGCCACTCTGCCGACGCTCAGAATGATCCCCGTGATCACCGTCGGCGCCGCGGCGGGAAGCACCACCTTGCGGATGGTCTGCCACTTCGAGGCCCCGAGGGCGTACGAGGCGTCCCGGTAGTCCTTCGGCACCGCCAGAAACGCCTGCTCCGACGCCGTCACCATCAGCGGCAGCGTCAGACAGGCGAGGGTGAGCGCCGCGGCCAGCAGGCTCGGACCGAACCCCAGCAGAATCACGAAGAGCGACAGGCCGAAGAGCCCGAACACCACCGACGGCACACCCGCAAGAGAGCGAATCGCCAGCCGCAGAATCGACGTGAACATATCGTCGCGAGCGTACTCCGCGAAATACAGCCCGGTCGCCACCCCCACGGGAATCGCGAAAAACATCGCCACGCCCACCAGCTGCAACGTCCCCACCAGGGGCGTCATGATCCCCCCTCGCGTCATGCTGTCGCGGGGAGGCTCAATCAGAAATTCCAGCGAGAGCACGCTGTACCCCCGCACCACGACGAAGCCGATGATGGCGAATACCATTCCGGTCAGCAGCATCGCGGCCGTCCAGGAGAGGACCGTCATCATCATGTCGGCAAATCTGCGCCCGTCCATCTACTGCACCAACTTTCCCTTCTTCTCTATCCACGCGGAGAGAAGATTGATCCCGAGCGTCATCAACAGCAGGACAATCCCGCCGAAAAAGAGCGCCGCGTAGTGCGGCGACCCTACCGGAGTCTCCCCCATCTCCGCCGCGATGGTGGAGGTCAGCGGACGCACCGGGTCAAAAATCGAGAGCGGGATGATCGCCGCGCCGCCCGCCGCCATCAGCACCACCATCGTCTCCCCCAGCGCGCGCATCACCCCAAGCAGCGACGCGCTCAAAATACCGGGGAGCGCCGAGGGCACGACCACCTTCCGCGTCGTCTCGAACCGGGTCGCGCCGAGCGCGTAGGAGGCGTCCCGCAGATCGCCGGGCACCGCGCTCAGCGCTTCCTCGGCGAGCGAACTCACGATCGGCACGGTCAGCACCCCCAGCAATACCGAGGCGTTCAGCAGATTCAGCCCCGAGAGCATGTCGAACGTCTCCTGCAGCCAGGGCGCCAGCACCACCATCCCGATGAACCCCAGCACGATGGAGGGGAAGAAGCCCAGCAGCTCCAGAACCGGCTTCAGCAGCTCGCGCACCGGCCTGGGCGCCACCTCGGAGACGAAAACCGCGATCAGCAGACTGAACGGAAGCGCCAGCAGCGAGGAGGCCGCCGTCACCGCAAGCGTTCCCACGATAAGAGGAAACATCCCCAGCACCGGAGGATTCTCCGCCGGATACCACAGATCGCCGAAAAACAGATCCCTCAGCGTCACCGCTTTCAGCACGGGAATACCCTCTCTGAACAGGAAATAGAGGATGAAGATCATGATGAAGATCCCAGCGCTCGATATTCCTTTGACTACAATTCCCGGAAGCCTGTCTTTCATGAAAAAACCTCTTTCGTTCGTCGAATTCTCGCCCTCGGCGGGCCCGGAAAAAAGCCCCTCCCCGCGAGGGGAAGGGGTACGGCTGGAGGAACTCTCTGGATGAGTCGTCGATGTTATTTCAGTACTCTCAGGGGAACGAATCCGGTTTCGGCCACTATCTTCTGTCCCTCGTCGCTCAGGACGAAGTTGATGAACTTCATGATTTCGCCGGTGGGCCAGCCCTTCGTGAACATGTAGAGGAAGCGGGCGATGGGGTAGGTGCCGTCGAGCGCCGTCTCCGCGGAACCCTTCTTGCCGCCGACCGTCAGGGGCTTCACGGTGTTGTTGACGTAGCCGATGCCGTCGTAGCCGATCGCGTACTTGTTCTTGGCCACTGTGGTGAGCATGGCGCCGGAGGAAGCGACGATCAACGCGCGCTGGGAAACACGCTCCTTCTTCATGATGATGTCCTGCCACGTCTCGTAGGTACCCGAGCTGGTGTCGCGGCCCACGACCGCTATTCCCTTATCCTCGCCGCCGACGTCTTTCCAGTTGGTGATCTTGCCGGAATAGATGTTGCGAAGCTGCTCGATGCTCAGGTCGCTCACGGAATTATCCGGGTGCACGATGGGAAGCAGCGCGTCCATGGCCACCGCGAAGGGCACCGGATACGTTCCCTTCTCCACAGCCGCCTTCACTTCGTCCGTCTTGATGAAACGGGAGGAGTCGGCAATGTCCGTGGTGCCGTCGATGATCGCCTTGATGCCGTTGCCGCTGCCGCCGCCGGAAACGCTGATCTTGACGTCGCTGTTGGCCGCCATGTACTTCTCCGCCGCCGCCTGGGCGATGGGAAGCACCGTGGTGGAACCGTTCATCACAATGGCGTTCGCAAACGCCGCGCCGGAAATGGAGAGGACCGCACATGCCGCCAGAACTGCCGCGAATTTCTTCATATCGAATAGCCTCCTTGATTTTTTGTCTTAGTCTGCGCCGGGGACCATCCCCGATCGACACGCATAGTATAGGAGGCGAGCGTAACGGATGTTACAAAAGCATGTAACAGATGAGTAACGATGACGTTACGTTCGTAACGGGGGGAAGATGCATCATTTTATACGCATAAAATACAAGTACGTATATATCATACTTGACGTCTCACCAAAGGAGTATAAAATATACTTATCATTCAAAAGGGGGGGGTGCTGGTAATCGGTAGGGATGAAATAGTCAAAATTCTACTGGAAGCCGGTTGGATCAGCACAGGAAGAGGCAAAGGAAGCCACATGGTTTTCTTTCATCCGGAGACGAAGCAGAGAACCACGATTCCATACGGCAAGGATATTCCCAAAGATACTCTTGCTGCTATACGACGTCAAACAGGGATCAAAGAAATACGCTAAAAAAGAAGGAGGCGAAATAATGAAAAGCGAACGCACAACCGCAATCTATCCGGCGATCTTCTCCCATGCGGAAGACGGTATCACAATAACCTTCCCCGACCTCCCGGGATGCATTTCCTGCGCTCAAACAGACGAGGAGGCGCTGCATATGGCACGAGACGCCCTCGGAGCATGGATCGTCGCCACCGAGGACTTGGGAGAACCAGTCCCGCTGCCCTCTCCTACTTCGAAACTACGCCCGAAAAAGAACGAAGCCGTCTGCCTGGTCGACGTGTGGCTGCCGCTCTTCCGCGAAGAAAAGCGGTCCGGCTCCGTAAAGAAAAATGTCACGGTCCCGCTTTGGCTGAACGTGCTGGCTGAAAAAGCCGGGCTGAACTTCTCCCAAATTCTCCAGGCAGGGCTTAAATCCACTCTCGGAATTCAAGACCGTTGAGGAGCTGTGGAAAATGACGGACCACAAGATTGAAGACATGTGGATCAAAGAAGCCTCCCGCCGGGAACGTGAGATGGATACGGGCATGGCACGCTGCATATCTGCCGACGAGGCGCTGGAAAGTGCCTATCGACGGCGAAGGAGTAGAGAGTAGCTGTTTTTTTAAAAAACACCCGGGAAATATGGAGGCTTTACTTTTATTTTTCATCACCATGCTGATTCAAGAAGACCACGAAAAGAGTGTGTTACCCACGTCACGGCAACGCCTCAAGACGTCGTCTTGCCTCTTTCCAAGGGGTCAGACGGCCCGC
>Ga0334885_1005224_pt1 | contig 10669 bp, 10 predicted proteins | sample GraSluR1_MG_8_FD_207233 | JGI IMG/M metagenome (GOLD analysis project Ga0334885, IMG submission 207233) | Sludge microbial communities from methane-producing bioreactor in Wageningen University, Netherlands - Granular Sludge_31_05-R1 | ecosystem: Engineered > Bioreactor > Anaerobic >...
ATTCGGCCACCAGTTCGAGTGCCGTGAGGTCATCGCTTCCTGCAACGACCTCCTTCAGGCTAGTACAGGCGGTATCCGCATCGTATGCACTTGCCGTACCGACGGCAAGGAGGCAGATGAGGAGCGCGCTTGCGATGCCTGCCAGGCGTCTTGTTGTGTTGTTCATATTTTCCTCCGGTTTTTTCATAACGGAGGCACGACGCAAAGGCTTTTTACCAAAAAAGTCAATGCAATTATGCCTTCGGGCCGCAGAAGGGTTCATTGGCATTTGCATGTGTAGAACCCCCCCTGCGCCACTTCTGTATTCTCATAAGAGATTAATTACTTTCTGGAGACCCAAATGCAAAATTAAATGAATTAACCTCATGGTTCGATGAATCTTCATCATTGCGATGAATCAGATGCTTGGTTATCATTGATCGCTATCACGAAGAAGTAATAACATCTTTAGAACCTAGATTTCTCATGCCGCAGGTTATCTCTTAGAATAGTAACTTTGTCGTTGATAATGCGCCGCTTCTCAACATGGACAAATCCAGGCCTAATGCTCCGGATTTAAACCTGCCATCCCGCCTCCCTCCAGCGGCTTTCGGACAAAAGTACTATATTCATAGAGAGCAGTCTAAAGGCAGGGAATCGGGTGCAGACTGCAATTAGGGTGAATCACGTTCTCGCTGGATTGGATTGGATTGCTGTATCTTGAAAAATACGATGACAGGATTCCCGGAGAAAAATTTTCAGGATGTGCAATCGGCATGGAGAGAGATATATCGGAATATCATCCCAAAATAGAATCAGTGGATCCATTCTTTCAAAATTGGGTCTTTTCACTGGCGAAAATTCATAATAGACGATTTTTTTAAAATTTTCATCATTAAAAATCTATCAATTTGATACATGTTGATAGATAATACTGTTATCACCTGAACCATGTCTCTTTTCATACACATAACCAGGAATCTCCATGAAAATTCCCGCGACTCCACAATATACAGATAAAGACATTCGGAATGCCCTGGACCTTGCCCACGACACTGCCGTTCTTGACGCGGTATTCAAGGAAAACACGCGGTATCTCCATTGGGAAGAGGTCCGCCGCCGCAAATACCCCGTGGATCCTCTTTATATCTGGGTGCTCTGAAGATCTTTCGCCTGAAAGACGCCCATGACCTGTCTTTTGCGGATTGGACATTTTCTTACTCCCTTGATGATTCCTGCTGGAGAAAACTCCATCTCCTCGACAAAACTGGAGCAGGTAATCTCTCCAGCATTCTTGATGCCGTAGGACAAGAAAGGGAACGATATATCATCAGTTCCCTGATGGAGGAGGCGATTGCATCCAGCCAGCTGGAAGGTGCAGCCACCAACCCGGCGGGTTGCAAAACAGATGCTTCGGGAACAGCGGAAACCCCGGACCCGCGGGGAACGGATGATTGTGAACAATTATCTCACCATGAAGGAAGTCCGGACCCTGAAAACAGAGGATCTGTCTCCCGAATTGATCCTGAAGTTCCATGCCATGATCACTGCGGGAACTCTTGATGACCCCGGCGATGAAGGACGGTTCCGGAATAATGACAATACCTGCGTGGTTGACGGATCCAGAACGGTGCTCCACACTCCACCGCCATACAAAGATATTCCTGGTTGTATACGGGAACTGTGCGGTTTTGCAAATGCCAAGCAGAACTTTACATTGCTATTTTCATTGATCTTAACAATTGTGCTGCACATGTAAACCGCACATAACTCTGGAATGCGTTGATGTGGCAGTGAATGAGCGTATATAACTCCTGTGAAAGGGTGTGACTTGAGATTTGCCAGGTTATTGGGTAGGATTTTCACCTGTTATGAATACTTGTGATGCCGGGGACTGCCTGCCGGATATGAAGCGGCCGGTCCGGAATTGAAACCGGTGAGTATCGTTCCGCTCAATGGGGATGGGATTTTTGCCCATGGATTGGTATTTGCGGTCAGGCATCCTGAAACCCTAGCCGGACCCGAAGATTTTTGACGCACAACTGTGACTCAATCAAACATCGTGCGGCAAAAAAGAATTAATGCATGGAAACCGATGATACGCATATGAAAACGATCCATGTTCCCGTACTTATCGAGACAGACGAGGATGGGATCTTCATCGTATCCTGCCCCCAGTTTAAAGGCTGCCATACTTACGGGAAAACAATTGACGAAGCTCTTGAGCACATAAGAGAAGTCATCGCTCTCTGCCTGGAAGACTCGAAGATCGAACAGATCAATACTTTTGTAGGATTTCGCGAGGTCGAAATAATTCAGGGTGCCTGATGCTCCCGGTCATCAAAGGGAAAGAACTCATCGCATTTCTAAAAACCCTTGGTTTTTCAGTCATCCGGCAGAGAGGATCGCATGTCCGGATGAAATCAGAAGATGGGAGGTATACCACAGTTCCACTTCACAGTAGTGATGACATTCCCAAAGGGCTTCTTCGAAAGATCATCAGGGAAGACCTCGAAATGACACTCAAAGAATTTGCAGAGACATATGAGCAATATACCTGTAAATAAAACATGCCGGAAGGGCAGGAAATCCATGCCGGAGCCCCCGTATTCTGCATAAGATCTATTGTATTTATTGCAGGGGAAGTATTTCGCAGGTTAATGTTGTGAAGCATGATTCGTTTATTCCAATTGCATTAGAAAATAGTCTGGTTAAACCAGCCAATCAGGATCTCCTCACGGACGGTACAGATCCGATTGCGGATGTCACACAGGCCCTGCAGTGGGCGGCGGAGTCCGAGAAGGACGATGTTTTGGCCTACTTCGACCCCGACGACGACACGGTGACCAGGCCTCCGGAGACAGTGCCGGCCCGGTCATGGAAGATGAGCGATGAGACCAGGCGGTGGGTAATAGTCGGGCATTCGCCAGCAGAGCAGGCCTCACTGCTGAAGCAGATTGCCGAAGCGGAGGAGAAGAGGAAGATGCGGTATATCATCTCTGTGCCGAGTGCGTTCTACGAGATTGAGTACGGGCGCTGGTGAAGGGAGGTGGGAAGGGGGGGTGAATTCCATCTTCCACCCATCTCATTCCCGAAATCCGACAAGTCCATGTGTGTAAAAACATCAATAATGTCACCGACTATTCGTGAAGTGTCTATTGTCTCGTAATCGTTTCAAATCCAGCCAACTGATTTCCAGCAGTCTCCTTTCACGAGAGTATTATGATATCTGGAATCCCTGTTCGCGGATAAGCGCCTTTATTGTTTGAATGATTGATTCCGAACGCTGCAGGGCATATTCAGCATCGGTGTGCGAGATCGTGCCAACCCGTTCATACACTGATTTATGTCGCTGTTTTCTCATCCGTGAAAATATATCAACGTCTTTTCTCTCGAGAAAATATCGAAGGAACAGTTCCACAGAATAGTGGTGCTCTCTTCCGTCGGGGCGATATCCTTGTGTATGCATCAGCGAGGTCCCTGCCTGCAACATCGCGTTATAGGCGATATTGTAGGCCCACTCATTATCATCATTCTGGAAATTCCGCCGTGCGGATTCCAGGTCACGATCGGCTATCTCCATGAGTTCACTGACTGACTTCGGGTCCACGGGGATTTTCTTTATCTTTCCCTGATTTTCCAAGATCTTCAAATTCATGCTGACCTCTGATGAATATTTTCGGCTCCCGTACAACATTGGTAATGAATGGATCTTTCCTGCTCATACGCTGTAGGAGTTCTTCTCTTCTCAGGAGCGTGTAGTTTATTTCACGACCAAGGACCAGTTCCATTTCGGTAATCTTTACGATGAGATCATCATCAGATATATTCCCCACTACAAAGAGATCGATATCGCTTCTCTCATGGGCCTTCCCGGCTGCGAAAGATCCATAGACGAAGAGTATCTCAATTGCATCGCTCCCTGCAAACTCCTCGGTAAGTACCTTTGCAATTCCTTCGGTCTTCAACACCAGTCTCTGGAGTTCATCGTAGAGGAAATATGTCTCGTCGACCCGGTAATGTTTTTGATTCCCTACTCGTTCGCTTTTCAACAATCCGATGCCTTCCAGGTTGGATAGCTCTTTTCGCAGGGGGTCGACGCCGATACCCAATTTCCGACTTATTTCTCGAATATAATATTTCTCTCCCGGATTGAGGAGAAAAAGAGTCAACAATGCCACTCTTGTTTTTGATCCAATGAGCAATTGGAGCATACCAAGTAGTAGTACTTATTGAACTAATAAATATTTCAATTGCAACTAAAAATAGTTCAATTGAACTACTTAATATTTCATTCGAAATAAAAAATAGTTTAACCCGGCGAATTGCTTATAGGTGCCAGATTGAAGTGTTACAGGGCCGCCTGCGGCATATACATTCTTTGTATTCCACTTTGTATCGCCGCTATAGCACGAGTCAACCCCCCCTAATCCCGCTCCACTTTTTAACCCATGATTCTGCCGTCATAACGGGAAGCGTTGTCTCTGGATTAGTGGTCGATTGTGCAAAAAACGTGAACGGATTACTCTCTGAATTGTCATATTCATGGTTTAATACGTAATCATACCTCAAACCGTTCATGATATTCATCAGGTCATTCAGTCTAGCTGAATTCTTTGTCGCCCATCATTTCAATATACCTATATCCTCCCCTGCATACCATTCACCATTCTTTCCGGAATACACCGGCGGAGATTACCGTATGATCCAAAAACGAACGCTCTTCATCATATTCCTGATCCTGGCCCTGTGCGCCTGCTGCCTTCCTGCGGGAGCCACGCTCCCGTCGTACAGCTTCCGCGGGTCGGTGATCGGCGTCTCGGAATCAGACAACACCGTCACCATCCTCGCAACTCATAAGTGGGGCTGCGTATACGACGGGAGGGAGAACCCGTGCTCCTGGATACCGATGACCCCGACAATGCTCACCGGCACCGTCCCCGATCCATTTGTCTTTGACCATCTCGGGAAAGGATCGTCCGTGATGGCCGGGAGCATCGGTTCACAGGGGGAGAGATGGATCAGTATCGGTGTCCTGACACCCCTCTATTCATCGGAGCCGCTCCATGCGACCGACCTGTTTGGTGAGCTGGGCCTCCTCCGTGCACCGCTGGTCGCAGGATACGCCCTGGACGTCGAGACGCAGCCCGACTGCGGGGATTGTTCCGGTGCGGTCTGCACGGCACAGGCGACAAACGTGACGATCTCCCGGAACGGTGCGGAGGTATGGAGCGGAACCCTCCTCCCCGGCGAGGAGGCCGCATACACGGATCCTGCAGACGGGTCAGGCCTCTCTGTACTCTTCGTCTCCGGGCAGGCGTCGGCAAACCTCTGCCCTGACACGCCTCCCGGGATGTCAGGGATCCAGCCGACCTCGGTCTTCGTCGTCCATGCCACCGGGGCAGGTCCCGGTCCCACCCCGACGGGGACTCCGATCTCCTCCGGGGTGTTGAGCGTCATCTCTGTCCCGTCCGGGGCGACCATCCTCCTTGACGGGGATGATAAGGGCCAAACCCCCGGGACGATCTCCGGCATCGAGCCCGGCGAGCATCGTCTCGTCCTCGCAAAGGACGGGTACGCACCATATGAAAGGAACGTGACCATCACCGCCGGAAGACCGACCGTCGTAACCGCGACGCTTGCTCCCCTCTACGGGAGCCTGCGTATCCAGTCATCGCCATCGGGAGCATCGGTCTTCCTGGATGGAGAACAGGCAGGGGCGACCCCGCTCGTCGTGAGAGATCTTGAGCCCGGAGAACACACGGTCTCGTTATCGAAGATGGGGTATGAGACAGTCAACCGCACGGCAACGGTGGTCGCAGGCCAGGAGAAGTTCCTCTTCGTGACGCTGCCAAGGAAAGGCGACGGGTCGGAGAAGACACGGCTGGTGCTCCTGGGTACCACCGGTGGCGTGAGCTGGTGGCCGGATTCGGATCGTGCGAGTTCTTCGTCAGCGCTCGTTATCGGCGATACCATCTATATCGTCGACCTCGGGCAGGGCTCGGCGGCGAGGCTCTCCCAGGCGTTCAACAAAGGCGGGAGCGGTGCTACCACGTCCACGTTCCTCGAGGATGCGAGGGCACTCTTCTTCACCCATCTCCACCCGGATCATGTCGCGGATTATCCCTCTCTTCTCCTGATAGGTCCAGGGTCCGGCCTCGGAACCCGGACAGATCCCCATACAGGAGTGGTCTCCATCGTACCCCTGGTGGTAATCGGTCCGGCAGACAGGGGAGCCCTTGAAGTCGATAAATCCCAGTACCTCAACCAGAGCGGTACGGTCATCTATACGGACAGTGCAGATCCCGCCCTTGTCACTGCCACCCCCGGTACCCGGCTGATGACGAGCCATATCTGGCAGGCCTATGCGCAGGCGATCAATGACATGACGCTGGACAATGCCTATCGTGATTACACGAAACTGGTCGAGATCAGGGAGATCGGGGGCACTATGCCCGGGGATATCGACTTCCCGGTCCCCGAAGTGGATCTCCCCAACTCGATCACCTGCGCCGCGATGGAGCCTTTCGAGATATACAGGGATGAGAACGTGGTCGTGACCGCAATCCTCGTCGACCACCACCAGGTATTCCCCTCGTTTGCGTACCGGTTCGACACCGACGACGGATCGGTCGTCTTCTCGGGCGACACAGGTGCGGACACGAAAGGCAACCTGGAGAAACTCTCCGCCGGGGCCGACATCCTGGTGCACGAGGTCATCGACAGGGACTGGATCGATCAACGAATGGGGTATCCCGAGGAGGGGACTCCCGCGTATGCGCTGAAGACGCACCTGCTGAAATCCCACACGACCATCGACGAGGTCGGTTCGGTCGCCACCAATTGCAGTGTCGATACGCTGGTCCTCAATCACTTCGTTCCTGGAAACATTGATCCGGTGAAGCTGATGCGGGTGAAGCAGCACTTTTCCGGGAGATTGATCATCGGCGAGGACTTGATGGAGATTGGCATCGGGCAGGCCACACTTCCACGGTAAACTGCCATCCTCCATATACCCCCCGGGAGATGGGCTGGCACCCCCCATTGTCCTCCAATGCAGCCCCGGAATGCCGGGAGTGAGGAGGGCATCCCCAGCCTCTACTCCCCCACACCGCTTCAATTCAACACACCTAAATACTCTGTTGTATATCGTTCCACATTCTAACCGGCCCAGTCCGGTGGAGATTACCGTATGATCCAAAAACGAACGCTCTTTATCATATTCCTGATCCTGGCCCTGTGCGCCTGCTGCCTTCCTGCGGGAGCCACGCTCCCGTCGTACAGCTTCCGCGGGTCGGTGATCGGCGTCTCGGAATCAGACAACACCGTCACCATCCTCGCAACTCATAAGTGGGGCTGCGTATACGACGGGAGGGAGAACCCGTGCTCCTGGATACCGATGACCCCGACAATGCTCACCGGCACCGTGCCCGATCCTTCGGTCTTTGACCATCTCGGGAAAGGATCCTCTGTGATGGCCGGGAGCATCGGGACACAGGGGGAGAGATGGATCAGTATCGGTGTCCTGACACCCCTCTATTCATCGGAGCCGCTCCATGCGACCGACCTGTTTGGTGAATTGGGTCTCCTCCGTGCACCGCTGGTCGCGGGATACTCCCTGGACGTCGAGACGCAGCCCGACTGCGGGGATTGTTCCGGTGCGGTCTGCACGGCACAGGCGGCAAACGTGACTATCGTGCGGAACGGTGCGGAGGTATGGAGCGGGACCCTCCTCCCCGGTGAGGAAGCCGCATACACGGATCCTGCTGACGGCTCAGGTCTCTCTGTCCTCTTCGTCGCTGGTCAGGCATCGGCAAACCTCTGCCCTGACACGCCTCCCGGGATGTCAGGGATCCAGCCGACATCGGTCTTCGTCGTCCATGCCACCGGGTCAGGTCCCGGTCCCACCCCGACGAGGACTCCGATCTCCTCCGGGGTGTTGAGCGTCATCTCTGTCCCGTCCGGGGCGACCATCCTCCTTGACGGGGATGATAAGGGCCAAACCCCAGGGACGGTCTCCGGAGTCGAGCCAGGCGAGCATCGTCTCGTTCTCGCAAAGGACGGGTACGCACCGTATGAAAGGAATGTGACCATTACTGCCGGAAGACCGACCGTCGTAACCGGGACCCTCGCACCCCTCTACGGGAGCCTGCGTATCCAGTCCTCGCCATCGGGAGCATCGGTCTTCCTGGATGGAGAACCGGCAGGGGCGACCCCGCTCGTCGTGAGAGATCTTGAGCCCGGAGAACGCACGGTCTCGTTATCGAAGATGGGGTATGTGACTGTCAACCGCACGGCAACGGTGGTCGCAGGGCAGGAGAAGTTCCTCTTCGTGACGCTGCCAAAGAAAGGCGACGGGTCGGAGAAGATAGGTGCGTTCATCTCGGCACTCGAACGGGAAGGATTCACCGTCCAGGAGGGGAAGTTCGAGTTGTTCGACGTACTTGCCATGTATGATGCGCAGATCATCCCGAGCTGCTACGGCAACAACCCGAGCACCCCCTACCTCACCTACAAGCTCCCGGGATACCCCGGTCTTGCCCAGGGGGGCAGAGTCTCCGATGCTCCCATCAGGCCGGACAACAAGGGCCTCTGGCTGGACTACTTCATGGAACCCGATGAGGCGATCGTCTTCGTGGGGACCACGCCCCCCGAAGTGAAATACTTCAGCTACCGGAGTTACATCGGGACACGCTGGTTCGATGAACTGGGTGACTACGCCAGGATCTTCGCAAGTCTCGGGGACACCGTCAACAATTACCGTATCAAGACCGGCAACATACCGGGCCAGGTCTCATCGGGTCCCTACCAGAAACCGGTCATGATCATCACCACCGGAGACAGGGGCACGAATGAACTGGTGCGGAAAGCCGCCCTCCGTGCAGGGTATTCCACGAACGTGATGAACGATGACATCATCCCGTCCGGCCTCATCAGGATGGGGCTGGCGAACACCTCGGATACCATCGCGTTCATACACCGGCTTGCCTTCTTTGCAAACGAGACGCTCGGGATGGAGTACATGAACAGCACTCCCGGCCGCGTCTTCAGGATCACTCCCAACATCACCCATACACAACAACCCTACGGCGTGCCTCATCTCCTCGTCAGGGGAACGGGCGACGCCCACGAACTCGACTTCCTGGATGATCAGGAGACGCTCCGGGAGGCCATCATCGCCCGGCACGGAGACGGGATGGTCGTCTCCGGCAACAAAACCGATATCTGGGTCCTCGAAGGGTTCGATTCGCTCCAGCGGGAAACCGATGCACTGGGTGATAACCGGGATGCACTCTACCTGCGAAACGGGGATTACCTCCTTGGCGATGATGATTTCCTCATCGTATATGGTGTCAACCACCAGGCAACCGGGAAGGTGCTGTACACGAATATCGCCGTCTATGGGACAGAGGCGTTGAACGGCGTCGTCGCGGTCACCGATGCCGATATCGCAGGTTCGGCGAACTCCTACCTGCCGGGGAACCCCAATGCCGATCTCTTCTACGTGTGGAAGTTCGCACGGCACTGCAACGGGGAGGCAGGATGCACCGAGGTTCCGTGCTGCTGTGGAGGCCTCGGGATTCCCGAAACAGTCCCTGTGCGTATCGCGTTCAGGACATATATCGAGGCGGAGACCGGTATCGGGCCGGTCTGCAACGAGATCCTCTACGACCAGGCGATCTATTTCTCACCGGCGTGAAATGCTCCCCTGAATCCCTTTTTTTACAAACAACATTTGCACGTTGTTATTCGTGTGAATTTCTCGTAGTGCAGGTACATGGAAAGAGCCCGGGGGGCCCAGCCCGGCTGCCGGGCGGAAACCCACGATTATAGCGAAAAGGAATGAAGGATGTCGGATCCAACGAGGAGCGGATGGAACTGCTGTGGCGGTGAACCTGGTGGGAAGTGTATAATTAAAAGGGGGAGAGGGTTATCCTGTCCCTCTTGCCCGGGAGATGATATCCGATCTCGAAGATGTGCTCTGGGTCACCCGGGCGATTGATCCGGAAACCCGGTATTCCGCATTTTCACCGTGCATACTGGAAATCGTTGGTTCATATTCGCTGATCGAAGAGATCTGGGCAAGCCTCGATGTCGAAAAGAGATCCAATAAATCATGTGCGGAAATTGGTGACAATTCTGTCATGACGCACTCATCTTCAGGAACTTCAGCGGGTCCGTTCTGGCCGGTTTGTGTATCTCCGCCTGTCCTGATCACAACATCGACAGAAACACCCGGAGTTACGGATTCGATGTATCCTGGAAAGGCAGGTCCGTCTCCAGCAGCAATACCCGGCACAAGCATCATGCTTGCCAAAATGATGACAGTGATTCCAATCCTGGAGTTTTCGCTCATTTTTTCCTTTAATTCCATTTTATTATCCTCTTACAATCCGGTATTCAGCAAGGCCAAAGATTGATTCGTCTCCTGATCCAATCAGGCGGGAGAGATCAGGGGTTTTCATCCCCCCACCCTGCCTGGGCGATGATCTCCGATCTCGTGGACGAAACCCCCACTCCCCCGGGGACCCCATCCGATCCCACAGTTGAAGTCGTCCCCTGGATGAATTGCAGGAGACGCCCGCCCTGATCACGAGAACCCATCGAATAACCGATCACGTTCGCAGAATCTGGCGCTGTTACAATCCCGATGCGTGACAACTCCGCATCTTTTGTGGAAATTGCCCCA
>Ga0334885_1005234_pt1 | contig 10659 bp, 10 predicted proteins | sample GraSluR1_MG_8_FD_207233 | JGI IMG/M metagenome (GOLD analysis project Ga0334885, IMG submission 207233) | Sludge microbial communities from methane-producing bioreactor in Wageningen University, Netherlands - Granular Sludge_31_05-R1 | ecosystem: Engineered > Bioreactor > Anaerobic >...
CTGATGAATGGCATTTCGTATTGTACTCATCCTTTTCGGCTCCGTCAACACTTTTTTCTCTCCTGCCTCTCAAAACTCGATTTTTCCCAGGGCATTCTTTAAAATTTTCTGCGAAAAAATCACCTCAAAACAGGAGAGTCCAGGGATTTTTAGCTCTTCAAAAAGTGTCATACTAATAAAGCAGCTTTATTCTGAAAAATACGTAAAAGTCTGATATCGGCATAATACTCATCAGGCGTGATGAGCAAGCACGCATAAACATAAGAATGCCCGAAAGATCAAAAACACTTTTATTACATTTCACGACATTTCTTTAACGGCTTCTCTAGTGTAAAATGGCTTCTAAAAGAGAAAAACCTCTTCATCCGCGGCTGCTAAGAGTTCCTGAAAAAGTTGATACAAAAAACGTCCCCCAGGGAGGGCTCTCTATGAAAAAGCGCAACCTCATACGCCGTTATCCCCGGATGTCCGTCCTGGGCCTCTGCCTTTTCCTTGTGGGAGGCGCTTTACTCGTCTACATCTCCGCAAATCATGAAATCTTTCAGCGGGCCACCGCAAAGAGCGAAACCACGTTCAACCAGAATCAGTACCTGCAAACAAGCATCGCCGCCCAGGGACTGGGAGAAGTGTTCGGAAGCATTGAACGGGGATTGACCATTCTCGGCACCTATTCCCTGGTGGACTTCCTGGAAGGAAGACGCCCCGCTTCGTCCATAGAGAGTCTTTTCGACATCCAGCTGCGAAACAACCAGCACCTAGTAAGCTATGCCTTTTTTCCCAATCCGGAGAACCCTCTTCTGCTTCAAAAAAAACCCACTCCCGAGGGGGCACGAGGCGTGGAACTCGCCTTCTCCTGGATCTCCCAACACTGGAAGGAGGCTCTCTCTCTACCCGAAGGAACCTCGTACACGCTTCCCCCTCACGTCAATCCCCAGGAGCAGTTTCTTGGTATGCTTTACCCGATATACACCGAAGGAACGTTTCGAGGCGTACTCGTCGGAGTTCTGAACCTGCACAGGCTTGCCCTGGACTATGTAGCTCCCCTTCGCTCGGGAACGTACGGGGCGGGATTTCTCCTTTCCGGCACGGGAGACGTTCTCTACGACCATGAAATCGAAATTATAGGACGTAATGTTTTCGATGGTCTCCACCAGAATTTTCCCGCACTTCTCCAGCTTGATGCACGTTTGATGACCGAAGTTTCAGGAAAGGGAGAGTACGCCTTTTCCCAGGTCCGAGGCGAAAAAATAGTGCGTAAACTTGCGGCGTGGAATAGCACCCGCGCAGGTAACCTTCGCCTTGTGGTGGTTCTTGCCGCTCCGGACACGGAAATTGACATCTTTCTTCAAGAAACCAAACTTTTTCAGACTCTCTCCTTCACCTTTCTCCTTTTCTTCATGGGAGGTGCCCTGTTTTTCTTCCTTCGCTGGAACACAAACCGGGGAATTCTCGAAAACGAAGAACGCCTGAAGCTCGCCCTCCAGGGAAACCGGGACGGCCTGTGGGACTACAACCCTCTCACGGGAGATTCTTTCTATTCTCCGCGATGGAAAGAAATGCTCGGCTATGCAAACGACGAGATACCCCACCGCTTCGAAGAATGGACGCGGAGGATCCATCCGGAAGACCGGGAGGAAACCTTCCAAAGCTTTCAAGAACACCTGGCAGGCAAAACTCCGAGGTACGAGAACGAACACCGGCTTCTCTGCAAAAACGGAACCTATAAATGGATACATACCCGCGGCATGGTGCTGGCACGAACCTCTCTGGGACTCCCCAAAAGAGTTCTGGGAACCCATACGGATATAGATTCCCGAAAACAAAACGAATCTCAACTTCACAGGTTCTCTCTGGCAGTGGAACAGAGCCCCTCGGCAATTCTCATTACCGACACCGAAGGAATTATTCTCTACGTAAACGCGAGTTTCGAAAAAATTACGGGATACTCCCGAGAAGAGGCTTTGGGCCAAAATCCAAGGTTTCTCAAATCGGGAAAACAGAGACCTGAGATATACCGCAACCTCTGGGAAACCATACGGAAGGGGCTGGAGTGGCGGGGCGAAATCATAAACCGCCGCAAGGATGGCTCGGAAATATGGGTACGAATTTCCATCTCTCCGGTGGCGGAAAACAACGGAAAGATTACGAGCTACGTCTGTATCCAGGAGGATATTACGGATCTTAAAGATAAGGAAACCAGACTGGAGTTCCTCGCCACCACGGACGAACTTACTCGGATCTACAACCGGAGAAAGTTCATGGAATCCGCCAAGGAAGAACATAAACGCTCTGACCGGTATGGACACAGCATGGGATTCGTCATGTTTGACATCGATCACTTTAAAACAATCAACGACACCTACGGACACGACGCCGGGGATGAAGTGCTCCGGCAGATGGCTTCTTTCGTGAAGGAGCACCTTCGCGAAACCGATGTGCTCGGACGACTGGGAGGTGAGGAGTTCGCCATCATCCTTCTTGAAACGGATGTCGCCGGAGTAATCCGCGTCATAGAACGACTCCGCAAGGCCCTGGAGGACACTCCCTTCACCGTCAGCGAAAAAGAGATCCACGTTACCGCAAGCTTTGGCATCAGCATGTGCTCGGAAACCTCTCCTGCGGCCACGGTGGACAACCTCTTGAAAGAAGCCGATCAGGCCATGTATCATGCCAAAGGTATGGGGCGAAACAAGCTGGCACTTTTCCACCGCAACGAAGGCAGGGCGGAGATCCTTGAACCTTCGGAGGAGCAGGCATGACCATCGGAACGGACCATGCGCACAAAAAATGACAGAATTACACGGATGTGCTCTTTACCGGTATCCCGTGAATGGACAAGATCCTCCAAACCATTGCCACCGAAGGGCTCCCGTGGTACAATGCTCCATGCTTTTAACGGGCCCGTAGCTCAGCAGGATAGAGCGACGGCCTCCTAAGCCGTAGGTCAGGCGTTCGAATCGCCTCGGGCCCGCCATAACAAGCCAAAAAACAGATGTCCCAAGCCATTCCGGCTTGGGGCATCTGTTTTTTGGCTTCCTCTTTCAACGCTCATGGCAGCCCAGGCTTTTTCAAGAGCCCGGCCCGGGTTTTACTATTTTCTTTACGGAAAGCGTTCCGAGAACTCTTTGGGAGGAACGTCCTTTCTGGCAAGAAGGACTTTCCCTTCGGAAGAATCCATCCATCCCCGAACTTTACGGGACACTTCCCGGCTGTCCTCCCAAAGCTGGAGAACGAGCTCTTCCGGAGAGGGAAATTTCCGCTCTTTTCGGATGTACGAAAGCAAATGGAGCTCCAGAGGAGTTCCATAGAGATTGCCCTGATATTCCTGAAGATGGGCTTCTACCCGAATGCTCCGAACCCCCTCAAAGGTGGGATTATGCCCGATGTTCACCGCTGCGGCATAAGAGATTCCGTCCACCAGGGAAAGACCGGCATAGACACCGGGCCGGGGCAAGAGCTTCCCCCGAGGAATGGAAAGGTTTGCCGTGGGAAACCCCAGAGATCGTCCCCGCTGATCTCCGGGAATGACCACGCCGCTGAGAAAGTAGGGATATCCCAGAAGCCCTCGAACTTCTTCCATTCTGCCATCCCGAAGGCATTGCCGTATCCGGGTAGTGCTGATAATGTCCCCGTTCTTCCAAGCCGAAGGAACCGCCTTGAAGGCTTTTTTACGGGCGGCGCATTCTTCCTCCAGCACTGCGATGGAACCCATTCTTGCCTTGCCGAAACGGAAGTCCTCTCCCACCACGATGCCCTGAAAGGAATACCGTTCTTCCAGGAGATCCAGAAAATTTCGAGGCTCCATCTCGGCAAGCTTTCTCGTGAAGGGGAGTATCTCCAGAGAGGGCACTCCAAGCCAATCGGCGATACGCTGCCGTTCTTGAGAAAGAAAGAGATCCGCAAAGGAACGTTTTCCCAGAACCGCCTTAGGATTGGGGGAAAAGGTAAGGATGCCCCAGGAGACGCTTCGAGAATCTGCGAGCTTCCGGGCTTCTTCAAGGAGACATTGATGCCCCAGATGAAAACCGTCAAAAGCCCCAACTACGTAGATCATGACGGATCCTCCTCCAGGGCAATGCGTCCCCGGGGAACGAAGAGGGGTTCCGTTTCTTCCGAGGTTTTCAGGCTCCCGAAAACAAGATTTTCCGAAAGATGCACCACCAGAGAGTTCTTCCATGAAAGAACGCCCCAGGATTCCCGGAAGAGATCCCGAAAGGGGACGGCATTCCCGTTGCGGAGGCGATCCGCAGAGGCAATATCCGGGCAGGTAAAAACCGAGTAATGCCGGGCCACCTCCAGAGGAGACCGGCATACCGAGGCGAGCCATGTCATATTCTCTGCTGTCTCTGCGGGGTTACGTTCTTCCAGAGCCTGCAGGGGAAGGGCCTGAGAAAGATCCCAAAACCCCAGAGATTGCCGGGTAAGGGTAGCCACATGCCCTCCCACTCCCATTCGCTCCCCCATATCCCGGGCAAGACTCCGGACGTAGGTTCCCTTGCTGCAGAGCACCTCAAAGGAGATACACCCCTGAGAATCCGCAGAAGAAATTCGTCGAAAACTATAGATGGAAACGGTTTTTTCGGCAATCCGGGGAATATCTCCGGACCGTGCTATGGCGTGGGCTCTCTTACCCTCCACATGCACCGCAGAGATGTTGGGAGGTCGCTGCATCCGGGTTCCGAGAAAAGATGGAAGAAGGCGATCCGCCATTTCCTCAAGCTTTTTCCCGGGGGGGAGAGGATTCTCCTCCAAGATATTCCCCGAGGCATCGTCGGTATCGGTAACGATGCCAAACTGCATGGAAACCCTGTATGTCTTGGGAAAATTCATGATGTACTGACTGAGCCGGGTAGCTTTCCCCGTAAGGAGTACCAGGAGGCCTTCGGCGGTGGAATCCAGGGTTCCCGCATGCCCCGTTTTGAACCTTCCCCCTCCGAGACGTTTGAGAAGGGAGACACAAAGGGCACTGCGCACTCCCCGGGGCTTATGTACGAGAAGAATCCCCGGCTTCTGCATAGGCACGCCGCAACGCCTCCTTCAGCGATTTGAGGGTTTCTTCCAGGGAACCCTGGAGAGAAAATCCCGAGGCCTGAGGATGTCCTCCGCCTCCCTGGGTTTGAGCAATGGCCTGGGCGCTAATAACGCCTTTGGAGCGAAGGCTTCCCTGGAGAAGATTTTTTTCCTGGTAGAAGAACATGGAGAAATCCACGCCTTCAAGCCCCAGGAGCTGGCTTGCCAAGCCCTCCAGGTGATCTCTTCCGGTACCGGTGGCGGCAAAATCCTCTTCCAGGACGTAGGACCAGGCCACCCGCCCCTGAAGACAGAGAGACACCCGGGAAAGGGCAAGCCCTCGAATTCGCATCTGCCCCAGAGATAGATGACCGTTCAAGGCTTCTTCCACCTGGGAAGGAGATACTCCGAGTTCCAGAAGATCCGCCGCAATCCGATGCGTTTCCGGAGTGGTATTGGCATAACGGAAGCTGCCGCAATCCGTAACAATTCCCGTATAGAGCCCCAGAGCCGCATCCTTCCCGAGGGGCCAGGACTCCTTTCGGGCAAGAGTATACAAAATTTCCGCCGTGGCGGAAGCCTGGGGGATCACCACATGATAATCTCCGAAAAGGCTGTTATCTCCGTGATGGTCGATCACCAACAGGGGGATGTCTTTCTCCCGACCCCAATTCAGAGCTTGGGAAAGACAGCGACTCTCATGGCTTATGTCCAAAGCCACCAGGCAGACCTGCCCCGGGAAATCCCGGGGCAGCAGGTCCAGCGAAGTGGCATATTCCGATGTGTGAGGGAGAAAATCCAGGTTCTCCGGCACAGGATCCGGACCTATCCACAAACAGCGCTTTCCCAGAGCCTTACCCAGAGAAAACAGCGCCGAGGCGCTTCCCAAGGTATCTCCATCGGGACGCACGTGGCTGAGGATAATCCAGGTCTCCGTCCGGCCGAGGCATTCCAGAAGAGCATGTTCCGAGGACATTAGAAGGCCTCGGGAGATCCTCGTTCTCCCCCGTCTTCATCGTCATCGTTATCATCGAAGTATTTTTCGTCCTCATCTTCAAACTCGTCATCCTCAAAATCCTCTTCCGAGAGCTTTTCGGAGGTTTCCGATCCGGAAAGATGCAGGGAGTCCAGCAGGGCATCGATATGCCGGGCTTTTTCTTCAGACTCGTCGATGATGAAATGAATTTCCGGAGTCTTCTTCAGGTGAATCTCCCGCCCTAAAAGACTCCGCACCCTCTTGGCCTCGTTTTCAAGACGCCGGAGGATTTTTTTCCGTATTTTCGGAGAAATGGTGGTAAAGTATACCTTCGCCACGGACAAGTCCGGCGTGGTATCCACATCCGTAACGATGGCCTTGGCGGCCACGTCATCCTTGAGGCGGTTCTGCAGTATATCCGAGACGATCCGCTGTATTTCCCGATTGATTCGTCCAATGCGTATGCTTCCCATATTCGAAAACCTCGCTACATAAAGAGATCACGCAAAAATCTCCGCGATCTTCCAGTTCGTACAGCCTGTTCTCCAAGGCCTGCATTTTTTCAAGGGTACCCCCATAAGAGATACCCCCGGAAACCATGGCCAGCTCTCCCAGATCCCAGAGGGAATCCTCACTCAAATCGATAACCGATAGATTCCAGTTTTTCCGGTTCTGCAGTTTCTCCTGAATCGAACGTATCACCCTTCGGCGGTCTTTCAGGCTAAAAGCCTGAGGAATGCGGAAGGAACAGCGCAGAACACCGACATAAAGCCCAGAACTCCCTCGGAAGCCTCCTCCGGAAGTCATAGAAAACCCTCCCCTGTTCAAACCTTCATAAAAACGTGAGGGGCAAAAAGAGAAAAAGATATTTCCGATTTTTCCGAGGGAATCATGCCTCCTCAAAAATATTACTCGAGATTCCGCTTTTCCTCGATAATTTCGTAGGCTTCCACCATGTCCTGTTCTTTGAAATCCTGAAAATTGGTGAAGCTCATGCCGCACTCGTACCCCTGGGTAACTTCCTTGACATCGTCCTTGAATCGCTTGAGATCCGAAAGGGTACCTTCCCAGTAGACCACACCATCCCGGATAAGACGAACCTTGGAATTCCTCTTGATGTTACCCCGGGTGACATAGCACCCCGCCACCTTGCCGAATTTGGGAACCTTGAAGACCGCACGGATTTCGACTTCTCCCGTTACGTGTTCCCGCAGCTTCGGAGCAAGCATTCCCTCCAGAGCGGCCCGGACATCATCGATGATGTCGTAGATTACCCGGTAGAGACGAATCTGAACGCCTTCGTAATCTGCGGATTTTTTCGCCTTGCTTTCGGGACGGACGTTAAAGCCGATGATAATGGCATCCGAAGCTGCCGCGAGCATAACGTCGGATTCGGTAATTCTTCCCACGCCTTCGTGAACTACATTGAGCCCCACTTCGTCGTTGGGAAGTTTGCTGAGAGATCCCTTCAGAGCTTCCAGGGAGCCCTGGACATCGCACTTGAGCACCAGGTTGAGCTGAGGCACCTCGCCATCCTTGAGCTGATCATAGAGATCTTCAAGCGTAGGACGTTTCGTGGTAGCCGCCCGGGCCTCTCTATCCGCATGTTCTTTCTGGGATATCACATCCCGGGCCTCTTTCTCGTGATCCACCCGACGAAATTCCTCTCCCGGCTGAGGAACGCTTCCGAGGCCGAGGATTTCTACAGGCATGCTGGGGCCTGCGGCGTCCACTATCTTGCCCTTGTCGTCCAACATGGCCCGGACACGTCCCCAAGAGCTTTCGGTAAGAACGATATCTCCCCGCATGAGGGTGCCTTCCTGAACGATCACCGTGGCCACCGGCCCTTTGCCCTTGTCAAGCTCTGCCTCAATGACATATCCCCGGGGCTCCACGGTGGAATCCGCCTTGAGTTCCCCCATTTCCGCCACCAGGGAGATCATTTCCAAGAGCTGATCCACTCCGGTGCCGGTCTTGGCGGAAACATCCACCATAATGGTATCCCCTCCCCACTCCTCGGGGATAAGACCATGCTCCGAAAGCTGCTGACGCACCCGGTCGGGCCGAGCTTCGGGCTTATCCATCTTGTTCACCGCGACGATGATGGGAACGTTCGCCGCCTTGGCATGGTTGATGGCTTCCAGGGTCTGGGGCATAAGGCCATCATCCGCCGCCACCACCAGCACCGCGATATCCGTCACCTTGGCTCCCCGAGCGCGCATGGCGGTAAAAGCCTCGTGCCCAGGAGTATCCAGAAAAACCACTTTGCCACCGTTATGTTCCATGCAGGAGGCTCCTATGTGCTGGGTAATGCCCCCGGCCTCTCCGGCGGTAACGTTAGTCTGTCGGATATAGTCCAGAAGAGTGGTCTTGCCATGATCCACGTGTCCCATAACGGTGACGATAGGCCAGCGAGGCTGAAGGTTGCTGCCGTGAAAGACTTTTTTAACCGGCTTGGGCGTCTCTCCCGCCTCTTTTTTGGATACCTTTTCAGGGCTTTCCCATACAAGAAGCGCTCCAAAGGTGTCTCCCAGAATCTCGAGAATCGTGTCATCCGCAGAAGCGTTGGCGGGAACCATCATCCCTCGATTCACCAAGGCTCGCACCGCATCCGCCGCAGAGATATTCAGGACATCCGCTACCTGGGAGATGGATGCTCCCTGGGGAATTTCACAGAGAACCTCCCCGGAGCTCTCTTCCGACACCTTCTTGGGCTTCTTTTCGTCAGAAGAGTCCTGCTCCGCTCCTGCCGATGCATCCTCCGAGAAAAGCTTTTCCACTTCCTGGGCCACATCCATGTCGATGGAACTCATGTGGGTGCTTACCTCCACACCCCGTTCTTCCAGAATGGCCAAAAGCTCTTTTGTAGAAAGTCCCAAAAGCTTCGCCAGTTCATACACTCGAATTTTATTCGTCAATGCCCTCGCCCCCTAACAATCTGTATATCTCCTGCGCAAGGCCATGGTTTTGTGGTAAAGCCACGATCTGCGTCGTTTCCAGTCCTATGGATGTAAAAAGCTCTCCCCGCTCTCCCGGAGCGATCACAAGAATTCCCTCGCCTCTCTCCACCCGGGAGTTTACGAAGCGCAGCACTCCGGAAGAACAATCCCGGGCGGCGATAAAAAGGTATCCCTCTTTGCCCCGGGCCTTTCGGCGTACCTGATCCTGCCCTACAAGGAGCGCTCCGCTCCGCCGGGCCAGGGAAAGAAGCGACAAAATCCTCTTCCAGGAGGAGGAAAAATCCTCTTTTTTCGCTTCAGTCACGAGAACTCTCCGAAGCACACTCTTTTGCGGCAAACCGTTCCAGGAGCTCTTCGTATACCTTGGGATCCACGTCCACCCGAAGAGCCCGGGAGAGAGCCTTTTTTTTCTTCGCTCTAAGAATACAGGATGGATCTTCACAAAGATAGGCCCCTCGTCCAGGCATCTTTCCCGTAGGATCGTAGCATACTCTTCCTTCGGGAGAGCGAACCAAACGGCACATGACCTTTCTGGGGTTCTCCTCGCCACAGCCCACACAGGTTCTCGGTCTCTTGCGCTTCTCCATGGAAAAACCTCTTTATTCCTCCCAGAGATCCTTGGGATCCCCCTGGATAATATCGCTGAAAAGATCCTGCAGCGTGGGCATGCGCTCGGGCTCCAGAACCTTGATGTCGATCTTCCATCCCGTAAGGCGCGCCGCAAGGCGCACGTTTTGTCCCGCCTTGCCTATGGCAAGGGAAAGTTGATCCGGCCGGACATAGACATTCACTGCCCGATCCTCTTCGAGAAGGGGCTCCACCCGCATAATTTTAGCGGGAGAGAGAGCGTTGCGGATAAATTGAAGAGGATCCGTATTCCAGATAATGACATCCATCCGCTCTCCATGAAGTTCTGCGCTGATGGATTTTATCCGGGCTCCCTTGGCTCCTACGCATGCCCCCACAGGATCCACGTTGGCATCGAAGGAAAGTACCGCCACCTTGGATCGGGTTCCCGCTTCCCGGACTATTCCCTTGATTTCGATGGTTCCCTCCTGGATTTCCGGAACCTCCAGCTCCAGGAGTTTCCGAAGAAGCCCCGGATGAGTTCTGGAGACTACGATACGAGGCCCCCGGGTGGTTTTCCGTACATCCAGAAGATAGAACTTGAGCCGGTCTCCCAGACGGTAGTTTTCTCCGGAGATACGTTCTTCCCGGGGAAGAATGGCTTCGGTCCGGTCATTCAGGCGAACAAAAACGTGATCTCCTTCAGATTTAAAGATGGTACCATTTACCAGATCTCCCACCCGGTCGGCAAATTCGTCGAAAATGATCTGGCGTTCCGCATCTTTAAGGCGCTGGATAATCACCTGCCTGGCGGTTTGGGCGGCGATGCGGCCAAATCCGCTGGGGCTGATCTCGATCCGTTTTCCCTCGGAAGGAATGATATCTTCTTCTCCTTCGGGAGAGGGTATCTCGTATAGCCGGATCTCTCCGTTTTCCAGGTCGAGATCCACCTGAACATTGGCATTACCATCATAATTCTTTTTATACGCGGATACCAGGGCCGCTTCCAGGCTGGAAATAATGACGGAAACGGGAAGGCCTTTTTCCTCTTCTATCTGGTGTAGCGCCCGCATAAAATCTTTTCCTAGCTGCATGAACTCCAGTCCCCTCCTCAAAAGCGGCCAGTATTAGCGTTTCCGCTTTTTT
>Ga0334885_1005237_pt1 | contig 10651 bp, 17 predicted proteins | sample GraSluR1_MG_8_FD_207233 | JGI IMG/M metagenome (GOLD analysis project Ga0334885, IMG submission 207233) | Sludge microbial communities from methane-producing bioreactor in Wageningen University, Netherlands - Granular Sludge_31_05-R1 | ecosystem: Engineered > Bioreactor > Anaerobic >...
ACATCTGAAAACTTCAAAGCATCCACTATCCGGTTCCGATCTGCGATAAACTTCTCAAAAGCACTCATAGACTTACCTCGATGGAATTGAGTTGTTGATATATCCACTGCTCCCGGTTAGCTATGATCTGAGCAAATACGTTCCGGGCAGCGATACCTTCCCGCTTGATCTTGGCTTGGATCATGTGAGCGATCTGCTCTACAGTGAGCAGCTTCCCACTCTTCTTATCTGTCCACGAGAGCCCTTTCCGCTCAACCCATGACTTAAGTGGTGCGATGGGAGTCCAGGAAGGCACTTTACCTCCCAAGACAAAAGGCTCGTGACGCACATTGGAGCCTACCCTAAGCCTCAGCGCGCCGGGTTGATTTTCCACCAGGTACCCGGCATTATCATAAAAGTCACCCTTGTCATAGATCTTCTGAGCCAGGATTTCACGCCGGGCATCGGCGTCGATCATGCTGCCAATCAAGTAAACTCTGCTCTCCAGCGCGGCATAAATAGCCTGATAAATCTCACGCATCAGTTCATCAGATCGGCTATCCATCAGATCACCCCAATCCTAAATCGCTTGGGTGCCGGAGTCAGCTCCCGTTCGCGAGAAAGCCCTTCCTGACTAATGTAATCACCCAGAGCTTTCAAGCCTTTCATTTCCAGAGTGCTGGCCAGCATATCCATCTCGTGTCCTGTGAGCAGGCTGGTAGTGGCGCTATCCAGCCCGATGGACTTCACAATCCCCTGGCCGATGGTCTTCAGGTTGAGCAGATGAGCTGTTTGGGATAGCAAAAAGTAGCTGTAGGCCAATCTCATAGCATGGTAATACTCGCTCTCTATCACCTGCTCTTCCCCCTCCTCCGGCTCTTCAGGAGTGTAGGTAGCATCTTCCATTGCTTCAGCGATTGCGTATCGAGCCATTAAACCCATCACCAGCCCACTGTGCAGAGCCCAAAGCGGGTTATCTGCCATGTCGGCCGGAAGGTTCATCATCTGGCAATAGTCGGCACCAGGAACAGGTAGATAGGCCATCATGATCTCCTTAACTCATTGTAAATCACTCATTGTTGATGCCCCAAGCTTTGCTTGCCCTCTATTCCCGTCAAATCGTCCTGCCCATTCCTGCCACAGAATTTACATGGTAGAAGTGGCATCCTGCCGCTTTTTATCCGTATCGTAGCTTTCCGAAGCTACGCCACCTGCCACCTTCAACCTTCAACCTTCAACCTTCAACCTGCCACCTTCAACCTGATTATCCCACTATCTCCGTCTTTGTCCTGCATTTCCAGTGAAACGGCGGAAAGGGAGTGTGAACCCCACTCACACCAATAGGATTCCCCTCCGCATCTCGCTCAATCTGGCTCTCTTTCACCCATGGTGCCAAGGCTTTGATTCGCTCTCTGGATTCTTCCAGCCCCTCCGCGTTGACATCGATGTCAATGAGCTGATCACGCACTTTGAGCGCCACACTCAGAGGATATATCTTGTTTTCGCTCACCAGCGCCCAACAGATGTCACTGGTACGGTTATCCATGGGATTCACCAACCGGTAATACTTCGCTCCCGCTTTCTCATAGCCGGAGAGACGCCCAAATTCCCGCAATCTCAGCGCGGTATGCTCGGCTAAGCCCTGCCAGTAATGGGCGCTTTTAGGCCCCAAATCACTGAACTTCTGTTCGAAAAGCGAGGCTAATTGTTCCTTGGTATATCCTTCCTGCAGGGCGGTTGTTAGCGCGTCACGGAAGTCCTGGCTGATGTCGCTGCCCCAATGCTGCCCGATCCAAAAGAGATTCTGCTTTTGGATCTGAGACGCCAGGCGTTGATCCTCGATGCCCCAGAGCCCGATGCTGATCTTAACCTTGGGATCCGTGCGCACGTCCTGGATGCCCAGCCGCAAACTTCTCTCCACATAGGCCTTGGTCTCAGCCGCCACCGCCATCATAAAGTCATCACCCAGGTTTTGCCCGATCACATCCATCAACGCGTCAACAGTACGCTTATTCACCCGCTCCGCCCTGGGTAGATCGCTCAGGGCTTGGATGGCAAAACGCGCGGCTTCACGGATTTCCCGTTGCCAGGCATTATTCAGCACCTGGTAGTATTGCAACATTAACCGATCAAAATAGTCCATAGCGCCCCCGTTGGAGTTCACCTTCCCCGTATCGTAGCTTTCCGAAGCTACGCCACCTGCCAATGGTAGAAGCGGCATTCTGCCGCTTTCGCTTCACCACTGCATCCTCCGCACTCTCACCCGGTTCCGCCCAATATCATATTCATTGAAGCGCTCCAAACATCCGGCCAGAGCGTCACATCCATCAACATAACCATCAGGATAGGTGAGGAACTGGCTGATCAAAGTGGGCGTATCCTGCCCCTCCGGAAAAAGCACCTTGGCTGTCTCGATGACGGCCTCAGTCCTCTCGATGCGCAGGTTTTTATTCTCCTTGGTATCAATGCGCTTGATTCGGTGCGATATCGGTGGCAGATGGTGATCAGTAGCCCACCTGTCAAAATCTGCCAGGATACGTTGCTGCCCATAGGTTATCTCCTGTGCTGCCCTAAACTTCGCTCTGTAAGTGCGATCCAACTCCTGATAGGCATCATAGAAATATCGGAAGAACTTGGTGTTCTCGGTTTGCCGGATCCAAACATGGATTACGTAGAATCTGTCACCATCATAGCCGATGGAGATGATAGCCTTGTAACAGCCCTTCTCACCCCAGGCGGGATCCGCGTAGAGCCACACCCGCTTCATCTTGGGCGCGTCAGGCAAGCTGCGGTAACGCTTAAACCACTCATTCTTAAAGATATTACCTTCGATCACCGGCTTGCCCAGCATCTCACGCTGGTATCCGGTAAATCCATATTTGGCTTTCAGCTCATGCAGCTTTTCTGTGGGGTATTGCTCTTCCCATACAGACCTGCCTTGGGAATCTTCCAACGAATAGCGCAGAATCGCGCGCTGTGGCACTTTTAATGCCGTTTGGTGTCCCAAGTCCAGATCAGGATTATCTGCCCGTATTTCGCCTATTATGAGCTCTTGAAACTGGCAAATGGCATAATTTGGGTGAACCAGGTTCCCCAGCCAGATCACCTTGCCCGGTTCTCCTGGATCCAGCGCTCCGGCCAGCTCCTGGGTGATCTTATCCAGCTTCCGGCGGCCTATGGTCAGACTGCCCATATTCTCTTCTTTATCGATATCATCACAGACAATCAGTCCCGGACGCTTAGCAGTCCTGGGATTGATCGTTCCACGATGAGACTGCTTGATACTTCTGGCCCGAATCCTGGCTTTGTTCTTCAGGTAGAAATCTTCTTTCTCAGTATCCACAGGGGCCAGCTCCGGCCAATCACTAATCAGCCTCCGGTTGTTTTGAAGCTCATGCAGGGTGAAAGCAGAGCGTTCCACGGCCAGATCAATGTCAGCAGCAGTATGTATCACATAGCGCTCCCCCTTGATGATCTTCCAGATCGGATAGACCACGCCCATCAGCACCGTCTTGCCCAAACCCCGGAATCCCGTGATGGCCGTCACGCCACACAGCCCTTCCACCTCTTCAAACATCTGCCGGTGCATCCATCCAAACGGCTTGGTAAAGATATGCGGGAAGTAGGTCACACAGAAATAACTGAAAGCCTCCCAGCCATGCGAATCCACCCGTGCCAAGCGGCACACCTTCGCGGCAGGAGTATCCCCGCTAAATGGAATCACATGCGGTGTCTTAGCCGCTATCTCCTGAAGCGCTTTGTTCTGCCGCTGGATGAATTTAGCTGCCATTAGAATCCATATACAATTAAAACCATTCGGCTTCCTGGGCGAATGGTGATCTTGTTGAAGTGTGCTCTATACGTGAACCCATTAGGAACTTTCCCATTAAGTAAGCTTAAGTTTACATCTTTACCAGCGATAACAAAATCGTCATCTGAGTCAGCAAAATCGGCATCAAATATTGTTATAGCACCAAAGCTGCCTTCCAATAATGTGTCTTCTCCGTAGGGTATCCCTTTATCAGGAATATCCTGCATTCTTTTTTTTGCCATGCTTCTGGGTTTATACGCGGGCATTTGTCCTCCTAATTGTCTCGTTTAGTTCGTTTTGGCGGCAGCCTGCCGTCATTCATCAGATTACATTCTATCTTGTTCCACCAGCTATCCAGCTTAGTGTCCAGTTGCTCCAGATAACGGTCAAATCGCTTATCCAGCACAGCCTCAAAATCATCCATTATTGCCGATTTTAACCCACTCACCAGCAGCTTCAGCTCATCGTGTGCCTTCTTCAATTCCTGATGCTCGCTGTAAGCAGTCTTATAAAGCCAGCTCATCACCCCCGCATACAAGGCAAAAAGAACAAAGAGAACGCGTACCAGGATGTCATTCATTTGCCCCTCCTGCGTAGCATTCCGATGCTACGATCATTATCGTAACGTAGCATTCCGATGCTACGATCACATCCAAAAGGGCCCCGGCAGCCGGGCAAGCTGCCGGGTGCTTGAGAGGTACCGTGCGGGTTAAACATCATTGATTCCTCGTGCGTAAATACTCAGCCAGATCCATCAGATTGGCCTGAAATTGTTTCAAAAGTGCAGTCAGCTCACGTTCAATCATGAAGTCCGTGACTTGATCCAGGAAGGTGACGATGTATTCATTCAGCTCTTTGCCCGGCGCTTCCCGCTTCTGCTCTTGCTTGATTATACTCACCAGGCTTTGCAAAGCTGTATTCTTGGGATCTTTGGCATATTCTTTGAGGGCAACCAATAGCACTTTCTGTCGCGCCACTGATATCTCACGCGTGAGCCTGCGCTGCTCTCCCTCGATCTTATCCCATTTACCCGCTTTGATCCATTTGCCCACCGTGATCGGGCTACAGCCCACCATCTCGGCCAACTCCCTGGGATCAGTTTTACCGCCGATGTAGGCCTCGAAGGCCATGTCCTTTTTTTCTCGAAACGCTTTTGTGTTACTCATGCGCCAAGCTTTGCTTGCCCATTATTCCCGTCAAATCGTCTTGCCCACTCCTGCCACAAAAAAACCCCGGTTTTAGCCGGGGTGCTTATTCTATCTCGCTATCAATAGCGGTGGCTTTCTCCGGAAATCTCCGGTGCTCGGCACCAGGCTGCCATTTGAATATCTCAAGGGCTCCTGGATCTCACAAAAGAGTTCTCCCACGTTATCTTTCAGGTTCTCCTGCAATAGCCGTAATGCCTCAAAGCCGGGAACCCGGTCTTGCTGCTGCTCAATGCATGCCGTCACATCCTCAATGGCGCTCAGCAGCATATCTATCTGAGCCATGATCAAAGCGACGTCTTGCTTCATCATAGTTGCAGCTCCAGTTGTTCCGAGCAGCCTCTGAAGTGGCTGCGCTTACCGCTCAGATTCGGCACCTCATAGCCCAAGCCCTTCAAATTCTTTTCTATCCGCTGTATGCTGTCCCTGCTCAGACCTGCCAATAGACCCGCTTCCTTCTGTGTTAGCCCCAAGCTGCGGTAATAAACCACCATCTGCACATTCTTCGGCAGAAAGGCCAGCACCTTCTCCAGTAGATTGGCCCGGAAATAGCTATTCACCAGCATGCGCTGTACTTCCCAGGATAGGTCGTCTGTAAGCGATTTTACGAGCATCAGATAACCCGATTCCGTGAAGTAGAGCTTCGTGTGCGACAAATTGTCGCTGACGGCATTTTGTTCCTTAATCCTGAAGTAGTCAACACCCTCAACAAAATGGTGCTTGTTTCTCTCGTGGTTGCGTCGGATTGATTTTGCTTCAACCTTGTGTAGATCAGCGATCTGCTGATAGCTCACTACCCTTTTTCCCTTGATCTCTTTGGCGGGGAGATCGTGACCTGTTTGCATGATCTTAGTCATGGCTAACTCCTATACATTTTGACTAATGTAATTAAGCCTGAGACTTGTCAACGCTGCATAGGCGGCGCCCGGAGCCTCACGGCTTCCGGAATCTCAGGCATTATGTTCTGTGTGATCCTTCAGATCAGCACATCATGGGCACAAAAAAACCCACTCAGGCGGGGAATTACCCCTATGCAATGTTGACGTGCGCATCTTATTCCTCACCTGCATTTTCTGTCAAGCTCAAAGTTGTTTACACCTATTTCCCGCTCATTTGCAGCAGTTTCTCTTCCATCATTCTGATCTGCTGCATTACGTCTTCGCTCACAGTGATACGGCTGATATCTGCAGTCAGTGGCAGTTCAATAATGCTCGCTTCAATCTCTTTCAATTGCTCATTTTCTTCCTGGCTTATCCTGATGTGGTCTTTCTTGCCTACCTTTATTCGTGCGTTCTTTTTTCCACATTCCTTACATTTTGTTGCTCTTGAGCCCCATTCAAATGCTTCTGCCTTGCAGTATGGGCAGGTCATATAGTCTCTTAATGCCTTAAGGTGCCACATTACTTGTTCGTGCTTCTGTGATAAGTGATTGATTTGGCCAGTATACTTGTTTATCTCGCTCAACGTTTGTGTCAGGGTTTCGTCATGTACTATGTGCGCCGTCTTGGAGCTTGCTAATTTATCCAATGTCTCAAATAATAGCTTGCTCCTCGACACCTTCACATCATAATTCTTGGTGTCTCGGGCTATCTGTGCGCTTTCCATCACTATCCTTAGATTGTTGGCGATCTGATATGCCAGCATAGCGTCTTTCTTCTTAGTCTCTTCTTTCTGCGTCCATTTGGCTATCCAATATAACGCTGCCACAATTATTAATATCGCGATAACGGTAGACATTGTATCCTCCCATGGTGTTTTTACTCGTAGTCCCATTATCAATGTCTTGTTAATCATGTCAATACCTATTCCTCTTCAGGCCTTACCTTCCTTCTCTCCAGATAGCGGATCAATTCCGCCCCCTCCACCCTCAGCGCTCTGCCATGGGGCCGGAAGGCCGGCAGTGGATCATCGATGTCACGGATCATGCGGTACACCGTACAGATGTCCACTTTCAGCTTCTCCGCGATCTCATCCGGGCGGTAACTCCTATCTCCTCTAAACAATTCAGCCATGCTGTATCTCCTTCTTGATCCTGGTATATTCAGCTTCTGTTTTAGCTGGCACCTGTTTCTTGGCCACCGCCATCATCATCCCCGGCTCTTTCCGCATCTCTCGGATCCGCTTCGGCATTGGGTATTTTTCCAAGCTCACAGCGTCCGGAAAGCGCACAGTCCAGCGCATGAAGTCCAGCCAGGTCTCATGGGCATGCCATGGCTTGCTCATCAGTTCACTGATCAGCGCCTCTCGCTCTGTGTCCACCACTCTCTGCACTGTGATTGTAGAAGTGGCATCATGCCGCTTGCCGGCCTTTGCCATTTCCCGCTTCTCTTCCAATTCCCGCTTCTGCCTCTCCATCTTCCACCACTGCGCCAGATACTCATCAAAGTGGCTCGGACGGTATAATGTGCTGGGCCTGAGGTTGTGCTCCATCTTCTCATCACCCATCCACTGCATGATCTTCGCTTCATGCACCCGGCTAAAATCCTCCGGAGTGTATCCGCGCTTCAGCAGATTGATGATCATGTGCTTTGCCGTGTCTGTAGCCCCAAATCTCGATCCTGTGCGCTTGTTCAGGTCGGCGAGTATCCAGAGCACATCAGAATCATATAATGCACCAGAATCAGCATTAGAGCGTTTTACGCGCTCTTTGCGGATCAGAGTGCCCAGCCACATGCGAAACCGGCGGGTGAGTTCCTCCTCACCCACCAGTTCCTTGGCCATCTGCCACAGTTCTTTGATCTCAGCCATGACGCTGCCTATAATGCTGCGAAATCCAGGACGATGGTATTCATCTTGCCATCCTCACCCGCTTCCTGGAAATAGAAGTACGTTTTGGTAGATTGCACCTTCTGGCTGTCCGCAATCAGTTCCATCGCCTCCTGCCACAGCGGATCATCCACCTTCATTTGCCTTAGCCCGATCATCTGCCGGGCATCGACCTCACCCTTGCTGTCCACGCTGAAAGCGCGATTCACCAGGGCAACAATCAGCTCATCCGAGCCTTCGCTTCGGTTCGCGATCACCCGGTCAATCTTTTGCTTGGCAATCTGGAGCTTCTCGTCAAATGTCCACTTCTTGGCTACAGCGATCTTGATCGCCGCGTCCATGCTGAAGTTATACAGCGTGGTGCCGCCCACCCATTCCTCGCCCTCGCGGGCAGCAGTATCTTCCAGGAACCCCGCGATCTCCCCACTCACCTGGCTCTTAAAATTGCCCAGGATCATGTGCATCTGCCTGGCTTTGGAAATCAGTCTCGTTACGAACGCATCGCGGTCTTTCAGCTTTTGATCGATGTACTTCACTGGGGTTTCCACTCCCTCTCCATCGATCCAGTATTCCACTTTTCCCTTTTTGATCATTTTAGCCATTGTGTGCCTCCTTCAGATACTTGGCCATTATATTGTTCTCGTTTATGGTGAGTTCCTCGATGCGCTTCTCCAGGAAGCTGACGTAATGCACCTCATCTTCCGTCTGCCATGTGCCGTTCACCATTCCCCACCAGCGCTTCATCTGATATACATGGAGATAATAGGGGTCACTCTCTGCCACGATTAGATACTTCGCGCCACTGGCAATCAGCTCGTTCAGCGCTGAGCTGCGGGACTGACTGTCAACCGGGATCGGATCCCTTCTGCGCATATCCTCAAATCGCTTGCCCATGTCCAGCACATCGTCCGGTACACTTCTATCAATCCCAATATCCGGGACATCCATGGTAGAATCGTCATCCTGAAGCTTGATAGTACCGGCGCTCGCCGTAGCGCCTATCGCAGAAGCACCATCTTCACTGCATTCCACCTGCTCGGCAACCGCCGCCTTCTTGCTCACGTTCAGGCCTCGCGTCTTAGAGATCAGCTTGCCCTCGCGCCACACTTCGAAAGCTCGCTGGCCATTAGGCAGCTTAGTACTTGGGTTCAGGATTCCGGTGCCATTGCACACCAGGCATTTGGATGTCATGGGATCCCTGGTCACAAATTCATATTCAGTAGCGTCTTCTTTCACTGTGCCCATTCCCCGGCACACCGGGCATTGTGGTCTACCGGTCGGCATTGCTCACCTCCGCTTCAAATGCTCTTTGCTTGAGTTTCACGTCCTTCATCACGATCTCCAGGTCTTGATCCTTGAAGTCGCTGAAGTATAAAGCCAGTTTGAACTGTAGCTCTTTCACAGAGCAGTTAAACCAACTGGTAAAGCGCTCCTGAAACTGCTGCACGAAGACCTGTTTCAGATCAGTATCTTCAGCCTTGACCGCTTCTTTGCGTTTCTTCAGCTCTGTCTTCAGTTCCGGAATAGGCAGGTCTCCTGCTATCTGCAGCAGATCCTCCTTCTCTGCCCAATCTCCGGCCTTGGCCACCAGGGGCGCGATCATCAACAGCCGATCCATGCCGATCTCCTTCAGCGTCTCTTCATCCTGATCCATATCAGAAACAAAGATACTCTGGATCTTGATCAGTTTATTGGCCATGCTCAGGCCGATGTTGTGCTCTTGTTCCACGTAGTCCCGGAAGCTCTCATAGCCCCTGAAATGGTATAGCTTCATGGCTTTGATGTGGGCAAATAACTGCCCCATCTCGATGAACTTCCCTTCCAGGTCATTCCGCAGCTTATACACCGCTTCCAGACTGTCCTGGGTGCTCTGAATTCCTGTTTGTTGTGTCATTGTCCTACCTCTCTTTTGATGTATTTATCCGTTATGCGTTATGCGTGAGCAGAGCGCGACATTCAACAGGCCGAAGGCCATTCAACAGCGTAGCATTCAACCTTCTCAACCAATTCATTACAGATACATTTGTGCCCATTCGTGATCTTTTATTTGTGTTATTCGTGGGTGATTCCATCCTACACCTCTTCCCTGCGCAATCTGCGCTTCACAGTCCGCCCATTCACCATCCGGAACTCCCATATCTCGCCCCGGTTTGCGCGGCGTTCGGTATAGGATATATGAACCCACTTGCCATACTCATCGATGAGCTGATCGAAGGGGATACCGGCGGCGATGATGCGGCGCATCACTTCGCGGACACTGAGCCCGGTGACGTTAAAATCGCAAGCTTCCCCTTCCGGATGCTGGCTGGTGGCACTTCCGCCCACGGCGGTATTCACTGGCCAGGTGCGATAGACGGAGCTGGGACTGATCGGAACTCCAAATAGCTCACGAATCGGATCCATCACCTTGGTCAGGAATACTTTCAGCCGCGCGATTACCTCATCCGGTGGGTAGTTATTCAGATTCAATAGCGTGGCTTTGCTACTGCGGATACATTCGGACATAGAGAACCATTTACTCAGCATCATTTTGTGCCTCCCCAATTGTACCGGCGCTCGCCGTAGCGCCCAATGTAGAAGCGTCATCCTGGCGCTTATCCTCATACTCCGGCAGCGGACAGCTTTCTGCTATTCCCATCAACCTCACCGCCATGCCTGTGCGCTTGCACAAGACCCCACGCAGTGCCGTAACCCATTGCCCCGATACCTTTCTCTTGGCCATGATCTGCTTCTTCTCCGGGCAGCTCATGCAGCTCGTGATCGCCATGCTCACCACGCCATTATCCCACTTTTTCATGTTTCCGCTCCTGTAGTTTGGCCTCAATTTCCAAGGCCAGCTTCCTGTTTCCATCCCGCATCCAGATCCGGTACCAGGCATATTCATTCTGAA
>Ga0334885_1005247_pt1 | contig 10636 bp, 10 predicted proteins | sample GraSluR1_MG_8_FD_207233 | JGI IMG/M metagenome (GOLD analysis project Ga0334885, IMG submission 207233) | Sludge microbial communities from methane-producing bioreactor in Wageningen University, Netherlands - Granular Sludge_31_05-R1 | ecosystem: Engineered > Bioreactor > Anaerobic >...
CTTCTTTTCGGGCAAGACGATCGATCTCAGCCCATGGATTCCCCTGGCATATCACGGTATTCGTTTTGATATTTGTATTGCGGGTCATGCGAACAAGATAGTCAAGGTATTGCTGACCAGAGTGGTTCAGTTCTCGAATTACTGTGTCTTTGCTTTTTTGCGTGGAAATCGATAGTTTATCCACCACAGAGTTATCCACCACATACACAAAAGTCAAGCGGGCATTATGGATTAGAGCCAGCTGAACAGCTACTTCGCCTGCATCATTCGAGGGTTGGGACCCATCGGTCGGAACCAAGATATGATGGAATAGGTGGTCAATCTCATTCATATTTGCTCCTTACTCAGTTTTATTGTAAATCAAACCAGGCAGATTTCAAAGCAATAATTGGGACAGATGAAGAAACGCCTCATCCTTACAAATAAACGGTAGCCTCCCCCCCTTTGCCAGTAATGAATACATTCACGGTTAAAAGTGCTTCTCGGCGTTCTCTTTACGATGCTTCAATAATTTAAGGCGAAAGACTTCCTCGCGTTCGCGTTCTTCAATCGCACTCTGAATAAAATCCAGCGTATCCTCATAATTAGGAATGAATATATATTTCAACGCGTTGACACGGCGCTGGGTTTTCCGTAATTCTCTTGCCAACCGCCACACAGAGGAGTCAATCTCAGCCAGTTTTATAATCCATTCCAAAACCTCCCGAAACGCATTCGAGGCCGCATCCAGTGTCGCCATCGTATCGCCAAAGCTATAGGGCATTTCTGCCAATTCACCTTCCGCACTGACTACAGGAATGGCAACCCCCATCACGCCACGGAATTTGATATTGATGGAGATCGTTTGTTCCACAGCAAACGCAGCCCATTCCACACGTTCCTGTCCCATAGTAAGGCGCGCATTTTCGAGGGCTTGATACGATTTGGCAAACAATGCATTCACTTTTTCCTGTAATACTTCAGCCTCATGTGCCAGGTTAATTAATTCATTGGTTAGTATTTCTCTTTTTCGATCGAGAATATTGAATCCTTCCCGTGCAAAAGTTAAATCGCTTTTGATCTTCAGGTAATTACTGCGGGTAGGAGGAATATTGAGACGCGCCATTAAAACTTACCAAAATACTGATCAATCTCATCGGCCGTCAACCGTGTCAATTCTTCAAGCGGGAGCATTGATAGCAATTTCCACGCCAATCGCAATGTTTCTTCAATACTTCGCTTTTCATCATGATCCTGTCGGACGAACCCAAGTTCAAATTGATTGCCAAATGCCAGGTACTGCTGATCAATGCTGGACATTTCTTCTTCCCCGATTACTGAAGCCAGAGCGCGAATTTCTTGCACATGCGCAAAAGCCGCATACAACTGCGCCGCCAGATGGCTGTGATCAGCACGGGTTTTTCCGGCCCCGATTCCATCCTTCATCAAACGAGAGAGGCTCGGAAGCACAGAAATCGGCGGATATATGCCTTTCTGGAAAAGACTGCGATCCAGCACTACCTGGCCTTCAGAGATATAACCGGTCAGATCAGGTACTGGATGAGTGATATCATCGTTAGGCATCGTCAGGATTGGAATCTGTGTAATAGAACCATAACTGAGTTTGATACGACCGGTCCTTTCATAAATTTGCGCCAGATCAGAATAAAGATATCCTGGATAGCCTTTTCGACTTGGGACTTCACCGCGTATGTTTGATATCTGACGCAGAGCTTCACAATAACTGGTCATGTCTGTCATAATTACCAGGACATGCATTCCCAGATCAAAAGCCAGGTATTCAGCCAAAGTGAGGGCGAGTCGTGGAGTAACGATACGTTCAACAGGAGGATCATCTGCCAGATTGAGGAACATGGCTACACGACTTAACGCACCTGTTTTTGTGAAGGTGTCACGAAAAAACGCAGCCTGATCATGTTTGATCCCCATGGCAGCAAAGATGACTGCGAATTCTGTGGTTTGTGATTGAGGCCGATCCATCGCGGTCCCCAGATCCGCTTGAGTAACGATCTGGGCAGCCAGCTGGTCATGCGGCAAACCATTTCCCGAAAAGATGGGAAGCTTTTGCCCCATCACCAATGTATTCATACCATCAATGGTTGAAATACCAGTCTGGATATAATCGCGGGGATATTTCCGTGCTGCTGGATTGATCGGCAGCCCATTGATATTGGCATACTTATCAGCAAGCGGTTCTGGCCCACCATCAATGGGATCGCCAAGACCATTAAAAATCCGGCCCAGCATCTCTGACGAAACTGAGATGCGCAACGGACGTCCCTGGAAACGAACGCGCGTATTGTCAATAGATAACCCGGTTGTACCGGAGAATACCTCTACGATAGCAAAATTTTCTCCTGCTTCCAGAACACGGCCCTGACGTATTTTGCCTTCTTCATCATAGATATCAACAACTTCATCATAACCAACCACACCGGGACTCTCAACCACAACAATAGGCCCTTCAATACGTGATACACCAGAAACTTCTTGTCCTTTGTATTTTGCTAAGATACTCATACGTATTGCTGCTCCAATTCACTAAGTTCCCGGTCGATCTGTGCCCGAATTTCATCAAGCTGGCTTACATTGCGATTAATTACCTGGGTTTTCATACGGATGATGGTCGTGACAACATCAAGTGAATGTAATGCTGAAGCAAACACACCCAATTGGATCGCTTTTTCGGCACGTCGGTGAAAATACAAAATGACATCCAACATTTTGATTTGTTTTTCTATGGTTGAAAATGTATCTACATCATCCATTGCATTTTGTTGCATAAAGCCTTCCTTAATGAGACGAGCTGTTTCAAGGATGAGGCGCTGTTCATCAGGCAATGCACTCGGCCCCACCAATTGCACAATCTGACTCAGACGACTTTCTTCGTTCATTATCTCCATGCCTCGCGATCGCAGCTCTTGCCAATCATATCCAGTCTTCGCCGTCCACCAATCGTTTAGCGTATCTACATATTCACTATAGCTGTTCAACCAGTTCACCGAAGGAAAATGGCGCGCAGACGCAAGGGCTTTATCCAACGCCCAGAATGTGCGGATATACCGTCGAGTATGCTGGGTGACTGGTTCAGAGAAATCACCGCCAGGAGGAGAGACCGCGCCGATCACGCTGACCGAGCCCTGACGATGGTTGAGTGTCTTAACTTTTCCAGCGCGCTCATAGAATTCTGCCAGCCTGGCACCTAAATAAGCAGGATATCCTTCTTCCGCTGGCATTTCTTCCAGACGGCCAGATATCTCACGCAGTGCTTCTGCCCAACGTGAGGTTGAATCCGCCATCAAGGCAACATCATATCCCATATCGCGGTAGTATTCTGCGATGGTAATACCAGTATAAATACTGGCTTCACGAGCTGCCACCGGCATATTTGAGGTGTTGGCAATTAGCACCGTGCGTTCCATCAAGGGTTGGTTGTTGCGGGGATCAATCAGATCAGGAAATTCTTGCAGCACTTCTGTCATTTCATTACCGCGTTCACCGCAGCCAATATAGATGACAATATCAGCATTCGACCATTTGGCGATCTGGTGCTGGGTTATGGTCTTCCCCGCGCCAAATCCACCAGGAATGGCGGCAGCGCCGCCCTTCGCCAATGGGAAGAATGTGTCCAGAATGCGTTGGCCGGTGATCAATAATTCATTGGGGGTTTCGCGCTGGAGAAATGGGCGCGGACGCCTTACTGGCCAACGCTGGAGCATAGAGAGATCATGTTCTCCAGACGGCGTAAGCAACTTTGCAATAGGTTCCTCCAGTTTGTATTGCCCATTCGCCGCAATCCAGGTGATAACTCCCTTCATGGTGGGAGGAACCATGATGAAATGTTCCAACGCATTGGTTTCGGGAACACTGCCAAGAATGGCTCCACCAGAAACCTCAACACCTTCCTTAATCGCAGGAGTGAACTCCCACAGCGAACCACGATACAACGAGGTGAGTTTCACACCTCGAGAGATAAATGTTCCCTCTTTGCGTTCCATCACTGGCAAGGGCCGCTGAATACCATCAAAAATACTGCGCAGCAAACCAGGACCCAACTCAACCGAAAGCGACATCCCTGTGCCAAACACTGGCTCTCCCGGCCGCATGCCAGAGTTCTCTTCATAGACCTGCACAGTCATCACATCATCGTTCAAACCAATGATCTCACCGATCAGGTGTTCATCGCCCACCTCTACCATTTCCAACATGCGCACTTCTCGTGAACCGCGCACACGAACCACAGGTCCATTGACCCAGATGATTTTGCCAATTTCGATCGCCATCATTTTTCTCCCATCAGAAGTTGATAGACCGGCATCCTTAGCTTGCTCTTCATTCGTTCCAGTCTAGCCTGGAGCGTATTATCGAATTGACGATGTCCATCAACAGTGTGCGCAATCACCCCAAATTTTCGTATCAACACATCTCCCCGCATGAGGGTTACATTATGTTCGTCAGCGATCTCTTTCAAACGAGAATTGTCTAGCAATTGATTTGCCTTCTCATCGAGGTGAATCAGAACGTTCTCGTCATTGACCTGGAAGATGGATTCGATAATCAGTTCTTCCACGATCGTCATGTACTCTTCTTGTTCAACGATCTTATACAGAGAAGCAAGGCTCTCTTCGAAAACCTGGTTGATCAATTCTTCGCGTTTGACCAGCCAATTCATTTGGACTTGTGCTTCCACAGTCGCAAGATTCTTATTCCGAATAAAATCTGCCTCTTTAACTGCATGGGCGATCACCTGATGAACCGCATCCTCTCGTTCCTGCTGAGCAGTTTCTCTGATTTGATTGGATTTTTCCTGTGCTTCAGATAGAATCTTTTGTGCTTCCTGTTCAGCGGTTCTTAGGACTGTTCGGGAAAAATTTTGAGTATTTGCGGCACTTCCATCCATAGATTATTCTCCAGACCTGCAATCAGCCATACCTCTAAAATTTGATGCCAATCGCTCGTTCGATGATCTCATTAAGGGATTCCTGTTTACTTGAAACTGGGTTGGGCGCTGGTATTACGACCACCAAAGGGATCTCACTCTGAAATTTTAATTGATCAATCCGTGCCTGGATCAATACAGCTGCATCTTCAGTGATGAGAACGATGCCAATATTCTCCATAGCCAGTGCATGGTCAATTGCTGCATTGGCTTCGTCTGCAGTTGCAGTAATCTCGCCCTGGATTCCTACCAGCGCGAAACCCTGTACAGCCTCAGAATTCCCAATCACACGAATCTTCATCTCTGTTTATCGATTAAGAATCATAAATGAAATGATCAAGCCGTAAATAGCAATACCTTCCGCCAGCCCTACAAAAATGAGGGCACGGCCAAACGATTCAGGTTTTTCTGCTATCGCGCTGACTGCCGCAGAACCAGTACCACTGACCGCCATACCAGCACCGATCGCCGCCAGGCCGGTTGATATCGCAGCGCCTAATGCAGCATATGGGTCACCTGTAGTGGCAGCAGTTTCGCCGAGAACAGCCGCAGAGACGGAAGATGGTGTTGCCAGCCATACTATCCCTAACCCAACAGCCATCAACCCGATCACCACATTGAATGCCTTTAATCCAACCATTAGGCGCTGGGTAGCTTGCTGTGGCGCATTATCTCTGGCTCGCATGAAATAAATTACCGCAGGAATCATAGGGATCATCGCAACCAGAATGCCAAACATAAATACGTTCATTTCTTCTCCTAAGTATTTGAGTTCTCTAACTTGATCGGACGGAAGGGATTTCCACCGCCACTGAAAAACTTGCTGAAAAATTCATAGTATTCAAGACGCAGCGTTTGAATACCAACGATCATGCCTTCGAATCCAATAATGAATAAATTACCAAGAACAACAGCGACCCAATAGCCAATTCCCTGGTTCGCACTGACCATCTCTGCAAGAATAAAGACTACTGAACTCAAACCCACATGCGCCACAGCGAACGCCCCCACGCGCACGTAGGAAAGGATGTTACTGAAAATGGCGATCACTATCTCAAAAAGTTCGAAAAATGCTTGAATGAAGAACATAAGAATATTGTCATGAAGAATAGGTTTCTGCTTATTGATCAATCGCCCCACAGGTTCGGCAATCATGATCGCGATACTGGCTATGACAGCCAACCAGGAAAAAACCGCGGTTGGTAAGCCAATGTTTGGCGCAATAATATTCGCGCCAAGCCCGACGATAGCCAGAAACAGCACAAAACCGGTAACCCCATGATTAGAAAAAAACAGGTTTGTCCAATCTTTGTGACGAACCGCATTGAAGATACTCAAGCTAAAAGCAGAAGCGAGTAGGACGATCCCCGAAATAACGGTAATCATCAATATTTGCATGATATTATCCATCGGCCGAAACCATAATGGTTGAATAAGGTTTTCCAAGCCAAAGAAACTGCCATACAATATGCCGAATATAGTAGCAAAAAAACCACATAACATCACCACAACGCCAAGGTCACTGGCGCTTCGCAGCGATTTGATCTTCTTGCCTGCCAGAAGGCCTCCCAACAATGTCAATACCAGCCCCTGACCTGCATCACCAAACATAGCTCCGAACAACACCGGGAAGCTGAGCGCAAGTAAGATACTCGGATCCACTTCGCCATATTGGGGCTGCCCGTAAATGGTGACCAGAGACTGAAAAGCTTTGAACAAACCTTTATTCTGAAGCGAAGATGGGATTTGTTGACTGTCGCTTGCATTACGATTCATCGTGACGGCTTCGAATAATATATCCTCAGATATTAACTTCAGCTTCTGGCGCAATACCTCCACCTGCTCACTCGGCATCCACCCTACTACCAGATAGGAATTGCGTAATTTGCCAAACCGGTTGATGGCACTGGCTATCATATTGCTTTTACGAACCTGCCAGAAGATCTGCCGAAACTGGTGTTCACGGCTCTTTCGCAATTGGTCGATCTCTCCCTGCTGGCCGACAATCTGCTGTTCCAATTTCTCCAAATCCACCGACATTGCTTCTATCATCTCAGTCGGAGTGCCATGATACCCCTCCGGGATTCTTAAGGGAGTAATAAATGCGCTGCGTGCTGCTCTTTCCAACACATCCGCATTCTGCCGTGGTCCAGCAAGAAGGACAACCGCCTGGTCATCATATTCATCCAGTATCAGCAGTTCAAAAGGAACACGCGAAAGGCTGGTCCTCAATCGATCCAGCCCACCCTTCGGCCCAATTCCCAGAATCATGAAAATGTAATCCAGGTTCTGCAAACGATCCAGTTCGAAATCTACCTCTTTGATAGGCTGCAACAAACGAATGAAGTTGCGCAGTTCCTCTTCGCTTTTATGCTCCGATTCAATACCCAATAATAATTCATTAACCTGCAATTCAAACCCTTCGATCCATCGATAGATCATACGTTCATTCATAATCGGCGGAATGGTTTTATCATTTGGCGTGCCTTCATCAATATCCAACTTGCGAAGTAGAGTCCTCAAACGACGTTCCAATGCGGCGAAAGTACTTGCCTTGGCCCCCCAATTCTGGCCGATTTGTTCTCCTTCCTGATATTCGGAGGACACATGGCTCATATCAATCTGTTGGAAATTTCCCGAATTTCCCAGGGCTTCCATGACAGGAACAATCTGGTTTTCAGGCAGAACGAGCTCGATTTTGGACATTTCTTGCGGATAAAACATTTTTTCACCTGGAAGTTAGTTTTGATACGTCTTTTCACGAGAAGACTGATTAAATAACAAAAAGTTCTTAAACCGGTTGAATGGCAGTTCCATAGATTTAGCCTCCATGAGTACAGTCAAATCCTCAATTTCCATCGCAAGCAGATGAAGATATGCGACGGGAACGCCTGCGTGGAAGGGATATCCGGCAAAAATTGTCCGGCAAACATCGATACTTCGCTTCATTAACCAGTTTTCTAAAAATGGTAAGTTCTGTTGAGGATCGTTGCGTATTTCATTCAACATAGGATAGTTTGGATAAAGATCGCCAAGGATAAATTCAATATCGCCACCGGAGGCAATCATGCGAATTTGCTGATCCTGAACGCGGTAACCAAAAGGTAATGTATAGTTGATGATCTCCTCTTCAGACAAATGATAATAGATGCGATAGCGTAACGCCCAAAGCAGATTGTTCGTGTCAATTAATGTGCCGATCAAGGGGCGCACCTGGGACCAATCACTTGGCGCAAGTTTCTGGCAACTTTTCCACAGTCGACGCCAATAATCCAGATCGAGGGCAACTTCGAGAACAAAAAGATTTTTCTCTTGCATATAACGGGGCGAGCTTCTTGAAAGTGGATCATAATACACTGTGCCTTTAAGCAATTCGGTGGCATCCATAAGATTTCCCGTTTCCATCATCGCTTCGCAGGGAAGTTTGCCAAAATCACCCAACGGAAAGAGGGTATGGCGAACGCGATCCCAACTTTCGCCGATCACAATACCGCGCAGAGATGCTTTGAGATTGTCCAATTCATAAAGATTGAGCAATTCAGAAAGCACTATTTTTAAAGGCTTAGGAGAAATACCAATAAGCCGAACATAGGCTTCGGTCAAACGCTTACGAATCTCATAAACTGCACGGCGTGGTGTCAGGTCGGACATTTCAAATGACAGTAAATAGGGACCATAAACGCTCTCACGGAGGATCGCAGCTGCCCCCTGAAAATCTGGTGCATTATATAAGAGTTGCCATTCATCAGGCGCAAGCAATGACGACATCATTGCTCTGGTGAGGCTGTTTAAGGAGGAATAGGAGAAAACTTGAGCAATTGCCATCCATCATTCCTGTAAAGTTAGTTGTGCCAAAACAAATTCTACAGCTTTATTAAAATTCTTTTTGGCTAACTCCTCTTTTTGGGTTATCTTCTGTTTTGACTGCTGTTGAATGATGGTGATGTCGCTTTCACATGCTGCCTTTTTTCGGATACTGCCAGCCTCTTCTTCAGCGGCAAGAGAAGACTCTTCCCATTTCTTTTGTGCCTCTGCTTTCGCATCCAACACAATCTGTTTTGCACGTTCTTGTGCAATATTCCGAATCTGCTGTGCTCGCTCTTCGAGTTGCAAAATTTGCTGGACTTTAGCATTATTCATGAACAAAACTCCTGTTGACATATTGTCTGGTCAGGATAAAGTGGCCAAAATAGTTTTCTGGCAGTCCCAATGGAATCTCTTGTTACATCATTATCAAATGGTGAGAGATGGCTTAGGCATCTGTCAATATTTCTGTTTATAATCCTGCCTCATTATAAACCCTATTTGCCATTTTCCAATTAATAAAGCACTTCATAGTTAAGTTTCTTTCACACTACAACCATGGATGATTCTCTGAATGGGTTATACAACCGTTCATCAATGTTCCTCAAAAAAGAGTTTCCAAATAAAAATAACTGGAGCCGTTTGGCTCCAGTTATTAGTAGCGGGGAGTGGATTCGAACCACTGACCTTCGGGTTATGAGCCCGACGAGCTACCGCTGCTCCACCCCGCATCAGGGTCTAAACTATACCACGTTTGACTTTCAGTGTCAAACACAAACTCGCCTCAAGCAGGTTTCTGCGCGATCAAGAGATAACGCTTCTCGGTGGTGGTGAACTTTCCCTCCGACATGATTTTCTCATGCAAGGCCAGCAGACGATCATGATATGCCGCCACAGTGAAATCAGGTATCTGCCAGGAAACCACCTTCAATTGATACACCACCGCTCCGATATCAAGATAATCAGATGGCACTCCCGCGGTTTCTGCCCGCAGCATGCCAAATCCCTGCTGCTTGCAGGTTTTGATCAGATTTTCAAAGGCGAATTCATCACCACTGTACATCGGCGCGATGCCCGGTGCCAGGAATTCATTTAGCTCGATCTCGTTGTTCGCCCCTACCTGCTGTGTCAGGAATACCCCGCCCGGCTGCAAAACCCGCCAGATCTCTGCCAGGTGATACTCCCCGTGGCGGTTGATCACCAGGTCAAATTGTCGATCACTGAAAGGCAGGTGGCTGCTCCTTTCTTCCGATTGGTACACCTGAATACCCTGTTGTCCCAAACGAGCCCTGGCAATGGGAATATTGGGGGGATAATTCTCTGTTGCGCAGGTAAGTGGTGACCTGAATGGCAGCTCTGCCAAGAACTCTCCGCCGCCGGTATCCATATCAAGCATGGCTTCGGAATCCTGCATGTGAGCAATGACAATATCGCGATAATTCCAGGGCAGTCCGGTATACACTTTTCTGCCAGCCAGCCAGGAGAAATCCCAGCCAGCAAAATGCGCTTGCTGTGCCTCGTCGATCAACCTGTCAAAGTCCATAATTGCATTCATATACCACCAATACCTTTCATTGCTCCCTATTATAATGACATCAACCCTCATTTCGCAAATCGAACTACCGCAGGAGTATTTCATGAAAAAGATATCCGCAGTAACGCACCAGGCCATTCAAACAGGCGTTCGCAAAAAAGCGGTTTATCTTATTCTGCTCTACCTCGCTTTGTTCTTGCCAGCCGGCACCATACAATGGTGGCAGGCATGCGCTCTCGTGGCATTATCAGTGTTGGGGGTGGGGTTTGAACTGCTTGTGCTGCTGCCCCACGATCCTGAGCTTTTTGCCCAAAGGTCGGCACTACAGGAAGGCACCAAACAATGGGACACCATCATCA
>Ga0334885_1005258_pt1 | contig 10623 bp, 9 predicted proteins | sample GraSluR1_MG_8_FD_207233 | JGI IMG/M metagenome (GOLD analysis project Ga0334885, IMG submission 207233) | Sludge microbial communities from methane-producing bioreactor in Wageningen University, Netherlands - Granular Sludge_31_05-R1 | ecosystem: Engineered > Bioreactor > Anaerobic > Unclassified...
ATTAAAGCTGGAGTGGCTTGATGTCGTGGGCAGTCCGCTCGGAGAAGTGACCGCAGAGGTCTCCGGGAGCGTGGACGAAGTTTATCGCCTGTTCCGCGTGGATGGCACCGCGCCCGCCGGCACGAGGACCGTTCGTTGCACGCTCTGGTGCGGGGGTGTTACCGGAGAAGGCGCGTTGAAGTGTGACGACGCGATCTTGATCAGTTCAACCACCCGGACGATCGTTGAGGTCGCGCGCCTTGTTTACGATCCGGAGCTGGATTCCTCGCCTTTCATGCCGCGCTGGGAGTTCTTGTTGAGTACGCCCTCCGGGGTTGTGACCGGTCATGTTTCACAAATGCGAACGGACTTGGATTCCGATTCGGACGGCGATGGGGTATCGGACGCGCAGGAACTTTATGCCGGTTCAAGCCCGCTCGATCCGGATTCCGGATTTTTCTTCATGGGCGAAAGAACGGCCGGATCCGGCACGGATGTGATACTGGAATGGAACAGTGTCGAAGGAAGGACCTACAGCGTCTGGCGCGGTACGAATCTCTTCTCCGCAACACCGTTTCAAAGGATTCGCGCGCGCATCCCCGCGACGCCGCCGGTGAACCAGCATGCCGAGTCGTTGCCCGGCAGCGCCGCATTTTATCGCGTGGAAGTAGAGTAGCGGTTGTTCCGTCAGTGCAGGGGGCGGAAGCATCATGAGAGCCTTGGGGGCAGTGGTTGCATCAGGTTGTTTCATCGTGGCCGGCGTGATGGTGGCCGCCGGAAACATGCTCCATAACGGCGACTTTGAAGATCCCCGGGAAGGCGCCGGACAATTGCCGACGGCATGGGAACACTATTCCACTCAGCGGCAGCGCGGAGGATTGATTGAGGGCAACGGCCGTAACGATTCACAATGCGCGATGATGAAGGTGCATCGCGCGCCGAAAAGCGGGCAGGGGCTGCTCCAGGTTATCCATGTGATTCCCGGACGGAGATATGATTTTGAGGCGTACGTGAGAAACGACTCCGGCCAGCCGTTGCGCGGCAATGTCGTCGGGCATCTTGTGATCGAATGGCTGAACGAAGCGGGCCGCGAGGTGGCGCGCGTTTCGAGCGAGGAGTGGGGACCGAGCCTGTCGCGTGTCGGCTGGCGCAAGGTGATCATACGGCGGGCCAAGGCTCCGGAGAGGGCGGCGCAGGCCAAATTCGGTATCCACCTGTTTGAGGGAACCGGGCCGGCGGAGGGGGCGTTCCTGGTGGATGATGTGACTGTTATTGAGCGGTGAAAAGGCGGAATGGTTTCTTTATGCCTCCAATAACATCTGCACATCCTCCCACGTCAGCTTCTCCATGACCTGCTCATCCTTGCTGAGCGTGGCGTTGATGATTTCCTTCTTCCGTTTCTGCATCGCAAGAACCTTTTCCTCGACGGTGCCCTTGGTGATCATCTTGATGCTGTACACGGTGCGCTGCTGCCCGATGCGGTGTGCGCGGTCTGTAGCCTGATCCTCCACGGCCGGATTCCACCACGGGTCGAAATGAATGACCGTGTCCGCGCCGACCAGGTTCAATCCCGTGCCGCCCGCCTTGAGGCTGATGAGGAAGACGGGGATGGCGCGGTTCATGTTGAATTCGCGTACGACCTTTAAGCGTTCCTTTGTCGCCCCGTCGAGATAGCAGTACGCGCGTTCACGCGCCTCCAGCTCACGCCGGAGGATGGCCAGCATGGAGGTGAACTGGCTGAATACAAGCACCCGGTGTCCACCGTCTATGGCCTCGTCCAGCAGCTCGAAAAAAAGGTCCATTTTGGCCGAAGGATATTCGCTCTGCAGGTCGGACAGCTTCAGCAATTCAAGATGGCAGCAGGTCTGCCGCAGGCGCAGGAGTGTCTTCAATACCTCCATTCGAGAGCGCTCGAATCCCTGCGCCGCGACCATGTCGGCCAGCTTGCGCCGTGAAGATTCCAGCAACTGCTTGTACACGAGTTGCTGGTCGCGCGTGAGCGAGCAGGAAGCGAGCTTCTCGATTTTAGGGGGGAGGTCCTTGGCCACCTCGGTTTTGAGGCGGCGAAGGAGGAATGGATGCAACTTGCGCCGTAATCGTGCCTGCGCAACTTCGCCTTCGGGGGTGCCGTTGGAGATCGGTAATTCGTAGTTTTCGCGAAAGAGCTTTGCGGAGCCGAGATAGCCGGGCATGAGAAAATCCATGATGGACCACAGGTCCGACACACTGTTCTCAATCGGCGTGCCGGTCAGCACGATCCGGTGATGGCCCTTGAGCTTTTTCGCGGCGAGCGCGTTCTGGGTGGACCTGTTCTTGATGTGTTGCGCCTCGTCGAGAACCACGGCGGAGAATTCGATTTCGGTGTAATTCTCGATATCGCGGCGCATCAGCGCGTAGGAAGTGATGACCAGGTCGGCATCTGCAATGCCCGCGCGTCGTTCATGGCGTTCCGCGCCGCTCAGGATCAGTACGCGCAGTTCGGGCGTGAATCGCGCCGCTTCTTCCGCCCAGTTTTCGACCAGGCTGGTGGGGCAGACGATGAGCGCCGGTTTTCCGGCCGCTTCCGGATGCGCGCGCTGGAGTTGTATCCAAGTGAGTGTTTGCAGCGTTTTGCCCAGGCCCATGTCGTCCGCAAGGATTCCGCAGGTGAGGGTGCGCTCAAGAAATCGCAACCAGTACACGCCCTGTTTCTGGTAGGGACGCAGGACGGATTCGAGATGGGCGTCGAGCGGCTCCGGCGCCATTTTCTCGTTCCGGTTCTGTCGCCGTGCGTGCGAGGCCCACGTCGGTGGTGCTTCGACATCAATGCCGTCCAGCGCGTCGAGCGAGGAGAGGACATAGGCCGAGTAAATGCCGCTCAGCCGGAACGTGCCCGGCTGCGAGCCCTCGCCCGTCGCGCAGTCGGCAAACACATCCCGCGCGTTGCGAATCGCATCGGCATCCACGAGGATCGTGCGTCCGTCCTTCTCCACGAAGTATTCGTTCTTCAACAGTGCGCGCTGGATTTCGGCCTCGGAAAGGCTTTGCCCGCCGCGATCCTCGTAGTTGAATCCGATCTCGAAAACAGAATGGTCCGAGCTGTCGCGAAGCCGAACAACCGGCGTGGCAAAGTCGAGCTCTTCCATGAACGGCTGGATTCGCCCGGCCAGTTCCACGCGCCAGCCCATGCGGCGGAGGCGGGGCAGGGTGGATGCCAGAAAGTTCAGGACTTCGCGGCATCCGACGATGGGCGACAGCGCGTCGCCGCATTCGCCTTGCAGGCCGAGTTCCGCCAATTGCGCAAGGGCTTTGTGTTCCAGGCCCGGATTGCGGACCGTGTAGCGCATGATGTCCGCGGCATCGGGAATCGCAAAATGTCCTGCAGGGTCGGCCTTCCCGGCGGTCAGCGAAATCCCGTTGTAATGCGCGCGCAGGGTTGCCGAGAGCGAAGCGGGACTGCCACGCACCTCCAGGCTGAAGGCCGGCGTTCCTGCTTCGATGGTAAAAAGATCCCTTGTGATTTCCGTCTCGACGCGAAGGTGCGTTTCGATAACCGCCAGTTCCGTTTCAAAGAAGCGCGGCACAGCGGAACGCGGGACGACGACGGGCTTCTCGTAAATCGTGTGCAGCGGCAGGGGGAGCAGGTTTTCAAGCGGCCAGAAATGCCCCGCGTGATACACCCATCCGTTCCGGCCCGCCACCACGTAGGTCGGAAACTCCTTCACTGTCGAGAAGGGCAGTTCCGTGTGAATCATCAGGATCAACTCGCCCGTCTCGCGATCGAGATCCATGCGCAGGACGGACGCCATTTTTGCCGCGTTGACCGTGGCGGGCGTGTCCGCTCCTTCGATCATCAACGGTTTGCCGGCATGGATGTTCAGGATGTTTATGAGATCGGCCGTCGGGATCTCGATTCGATCGCGGGCCGGTCCTTCACAAATGTCCTCGACAACAAACAGGATATTCTCATCCTGCCGCGAAAGCGCGAAGACCGTGTCTTCGGGCGCGGCGTTGATCGGAGAACGCCGATTTTCGTATTCGATGAGGCATTGCAGGGGAAATCGGCCGCTTCCACTGCGCTCTCTCCAATTGCGTTCGAGTACGAGTTGCAGGCGCGCCGGTGTTGCGCCGGGAGCGTGTTCGGCCGCGCGCTTCAGGTAGCGCGATTCGTCGTGGTTGGCCAGTCGCGCCGCGCGGCGCATTTCTTCGCGCGCCTTGCGCTCGCGTTCCGGGTCGGTCTGCCGCCGGATCAGTTCCATGCCGAGCGCGACGACGTGGGAGCAGATGATGCCGCGCTCGCTGCTGTCCCGGCAGGGACAATGATTCTCCGCCGAGCCGTCCGGATGAACTGTTAACTGGCAGGTGATGCTGCTGCTGCCGTAGGAAAGCGTTCCGCGAATGATCGGTGGATCATACTCGACCCGTTCTACAATGTGATCCTCGAAAAGGGCCTTGCCGTCGTGATAAACACGCGGTCCCGCCCAGTCCATCAGGATCTTCTGTGTGATCGGTGCTTTCATCCCCGACATGCGTGGTCTCGTTTTTTTAGACCCCGCGATAAAAGGGACATCATATCGAAACGAGAAGAGAGATCAATTGGAGAACGTCGAAGGAAATAACAAACTTCGAAATTTCATGCTGGAAGGGTTCTTTGCTCTACGGCTGCCAGAGATACATGAAAAGGGGTGTTTCGGTTCGTGTGAGACTGCTGAAATCAAATGCCGGCGCGCGCATCGAGGCAAACAACTCGGAGAAAGAGGGGCGGTGTTCGTAGCGCACGATCTGCAGCGAGGTTTCCCCGAGCAACTCCGCGAGCCTGGCCATGGCCGAGTCCCAGTAGCCGATTTCGTCAATCAGCTTGTGCTGCAGGGCGATGTCGGCGGTCATGATGCGGCCATCCGCAACGGGCTTGAGGGTTTCCGGATCGAGCGCGCGGGCTTCGCGAACGATATCGAAAAACCGGCCATAGAAAGCGTCAATCACTTCCTGCAGCAGCGCAACCTGTTCGGGCGAGACCTCGCGGAAAGGATTCAACAGATCCTTGTTGTCGCCGGACTTGATGGTGGTGTCGGTGACGCCGATTTTTTCGCTCAGCGCTTTCCAGTTCAGCGTCTGCATGATAACGCCGATGGAGCCGATTACCGCCGTCGGCTCCGCGATAATCCAGTCGGCCGGCATGGAGAGGTAATAGCCGCCGGATGCCGATATGCTGCGGGTGAACGACACGATGCGGCGCGTCGGATCCCTGTCTTTGAAGCCCTTCAGGGCGTTGTAGATTTCATCGCATTCCGTCAGGCTCCCGCCCGGTGAATTGACTTCGACTATGAGGCCACGTACTTCATCGTCCTGCGTGGCCGCCTGGATCTGGCGCAGCGTGTGCGCAACCCGGTCGAAGCGCCGTCCGAAAAACCCGGTCTGTGTTTCACGGAAGATCGGACCGTCAATGGGAATGCGGATCACCTTGACCGTGCCGGTGCCGTAGGACCAACGCTCGGTGAATGCAGGGAATTCATCCTCGGCATCACCCGCAACCCGCCGGGGAGAGCCTTCGCGCGCCGCAAGCCCGAGCAACAGGCCCATGTTTGCGGCCATGCTGGCGACGACGAGGACTGCGAGCAGGGCTATGATGATCCAGAATCCGGCGTGCGAGCACTTCTGTTTCTGCATGGTGGCGTATCTCCCGTATTGAAGCTATAGTGTACAACGCGTTGGTGGTTCATGTGAAGCCATCACGATATCAGGATCGGCTGATATGCATAAAATCGCCTATTACATCAGTGCACACGGCTATGGTCATGGTGTGCGTTCGTCTGACATCATCCGCGCGTTGGCGGCGCTTCGGCCGGACGCGCAGATACTTTTGATCACCGATTTGCCCGAATCGTTTCTGCGGAATCGCCTGCCCGGCATACCGCTACGGTTTCGCCGGGGCTCGTTTGATATCGGGATGGTTCAGTTGGACTCCATTCGCGTGGATGTGGATGAAACGTTCCGGCGGGTGGCTGCTCTGTGCGAGGGGTGGGGCGGCCTTGTTTCTGAAGAAGCGCGGTTTCTGCAGCAGGAGGAAGTGGATTTGGTCGTGGCCGATATCGCGGCGATCCCGATGGAGGCTGGGCGACAGGCCGGAATTCCCGTGGTGGCCGTCGCGAATTTTGCGTGGGACTGGATATACGAGGAGTTTGCGGAAAAAGATGCGCGTTGGGGATCGTTTGTTGATCGCTTTTCGGCGGGATATCGTTGCTCCGACCTCCTGCTGAGACTCCCGTTCAGCGAGGAGTTGCGGGCTTTCCCTCGCAAGGTGGACATCCCGCTGGTTGCGTCGCCGGGCAAATCCCGCCGCGAAGACCTCATCCGCCTCACCGGCGCATCGCCGGACCGGACCTGGGTGTTGCTGTCGTTCACGACGCTCGATTGGAATGAGGACGCGCTGGCCCGGGTGGAGCAGCTGCAGGCCTACGAATTTTTCACCGTCCAGCCGCTGGAGTGGCGCCGCCGCAATATTCACCCGGTGAACCGCGAGGACGTTCCGTTTTCGGACGTCCTTGCTTCGATGGATGTCGTCGTTTCAAAACCCGGCTTCGGTTTGCTGTCGGAATGCGTGGTCAACAGCAAGCCGCTCGTTTATGCGGACCGGACCGACTTTCGAGAATACGAGTTGCTCGTACGCGAGATGCCGCGCTACCTTCAATGCGTGCACGTGGACACGCAAAGCCTGTACCGCGGAGAACTGGAAGAAGCTCTCGAAAGGCTGGGCTCGCAAGCGAAACCGCCGGAACACATGCCTGCCGGCGGCGCGGACATCGCCGCCCGTCACATCGCGGCTTTCTTGAAGTAACCGCCCGGTTACCATTCGCCCATCGCGGACTCAATATCGCGATCGCGTTCTTCGTCTATTTCCTCGATCTTGTCTCTGGCCCGCCTGCCGAGGTCCGCTTTGTTCTTCTGCGTCATCGTGTCAATAATGCCGGCTCCGCCACCCTGTGAGTCCGATTTTGGCTCCGACGGTTTGCAGCCCGCGATAAGCAGCAGGCCCAGGCACAAGGTTAAGAATCTCATTATTGCTCTCCCTGTGTTGATGTACGGCAAGTATACCTTTTGTCAGCGCTTCCGTTCCAGCGTTGTTAATCGGGAATCAATCCGCTTCACCAGGCGGTCGAGCTCGTCCAGTTTCTTTTCAACCGCCGTGAGCCGTCGCTCGATGGTGTTGAACGTGGTTGTGCGCCCGAATCCTTCGCCGAGACGAGATGAGATTTCGTTCAGCTTGTTCTCGGCGTCGGTCAGTCGTCGTTGCAGCTCGCGCTGCTGTTGATCCATCTTCTTATCCAACGCTCCAATGTCCCGCTGTAAAGTGGCCAGCGGATCATTTGTTTCGCTGGTTGTTCCGCCTTCGTTGGCGAACCCGGTTTGGGCAATCGCGAGGCATGCCGTTAAGATCAATAACGCTGTTCGGCTCATCATGTCTTCCTCCGCTTTCTGTCTCTTCCTGACCATCGCCTATCCTCGCCGAATTCGCAAGCCTTCACGGGTTTTCCAACCCGCCACGGCAGGCAAGTGCGCGGAAAAATATCGGATGGTGGGCGCTTTCGCCCTTGCACTTGTAATCCGGCCGCTTCCAATGCACATTAAGACATTGTTTTGGAGGAATCATCCATGGCACAAGCGGATATCGGCCTGATCGGTCTTGCGGTGATGGGCGAAAACCTCGTCCTGAATATGGCGAATCACGGCTACACGGTCGCCGTGTTCAACCGGACGGTTTCGAAGGTGGACGACTTCGTTGCCGGCCGCGCCGCAGGCAAGAGCATTGTCGGTTGCCGCTCCATCGAAGAGCTGGTGTCCGCGCTGAAGAAGCCGCGACGCATCATGATGATGGTGAAAGCGGGCGCTGCGGTGGACGCGCTCATCGCCCAGCTTGTTCCCCATCTGGAAGCCGGCGACATTCTCATTGACGGCGGAAATTCCTACTTTCCCGACTCCATCCGGCGCACGCGCGAAATCGAGGCCAGGGGTTTTCTTTTCATCGGTACCGGCGTTTCCGGCGGCGAGGAGGGCGCGCTGAAGGGGCCGAGCATCATGCCCGGCGGTTCTTCAGCAGCATGGCCGCACGTGAAGCCGTTGTTCCAGGATATCGCTGCGAAGGTGGACGGCGTGCCGTGTAGCGACTGGGTCGGGCCTGACGGCGCGGGCCATTTCGTGAAGATGGTGCATAACGGCATCGAGTATGGAGACATGCAGCTCATCGGGGAAGCGTATGCGTTGATGCGTGATGCGCTTGGCATGCAACCGCCGGAACTTCACGAAGTCTTCTCCGTGTGGAACAAGACCGAATTGGATTCGTACCTCATCGAAATCACGGCTGCGATTTTTCAGAAGAAGGATCCCGACACGGGAAATTACCTTGTGGACATGATCCTGGACGCAGCGGGGCAAAAGGGCACCGGCAAGTGGACCAGCCAGGTCGCTCTCGACCTGGGTGTGCCCCTGACGCTTATCACCGAGGCCGTGTTTGCCCGGGCCATGTCGGCCCTGAAGGAAGAGAGGGTGACCGCGTCGTCTGTGCTCAAGGGTCCGCGCGCGGCATGGCGCGGGGACCGGGCCAGGTTCATCGAGGACATACGGCGCGCGCTCTATGCCTCGAAGATCTGCTCTTATGCGCAAGGGTTCGCGATGATGCGCGCCGCGGCGGCGGAGCACAAATGGGATCTCGACATGGGCAACATCGCGCTGCTCTGGCGCGGCGGATGCATCATCCGCGCCCAGTTCCTGGACCGGATCAAGGCCGCGTTTGAACGGAAGCCGGACTTGGCCAATCTTTTGCTGGACAAGCACTTCCGCTCCGCCGTGTCGAAGGCGCAGTCGAGCTGGCGGCGTGTCATACGCGAGGCGCTGCGCCTTGGAATTCCAGTGCCGACGTTCAGCGCGGCGCTGGCCTACTATGACAGCTATCGGAGCGCGAAACTTCCGGCGAATTTGTTGCAGGCGCAGCGCGACTTCTTCGGCGCGCACACCTTTGAGCGGACGGACAAACCTCGCGGCGAGTTCTTTCATGCGGAGTGGTATTGATATGAAAAAGACACCGATCATACTGGCCAGTTCATCGCCGCGTCGGCGGGAATTCCTCAAACAGTTGGGGATTGATTTCGGAATTATTGTGCCCGATGTGCCGGAAGCCGTGCGGCACAATGAAAGTCCGAGGGCATACGCCCGGCGCCTGGCCGGCGAAAAAGCGGATGCCGTGTTTGCGCGGCTTGCGTCCGCAACGGTCGAGGGCGACCTGAAGGAAATAGACAAGAATCTCGCGCGCATCATTGCCACGGATGAATTACTGTTGCTTGCCGCGGACACGATCGTGGTGCTCGGCAAGCGCATCATGGAGAAGCCGGTCAATGATGCCGATGCGCGCCGCATGTTGCGCGCGCTCAGCGGACGGGCGCACAACGTGATCACCGGGGTTTGCGTGTTGAAGGTGGCAAAGGGCGCGCCGGTGCGCGAAAGGAACTTCACTGTTTCGACGCGCGTCGTGTTCAAGAAGCTCTCGACCGCGGAGATCAACGGCTATGTCGCGACCGGCGAGCCGAAGGACAAGGCGGGCGCTTATGCCATCCAGGGCATCGGCAGCTTCCTGGTGAAATCCATTTCCGGATCCTACACCAACGTGGTCGGGCTTCCCGTCGCGGAGCTCGTTGATTTGTTGCGCAAGGATTTCGGGTTTTCGGTGTTTTGACGGGTGTCGGCGGGGCGCGGGCTGAAGCCCGCGAAGGACTTCCGCGTAAACGCGGAACTCCGGCAAGGCTTCAGAGGGCGATGGTTGCGGAACACTCTTTAAACCGACAGTTCAATCCATCACCCCAACACCCCAATCCGTCCTCCTCACATCAACTGGGTGAAGTAATCCAGCAGGACATAACGCGGGTCGGAGCGGAGGTGGTTGGCTATTTCTGAAAGGCGTTTTTCAACCACGTCCTTTTCTGCGGCGATCGTCACGAAAGCGATGGTTGCCGATTTCCACAAGTCCTGTTTGTCCACTTCCGCCACGCTGACGTTCATTTTGTTCAGCGCGCGATCCTTGAGGCTGCGCAGGACCATGCGTTTGTCTTTCAGCGATTGCGCTTCCGGTATGCTGAGGTCGGCTTGTAGAAATCCGATGACCATAAGTGTTTTTATTTCGGGTTGTGCCTGGAGAAGGTGCGTCGAGTCGCGCGCGAAACTTCCCGAACGGCGCTGATTTTCGCCTGTATCCGCCGGTGGGGCGGGCATATCCGTCGGGCCTGACTTGCTTTTCTTTCCGCACGCATGGTGCAATTCCTGGGGGAGAAGGCTGTGCGGTTTGACGAAGAAAGTCAAGTGATTGAAAAGCGGTTTTAACGCTTCCCGCGTCCTGCATCGGGGTCGAGTTGAAGGCGAAGGGCGCGAATTTTTGTGCCGAAGCGTTCCTGCAGATTTGTCAGCAACTGCTTTTGACCATATCGCTTTAATTCGCTCAACCACGTGGAATGGCTGACGAACACCACGAGCGTGCCGCGGTCCAGCGCGCCGGGCCGCGCGTGCGCCGCCACCTGTTTCCCCGCGATGCTTTCCCACTGGTCCGCCAATTCCTGTTCCCAGAGGCGGTTCTCCAAGCCCCATTTTTTCATCACGTTGGGGACGATATCCGCAATGCTTGCG
>Ga0334885_1005267_pt1 | contig 10608 bp, 3 predicted proteins | sample GraSluR1_MG_8_FD_207233 | JGI IMG/M metagenome (GOLD analysis project Ga0334885, IMG submission 207233) | Sludge microbial communities from methane-producing bioreactor in Wageningen University, Netherlands - Granular Sludge_31_05-R1 | ecosystem: Engineered > Bioreactor > Anaerobic > Unclassified...
ATGATACCAATAAGAGGAATCAAGGATTCGGCAACGCTTATCAGCAGTCTTCTCTATGCGGTGGATCATGGAGCGAAGATAATCAACATGAGTCTCGGAGGACCGGCCGGAACTTCAGCCCTCCATAACGCTATAAAGTATGCGGACAGGAACGGAGTAGTCATGGTTGCAGCGGCTGGAAACAATGGAGATGGAAATATCCTCTATCCGGCCAAGTATACTGAAACGATAGCGGTGGGCGCTGTCTGGGAAGACGGCTCGACTATCAAGAGATCGGACTACTCTTGTTACGGACCGGAACTAGACGTTGTAGCTCCCGGTGGATGGATGACCTCTTACACCGGTCCTAACGGAGTTTACAGCACCGGCTGGACTCCTTCCGGAGACAACTACATGTATATGCAGGGAACATCTATGGCGGCCCCGCACGTTACCGGTCTGGTCGCATTGCTGATGGGCGCGGGCCTGACGGATCCAGACGACATACGCCAGACCCTGCGAAATACGGCAACCGACCTCGGAGCTGCCGGACGGGATGATTTCTATGGCTACGGACTTGTCAACGCTGAAGCTGCATTAGCTTCTATTTCCACACCGCAGCCGTTTAAGGTCTTCCTGAGAAATCCGTCTACAGGTGTCGACATAGCAAACACAACGATATCCGACTCCGGAGCCTTTGGATTCAGCAACGTCTCGCTCACGCAGGTAAAGATATGGGCCTGGAGAGACATGGATGGCAGCGGAACCGTAAACACGGGAGACCTGCTCGGGTACTATAACTACAATGGCGGAAAGCCCAACGTGAACAATGCTCAGACCATAAACCTGTCGACGGGTGACAACTGGATAGACTTCATGTTTGCGCCGATCGTCGATAACTAACTGATAGAAGTTGAAACTATTAAAAATATTGGGGGTTAGATGTATGAAAAAGTTAGCTTTTTTTGCCGGTCTCTTTCTTTTTGTCTATTTGCTCAGTGGTTGTCTTTATTTCAAACAGAGTAGAGTAGATACTGAGGGTTTGTCATTTATCCTGAACAACGACAACTCCGTAAGTATAGTAGCATTGAACGAGTTAACGGGAATCGATATCTTTTTGAATGCAGCAATCGACGAAGAAGCGGTAGAGGTTGGAAAGTCTCTTTTGAAGATAGTAACCCGGATCGATGAGAGCACTACTAGAATAGCTATTGCTTCGGCTTGGGGCAATATCATGGAAGGTGAAGAAATAGTTAGGATCTCAGGTAGTTTCACTACTCTGAAAAACCTTGTCAGATCGTCTTCAGCGAAGTATATCGAAATTCCTTCGCCCAAACCTCAGGTCAAGCCTCCATTCCCAGACGGTATAAGCATCGTAGATGGGAATGTAGATAAATCAACAGGCGGATACTTCCTCGTTCACGCCGAGAAAGCCAGCGAGTTCGCCGGAGTCGAGATCACAATCACGTACGATCCCCAGTTCATAAGTATAGACAGGTCTAAGGGCAATGAAGGCGTAAGTCCTCTGAACTCTTTTGGAACGGGTCTTATAATAGTCCAGCACACAGAAAACACTATTACAATCACTTCAGCCTTCAACTCGGCCAAGAATGTCGATAGTGAGGATATCTACCAGATACACTTTGTGGCCAATCCTGTCGAAGGAAAGACTACGATAGAGCTTTCAGGAGAGGTGCGCGATATCGACGCAGAACTAATACAGACGGCTTTCCACGACGGTGAAATAATGGTGGGCGGTCCGAAGTTGCTCGGCGACTTCAACAAAAACAACAAGGTCGATCTTCCTGACTTCATATTCTTTGCCAGAAAATTCGGAAGTGAATTTGGTGACGGCGATTACGACGAGATATACGACATAGCGCCTGCAGAGGACAAATACCAGGGTGTGTGGGCGGGAATATATGACAAATGCACTCCCGATGGCAAGGTCGATCTTCTCGACTTCATCATTTTCGCCAGAAACTACGCCAAATCAAAACCTAACGAACCTCCTTTCCTGGCAGTTCCCGACCAGAAAGTCGCTCAAGGAGAGACACTCGAGCTTGAACTTCTTGACTATTCGTACGATCCAGAAGGCGACGCGCTTTCGTTTGGATTGTCTTCTGATTCTCCTGGAACGCTGAACGATTCGCTCTTCTCTTACACGCCAGACTTCGATACGATTGGAAACCAGATAGTTGAGATAACGGTTGAAGATACAGCGGGAAACACGATGACGGATACATTCATAATCGAAGTCACAAAGACAAACAGACCACCGATCTCTTACGGAATACCAGACCAGACAATAGCCGAAGGAGAAACTCTCGATATTGAGCTATGCGATTACTTTGAAGACCCGGACGGAGATAATCTCGTCTTCGCGGTCGTGTCGGGTGTTGGAACGGTCGTTGGCAGTACATACACTTACAGTCCCGATTACAGCGCTGCCGGGAACTATCAGATTACTATAAAGGCTAATGATGGAAAGGGAGGAGAAGTTGAAACTACATTCACGCTGACTGTTCAGAACACAAACAGGCCCCCCGAAGAGCCACAACTTTTGTCTCCCGAGAATACGGCTTTGCTTGTCAACACCTCCTCGGCAGAATTGATCTGGAATTGCAGCGATCCAGACAATCAACTTCTCACATACGACGTTTACTTTGGAGAAGCCATCGAGACACTCGAAATAATCTCGACTCAATCAGCAACAAGCCTTTTAGTTGAAGGAATAGTCGCAGGTAAGACCTATTACTGGATGATAATTGCCAGAGACCCGTTCGGAGATGAGACCTCGAGCGAAGTTTTTTCATTCAGCACAGACTACTATCTCGTTCCCGGAGGTCAGTTCGAGGGAGCTATCTCTGGTTATGCACTCATGACAAAAGCGAACTCTCCATTCATAATCACTGGAGACATAATAGTTGAAAGCGGGGCGCAACTGATCATAGAACCGGGAGTCCAATTGAGGTTCTCTTACATATCCGACCCGGAGAACAACGGAAAGGAAGATACAAATGTAGCAGATCTCATAGTTTTCGGTAAACTGCTCGCGAACGGAAGCGAGGAAGAACCTATCCTGTTCACTTCAAACGAAACGCCGGCACTGAAAGGCGACTGGGGAGGAATAAGGTTCTCCTCGAGTGAGGGAACATCCACGATAAGCCACGCGACAATTGAAATGGCAAAAGATGGTGTCTGGACATCCAGTAACTGCAATATTGAAATCAGCAACTGTGATATAAGAACAAACATTGATTACGGGGTGCGTCTGGGAAACAATTCAAACGCAACTATAGTAGATAGTACGATACATCACAACACCACAGGAATATACAATTACGGGACTATGATAATCCGAGGCTCCACTATATCTTCAAATGGAGGAACGGGTATCTATAGTAATGGAGTTCACATTGAGATCTATGAGACTTTGATAGGAGAAAACTCCTCAAGAGGAATAATTCTTCATAACTCAAGTTCAAACTCAAGAATTCAGAATTGTCACATCCTGGATAACGGTAGTTATGGTATAGAAGGATACAGATTCGAAGTAATAGACTCCTCTTTCGCGCGTAATGGCGATTATGCGATCAATGGGTCGAATTACGTAGTAGAAGGATGTACATTTAGAGAAAGTGAGTATGGAATTTGCGGCTCATCCATAACTGTGGTCGATAACACCTTTGAAGGTGAATTCTCTTATGGCTATTATTACTACGTTGGAGTATACATAGGCGGACAGGCTGTGATTTCACACAACGCCATTTCTGGTTACTCAACAGGGATATGGACCGACGCTTCTAGTGAGGTTACTATACAGGATAATCTCGTGACAGGAAACTACAGAGGCATCTACTTCCAAAATGTTAATGGGCAGAACCTGACTTGCTCAAACAACAATATTTATGGCAATCGAGACTTGAATATCTACAACAACACAAACCAGAGAGTGGCTATCACTGATTCTTTCTGGGGTACAGATAATGAGAATGTTATAAAGAACAAGATCTTCGATTACTATGAGGATCCCAATAAGGGCCCGGTGAGCTTTACAGGCTTCAAATCATCTCTTGTCGATGGAGCGACTTCTTCACAAAAAATAGCTTTAATTCCCTACAACAGGCATACGCTGGGTTTTGTAGATGAAGTCACATTAAGCTGGACTGCATACGATCCAGATGGGCTTTTAGAATCATTCGATCTGTATTTTGGTGATGCAGAGGCTCCGGAAATTCACACTAATGATGCTATTAGTCCCGTGACAGTTCCCGTTGAGCATGGAAAGACCTACTACTCCAAAATTGAAGGATTCAACAACCAGAACACTCTCGAAATTGAATCATACGTATCTAAACTATACACTGGACTGACAAGAGTCTTCGGAGGGTCAAGTAGTGAGGAAGGATACAGCGTTGTTGAAACATCAGACGGCGGACTGGTTGTGACTGGTTATACAAGATCTTTTGGAGATTGGTACCAGGTGTATCTACTGAAGACGGATTCAACCGGTAATCTTCTCTGGGAGAAGAACTTCGGTGGTAGTAGTGGTGACTATGGATACGGCGTCATCGAGACAGCAGACGGTGGACTGGTTGTGACTGGTTATACGGATTCTTTTGGCAATAACAGTCAGTTGTATCTGCTGAAGACGGATTCCAATGGCAATCTCCTCTGGGAGAAGAACTTTGGCGGTTCAAATTATGACTATGGACGCAGCGTTGTCGAGACAGCAGACGGTGGGTTGGTTGTGACTGGTTATACGAATTCTGGCAATCAGGTTTATCTACTTAAGACGGATTCAACCGGTAATCTCGTCTGGGAGAAGAACTTCGGTGGGACAGATTATGATTATGGGTACAGCGTTGTAGAGACAGCAGACGGTGGGTTGGTTGTGACTGGTGAAACATATTCTTCTGGAAATAGCCTGCAGGTATATCTACTGAAGACTGATTCGACCGGAAACCTTCTCTGGGAGAAGAACTTCGGTGGTACAAGTAGTGACTATGGATACAGCGTTGTAGAGACAGCAGACGGCGGACTGGTTGTGACTGGTGAAACGTATTCTTTTGGGAACAGTTATCAGGTGTATCTGCTAAAGACCGATTCCAATGGGAACCTTCTCTGGGAGAAGAACTTCGGCGGTAGTAGTAGTGATTATGGCAGAAGCGTTGTCGAGACAGCAGACAGCGGACTGGTCATTACAGGTTATACACAGTCTTTTGGAAATAACGAGCAAGTGTATCTACTGAAGACTGATTCGACCGGTAATCTTCTCTGGGAAGAGAACTTTGGCGGTACAAGCGATGACTATGGACGCAGCGTTATCGAGACATCAGACGGTGGACTGGTCGTGACTGGTTATACGAATTCTTATGAGAATGGTTATCAGGTATATATGATCTGGACCGATTAAGAAGGCAACGGCGTAAGCGAACCCGGTTGGTGAGGAAAATCTGTGTTAAGGAGGCCTTCTCTATGCGAAGACGTTTTCTGATAAACTCTATTGTTGGAATCCTGTTACTATCTGGCTGCGTTTTATTGAGTCCGCCAGAAGCCTGTTCGGAGAAGGTCTCTGTTATCCGAAACGCCGATGGTTCTATTGACGTCCTTTCAATGGAGGAGATAAGTGGTATCGATCTCGTCTTCTCTGTAGAACTGGATGAAGAGGCCCTTTATACTAGTGAGTCGGTTTTGAGGATTCTCAGCCGAGACGGAGTGGGATCTACCCGAGTTTCTCTAGCTAAACGTGAAGGGAATTTCGTAAAGGGTGAAAGACTAGTGAGGATAGCAGGTCCTTTCTCTTCGGCTAAGGGCTTACTACGATCGTCGGAGTCTTTTCTTATACCGTTTCTCAGATTTGAAGAACAGGCGTCAAGACCATTCCAGGAAGGTATAAGTATAAAGGACGATTATCTGAGTTACATGAAGGACGAACACTTGTTGATTCATGCGAAGGGTGTCTTAGGAATCGCCGGAAGCGAAATCTCAATAACATATGATCCGAGTTTTCTCTATATTGACTCTACAAGGGGCAACAACGGGGTAACGGCTCTGAATAGTTATAATCAAGGACTAACTATTGTGAGACATTCAAATAGTGCCTTAATAATCACTTCAGCTTTCGCAGACGAACTCGAAGTTTCGGATGAGGCAATATACTTGATTCACGTCAGGGCAATGGTGGATTCTGGAATCTCTCTTATAGGTATAGAGGGTAGAGTCTGCAATAAGCAGGGATGTGATCAGCAAATCGACATGCATAATGGTTTCCTTAGAGTGGGAGGGCCTATTTTGCTGGGTGATTTCGATACCAGCAGAGTAGTAGATCTGCCAGATTTTATAAGCTTCGCGCGAGTATATGGCTCATCTCATGAAGATCCTGGCTATGAAGAGGTCTTCGATATTGCTCCCGCAGAAGACAGTTACGATAGTGTCTGGAAAGGTATTTACGATAGTTCCCAGCCTGACGGCAGTATAAACCTGCTTGATTTCATTGTGTTTGCCAGAAACTATGGAAAGGTTAGGCCAAATGAGCCCCCCTTCCTTTCAATACCAGATCAGCGAATTGTGCTTGGTGAAATCCTAGATCTCCATATTACGGATTATGCAATAGATCCAGATGGAGACGATCTCGTATTCAGTCTCCTTGAAGGCTCTCAAGGTTCGGTTTCCGGGTCTTCATTCACATATGAGTCTACTGGAGTAGACCCTTATGAGATAACAGCAGGTGTTGCCGTAGTGGATAGTTCTTTCAACAGGGTTACAGACAGCTTCAAAATTCTGGCGACAAATCCGAACAACATTCCTGTCTTTGCTAGTATTCCAGATCAGTATGTCAGTGAAGGCGGAACAGTTATGTTCTCTCTTCTCGACTATGCTTCTGATGCTGATGGAGATGACCTTTCTTTCGAGATTGTTTCGGGTGTTGGCCACGTATCCGGGAGTTCGTACATGTATTATCCCGACTACGAATCTGCCGGTAGTCAATACGTTGTCGTAAAAGCTATTGATGGAAAAGGCGGAGAAGCTTTGCAGGGCTTTTTGATAAACGTAAGTGATGTAAACCGCTCACCTTCGATACCTTCAGCGATTATGCCTTCACCTGGAGCTATAGTCTTTAATCTTCAGGATATTGAGCTTGTTTGGGAGTGTAATGATCCGGACGGCGATGAGTTGATTTATGATCTGTACTTTGGTGAAACGAATTCAATGATAAAGACTGCAAGCACATTAGAAACACGCTTCACACTGGGAAGAATTGAGGACGGTAAGACATATTCATGGAAAGTAATCGTCAGCGATTCCGCCGGCAGTACAGAAGAAAGCCCTGTTTTCGAATTCTCTACTGACTTTATCATGGTTCCGGGTGGCGAGTTCGAAGGCAGAATCTCAACATGTGTAGTTATGACAAAGGATTTTTCGCCTTTTACAATTACTGGAGATGTTATCGTCGAGCAACCTGGAGTCTTAATAATTGAGCCCGGGGTTGAGCTTAGATTCAGGCTAGTTGACGACCCATCATCGAATGGCAAAGAGGATCTGACCTTAGCTGATTTGATTGTATTCGGAAGACTCGAAGTCCTAGGAACCGAAGAGGAACCAGTAGTCTTCACCAGTGATATGATCTCCGGGTCTGCAGGTGATTGGGGCGGCATAAGGTTTTCAAAGAATCAGGGGAAGTCAGTTATTCAAAACGCCGTTATCCAATATGCGGTCGATGGTATCTGGACAGATGGTGAGTGCAGAGTTGAAGTCGTCCGCACAGGAGTTCTTAATTGTTTCCTCAGTGGTATTTTCGTTTCTTCGTCTGCCGATGTCTCTATCGACCACTGCACTGTACAATTCTGTGGTACTGGTGTCAAAAGCGAGGGTTCACTTAACGCTATCGGGAGCTCTTTCAGAAATAATTCCAGTCACGGAATAAAGGCAGATTCCGGTACTGTAAATCTCTATGAATGCGATTTTTCTTTCAATGAGTCAAATGGTATATATTCAGGCTTTCCTACTCTACTGAGTGTCTTCAATTCTATATTCATGAGCAATAGAGGTTATGCAATCGAAGGATTCAATATTCTCGCCAACGGTTGCTATTTCGGCGGAGCACCAAGAAGCATAGCTGGCGGGAAAATGATTCTGAACAATAATACTTTCTCTGGAGAATTCGGTTTGAGTGAATCGCTCTTCTACTCAGGAATTACTATATATGGCGAGACTATTATGGAACATAACTATATAGAGGGGTTCAGTAATGGTTTAACAATATCCACGGACACGTCTGTGGAAGTTTTGTACAACTTGATTTCCGGTAACAAAACTGGAGTGAGGGTCGAAAAGGTCGGTATCAACAGACTAAAAGCCTATAACAACAATATCTACAGTAACCATAGATGGAACATCTTCAATAATAGCCCGATCAGGGTAGCATTCGAAAACACTTTCTGGGGTAGCGATAACCCCGAAATGATAATCGTCTCGAATTACGGTTCTCACTACAATCCTTTGAAGGGTACGGTAGATTTCTCAGGCTACAGAAGTTCGCTTGTGAACGGAGGAACATCTTCAAAGAAGATAGCCTTTACTCCAGGAAATTCTAGAATGCTTGGACCGGTAGAAACAATATTAGTTGATTGGACCGCTTATAAACCCGAAGAATCGAGCGATTTGTTCAAACTCTACTTTGATAACGCTCCAGATCCGGAGGTTTTTGGCTTTTACTCTGCAGGACCCGTAGAAATACCTGTAGAACCCTGGAAGACATATTTCATTGGAGTGTCGTTGGCAGACGATGACGGGGGAGTTTCTCCGATCAATGAGATTTACACAGGGATTACAAAAGTCTTTGGAGATTTTCTGATAGATGAAGGCAACTCTGTTATCGAGACTTATGACAATTGTTTTGTGATAGCGGGAGTGACAACTAACTATATGAACACAACTTATGACCAACAGGTTTATTTGCTGAAGGTCGATGAACACGGAAATCTTCTCTGGGAAAGGAATTATGGGTCCCCTTTCGCTGATTGTGGTTATTGCGTTATTGAGACATCTGATGGAGGCTTAGTTGTCACAGGTTACAAAGACTCTTCGGGAAGCGGCAAACAGCTATATCTTATGAAGACAGATTCTTGCGGTAACTTGCTTTGGGAAAGGGAATTCAAGTTCACCACAGAAGACATAGGATACTGTCTCGTCGAAGCGACGAACTGCGATCTAATTGTTGTAGGTTCTTCCTGCCCGTATCCAAACAATTCACAGGTCTCTCTTCTTAGAACAGATTCTTGGGGTAACTTGCTTTGGTGGAGAGAATACGGAGGATTATCGTGTGATTCGGGTTACGGAGTAATAGAGACATTAACTGGCGATATAGTTCTGACGGGTAAGACGATTCTTCCGGATAGTAATCAACAGGTCTATTTAGTTAAGACCAATGCCGGCGGAAACTTGATCTGGGAGAAGAACTTTGGCGAAGAAGGGTTTGATCAGGGAAATGACCTAATAGAAACAATTGATGGAAGTTATGCGATTGCCGGAACTTCCTCCAATGAAGGAAACATAGATTCTTACATATTGAAGACCGACTCAAGCGGAAGTTTGCTTTGGCACAGACTGTTTGGAGGGCCTTATTACGATAACGGCAATTCGATTTTTGAGACTGAAGAAGGAGACTTTGTCGTCGCTGGCCGCTCATACTCTTGTTGCTGCAATGATCAGTTGTATCTATTGAGAATGAAATCTGATGGAGAGCTTATATGGGAAGCCAGATATGGCGGATCCAATGCAGAAACTGGATATAGTATCATAGAAACCTCAAACGGTTTTCTAGCAATTGCAGGCTATTCTGAATCTTACGGAAGCAGTAGACAGGTATATTTTCTTGTTACCGATCGATATGGGCGTGGCTTGAACAAGCCTGGATGGTAAAGCAAACCATAACCATCATGCATCATTCACGATTATTGGCAGATGGATTTGATTCCAAACTATTGCGGATCATAAAGGAACAGAGCGAATTTATCTTGTCAATATTCTTTTTGTTCGATCAGTATTGAGAGCAAGAGATTGATTCTATTTCTTCAGGGTTCCCTTCCATTCACCGATTTCTCTTGCAAGGCTATCGAGATAGATTTTCCCGTCGTTGACAAATGTTCCGGTCGCGGTAATGGTCACAATACCTGTTAGAATTACATCTCTTAAATCCCCAACTATCGGCGGGTATCGTACCTGCATAGTCGCCGTGAGAAAATTATCGGGTTTGTCGGTTACCGTGCCTTCGACATCGACTTTTATCAGTTCAAGTCCGGGAGGCAGAGTGCTTCCCCAGCCCTTTATGGTGTTTCCGTCCTGATAAGTAATCTTCATTGTGCCGGTACCCTTGATTGTGGTGTTGTCGTGTTTCACTTTGCCCTCGAGTTGCCAGGTACCAAAAACGGCAGGAGCGTTTTTCGGGTCGAAGTGTCTCTTCCAGAAGCATCCTCCGAGTGTTAGTGCCAAGAGAACAATGAAAAGAACTATGAACTTTCCAGTCTTCATCTTCCCCCTCCTGTTTTTCGTTTTATTTGTGGGCCGTCCATTCACCTATTTTTCTTACCGGATTGATAAGGAATATGCCGTAGCCTTCACCTG
>Ga0334885_1005270_pt1 | contig 10601 bp, 10 predicted proteins | sample GraSluR1_MG_8_FD_207233 | JGI IMG/M metagenome (GOLD analysis project Ga0334885, IMG submission 207233) | Sludge microbial communities from methane-producing bioreactor in Wageningen University, Netherlands - Granular Sludge_31_05-R1 | ecosystem: Engineered > Bioreactor > Anaerobic >...
TCCTGTAATCATTTTCTGTATTTCATACGCGTCTTCAAATGTTGTGACTGCATCACTTTTTGCCAAATTCTCCGTCAATTCTTGATTTTCGTAAGCTAAAAATAATTTTTCGGCAATTTGCTGGTTTGTCATTTGTTTTCCACCTTTCCGTATAAAATTTTATATCAAGAATAAATATTCTTAATTATCAAGCATTGCATAGACATATTCTTTAGCATCAAATTCTCTGATATCATCTAGTTGCTCTCCCGTACCAACAAACCAAATCGGCAGATCATATTTCATAATGATCGGTATAATGATACCTCCTTTGCTACTTCCGTCTAATTTTGAAATAACAATACCGTCTAGCTTGCAAGCCTTCATAAATGCCTCTACCTGACTGAGCGCATTGAGTCCGCTGGTCGCATCAACGGTAATAAACGTATATAAATTCATGTCTTTTTTTGCTTTAGATAATACGGTATACATTTTTCCTAATTCTTGCATTAAATTGATTTTATTTTGCAACCTGCCAGCAGTGTCCACTATAAGCAGGTCTGCATTTTTTGCTAACGCAGATGCAGCCGCATCGTATGCTACGGAAGCGGCATCAGCTCCGCTGCTGCTCCTTACTATGGGAACATTTATTCTTGCCGCCCAAGTATCCAACTGTTCTACGGCAGCAGCACGAAAGGTATCTGCCGCCGCAAGAATGACGTTTCTGCCATTCTGCGCATATTTATGCGCAATTTTAGCAATCGTCGTTGTTTTTCCTGATCCGTTTACCCCGACAGCCATTAAGATGGCAGGCAGTTCAAATGATACGCTGTTGCTGTGACTATTAAGCAATCCTATGAGGACTTCTTTCAAAAGATCTAAGAGCATATCGGACTTCGTGATCTTTTGTTCTCTGGCCTTTTTTTGTAAATCATCCGTAATTTTTTCGGCACATTCAGCACCTACATCACAGAGTATCAAAGTTTCCAAAATTTCCTCGTAGCTCTCATCTGTGATATCGGAACCTGTCATAATATTTTTTAATTTGCCTAAAAAAGATAATTTTGTTGTCCTAAGAGCGTTTTTGTAATGATTATCAGCCATTTTATTCACCTCAGTTAGCTCGTTAATTTCAGAGATACAATTTTTGTAGTGCCTTCGTTTCCCATACTCGCACCATAAAGACAATCACATATCTCCATCGTTCTTTTCTTATGAGTTATGATAATGAGTTGATTGTCTTTTCTTTGTTCATGAATATATCTTGCAAACAGCATAACATTATTATCATCTAATGCTGCATCTATTTCATCAAGTACGCAAAAGGGCGCCGGTTTAATTTTTAAAATCGCAAATAACAAAGCAATAGAAGTCATCGCTTTTTCTCCACCTGAAAGCATAGAAATATTTTTTAATTTTTTGCCCGGCGGTTGCGCCGATATATCTATTCCTGTATTAAGCAAATCATCTTCATCAAGAATCATTAAAGAAGCTGTGCCGCCGTCAAATAATTTTTTAAAGGACGATTCAAATTCTTTTTGGATTAACGCAAACTGTTCTTTAAATTGCAACGCCATGTTTTTTTCTATATCTTTTATAATCAATTCAATATCGTGTTTAGCATCAATTAAATCATCTCTCTGCAAAGTTAGAAAATCATACCGCTCCGAGACTTCCCTATATTCATCTAACGCCCCGATATTGATATTGCCAAATGATTTGATAATCTTCTTAATTTCTTCGGTTCTTGACGTATAATCTGACATATTTTCAACAGGCTTTTTATGTTCTGCTATGTTCTGCAAGTCTATTTGATACTGTTCCACAATGTTACTGCTGATATATTCTATTTTCATTTGAATATTATTTAGTTTCAAACTAAGCCGGTTAATCATATCTTTTAAATCATTTTTTTCTTTACTGAGCCTGATCACATCTTCATTTTTTTGATTGAATTCCTGATTTTGTTTATTCCTCAGCAAGAAAAGCGCATCATAATTTTCTTTTAATTCCTGCTTTTGCTTTCCATAACAATCATTGTCATTTTGATAAGCTGAAATATCCCGCTGCAATTGTTCTATTTCTGAGGTTAATACTTGTATTTTTTCCCCATTATGTATTTTCTGAGTTGTATCTTTATCAATTTCCGTTTCTATTACATTCAATTTATCTTCAGTATATTTTATTTTTTCCAGTATTTTAATACTGCTGATATTGAGTTCGCTTAGTTTTTCGTTCTCTATTTTATAATTCTTTTTAACATCTTCAATATCTATCTGAATATTGAATAACCTTAAAAATTCTTCCTTTTTTTGGCTACTCTTTACAATTTGCTCTTCCGCTTGTGTAATTTGTTGCTGCATAGTCTTTTGTGCCTGTAATAAATTATTAAATTTTGCATTTAAATTCACATATTTCATATTCAATTCGTTTATTTTATTTTGCATATCAAGCACATTCTCATTTATTTGTGTAATCTTATTTTTATTATCGGCTGCCTTGATAATATGCTTGTCATATTCTTTTTGCAGAGAATTGATTTCATTTTTTATTTCGTCAATCCGTTCTTTTCTTTTAAGCGGCGCAATATTATCAGCTTTGCTCTCTCCGCCGACAATAACGCCGCCCGGCATGAAGGCCTCCCCGTTCAACGTAACGATTTTATATTTATATTTTGTCATCTTAGCTAGTTGTGTTGCCTGAGGAATATCTTTAGTGACAAGCACCCTGCCAAGTACATGCTTTATTATTCCATCATATAGGTTATCATAAGTAATAAGCTCTGCAGCCGAGGCTACATAATAATCCTTAAAACCGCTTTTTTCTTCACTGCTTAAAAAAGACGGACGTATTACGGATATGGGCATAAAGGTCACCCTTCCCCATTTATTTTGATTGAGCAGCCTTATACACTGCGATGCCGTTTTTTCATTATCTACTGCTATATATCGAAAGGCTCCGCCCAGCGCCGCAGTGATAGCTTTTAAATACTCATTGTCTATATGTATTAGCTCCGCTATAACACCATGCACACTTTTAGCCAATTCATTGTTGTTTTTTCTTGCCTGTAACATTTTTTTTACTGCATATCCATATCCCTGCATGTCATCTTCGTTGGCCTTGAGCATAGACAATTGAGATTGCAGCACTTTTATCTTCTGCAGTAATTCATTGAGAATTTTCTCGCTTTGTTCATTATCTTTCGCGCACGCATTCGCACTTGCTTTTATATTTTCATATTCTGTTTGTTTTATTTTTAATTCGTTCTGTATACTATGTAATTCATGTCTGCACGTCTCTACATCGTTATTTATACTGATTAATTTCTTTTCATACTCTTTGATATTTTCATCATATTGACAAAGAATATACTCCAGATTTTTATATTCGCTTTCTCTGTTGATAAAGCTATCCTGAAGCTCAAGGCTGCTTTGTACTTTAACTTTTTGAGTTTCTAAATTTTCTTTTAGCTTCTCATACTCTTCCTTCATGCCGCCAAGAGCATTTTCTGTTTCAATTTGTTGTTGGTTCAGGCCGGTGAGATTATCCTGTAGTTTTATATTTTCTTTGTTTAGTGATTGAATATATGCTGTATTTTGTTCATGTTTTACTTTTGATACTTCCCATTTTGTTTTGATACTCTCATTTGTCGCCGCTAATTGATAAATATTTTCATTAATTTCGTTCAGTTTAAAATCATAATCGGCTATCATATTTTTAAGATCTAATGTTGATTTTTCATCAGCTGCAAAGTTTTCTTCCAAGCATACAAAATCATTTTCCAATATTTCTTTATCTGTCATATATTTTTCCGCTTCTGCCATGTATTCTTCAATCCTATGAGCAAATATATTTAATTCTTTCTCTTTTAATTCATCTCTTAGAGAAAGATATTTTTTTGCTTTTTCCACTTGCCGCTTTAGTGGATCGATACGTTTTTGCAGTTCGCATATAATATCTTCTACCCGATCTAAATTGATTTGTGTTTTTTCAAGTTTACGCTGAGCGTCTATTTTTTTTGTTTTATATTTTACAATTCCCACCGCTTCCTCAATTAAAAGCCGTCTGCTTTGCGGGCTCCCGTCAATGATATCCTGCACCTGCCCTTGTCCTATTATCGAGTATCCTTCACGTCCAAGCCCGGTATCCATGAAGAGCTGTTGAATATCTTTTAATCTGCAAGGTGTTTTATTGATAAAATACTGACTTTCGCCAGAACGAAACAACCGTCTGGTGATATTTACTTCATCATATTCAATCGGCAATATGTTAGTTGCGTTATCTATAAGCAGGCTTACCTGTGCATACCCCAGAGGTCTCTTTTCAATTGTGCCGTTGAAAATAACATCTTCCATTTTATCCCCACGCAAATACCTCACCCTCTGTTCTCCCAGCACCCATTTTATAGCATCCGCCACGTTGCTTTTCCCGCTTCCGTTTGGTCCCACCACCGCAATGATATTACCAGTAAAATCTATTTGTGTTTTTTTTGCAAATGACTTGAATCCAATAATTTCTATTTGCTTTAAATACATGCATACTCCTTAGAATATTTATAGCTATAACGAATTCAGTTTATAAAATCCCCATGTTCTCAAGTGCTTTTTTGGCTGCTCTTTTCTCAGCTTCTTTTTTGCTGCTTGCACTTTCCGTTACTACTAAGGTATCACCTATATATAATTCTACCACAAAAATAAGCTTATGGCTTTCGCCTTTTATTTCTTTTAAATTATATCTTGGCAGCGGTTGCTGTCGTTTTTGCAGATACTCCTGCAAATATGATTTGTGGTTTACATAAATTTCTTGGCTCTGCAAATTATCAAGCTCTTTTAAAAACATCTCCTCAATAACTGTATACGTAGTTAGATATCCGCCGTCAATATAGACTGCTCCAATAACAGCTTCAAAGCAATCAGCCAGATTTGAAAGCCTCATTCTGCCACCGGTACTCTCCTCGCCACTGCTTAAAGAAATATACCTGTCAATATCGATTTCAAGTGCTTTTCCCGCAAACATATTTTTATTGACAAGTGCACTGCGCATTTTACTTAGTTTTCCTTCATCTATATCTTCATACGCACTGTATAACATATCGCTTATAATCAGGGCTAAGACAGCATCTCCCAAGAATTCCAAACGTTGATTATCGTAATTCATGTTATGTTCATAGTTATAAGAAGGATGTGTCAAAGCTTTTTCTAAAAGTGCTTCATTTTTAAAAATATAATTTAGCTTTGTGTACATTTCATCGTATTTATCCATTTTACGATTAAGTCTCCTCTAAAAAAATAAAAGTTCACAGGAACTTTTATTATATTATCATGTACAATATTTTATTAATAATTCCGCATATAATACAGATAGCTTCATTATTAATTTTATTTCTTGTTTTCAATATATTCAACAATATCTCCAACTGTCTTTATGTCTTTAATATCATCTTCATTTATTTCTATTCCAAATTCATCTTCAAATGCTAAAACAAGTTCCAGTAAATCTATGGAATCCGCCCCTAAGTCATCAATAAATGATGTACTTACAGAGAGTTTGCTTTGATCTACTTCCAATTGTTCCGAAATAATTTTTTTTACCTTCTGTAGCATTGTAATTGCCTCCGTTAAATATAATACATTTACTATTTTATATATTATATATTATCATTTTTTTCAATAATTATTTCAATAATATTGGATAAAATTTTATTTTCTCCATAATTATAACCGGCTATAACCGCATTTTTAAACGCGACGCTGTTGCTGCTACCATGTGCTTTGATTACATTTGCATGGATCCCGAGTAAAGGAGAGCCTCCGTAAGCTGTGTAATCATAACGCTTTGCAAATTCTTTCAAAGGTTTTTTAATGATCGCTCCCGCCGCTTTCGTTGCGGCATTTTGATAAATGATCTCTTTAATGCCTCCAAGGAATATTTCGGCTGCTCCCTCAATGCTCTTCAAGATCAAATTTCCGGAAAATCCATCCGTTACAATTACATCACATAAACCTTTTAAGACATCTCTTCCTTCGATGTTGCCCATAAAATTCAACCCTGAATTTTTTAGAAGGCCAAATGTTTCTTGCATAAGAGCGTTGCCTTTTTTATCTTCTGTGCCGATATTCAACAATCCAATTTTAGGAAAAGAAATATCATACATTTTTTGCATATAAACACTGCCCATCAAAGCAAACTGGTCTAAATAATCTGCTTTGCAGTCGGCATTTGCGCCTGCATCCAAAAGCATTGTCATTCTACCAAGCACATTTGGCAGCAATACTGCAATCGCGGGTCTTTTAATTCCTTTGATTCTTCCGGGATAGAGAAGCGATCCTGCCAGAAGAGCTCCCGTGCTACCTGCTGATATAAAGACGTTATTAATATCTTCTTTCAAAATATTAAGACCGATCGTAAGCGAGGAATCTTTTTTTCGTCTAACGGCCGTTGCAGGTTCTTCATTATTGGTGATGACTTCACTAGAATGGATAATTTCAAAAAAATCTTGCGATATATTATTTTTCTTTATGACACCATCAATAAGATGCTCATTGCCAACAAGTATTATTTTTTCTTTTAGTTCCTCTGCCGCCATCGCAGCACCTAAAACAATTTGTTCGGGTGCATTGTCTCCGCCCATTGCATCTACGATTAATTTCATAACTGCCTCCACTCATATATAAATATATTAACTGAATTTATAAAATTTATCAATCATATAAGTCTATTCATTTTAAGCAAAGCAAAAGCAGAGAAATTTTGCTCTGCTTTTGAGTTTCTATTGTTCAATTTTTAATACTTCTACATTATTATATGTGCCGCATTTTTTGCACACTCTGTGCGGAAGCTTTGTCTCGCCGCACTTAGGGCATGTGCTCAATGCAGGAGTATCAAGCTTATAATTTGCTCTGCGCATTCTTTTTCTTGATTTACTGGTTCTACTCTTAGGTACTGCCATTTCTTACACCTCCTTGTCTTGCTTGGAAAGTAGTATATTAAGTTTATCAAAATGCGGATTCAACATGGCTTTATCACAATTACAACTGCGTTCATTTTTGTCAATACCGCAAACAGCACATAGCCCGAGACAATCTTCTTTGCATAAATTTTTTACAAGTGCATTTAAAGTAATGAACTCTTTGGCTATTTGAATACTGTCCACAATCAATTGCGGATATATCTCTTCAAGCTGCTCGATCGTATACTCTTCTTTAAATTTTAGTTTATGATTTGTTTTATATTCTTTTAAACATCTGGAACAAGTATTGATTGTACTGTAGTCAATATCTAAATCTATTTTTAATAAACCATGTTTAAAAGTTGCGCTTGTATGGAGCTTGATTGGTGTAAGAACTTTGACATCATCATATATGCTAAACCCATCAATTTCCTCTATATTGATTATTTCTTCAGTTTCGTTTTTTATAAGCAGTGAAACATCAATAATCATTTTAAACTCCCTTACAAGCCGCGCACTATATTATACAAATATATTCAACCAAAGTCAATAAATTTATACTTCAATGATTTCTTTTGTATCAAGCGCGATCATTAATTCTTCATCTGTCGGGATTAACAAAATTGCTACTTTAGAATCTTGCGCACAAATAAAGGTTTCTTTTCCTCTGATATCATTTGCCGTGTTGTTAAGTTTGATACCCATAAATTCAAGATTTTCAAGACATGCCGCTCTTATCGTCTTTGAATTTTCACCAATACCTGCCGTAAATACGACTGCATCAACTCCGCCCATTGCGGCAGCATATTGAGCAATAGTGCATCGAACCCGGTATGTGAAAATCTTCAGTGCAAGTTCCGCTCTTTTATTTCCTTCATTGGCAGCTGTTTCCACATCTCTAAAATCACTGCTCACTCCACTGACACCTAAAACACCTGATTTTTTATTTAAGATGTTATCTATCTCTTTCGCAGTCAAATTTTCTTCTTTCATTAAAAAAGTAACAATGGCCGGATCGATCGTGCCGCAACGCGTGCCCATTTCAAGCCCGTCGAGCGGAGTAAATCCCATAGATGTCTCAACACTTTTGCCCCCGTCTACAGCAGCGATAGAACTTCCGTTCCCTAAGTGACAAGTAATGATTTTGAGATCTTTTATATCTTTATCTAACATCGCCGCTGCTCTTGAAGAAACATAACGATGGCTTGTACCATGAAACCCGTATTTTCTTACGCCATATTTTTCATAATATTCATACGGGATAGGATAGATATAAGCATATGCTGGCATGGTTTGATGAAATGCTGTATCAAAAACACCTACCATAGGCACATTTGGCAGTATTGCCTTACATGCCTCAATCCCCATTAAATTAGGCGGATTGTGCAGAGGCGCAAGCTGAATGCAATCTTGCAGAGCTTGTACCACTTCATCTGTAAGCTTTATGCTTGATGCAAACTTTTCACCGGCATGAACGACTCTGTGTCCTACGGCAGAAATTTCACTCATATCTGAGATAACACCGCAAACCGGATCAATTAATGCATCCATTAAAATTTTTAAAGCATCTTTATGATCTTTCATTGGCTGTTGGAAAACAGCATTTTCTTTTCCTGTTGGCTTGTGTGTTAAAATGGACCCTTCAATACCTATACGTTCTGCAAGTCCTTTTGCCAACACAGATTGATCTTCCATATCAAATAATTGATATTTTAAGGAAGAACTTCCGCAGTTAATTACTAAAATCTTCAAAAAATTATCCTCCAATTGCTTCATTCGAAATTTTCACCATAATATTATATATTACACATTTTTTATTTTCAACAATTAAATTAGTTTACTGAAAACATCTGTTCCTTATCTTTATAATCGTATATAATAATAGCATTATCAATTATAGGCAGGAATAAGATGAAAGCTGTGGGTATTATAGCCGAATATAATCCGTTTCATAACGGACATTATTATCATTTAAATCAAAGTAAAAGAATATCCGGTGCAGATGTTGTTGTATGTGTGATGAGCGGCGATTTTGTGCAGCGAGGCGAGCCTGCAATTATAGATAAATTTAACCGAGCCCAAATGGCACTTAAAGGTGGTGCTGATCTGGTTATTATGCTGCCTTTCGCCTACAGTTGCCAAAGTGCCGAAATCTTTGCATACGGTGCTGTTAATCTTTTAAACACACTAAAATGTCGCACTATTTCATTTGGCTGTGAAAATAATGATATCAAAAAATTATATGATACTGCAAAAATATTATCCTTTTAAAACTCTTTTAAAAAAACATTTATCTTCCGGCCGCTCATTTGCTAAGGCACGGCAGCTCGCTGCCGAGGCAATGAACTCAGAATTATTCGATTTATTAAATAGTCCTAATAATATTTTGGCTATAGAATATATTAAACAAATCATTATCAACAATTATTCAATCACTCCGCTTGCCATTAAACGCCGCGGTTCAAATCATAATTCGAAAGAATCAGGTAAAACCTTTGCTTCTGCATCTTATATCAGAGAAATGATAAAAAATAAAGATAATGCAGCCAAAAAATATATGCCTTTTTTTATTTATGAATGTTTGGAATCTCAGTCATTCAATGAACTCAAAAAATATAAAGATATTCTCTATCAAAATATATTGATACATTCCCCGGAACAATTATGCTCTTATCCGGACATATCAAAAGACCTCGCCAACAGGCTACTCAATAATTTCAGACATTTTCTGCCACTATCAGAGTTTATTGATTGCCTTTATGATAAACATCACACCAAAAGCAGGATTAACAGATCTCTATGCCATATCCTAACCGGCTTTAATATTTCATACGATATCCTAAAAGAATATCCGGTTCCATATGTTCGGATACTCGGATTTAACAAAAAAGGACAACAGTATCTCCATTTAATTAAAAACAATATAAATTCCGTATCGAATGTTTATAATTATCATAAGCATTGCAAAGGATTCGCCAAACAAATTTTCGATTATGACTTATTGGCATCCGATATTTTTCAACTGGGTATTCACGGCAGCAAGGGAATCGATTATAGGAATACTCCAATTTATTATAGATAAGCCCTGTTATCATCACCTCAAATTTTACAGCATAAAAATTATTATGAAGTAAATATGAGGTGGACATGAAAAAAACAAAACTTCCGAAATTTATTGTATGCAGTATTTTTTTGTTGCTTTTGATTTGTTGTTTTAAATATCCGATTGAAACTTATGAAAGCGCAAAATATTCTTTTTTATTATGGCTCAATAAACTCGCACCTTTTTTATTTGTTTTTTTCATTTTAAATTCTGTTCTCATTCGATTTGGTATTATCAATATGCTTAAACCTGTGTTTTATCCGTTATCTAAATTATATTTGGTATCGCCTATTTCACTGTTTGCCGTTTTAGCCGGATATTTAGGCGGTCAGCCGACAGGCATTAAAATAGCGGCCGATTTATACGTGCAAGATAAAATCACACATCAAGACGCTCTTCGTATAACGACATTTTGCTCTATTACTTCACCTGCATTCATGTTAAGCAGTATCGGCATATTGTTTTACAACGATAATACGGTAGGTGTTATTTTGCTGATCTCTTCTATTCTGTCAGCATTAATCACAGGTCTTTTGTTTACCGGTCAAGCCAGTATTGTGCAGATGACTT
>Ga0334885_1005274_pt1 | contig 10594 bp, 6 predicted proteins | sample GraSluR1_MG_8_FD_207233 | JGI IMG/M metagenome (GOLD analysis project Ga0334885, IMG submission 207233) | Sludge microbial communities from methane-producing bioreactor in Wageningen University, Netherlands - Granular Sludge_31_05-R1 | ecosystem: Engineered > Bioreactor > Anaerobic > Unclassified...
TAGATTATATAACAAACAGAGCGGGGACATGGCAAACGACATTTTTAAGAGAATGGGGAGAGATTGCAGTAAAACTAACAGTAATTAGGGAAGATGGACAAAAGGATTCTGTTGTTAAAAAAATAATTTTTCAATAAGAGGTTTTTCGTATAAAATACAAAAAAGTTTTAATAAAAACAAATATGCCAAATATCAATGATATAGAAATGGGAGATGATGAAGAAAATACTTTTACAAATTCAAATCAAAACGCAGAAAAGAATAATAATCCTAGAGATATTCAAGGAATATCAGTAAGCCAAGTGCAAAACAACTTGCAAAATCCTCAGCAAAATCCTCAGCAAAATCCTCAGCAAAATCCTCAGCAAAGCCAAAATTTTTCTGAAAATCCAAATCGCCCAATAATAAACACAGCGAGAGATCAGCAGAATCAAGTTCCATATAGCACTTTTTCACAACCAAATCCAAGCGCACCAGCTAGTGATATGCCAAGTCAAGCAGTGCCTGCACAAACAAGTGATCTAAAAAAGACAAATAATTCTCAAAATATCAAACCAGTAAACTTAAAGGCAAGAAAAAGAGCGATTTTGGGCTGTTTTGTTTCATTTTTCTTTGTTTTAATATTACTTTTGGTTTTTTCTTTCATATTTATTGCAAATTCAGAATCTGCTTCAGATAATCCAATTGCAAAGCTTTTAAATGTAAATGCAACATCATTTGTAAATGGTTTAATAACATTTATTCACATAATATTCTTGCTCACAGCACTTGGAATATTTTTGATAACGATGATGGGCTTTGTTAAAATTATTACGGCAAAAAAAGATGATAAAGAAGCCAAAAAAACAGGTGTTAAAATTTCTCTCATTTCAGGAATTATCCTTATGTTTTTCTTGATTATTTGGCTTTTTTCCTTTGTGTATTTAGATGGAAAAAGAATAATAGTTGATGGCCCAGTTTTAATGCCAATAATCACTACACCTGAGGATACAATAAATCTTGAAGCGCCAATTTTAATTAAGTTTGATGCAACAAATGTTCCATATGATGAAAAAAATTGGCAAATTATTTCTTATTCATGGAGTTTTGGAGACAAAACTACAGGAACAGGCGTAGTAGTAAGTAAAACATACACAGAAAAAGGAAGATTTGATGTTCTTTTAGAAGTTACGAGAAGAAATAAAAACACAAATCAAGAACAAGTAGATACCTATCCATGGCTAGTTACAATATCTGGAAGCAAAATGGAGGCAATTATTATTGCCGAGCCACTTTCAGGCGAAGTTCCTTTAAAAGTTTCATTTGATGCAAGCAGATCAGTAGATTTAGACAATCAGATTGTTCAATACGAATGGGATTTTGATGGAGATTTAAGTTTCGACGATGCAAAAGGTGCAAAAGTTGAATACACCTTTGATAAAGTAGGTAAATATAAAGTAAGTTTAAGGATAATAAATGCAATAGGAGACTATGAAATTTCAGAAATTGAAATTGAGGCACTTGATAAGGAAGTTCCTGAGGCAGTGATTGAGATCACTGGAAATCCAACATTTTTTGAACAAGGCCGTCAGTATTTATTTTCAGCAGACAAATCAAGCTCCAAAGATGGAAGAATAGTATCTTATGAGTGGGATTTTGGAGATGGAAAGCCAGTTGTAAGAACAAGAACAACTTCACATACATACGATAAAGAAGGAGTTTATAAATTAAAACTAATAGTAAAGGACGATAAGGGCCGAGAAGGTGAAGTTGAAAGGGAAATTCAAGTAGGGCTTGCAAAAGGTATGCCAAAAGCAGAATTTCAAACAGATTTACTACAAGGAAGAGCCCCTCTCGAAGTTACATTTGATGGATCTTTATCAACTGATCCAGACAATAATATCATTCAATACGAATGGGATTTTGATGGAGATGGAGTCGTAGATGCCTTTAATGTTAGAACAAAATATACCTATAGAGAAGCAGGAGAATACACAGCAACGCTAAAAGTAACTGATGCAGACGGGCACAGCTCAACAGCAACACAAGTGATAAAAGTGTTAGAACAAGGAATCGTTGTAGATTTAAAATCAGACAAAATTGATGGGACAGTTCCTTTAACAGTACAATTTGACGCATCAGGATCATCATACGCAAATGGACAAATTACAAGTTATAGGTGGGATTTTGGAGATAAAACAGCTCCAAAGCTTGGAGCTTCTCGCATAAATCACAGATATGATCAAGTTGGAACATATACGGCCACAGTTGAAGTTATTGCTTCAGACAACACAACCGCAAAAAAAGAAATGTTAATAACAGTTCGAGAAGTGGCATTATTCTCTTGTTTTGTTTCAGTATTTAAAGAGGGACCTGCGCCACTCACAACTTCCTTTGATCCAGCTTGCTCAACTGGCACAATTTCAAGGTATTTTTGGAATTTTGGAGATGGCACAACTAGCTCAGAATTAAAACCTACCCACACATTTGAAAGAGCAGGTGATTATACTGTTTCATTAGAAGTTAGTGACATAGATAACACCATAGATAGATCAGAAGTTTTAATAAAAGTGTTAGAATAAATTACAAATTTTTGCAAAAATTGTGAAAATTTGTTATAATACAATGAAATAACAAAATATTATGAAAAACAAAAAGAAAATTCTAATCAGTTTCGCAGTAATAATGGCACTGCTTAGTTTTCAGAGCTCATTAGTGTTTGCAGTGGAAGGCGAGCATCCAAATATTCCAAATCCTTTTGGAGAAACTGAAGCTGTCGAAGTAGAGCCTCCTTCATTGGAAATGGCAGAAACAACGACAACTCCAGACCCAACTACAACAACCACAACGACAACTCCAGACCCAACTACAACAACCACAACAACAACTCCAGACCCAACTACAACAACCACAACGACAACTCCAGACCCAACTACAACAACCACAACGACAACTCCAGACCCAACTACAACAACAACGATAAGTCAACCATTAAGAGAAAGTGCACCAGAAGTGCCTAAAACAGGCCCAGAGTCGTATTATTTACTTTCAATAGTTGCAATTGCCCTAGCAGGAGGTTATTTATTTAAAAGTGTAAAAAACGAAGCTTAAATTTTATTAAAAGCTCATTTAAAAAAATGGGCTTTTTTTGATAAAAAAATTATATAATAAAAAAAGTATTTAGTTTTTTAAAACATTTTTTTTATTTCAGGATTATTTAGCTCTGAAATGATTAAATTTGGGCTAATTTTAAAAACAACTCCGTATTTTTCAACATAGTCGGCTCTAAAAAAGCTAATTTTCCCATCAACAATCCTGGCAAAAAAGTTTATCCAGTTTTCAAGATTTCCATCAGAAATATTTGGTTTTTGTACCGAAATAAGGTTTCCAAAGTGTTTAATTACATATCTTTCATTTTGCATTCCTCTGTAAATGTAAGGCCTTTCTTTCATGAATTTTCTATCTTCATTGATAAGGCCAAGTGTTTTTAGTTGTTTAATTTCATAAGTAGAAAGGCCAAAAGAAAAAGCTTCTTCTTCAGACATTTCAATTCCAAGCATTTTTAAAGTTGTTGGGCTAATTGAAGAAAGTTTAAATTTATTGATAATTTTTTCGATAGGAATTATTTGATAAAAGCCTGAAGATGATTCAAAAGAACGAACAATCCCTATAAGTTCTTCGATCCCGCCATCGATATTGTTTTTAATAAATGCCTCAGTTGGACTGGTTTTGCTTGGAAAAGTAGGAGATTTTATTCCATTTAAAACATCTTTGGAAGAGTTTACTATTGATCTTCGAATTCCCAGTGGCAAATTACTTTTTTTTTCTTCTTCGGATAAAGGATTTAATTTTGGTCGAACGATAATGCCTGATCCACCAAGAACCCTAGTTAGATCAGTATTTTCTCGCCTAAAAGTAGAATCATTCATGTCTACTTTTCCAAATTGTGAGCTTGCAAGAGGATCTAAGAGATCTAATTCTTCAGCAAAAGGAGCCATTGAATCTTCTCCCCATTCTTTAAATTTTTTATCTGACATAATCTTTTTTTAGAAAGGTGATAAGATTATTAAAAAAAGATCATAAAATCAAGCATTTTATATTCACTAAAAAATGTTTATAAATAAATGATTTTTAATTATCTAATTCGAGTAATTGTATTTCTATTACAACAGTTATTATTTCCTATGATTATTGAGTCTATTGTAGAGTAGAGTTTTATTGAATTGATTGGAAAATTTTGCTCATCAATAATTGAAGAAACAGGAATAAAACATTCTCTATAAAGTGAAGATCCATATTCATTTTCAAAGGCATCACTAAGCCTAAAATTAAAGTTGTTTTTAAGCATTGTTTCTAAAATGTTTCTACTTTCTATACAATTAAAACTTTCTGATGCAATCAAATATTCTTCATCAGAAGGCATAGCAGGGGAATCGGCATATCCTTCATTTAAAAGACAATGTCCTAGGTTTTCAGAGTCTTCTTCAGTGATATAACGCCCTAAATTATCAAATTCTTTTCCATCATCAATCAACTTGCAAATATCATCATAATAAACGCCTTCCTTACTGCATATTGGTCCATCTGCTTCACATCCATTAGATATACTTTCTGGCTGAGCAGGACTATCAACGACAGCTTCAACAGGAACACAGTATTCATTTATCAACCGAGAAAATCTTGATCCAGTAAGTTTTATTGGGAGATAAGCATTTTTATCATCTAAAACAAATCCACTGTTTGAAAGTAAACAAATGTTGTCAAAATAAAAACCTTCAGAAGAACAAACAGGATCATTATATAAACATCTAATTTTATTGTTAGAACTTTCTTCGATAGTTAAAGAACCTGTATTGCCAGAAATTCCACCAGTACTTGAAGAGCCACTTCCGTCAACAACAATAGGATCTCTAGGTGCGACGCTAATTTCTGTTGAGGAACCACCGCCATTATTCACAAGCGGATCTCTGGGATCTCTAGGCGCGATGCCAAGTTCTGCTGAGGAACCACCATCACTATTCACGAGCGGATCTCTAGGATCTCTAGGCGAAACGCTAATTTCAACTGTCGAGTAAAGGCAAGTTTTATTTTCAAGGTCAAGTTTGTAATCATTCTCAGGAACTTCACTGTCTGGGTTTTTTAAATAAAACAAACAAATATTTTTGTAAAATACTCCATCATTGTCGCAAACAGGCGCTTCTACAAGAGGATTACACACAATTGGCATATTTCCAGTATCAACTAAAGACAAATCGACGCAAAGTTCGTTTTCTGTAGCTAAAAGATTTTCATCTACTGTGGCATCAGAAAGTGTAGCTTCGCAAACATTTTTATACCAAACACCTTCACTATCACAAACAGGGCCTTCTTCTTCACAAGTTGTTTCATCAAAATCACCACCACTATCAGCTGAAAGATCAGGGCATTCAATATTTTTATTGTCTAAAAGCCACCAAACTAAATATTTGTTTGAATTTAATCGAGGATTACTTTTCTGAATTCTTTCAAAAATATTTGTATTTTTTTGTATCCATAAAGCCTTAATCCTATTCGGACAACTATCAATTAGTGCAGAAAAATCAGCTTCATTTTTTATAGCAAGAAGCGACCAGCCAGCATTCAAATCATCAATTTCAAAATGAGTCGCATTTGGCCTTTCGAAACTATGTTTTAAGTTAACAGTTCTAAAATTTCTTTCACCAGCTATAACAAATGCGTATCCAGCAGGTATTTTAAATGTTTTAATACTTTGATCTGAAAGCTCAAGAGTGTTTTTATATGGGCCTTTAGGGTAAGTGTACCATTTTGAAACACGCGCATCATAAAAAGCAAATACAAACTTATTATCACTTTGAGGAACGATGGATTTTAAAATATTTTCTACAGAAATTTCATTTTCAGAATAAAAAAATTGTATTTGTCTGCCTTCACGAACAACAGAATTTTTGTAAAAATCGTTGTTTATAGCATTACTAATTTCTGTTTCGCTAAATTTAAAAAACCTAGCATCATCAACGCGTAAAAGCCCTTGAAACATTGAATAATCAAAAGGAAGGCTTGGAGGCAACTCATCAGCTTTATTTGAAAATAACCCATAAATCCCAAGACTAATAAGTAAAACAACTAAAATTCCAGATGATAATAAATAGAGTGAACTATTTTTAAATTTTTTCATTTTATTCATAAGATTATGTTTTTATTTTTTTATTGAGTACTACAAGCTCCTTTATCAACTGTTTTGTTTATCCACATTAAATAGTTTTCGAGAATTGTTATTTCTGTTGCAGATACTGCAAGATTTCCAAAAGCTTTTTTAGGATTTTGTTCTTCCTGATTATAAAGCCAAAAACCATCAATACCGTTTCTGCAATTATCTGAAATTTCTTTTGCCATTGCTTTTGTTAACACAGCTAAATGCCAACCAGCTTCACGATTGTCTATGTCAAAATTGTAATTATTTGGATTTTCTCGAATTGATTTTAAATTATAAAAACCTTCTTCAGAATTTGATTCAAGAAATGTAAAAAACTTTTTATTTGAAAAAACCATAAATACGCTATATGCAGGCACTTTATATTCTTGAAGTTCAAGGAATTCAGTTCTTCCATCTCTTAGTTTTAGTTCTCTTAAATTATTTGAGTTTTTAAAAATCCCTGCAGGGAAAGCAACAAAGTTTTTTTCTTCAGTATTGTAATGAATAATTTGAGCCTGAAAATTCTCAGGATCTTGAGCTTTGATCGACATAATTATGTCATAAAAACTAATCTCTTCTTTTGAATAAAAATAATTATCTAAAACATTATCTCTAAGCATAGTTGGAGAAATTCTTGAATTTATAGCATTAATTTGTTCCTCTTTATATTTAAAACCCAAATCGTTCGCCCCAACAATAAATCCCATTTCCGTTAACGCCTCAAGGCTAGGAGGCCTTTGATTAGAGTTTTGATAAGAGTAATAAAGGTATGCACTAGAGAAAATTATTACAGTCAAAACCGATATCCAAAGGGCCAATTTGCCCCTCCCAACTGTATTATTTTTTTCTTCAATTTTTACTTCAAACGGATTGGTTTTCATAATGGAATATTAGTTGGTTAGTGTTATTTTTTCCCACTTAAACAAACTATTATTGTTTTGTGAACTACATTTATAGTTATCTGTATTTACACGAACAGTTTCATCAGTATTTTGGTCTGTGCATGGGATAAAATATTTATTAGCATCTTTTATAAATTTCACTGGAGGATCATTACAATAAGACTTACTTGAACTACTAGAATCTGGGCAACTAGTTCTATTATCGTATTTAAGTAAATATCCAGATTCTGCGTACTTTTTAAGATCTGAATAATTTAAAACAGACGGTTCACTATTTTTCACAAAAGGATTTGCAGGAATTTGGCTTTGTAGATCAATAATTTTATATTTACTTCCATCATAAGAACAAGCATAGAACCCACTAGGAGAAACGAGTCCTAGGAAATCTTTTCCACAATAAAACAAATGCTTTGCTGGCATATTAACCCCCTCAACTTGTATATAGGTTCCATACTGATTATTTTCATCAAAAGGAATAAATTTAATATCATCTGAATTATATCCTTGTGAAATATTGCTCGCCATTAAATAATACATTTTTACATTTTGAGCCATTTCAGTAGCAGAAATGGGAATAGGCCAAAATCGTGCAGAAAATTTAATGTTATAAATTTTTCCGTCAATGGCATCAAGTACTTTATTATTAGTATCATCAAAAAGATATTGGTTGGTGTTTTCTACCCATCTCCAGTTTATATATTGGTCTTTCTTATCTCCCGGAGATCCTTGATTTATCCAATCATCAAAGTATTGTGAACAAACAAATTGTCCATCAAAGATTTGATATGCAAAATTTGTGTTACAAGTATCACTAGTGCCACTCAAACTATTTCCATAGTATTTATTTACTACTTTATTATTGTCAGCCATTTCATAACGATATTCTTTATTGTCCACCCATTGTTTTTTCCCTGTGTCGCACTTAAATTCATTATTAAAAAATGCAGTATTATTACATTCATGCCAGATATTATTAGAGTTTGTGAGTCTATCATTAGGGGCAGAAGGATCCTTCAGTAAATCATTAGCACTTGGAGTAAAATATTTTTCTTTAACTTTATTGTTGTGTTCAGAAGCATTTAATAGGCTACCGTTAAAACAAAGAAGAGTCTTGTCATTCGAAAGCCCAGTAGTACAAGGTACAGATTCTGGTTGATTTTCTATCCAAATATTTAAATTGTTACAAGTATACAATTTATCATTAACTCCTGCCCATTTATTTTTTGTATCCTTTGGACAATATGCCCATTTATTTGCCTTTGTACAAAGCGCACCACCTTGTACTATTTTAGCGTCAGCTAAATTACTGGAACAAATATCCATTTTTCTTATTTCTTTTTCTATGCAGATATATTTGTCTAGTTTAGATGCTTGTGCACCATTTTCTTCAGCACAAAGATATGTAAATTCATATAAATCTCTCTCAGTCATTTTATAATTTGTTCTTATCAATTCAAATTCTGTACTACACTTATTTCTATCTCCATTATTTCCCCAAAGACATTTTGTGATATTAAGCCAGTTATTATAAGCAGGTTCTACTTTTGTCCATTTATTTCCATCACAATAATAATTTCCATCATCTAAAAATGTGCCGTTTAAAATTTGATTACAATAAGATAATTGATCGTTAATTACTAAGTACCTTTCATGACCTTCTATAATATAAATATCATTACTCTTAAGCGAAGAAGAAAGATAAATGCTCGTCCAAGTATTTAAGCATTCATATAATTCTTTACCTGTAAGATTACTTCCATTTTGTTTAAATGAATCACTTGCACAAAAATTCAATGCATTTTTAATTTTATCAAAATTGCCATCATTACTATTGATAGGAAGCTTACCACTACACACAGAAAACTTTCTATTCTCAGCCATACAGATTGTAAATTCAAGCCAATTACTATTTATAGAATCTAAACTTATATTAAATTTCGGATCACTATAATCTCCTTCATTACTTACATCAATTTCACCATCATCCGGATTTACGCCGATCACCGCCAAATATCTTGGAAGCATTGATTCAAAAAGAAGCTTTCTCTCGTCAATAATTTCTTTAGCATCTGAGGCTTTTGCATATTGAGCAGAAATTATCTCAAAATATTCATTTGCCTTGTCTAAATTCGTTGCACTATTTAAGGCTGTCAAATTTAAATTAGATGAAGTGTTAGCACTTCTGATAATTTTCACTTCCGCCTCAATTCTATCTTTATATCCAAAAAGAGACTCAAGCATTCCGTCTTCTGCTCCAAATAGAGTATTTAAAAGAGATTCCTTGCTTATAGTCTTAATTGTGGTGATGTCTTGAAGTTTATCAATTTGAATTTGTTGTTCAGTTTTTAAATCATTTAAATCTATTTGCTTGATTGGTTGGATCTGTATAGGACTTTCAATATTAAAAGTGCTTGCCTTTAAATAAGTAGAAGCACTTAACTCTCCAATAATTGGCCTTTCAAAATCCTTAATTGCTTCTTCTACCTCTTTCAAAATACTTTCTGCATCAGTCAGCATAGTTACAATGCCTGAGTTAAGGCTACTTCCTAGAGTCTTGATTTGAGATAAGTCAGCTTGTCCACTAGCTTGTCCACCAGTCTGCCCACCAGTCTGCCCACTTGTCGAAGGAGCACCAGCAACACAGCTTCCACTTTCATTTTGAAGATTTACCCAAACGGCATATCCCACTCGGGAAATATTACTTGGATATTTAACAAATGAAACTCCATTTGCATCAGGTGCTTTAGTAAAAAAACTACTCTTAACTCTACTTCCACAAGCACTGTTTAGGTTTTCAGGAGTAGTAATTAAAAGCCTCCAAGAAGATCCAGTACTTACACTAGGATAATTATTTAATTGAGTTTTTAGGGCATCGACAGAGATTGTAGGAGCCTCATTATAAGTTTTTAAAGCACTTGAAACATTAAATTTTTTATTTGCAATAAGGAAAAACCCTCGATTTGCAGGCACTTTATATTGAGAAAGTTGATTTGCATTTATTAAGTTTGTGTTTGCATAAGGCCCCTTAGGGAAAACTTCAAATTTTGCAAGGCTTTCATTATAATAAGCAAACATAATTTTCAAACTTTTGTCTGGTTTAATAGAATCAACAATATCCCTTAATGAAGTTTCAGAACTTGAATAAAGTATTTGAACCCCAGCATTAACTTCTTTAGGAAAAGATTTATTTTCTGATGCACTAATGTCACTGTCATCAAATTCCATATAAATACCCGTACCAATAAAACCTTGCATTGTGGCAAGGTCAAGCGTTGGAGGAGTTTCTTCTTTTCCCGAATTTAATAAATAGTAATATAGTCCACTTGCACCAACTGCAAGAACTAAAACTATAGATAGAATAAGATATAAAGGTTTTTTTGATTTTCCTTTATCCTTTTGGCCGTTTTCTAGCCAGTTTTCTTGATTTGTTTGCATATTTTTTTATTTTTAATTTTTAAATCATCAAGAAATTTTACCACAAAACCAATATTTTAGCAAACACTTAAGTTTTTCAACGTAT
>Ga0334885_1005286_pt1 | contig 10575 bp, 14 predicted proteins | sample GraSluR1_MG_8_FD_207233 | JGI IMG/M metagenome (GOLD analysis project Ga0334885, IMG submission 207233) | Sludge microbial communities from methane-producing bioreactor in Wageningen University, Netherlands - Granular Sludge_31_05-R1 | ecosystem: Engineered > Bioreactor > Anaerobic >...
AAGAGTTATTTTGTTTTATGATAATATTTATAAAGTTTCTTTTTAATTTTATGTGTTATGAGGTTTAGTGTTGATAATAAGAGTAAAGAGTATTGGAGGAATACTTTACAACCTTTAACAGGTAAAATTCGTAAGCAGGATTATATTGGTTTTGATGTTGAAACTTTTGGTGTTGATAATAAGTTTTACAGTGGTTGTTTTTATTATTATAAGAGAGGTGTTGAGAAGTTTGAGTATTTCACTGATAAGTATAAAATGCTTAGTTTTATTCTTCGTAGGGAGTTTCGTAATAAGACTGTGGTTGCTACGAATCTTAGTTTTGATTTGAGTGTTTTGTTTTGGGGTACTAAGTATTGGAATAATATTAAGTTGATTACTCGGGGTAGTGATGTTTTAATGGCTAGTTATGATTTAGGTAATAATAATGGTAAGATTAAATTTATTGATACTTTTAATTTTGTTAAGTTAGGTGTTGCTAAGTTGGGTGATATTATTGGTGTTAAGAAGTTTGATAGTCCTTCATGGATTGGTGATAGGAAACCTTTGAATAATTCTGAGGAGTTAGAGTTGAAGTTATATAATATTAGGGATAGTAAGATTAGTTGTGATTTTATGTATTTCTTGCAAGAGGGTATTAATGATGCTGGTGGTAATATTAAAGTGACTATTGCGAGTACTGCTTTGGATGTTTGGAGGAGGGGTCATTTAAAACAGAATTTGACTAAGGAGGAGTATTTTATTAAGGATGGTGAGGTTAAGGATATTATTTTTAATGCTTATTATGGTGGTAGAACAGAGGTTTTTAAGAGGGGAATGTTTAATGATGTTAATTATTATGATATTAATAGTTTGTATCCTAGTGTTATGACTAAGAAGTTTCCTTTACCTCAAAGTATTAAAAAAGTTTATTATCCTGATATTAGTAATGTTCTTAATTTTGAGGGTGTTAGTGAGTGCGTTGTGACTACTCCTAGTAATATTGATAAACCTTTATTACCTATTCGTTTAAAGGATGGTAAACTCGTGTTTCCTATTGGTCGTTTTAAAGGTTGTTATAATCATGTGGAGTTAAGAAGGGCTTTGAAACTTGGTTATAAGTTGGAATTGACTAAACAATATATTTATACTCAGACGTTTTATCCTTTTAAGTCTTATGTTAATTTGTTTTATTCTAAGAGGTTAGAGTATAAGAAACAAGGAAGTAATATGGAGTTGGTTTGTAAGTTGTTGCTTAACTCGTTGTATGGGAAGTTTGCTCAGAAGAATAGGCAACAGTTAAGTATTAAAATGGTTAGTCATTTGAGTGATGATGAGTATTTGAAGTTTTTAAAGAGTGATAGTGTTAATCCTAGTTTCATTATTAAGGATGATGTTTTGTTTGATATTAAGAAAACTATTTTTAATGGTATTTTTAGTTTTCCTATTCTTAGTAGTTATACTACTAGTTATGCTCGTTTGTTAATGTATGATTATTTAGAGAAGTATGACGTGATTTACATGGATACTGATAGTATTGTTACTAGGGATGATGTTCTGACCTCACAAATGCTTGGAGATATGAAACTTGAAGGTCGTATCTCCAAGTCTATTTTTATTAAACCTAAGATGTATTTGATGGATGATGATATTAAGGTTAAGGGTGTTAGTAAGTGTTCTGTGGATGATTTTAATAGTTTTTTGAATGGTGGTAGTGTTGATAAGATGAAGTTTAGTAAACTTAGGGAGAGTATTCGTAGGGGTATGAATCCTAATACTAGGATGATGGTTAGTAAGTCTTTGAATTTGGAGGATACTAAGAGGGATTGGGGTAATAAGAAGTTTAATGAGTTTGAGGAACAAATTAGTGTTCCTATTGAAGTAGATCTTGTTGATAGTGGTAACGTGCAAGTTAGTGGTTTTAATTTTAATAATGATTTGGATAAACATTATTATTATGTTGTGGATGAGTATTTGAGTAATAATGTTTATTTAAAGAAACATTTTAAAGGAAGTCTTAAAGAGTTAAAGAGTAATATGTGTAGGTTACTTGATAAGGGTGTTGATTTGGATTTGGTTGATTGGTTGAGTATGAGTAGTGATAAACCTATTAGTGAGTATGTTGATGATTATTTGAGTGTTGGAGGTATATGAGAAGATGTTATTTCAAAGGGATGAATCACTTAGTGATTATAGAAGGAGTACTGAGTATTTAAATAGTAAAGGTGTGGGGGCTACTAAACAACGTCTTAGTTTGCAGGGTCGTTTGTATGTTGATTGTGAGATTTGTAGTAAGAATCTTGGTGGTTTTTATTGTAGTAGAGAGATTGGTGAGGCAAGTGGTAATATGAGGAGTGGTTTTGATAATATTAAGTTTAATGCAGTTGATAATGCTAAGGTTAAACATGCTAGTAGGGATAAGGGTCGTAGTGGGGCAGTTCTTAAAAAGATTTTTGATTATTGGATTGTTTATTTTAATGATGCAGATGCTCGTATTAGTAGGAAGAGGGTTTATTATAAACCTAAGAAAAAAGGAGTGAGGGGTCAGTATAGGATGATTACTCGTTTTAAAGGAAGAATTATATGTAATGATCCTTTTAGTACAAGACCTAAGAAGTTGTTTGTTGATGATTTTGATTTAAAAAAAAGGTAGGAAGGGTGGTTTGATATGAGTTATAAGTATGTTAAGAGGAATAGTGGTTTTTTTGGTAATGGTGTTAATGTTATCATGGTTGTTTGTTGTAAGTGTGGTAAGGTTTATGAGGAGGATGTTCTTGGTGTTAATAGTGATTATGAGAGTGTTAGTGTTTGTGAGTTTTGTGGTTGTTATAACTCAATATGATTAAAACTTTTAGTTTTTGATTAAAAAAACTTGTCAAAAACCGAAACATTTAAATAAATCAAAATTAATACAATAATAAAATGGATGCACAAATGAGTAAATTGTTCGGAGCATTTATTTTAGTGCTAATCGCAACTGCACTAGCCCCAGAAATATTTTCAAATATTGCTGATATGGCTGGATTAGATAGCGATGTTCCAACATGGTTAGTAACCACACTTACAGCAGTTGTAGGTGCAGGTATACTATTCTTAATATGGAAAGCAGTGAAATAAACCGATTAACCCAAAAAATATGTTTTTTTTGGGTTAAATATTCATTTTTGTATTGGAGTTAATTAAAAGTGAATACAAAAAAAATCATTAAATCTACATTTTTATTAACAATATTCTTATTAATACTTAGTTTTAGTGTAATAGCAACTAATACAACAAATGATGAATATAAAAAGAAAGGATTAGAGAGAGCATTGGAAAATGATTTAGGACTTAATGCTAGAATAGTTCTTGAAGATTTATATTATCACAGAATGGATAGAGTAAGTGAACGAATAAGACAAGAATATCCTAGTAATATTAAAGGTGTTATTAGTAATAATCGTTTTGATACTGAGATTTTATTAAAAAACACTGATAATTCTTTGGATTTACAAGATTTTATTGTTAAATCTAATTATGTTTCTGCTAAGAATTATAAAGAACCTGTTATAATAAGGTTTTATACAGGTACTCATGGTGTTAGTTATAATATTTTAAAACATAATGATTATGGTGTTAGTGAAGATGTTATACTTAGCGATGGTTATGAGTTTATGAATGTGGTTAGTGTTGATGGTTATATTGAGTTTGAATCAGTTAATGGTTTTAGTACTTTCATTTTCACATTCCCAACACAATATATAAGTAGTTCTTTAACGTCTGAGTTTGGTTATTTTTATGTAAGTGATTACACGAATAAGAAAGTTAAACAATTAGTAATTCCTAATTTTGATACTGAGCAATCACAACTTGTTAATGCTATTACAGGGTCAGGTTTTACGAGTGGTGATTTAACTCTTATTGATGGTATTGAATACGTAGCAGTTAATGATGTTAGTGATGATGTTTATGTTTATTATAAGATTGATATGACTGGTCTTAATTATCGTAAAGACATATTCGTAATATTTGATGATTGGACAAAAGCAAAAGTCACAATAGATACTAGTGACGTACAACCCACTAAGTATTTTGATTTACCAAATCTTGAAATGGGTTATAACGAAGAATATAACTTTTATATTCCTTTTTATGTATTAAAATCTAATGTTTTAAAAAATGGTTATGATACTCTTGGTTCTACTGTTTTCTTTACTGAAAGAGGAACAGATGATTTAATAAGTGGTTCTGTAATAATACTTGATGAATTTGGAAGTGGAAGTACTAGTACTACTTGGTTTGATGCTTACGTTGTTGGTCATACTAATGTAAGAATTATAAGTAAAACAACTGATAAAAATTTTGATTTAAGAGTAGTACCAAGAAATATTTATTTAAATACACAACCATTAATAAGTGAAATAAACATCGCGGATAATACATTTGTTCCTGAAGAACCTGAAATAATAACTAATACAGTGGCTAGTATAGAAGATAACAGTGTTATTCTTAGAGGTAGACTTGATGCAGTAGGAAGTGATGAAGTAGACTTATCTTTTGAATACAGGGAACAAGGATCGTCTACTTGGAAGAAAACTGTGAGTAGTGGAACAGTAACAAAAGTAACAAATTTTGTTAGTTTCGTTGATAACTTAAAAAGTAACACGATTTATGAGTACCGAGCAAGAATAGATTACGATAACAAAGTTAAAAGAGGAAGTACATTAACATTCACAACACTAAGTCCTATAACGAGTGGTTTACCTGAACAAACAAGTAGTTTACCTATTATAACACTTGATACTTTATATACTATTAATGATTTAAGTTCTTATTTTAATAATTTTGATTATATTGATGTTGTTATTCCTAATTATGATACTGAACTTAATGTTTTAATGTATAAACCGATTAGTGGTAGTGCTGAGTATAACTTTGATTATTTAGATTTAAAATATTTTAGTGATTATAAACTTGAAATAAGAGAAAGTGTTAAAAATAATTTTTATATAGAATTAACACTTGTTGTTGGTAATGAAAATGGGATAATAACAAGGAACATACTAATAACAGTAGGTGACCCTGAATTCGTACCTAGTGAGATTAATCTTACTGCTGGTTTGGTTAGTTATTGGGCTTTTGATGAAACAAGTGGGACAACAGCTACTGATTCACATGGTAATAATGATGGTACTATTAGCGGGGCTACTATTGACCAAATAGGAAAGATTAATAAGGCTTATTATTTTGATGGTGTTGATGATTATGTTACTACAGGGGTAGGTCCTTCTTCAAGTTTTACTTGGAGTGCGTGGGTTGATTTTGAAACATCTACAATAGGACACAGAGGTATATTTACTACTTTAACAGCTGGAACTGGACGAGATGGTTTGACACTCGTTGATAATAATGATGGTAAATTATACTTGATAGGTTATAGTGGTAATTCGTTTTTAGGTCAAATTGTTTCTGATTCTTATTCGTCAGGTTTTGTTCATGTTGTTGTTGTTTGGGATGGATCTAGTGATACAGGAACAATTTATTTGGATGGTGTTTCTTCTGTTTCTGGCATTATTAGTGGTGTTAGTGTTTTAGAAAATGATTTTGTTTTAGGTAGAAAATATGCGACAACAGGAACAGAATTTTTTGAGGGGTCAATGGATGAAGTAGGAATATGGAGTCGTGCTCTTAGTAGTGTTGAGGTTAGTGCTTTGTATAATAGTGGTAGTGGTCTTAGTTACAATGATATTGTTGGTGAAATTGATGAGTTAAGTAAAATTAGTGATGTTTCTAATTTCCAAATGGAACAATGGTCACAAGAAACAATAACAATAAGTGATTACTTCAGTAACGTTTACGATTATGTTATAAGTTTTAATGGTGACTTCATTGGAGTAAACGAACAATACAACACTGACAACATGAAAATAACAACGACTAACACAGAAATATTGTTTGAATCTAAAGCAGAACTAGGAACACATCCAATAATCATAACAACGTTTGACGTATACACTAACACAGAATCAACAAGTTTCAACATAGAAATAGTCAGTGAAATAACAGACCCTTTACCTAACATAATACACACTTTAACAAACATAATAATCCCTTATGAATCAGAGAATACTAGGATACTAAGTAATTATTTAAGTAATTATGATGAACTAATAATATACATATCAGACATAACAAACATGATAAACTATGCACCACTTAACAGTTTAATAGGAGGATCAATAACAGAAACCACATACCAAATAATACTAGATGAAGTACATGACACACTAAAATTCGTATCAGAATCAACAGACACAGAATTCACAGTACAAATATATGCACAGAACGAGTATGGAACAATAGAGGCAAATTACGATGTTACTATTGGTGACTTACCAACACAGAACGTTGACTTAGAAGAATTTAACGCATACAATCCTAACAGTGTTTTTAATCTTCATAGTTTTGACTTACAAAGTATAGTTCTTGATGATTACTTTAATAACATTGATGAGTTCTGGGTTCTTAACGAAAAAGGAAACAAGATGATTGATAGTAATGATAATTACTTTGGAAGATTACCATTAACAAGGAACATACTAGGACAAAATATAAGTAGTAGTCTAGGATTATTCAGAATTTACAAAGACCCATCACTTAATAACGTGATAATAGAAACATACGGAAACACATACAGTAACGACTTAACAGGATACAACAACGACTTCTTACCACATACTCCTAAGTTCGGTTTTGATGTAATAACTAGTACTGAGAGTTTCACTTTGGACTATCCTATAAGTATTCTTAGTATAAATGGATTAAACAGGATTAATTATTTAAATGATATTCTTATTGATGGTGAAGGAAGAAGTGAAGGCGACACTTACATAATTGATGTTAAAAATTATTATTCTAATTATGATGAAGATGTTGAAGGTAACATAATAGGTAACGTGGTTTTCTTTAAAGAATACTTAACCATAGAAAGTCTTATAAATACTAGTCTTGATTTATACACAGTTAATAGTGGTGATGGAATTAGTCTTAGTGACTTTGAAGAAATAACACATCCTGATTATAACTATATTTACCAAGATGAATACTTCATAATAACAATTAATACAATTACAGGAATCATTACATTAGTTGATAAGAACACTTTTAATTTAAGTATTGAAACAGAAGGACTTACTGCTTTTAGAAGGTTTAGTTACCAAGTAGGAATGATTAGGAGTGACCCTATAAGTAATCTTACTGATGAGTACTTCGTAGTTATGGATGATGTTTATGATGTAGGTTTCTTTACGACTTTTCCTTACGAAGAACCTTTACCTCCTGTTGATGAAGGTTTAACAGGTTTCTTCTCTTCATTATTCAGTAATATTTACCCAGATAGTACCGAATTAACAAATAATCAAAAAATGAGTAGGGTATTCATAACAATATTATTCATATTACTAAGTTTAATAATACTTAATTATAGTACAGATGGAACTCAGAAGAATTTATTAGTAGGTCTTGGTGTTGGTCTTAGTGTTTTCATGATAGTAGTATTTACTCTTACAGGTTACATCCCTATTTGGATAATAATTGTTTTAGTACTTAGTCTTATTGGTTTCGGTGTAGGAAAAATAAGGAATAATTTAGTAGGAAATAATGCAGGAGGATAAAATATTATGAGTGAATCAACGTGGTTATTCGTTATAGCAGGTATTGCGATTGTTTTTCCTGTGATGATGGTTCTTGTTAATACTTATTTTAGTTATGAATCTGAGGATTTATTTGAACCTGATGTTGATTTACCTAGTAGTACTTGGATTGATAATATACTTGATTTTTTTAAGATAAGTGATTTCGTTGATGCTATGAGTAATATTCCTCAACCTTTAAGAGGTGTTGTTTATGCGTTGTGGATTATTATGTTGTTGTATGTGTTGGTTAAAGCATTACCTTTCACATAAAAAATGAGTGATAAGATATGAAGTTTTTTAATTATTTGTGGATTGTGTCTTTGTTAATATTAGTTAGTACTAGTTTCGTAAGTGCTAATACTACTATTGATAGTTTTAGTTTATTTGATGTACAAGATAGTTCTGATTATTTGTTTATTGTTTTATTTGCTTTGTTTCAATTACTAGGTATATATTTAATAATGTTAAGTAATTTTAAAGAATCAGGTTTCATTGGTGGTCTTATTTTGATGGTTCTTGGTTTAATACTTATATTTAATGAATTAATCATGTTATTCGGTGTTATGTTGTTACTTGGTGGTTTCGTGGCTTTATTTATTGAAAAATGAATACATTTTTCAATAAATAAAGCCACGAAACGGAAAAGGTTTTTATTATGAGTAATCAGGAATTAATAAAGAAATTAGAGGAAGAATTATTATTATTAAATAATAAGGAAGAGGAATTAAAAAAGATTAAAGAATTACGAAGTGAGATAAGATTAATAAAAAGAAGAAATAACCCTTTATTAAAGTTATATGATATGATTATTAAGGTGATAAAACAATGAGAATAAGTGATATGTTTCCTAAGAAGGAATTAAATAAGGAAGAAGAAAAGAAAAGACATTATGATAAAGAAATGAAGAAGATAAAAAGGAAACTTTGGAAGAATCCTATGAAAGTTCTTGACTTCGTTGAAGAGGCAACTGTTTTAATGGATAAAATGATTAAAGATGGATTAATGACTGAAGAAAAGAAAGCAAAGATACTAACACAATTCAGTAATGACATGGATAAAATGAGAAGATTTACGAGTGGAATAAGTAAGTTAAGAGGTAGATAATCATGATATATTTCATTTTAGGATGTATTAACTTAATAATAATGAGTTTTCTTATTTATGATTATTATAAAAAGAAAAAGAAACAATATTATGGAGTAATTCTTGATAAGAATGGTGAAAGCATTGATTTTTTTAAAATAAATCCTAGTTTTCTTAATTTAAAAAAGAAATATAAAAAAACTGAGAGTACTTACTTGTTACCTGAGAATACGAGTTTTGTTAAGTTTAAGAATTTTCGTTTATATTTCTGGGAATTTAACAAACCTGAACCTATAAATCTTATAAAAGACCATGACCCTCGTTTGTATGGTGATATTTTTAATGATTTATTAGAAATGAGTAAGATTAAAGCATTGAATAAACCTAGTAATTCATTGTTAGATATTGATAAGAAGTACATCTTTATAGGTTTAGTAGTGATTATTCTTATTGTTATGTTCGTTGGAGGAGTGTTTTGAATTGAAGAATAAGATAAATCCTGTTGAGGAATATTTTAAGGATAGGGTAAATAGTGATTTAAAGAAGAATGAGTTGTTTGATGCAGATGATGAGGATATTGATATTAAGACTGATTTAACTGAGCAAAGAATAGTTCTTGTTAATACTCTTCATGAGAATGACATTTTTTTACAGAGTAAAGGGTTGAAACCTGTTTTTAAAACTTATTATGAGAAACATCTTCGTTTACTTATTAGTAAAGAACGTAAGAGTAGGGGGGAGTTCGTTGAGGTTAATAAGAATAAGAAAGAAGAGTTTAATGAACAGTTTAATAAGTTCTTAGGGAGGGGTGTTAGGAATTGATAATTATGTATAAAGGTCGTAGGGGATGTGGAAAAACTTTGACTATGGTTAAGGATGCTCTTAATTTTTATGATAACGGATGGACTATTTATAGTAATTTTGATATTTGTATTCCTTATAAGAAGATTACTAATGAGGATATTATTAACTTGGTTGAGAATGAAAACATTAAGGATTGTGTTTTGTTAATTGATGAGATACAGACCATAGTGGATAGTAGACGTAGTATGAAGAAGGATAATCTTAATTTTAGTTATTTTGTGCAACAAATTCGTAAGAGGAATATTATTTTGTTGTGTACCACTCAGTTTACTAGGACTACTGATTTAAGACTTCGTGAGCATACTGATATCGTTGTTAAACCTAAGATTTATCATGAGTATCCTGTGGTTGAGGCAGAGTATTTTGATGTTACTAGTGAGGAGGAGTTGGGTTATATTGAGAGTAAAATAATTGTTTATAATCCTCAACGAATTTTTAGTTTGTATGATACTAATGAGATTAAAAAGAGTGTGAATGTTAGTAGTGTGAAGAAAGAGGTTAAAGCATGAATAAGTCACTTATTTTTATTGGGATATTGATGTTTATGATTAGTTTCGTTTTATTCATGGTAAATATTAATAGTGATTTTGATATAAAAAATAATAGTTTAAAAAATGATGATGATGTTGTTAAGTATTATTATGTTGAAAATTCTAATATTTGTAAGAGTATAGGAATGAAAACTTATAATGAAACACACTGTAAAACATAAAAAATCATTTCTTTTCCTCCTCGATTGACTTATTAATATTTTGTAATATTTTTATGATTTCTTTTATATGTTTTAATTGAAAATATATGATGTTATCTTCTTGTATTATATGTACTCCTTCTTTACGAAGTTGTACTATTTCAACACTCAGACCATTTTTATTAACAATCATTTCTTATCACCTAACAAACAATAAATCAAACAACTATATAAACATTTATGTACAAAAACATATACAATAAAAATGTTATATTATAAAACAACATT
>Ga0334885_1005288_pt1 | contig 10574 bp, 7 predicted proteins | sample GraSluR1_MG_8_FD_207233 | JGI IMG/M metagenome (GOLD analysis project Ga0334885, IMG submission 207233) | Sludge microbial communities from methane-producing bioreactor in Wageningen University, Netherlands - Granular Sludge_31_05-R1 | ecosystem: Engineered > Bioreactor > Anaerobic > Unclassified...
TAATTCATTTATTTGGTTAGGTGAGGATGGTTCTACAAGAGATTATTCAACTACTTTATCTTATGATTCAACAGTAGCGTATGGTTATACTTTTGAGCAAGTTACTCAAGAAGAAGTAGTGTATTATAAGATTTATTCTTATGGTGAGGCTATTGTTGGGACTATTGCTAATTTTACTAATGTTACAGTAAGTAAAAAAGATAATAAATGTTTATTGAAAGTAATTACAGCGTCTTCTGATACTGAATATTATGTTTTATCATAATTAATCAAAATTTGAAGTTGAAAGCCTAAAATGATTATATTTTAGGCTTTTTTTAAGGATTTTTAAATAGTTTTTTTTATAATGTAGGATTGTCAATGATGTGAGACCAAAAAGATAAAATAAAAATTATAGTAGTGTATAATTATATAAGCCATTATTTATTAAATCTTTTCTTTGTTGAATTGGAGACTTCCAGTTTAAACTGGAAGTTAGAATCCTATTACTTTTGTATAAATATCTTTTCATTTGGTTTAACAAATCTTCGTAAGAATAAAACTTAAGAAACCTATAGAATCTTTCGTTATCATTTCTATGAGACCTTTCAACTTTGCCATTATGCCTTGGAGTTCTAGGTCTAATTAACTGATGCTTTATTCCTAAATCCATACAAACTTTATCAAAAGGGTGAATTTTTAAAGTGTCTTTGAAATGAGCGAATTCAAAACCATTATCAGTCTGAATGCATTTTGGAATATAACCAAAATAGCTAATAGCTCTTTTTAAAAACTCAATAGTGCTATAACTAGATTGTTCTTTAAAAGGAAAGATGAATCTTTCTCTACTGGCTTCATCTATTACGGTATATTGGTAAAACTTTTCATCAGATGCAATAGAGGAAGAATAACAAGGCTTAGGGACGTATTTAACGTCCATCTGCCATTTTTCTCCTACATTAACAGGTGTGTCATAAGGTTTAGGAACATAAACTTTCTTTTTAGAGATAACAGGTTTATAGAAGTTTGATTTTCTTAAAAACCTATATAAACTTGTGTAATGCCTAGAATAACTAATTTCGATTCTTAGCTTAGTATAAAGTTCATTTAAACCAATATGAGGGTTTCTTCTAATTAAGTTTTTAATTTTTCGTGCTTCAAAGTCTGTATGAGCATGAGGATGATTTGATAAAGGCTTGTGAGATTTATCTTTCAAAGATAAATCAGATCCATCATAAGCCTTATTCCAACGCATTAAAGAAGCTTTTGAAATATGATATTTACGACAAATAAAAGAAATAGTCGATTTAGTGTTACGATAAGTATTAACAGCAGCAATTCTAGTCTTGATGGTATGAGGGATTCGTGATATAATATTCATGGATCTAACCTTCTTTCTGTAATTTTTTGGTCAAATTAATTATACAGAAGTTTAGGTCCATTTTCAATTCTTAAAAGTCTCACATCAATTGTAACACTACAATGATTTTTAAATAGTTTTTTTTATAATTTGTTGACATATAATTTATAAAATGATAGAATAAATTTATCATAGGGGGATTTATAAACTATTACCCTTAGGAAAAGGAGAAAGAAAAAAATGAAAAAAAGTGTACTATTTTTATCGTTACTAATGATTTTTGCGCTTGTTCTTTTCACTGGCTGCGATGGCTTGCTTGGTGGTGGAGAAGGCGATCCAACAGCGGTTACATCGTTTGAAGTTGAAGATGACAGTGCTGTAGAAATGACTTATACTGCTAGTAGTGATGATGCAATGTTGAGAGCTATGGTTGTAATGGGTCAAGCTCAACAAGGCGATCAAGCTTCACAATATCAAGCACAATTCACAATGATGAAACAATTTATGAATTATGCTAAAATTACTGAAGCTCAAATCGTTGCATTGGCTGATTTGATTGAAGCCAATGAAAGTTTGGGAGATATTTTTGGAAGTGATACACCTCCAACTGCGGCTCAAATTACTCAAATTTTAGATTTTTATAAGGCTGCAATCGGAATTATTGGAAATGATGCTGCTGGTAAGTTAGCTTATCATATGGCATTACAACAAGCAGAAGGTGATGCTGAAGCTATCGCTGCAATCGAAGCTGCTGGATATGATACTTTTGTAGTTTCTAGTAGAATGATGTTTGCAGTTGTTAATAGTATAATTTGGAGTATTGATTCTTCAGATGTAACTTTAATTGCTTCATTAGTTGAAAGTGAAGAAGACCCAACAAATGCTGAAATTGTTCAACTTATAGGTATTGCTTCAGATTCTTTAGAAGCTATTAGTTTAGAAGATACTGTATGGACTCAATTCTTTACACTAATTTCTACTAAGATTGATGAACTTGCTCCATTACTTCCAGAGGATTTTGCTCCATCTGAAGGTATGACTTCTGAAGATGCAATTGCTGCTGCTCAAGATATGCTTGCATTCTTAGGAACTTATATGACTACTAACTTAAGATTCTTAAGCGAAGCTCTTGATCAAATCGATGTTGCATTCTTAGACGTTGCTAGTGCTAGTGCTTGGGAAGATGGGTATTGGGATGATGCTACTTCTACATATGTAACTGAATATTATATCAATGATGTTGAAGTAACAGAAGATGAATATAAGAAACATGAATTTGAAGTTATGGCACAAGTTTTTGGTATAGTAGTAGAAGCATACAATGCATTACCAAGCGCATCTAAAACAAAAATGCAAGAACAAGTTGAAGATGCATTAGAAGTTGCTAATACAACTATTGAAGAACAAGCTGATGAAGCTTATACATATACTGGTACAACAAGTACATTTGCAGATGTTATTGCTGAATTAGAAGATTTAGCTGCAGTAAACTTTGATAGTTTAACTTATGAACAAGTTGAAACTGAATTTACTGGTAGTTTACCAATCCTTCTTCAATATCTTGGTGCACAAGCTCCTTATGTATATTTAATGGCTTCAGAAAGTATGAATTCTGCTGAATAAGTATTAAATTAAAAATTTAAAAATAAATAATAATAGCAGCAAGCAATTGCTGCTATTATTTATAAAAGGATAAAATATGGGAATCAATATAAGTGCTAAAAACATTTCAAAATCATATAATAATAATTTTATATTTAAAAACTTGCATCTAGATATTGCTGCAGGGTCTTTTGTATCAATTATGGGTGCATCAGGAAGTGGAAAATCAACTTTGCTTAATGCTTTAAGTGGTAATGATTATGTTGATAAAGGGAATATTTTTTTTGATGGGGTTGATATAACTAAATTAAATGATAGAGAAATGGCTTTGCTTAGGAAAACTAAGTTAGGTTTTGTTTATCAGTTTTTTAATTTAATACCAACATTAAAAGTAAAGGATAATATTTTATTACCAATCTATTTAAAAAACCAAAAAGTATCAACAGTAATCGAGCATTATGATACTTTATGTAATATTTTAGAAATCAAAGCTTTGGAAAACAAATATCCAGATCAGATTAGTGGTGGTGAGCAACAGCGTGTTGCTATTGCTAGGTCTTTAATATACAAACCTGAGGTTCTAATGTTAGATGAGCCAACTGGTAATTTAGATAGTCAAGCAACATTAAAAGTTATGGAGTATCTTTCAAAAATACATAAAGAATATAATACTACAATTATTCAAGTAACACATGATGAAGAAACTGCAAAATATGGTACTAAGACAATTAATTTAGTAGATGGCAAAATCAAAGAATAATTTTAAGAAAAGGTATATCTATGTTTGTTTATTTTAAACATATATTTAATAGCATAAAAAGAAAACCAACTCAACCAATTATAATTATAGTAACTATAGCCATTGCTGTGGCTATCTTTTTAGCAACTCTTGCTGTAAAAGATGTGTTTGCTAGTTTTGCTGTTATTAAATATAAAGCTTCAGCTGGTGATACTGATATTAGTATTAATGTATCTTCTCAGTCAGAAGTTAGGTTTATGGAAATCACTAAAGCCGAGGAATTGCTTGATGAAGGTGATAAGGCATATGGGATATACACAGTTACTAGTATTTATGATGATGGAGTAAAAAATCATACTGCGAATATTTATGCTACGGATTTAAATAAAATAAATGAATTCAATTCTTTTGAATTAGAAAGTTTTGCAGGTCTTGGTCAAAGTCAAATTAATAACAAAATCATCATAAGCGAAGAATTTGCTTCTAAACATAATTTAGAATTAAATGATGAAATATATTTAAAAGTGTTTGATTTTGATAAAAGATATGAAGTTGCAGGTATAGCTAAAAATACTGGGCTTTTCTTTAATCATGATGTTTTAGCACATGATGAGGCTATTATTGATATTATCTGGCAAGGCTTAGGCTTAGGTTTTGTTAATACTCCTATTTACAATAAAATTTTAGTAAAGCTTGCTGATAAATCCACTTTAGAAGAAAAAATAAATATATTCAAAGCGAGTGATTACTTTTCGGATAAAGAAATAATTTTATCAGATAGAGGGTCAGATACTTTATTACTTGATGCACAAGGAAAGTTGCTGCTTATAATAGCTCTTTTAGTTGGTTTGTTAAGTATTGTGATAATTTACTCATCGGTAGTTTTATTGATGGGCAATAGAATTGATTCGGTTGCAATTTTCAAATCTGTTGGTGCAACAAAGAACCAAATGAATTTATTACTTTTATTAGAATTGTTAGTTTATGCAATTATTGGTAATATTATTGGACTATTATTATCAGGAGTATTTTTAGATATTCTAACAAAAATTTTAAACATAGAGGGATTAAGTTTAGAGACGCTTCCTATATATTATGTATATTCTTTTGGATTTGGTGTTTTGTTAATTATATTAAGCGGGATATTTCAAATTATTAGAACAACTAAAAAAAGTTTGACTGAACTGCTAGTAGGAATTAATAAGAATTATAGTCTTATAAATATAAAAGTTTTAGTAATGCTTGTGGTTATATTTATAAGTTCTTATGTAATGATGTTTTTTATACCAACAGAATATATCATTTATTATAATTTGTATTTGTTTATATTAACTTGTATATTAATAATATATTTATTGCCATATGTAGTTAGGTTAATATATAAGATTATAGAAAAGATTTTTACTGATAATAAAAAACAAGGATTGATTAAAATTGTATCTAGATCAAACAATAGAAATAAGAGTATTTTAAATACTAATAGGCTTTTTATATTTAGTTTAATTTTAGCTACGTTAATTTCGACTTTTGTAGGAATAGTAAAATATGAAATAAATAGATTAGAAAATGCTTATGTGGGAGACCTCCATATTCAAAATATTGCTGACCCACTTGATACTACTTATAATACGGTTTTAAATACAGATGGAATAAGTAGTGCTAATAAATATTTATTTGTTACTAATTGTTTGCTTTTTGGAGAGGACAATCTTGATCTTATTGCATTAAATCCTCAAGAAATAAGTGAGATTTTAAATGTTAGTGAGTTTAAACTTCAAACTCTTGACTTCAGTAATGATGAAATTATATTACCTGAAGGTCTTATTATCAGAAATAATTTAAAAATAGGTGATTCTGTTGTTATAAATATTGGTAGAAATGAAGTTAACTTCATTTTAAAAGGTAGTTTAGATTCGCCATTAATGTATTTTATTGCCGATATAAATTATGTAGACTTGGGCTATAATGGGTTATCTTTAAAACTTGATGAAGAAAAAGCAGAAATTGCTTATGAAAACTTAATTCTCGAATTTAACAACAAACCATATATCTTTTTGGAGTCAAGAGATATAAGTGATCATTTTATAGATATGCTTACATCTTTTGTTAGACTATTTAATGCTTTTCTTATTTTAGTGATTTTAATTGTATTAGTAGGATTAATAAATAACTTAGTAATAGCTTTACAAGAAAGACAAAGTGAATTTAAAATTCTGTGGCAAAATGGTTTATCAAAAATGCAATTTTTAAAATTGATAAGTCTTGAATCAAGCATAAATAGTTTTGGGGTTATAATATTAGGAGTTATTTTCTCAAGTTTATTGGTAAGACTAATAATTCTAATAACTAAGCCAATGGGAATATTTTTTACCATTAAGGAAGATATAAGTATATATTTGATAATTTTTATAGGTGGATTGTTTATCTATCTAGTAGTTAATTTCTTAATAGCATATTTTTATGATATAAAAAGTAAGAATAAGGAAATTTATTAAACAATAAAAAATGTAAGGTAACTTGCATTTTTTGCTTAATAATGGAAAAATATTTTTTTTTGGTGTATAATTATTTAGATTAGAGGTGATAAAAAAATGGATAATCGTACTATTACTGTTTTTGGGATTTGTGGGTATAGTATTTTTATGGAAGTTGAAAATTTCCATAAAAAAGAAGAAACCCTAATTTCAAATACTATTCATGAAGAAATAGGCTCAAAAGGGTTTAATCAGGCTTTAACTATTTCTAAGCAAGGATTAAATGTTAATTTTATATCTTCGGTAGGTGATGATGTTTTTTCAAAAATAGTAAAAGATGAATTTAAAAAATATAAAATTAATTATTATATCAAAGAAAAACCAGGTAAAACTGCATTTGCTAGTATTCTAACTAATTCAAAAGGAGATAACCAGGTTACTGTTTATCCTGGTGTTAAACTTGAACTATTAGATCTAGATTTTAAAGAAATAGAAGATTTGGTTAAAAAAAGTAGTTTAGTTTTATTACAACTAGAAATACCTAACGAAATAAATTTTAGAATAATAGAAATTGCTAAAAAATATAAAGTAAAAGTTATTTTAAATCCTGCACCTTCTAAAAATTTTTCTGAAGAGTATTTTAGATATGAATTGCTAATGACTCCTAATGAATGTGAAGTTAAAGAAATTTTTAAAATTGATGATTTAAATGATTATGAAATTTTAAAGAAAAAATTTAAAACTAAAGGAGTTCAAGAAATTGTTATTACTTTAGGTAGTAAAGGTGTTTTGGTATATGATGGAGATTTTAAAAAAATAAAAACAGATAAAGTCAAAGCTATAGATACAACAGGAGCGGGAGATGTTTTTAATGGAATGTTAGCGTATATGCTTGTAAAAGAAGAAAGTTTATATAATGCTGCTTTAATGGCATCTAAAGCAGCAACTACAAGTGTTTTAAAAAAATATGTTCTAGAGGCGATTCCCGCTTTAGAAGATATAAAAAAATAAATAAATAATTTTTTAATAAATCCAATAAAAACGGTTAGTTATTTGTTTATTAAATGGGAAAATAATACTTATAATTATAATGCCATTTATAATTAGCAGGGGGAACTGTGGCGGACAAGCAAAGATTAGAAGAGTTAATCTCTTTACTAAAAAATGGTAAAATGGAATTTTTTGATGAATTCTATTATGAAACTAAAAATAATGTATATTTTACTATAATATCTATTTTAAAAGATCAAAGTTTAGCAGAAGATATTATGCAAGATACATATTTAAAAATATTAGATTCTCTTTCAATGTATAAAGAAAATTCAAATCCATTCGCTTGGATCATAACGATAGCTAGAAATCTATCTTTAAATGAATATAACAAGCGTAAAAAAGAAGTATATGTGGATCAATATGAAAAAGAAGAAGTTTATGGTAGTGTTGAAAGAGTAAGGGATGAAGAAGATACATTAATGAAAACAATGTATGAGGTTCTAAATCCAAAGGAAATAGAAGTTGTTGTAATGCATGTTGTTCAAGAAATGACGCATAAAGAAATAGCTGAGGTAGTAAAAAAACCTTTAGGGACGGTTTTATGGATTTACAATAATGCATTAAAGAAAATAAGAAAGAAAGTGGGTGATGAAGATGAAAAAAATAACTGAAACTGAAATTATCAGTAAGATAAAATCTGAGTTTAGTGAAATAGTTGTGCCTGATTTAGCATCAAATATCATGGCAAAATACAATCTTCGCCCAGTAGCAGAAAAAATAGAAGCTAAAAAGCAAAGAAGAAGTATTTTCAATTTAAAATATGCTATGTCTTTAGCAATGATTTTAGTTATATCTGTTGTAGTTGTTTTAGCAGTAACAGCTACTCAAAATCCAATTGATGATGGTAGTGATCCTATCGTTACTCAAACAAGCAATGCAATGGCTATTGAATCAATTTCAGCTCTTTATATGTTTAGTGAAGATTCAGATGTAGAGCCAATGGATTTTGGTGGACCTATTGGAGAAGGACCTGGAACAGGCTTTTTGCCACCTGAAAATCCTCCAGTAGATGATCAAGAGATGGCTGTTAGAATGCATAAATTTTTAGTTCTTTCTGAACAAATGATTCAAAACACGAATAATATTACAATTGAGGATTTAGAATCAGATTTAGTTGGTTATAGTTATAAAGAAAAAGTTACGATTCAAACTTATTTAGAGAATGCTATCGAATATGTTTTTTACTATAACATTATAAATGGAACTGTAGAAGATGATAATTATAGTTTTGAAGGACTTATTAATTATAATGAAAAGGCTTATCAAGTAAGCGGTGAAAAATCCGTAGTTTCTGATAAAAGAATGCTTAATTTAGTTGTTAGAGAAAATGCTTTAAATTGGGTAGAAGTTGAAAAAGATCTAGATTCTACAGAAAATGATACAGAATATAAAGTGTATAACAATAGTCAAGTTGCTTATGAGGCAACAATGAAGTTTGAACGAGTTAATGATAATACAAAACTGAATTTTGAATATCGTAAAAATCAATTTATTGAAGAATTTATATTCGAAAAAGCACCTCTTGAAGAAGGAAAAGGCATGACTGTAAGACACCGTGCTAATAATCAAGAGAAGGAAGTAGATGTTTATATCGTTGATGGTCAAAATACACAACAGAGACGTTATGAATATCGTTTTGGTCAAAATGAAAAATATCAATTTGTTAATCCATTCGGACCAAAAGAAATGCCAAGTGATGGCATTCAAAATTAATTAGGTTTTTAGATTCCCCAATCTGAAAATAGAGGTGTATTATTTTCCCAATAATTAAAACCTCTTCTCCCCCTCCCAATAAGAAGAATAGACTCAAGTCTATTCTTCTTATTCATTTATTTGCGCAAATCTCCTTGCAATAAGTTAATGATTTTGTTATAATATAATTGCTTTTTGAACAAAAATATATCATGATTCCAAGGAGGATTATTAGAAATGGATTACAAAAGCGCAGCCAAAAATTTTTTAGAAAACGAAAAACAATTTCAATTAGGTATGATTCCTACAGAACAACCTAGCCCAATTACAGAAGGTTTTAGTTCAGTATTATTTAAGGATACTAAAGCTGGAATTAAGATGATTTTAGATGCTGATAGAGATATCCCTCGTGCCGTTAATGATGCAGCTAAAACTCAAGAATTTAAAAATCTAGTAAAAGATATCAAGAAAGCTATCGATAATAGAAAGACAATCTTATTATCTAGTGTTGGAGCTTCTGGAAGAATGGCAGCCCAAATTGATGGTGGTTGGAGATATTTTTGGTCTTCAGTTACTCAAAGAATACCTAGATTAAAAGAAAAGTTTACTGAAATTTGTAATTTAACTGTAAGTATGATTACAGGTGGAGATAGAGCCTTAGTTCGTTCAGTTGAAAATTATGAAGATTATATGAGTTTTGGTCGCCAACAAGTAGTTGATGCTAATGTAGGAGTTGGAGATTTAGTAATTGGTCTTGCTGAATGTGGATTATCTGCTAGTATTAATGGTTCAGTTTTAGAAGCAGATGATAGAGGCTGTACTACTTATTATGTATATTACAACCCAAAAGAAATTTTATGCAAATATTTAGATAGAGTTAGAGTGGTTTTTGAAAGAGATAACATTCAAAAAATTTATTTATATGCTGGAAATATGGCAATTGCAGGATCTACACGTATGCAAGCTGCGACTGTACAATTATTAGCAGTTGGCGCTGCTTTAGAAATAGCTGGATGGCAATGGTTAAAAGAAAATTTAACAGAAACTGAACTTTCAATTTTAGGGCAAGGTGCTTTAACTATTGAAGAATACACTAAAGAGTATACAAAAGTGCTAGATCAATTATCAAGTGAACCTGCAATTAGCGGAATTGCTAAATATATTGATTATGAAGCAGAAACTTATAAAAAGGGTGGTTTAATAACTTATACTACTCATAAATTTTTACTAGATATTATGACAGATACTACTGAAAGACAACCAACTTTTACAATTCCTCCTTTTAGAAGAAAATCTGATAAAACAAGTCCAGTTAGTTGGGCTTTCATTAAGGATCCTCTATATCCATCTGAAGTTGCTTGGCAACATATTTTCAGAAGAGATGTAAAAGGACTTGAATGGACAGTTGAAGATTATAAACGCTTAGGTGCTGCTCAAGATATTATAAACAATCCTCCTCAAGTAGGAACTGAACATGTTACAGATTATGAAGTAGGAAATGAAGATGATCCTTCAAGATATTCTAAGCCAAATTCAAAATTAGTTTGTGTAGATATTGATGGTTCTGCTGATGATAAAGTTGTTGAATGGTATAAGGAAAATGTTAAAAACTTTGCGGGTGGAGTTGTTTTAAGAATTGGTGAAATTCCTAATAAAAAATTAGATGATAATGAAA
>Ga0334885_1005297_pt1 | contig 10561 bp, 13 predicted proteins | sample GraSluR1_MG_8_FD_207233 | JGI IMG/M metagenome (GOLD analysis project Ga0334885, IMG submission 207233) | Sludge microbial communities from methane-producing bioreactor in Wageningen University, Netherlands - Granular Sludge_31_05-R1 | ecosystem: Engineered > Bioreactor > Anaerobic >...
AGCATCCCCCCGGGACAATTCATCGGTTTGACGGCATAATCGGCCTCATCTATCTTAGTAAAGTACATGTTTTCTTTATAGTGGTCCCAGTGTCCTGACTGCTCCCATAACTGGCGGTTAAGTATGATAGGAGTCCTGATTTCCTGGTAACCGGCCCGGGCATGCTCTTCCCGCCAGAACTTTTCCAGTTCATTGCGCAATATCATTCCCCGGGGCAGAAAAAACGGAAAACCCGGGCCTTCATCGAGAACCACAAATAAACCCAACTCCCGGCCCAAACGACGATGGTCTCGTCTTTTAGCCTCCTCCAGTTTATGCAGGTAGTCATCCAGCATGCTCTTTTTGGGGAAGGAAGTAGCATATATCCTTTGCAGCATCTGGTTAGCCTCACTGCCCCTCCAGTAAGCACCGGCCAGGCTCATCAGTTTTATCGCCTTCAGCCTGCCGGTAGAGGGTACATGAGGTCCGGCACATAAGTCAACAAACTCTCCCTGCTGGTAAAGACTTATAACCGCGTCTTCCGGCAGGTCCTGAATCAGTTCCACCTTATACGTTTCATTACGCTCCCGAAAGAACTCCATAGCCTCCTCCCGGCTGAGTTCTCTTCTCACTATGGGGTAATCGGCCTTGATTATCTGGTTCATCTCTTCTTCGATATCTTTGAAATCATCAGGGGTAAAGATATGTTCACTATCAAAATCATAATAAAAACCCTTGTCAATGGCCGGCCCTATAGCTAGCCGGGTTTCCGGCCACAGTCTCTGAACAGCCTGGGCCATAACATGAGACGAAGAATGCCGATAAACATCCATAGCTTCAGTTTCATTGAAGTCAAGCAGTTCCAACATGCCATCTTGGGTAATCTCAGTATTGAGATCCCTTAACTGCCCATTGAATTTAGCCACTACCGCATTTTGGGCCAGCTTTTTGCTGATATCTTCCGCCACCTGCAGCAGACTGATGCCCTTCGGGTACTCTCTCTGCCCGCCATCTTTTAATTTAATTGCCACCATCTCTTTTACCTCCTGAACACATCATAATCTTAAAGAGGAAATAACAGCAGAATAGTAATCTGGATGATTCCTATCATAAATCCCAGGACTCCCCCCAGTATCTCTATAAATCTTAACTCGGTGGATGAGACCTTTCTTACCATATCCTCCAACTGCTGAATATCCAGTTCATTTATCTTGTCTTCCACTATCTTCTTAATATGAATTTCTTCGTTTAAATAAGCCTGGCTGGCTCTCATCACCTGCCGGATAATCTCTTCTGCTTCCTGGCGCAGAACCCGATCCACGCTGCTGCCTACCATGTTGGCTATTTTACCGGGAACAAAACCAGGAACAGCACTCGCTACCCTGGTTTTGATTATCTCCATTATCCGGTTAACCAGAGTTTCGCGAACCTCGGGGGTATCAATTCTGGAAAATATATCATCCAGGGACAAAAGCTGATTTTCTACAATGGCTCCAATACTGTCGGCAATATCCCCCCGGCGCTTGGGCAGCACTCCATACAATTCAAACAACCCGCAGTTTACCGGCTGTTTCGGCCAGAAAAGCAGTTTAATGGCTACCACATTGGTTACATAGCCAATAAAAGCACTGATGATTGGAACAGCTATTAATTGATACATTTTGATCCCCTATTTTTCTATTACGAAAAATATATCAAACTTTGACAATTACCGCAAATTCTTGTATCTGCTAACTGGGGACAAAAAGGAATCCCCCCTGACCGGCAGGGGGGCAGAGACTGATGGAGTGGGGGTTATTTGCCTTTACCGCCTGGCTCTATTTCGCACAGATAACGAGAACATTTTTTACAGCCGCGGCAGAACACAATCTTATCCTCAAATACCTTTTTTATAATCTCCATTGATTCATTGCGGGGAAGTTCCGCCGCATTGTGAATTATTATCTTCCGGGGAGCAATAGTAATCAAAATACTGACCAGCAGGTCATCCAGGCTGACGTCATCCAGCAGCAAATCGTCCAGGTAATGCTGCATGTACTGCTCCTCGATCTTGCAGCCGGTATGATCCCACAGATAAAACAGACCGTTATGGCCCAGCAAGAGATTTACCTCTTTTACCCGCGGAGCCTGAGTATCCACAAAATATCTTAACAGATTAACAAAATCATTATATTCTTTTTCATTTTTTAATTCTTCTGCCGCTACCTCCACGGCAAACTTAATCTCGGTAAGATAGTCACGCAGGCAGAAGTTGATAAATCCTTCCACCACCAGGAACTCACTCTGGTTGATATGCTCCAACAGGCGATGAGAAATCCGATTTTTTCGGCCGAAGTTCATCAGCATATTCATGCTTTCATTGTTATGACAACGGCTCAAGAAATCATCTGATTTGATATAGAGCGATTGTTTATCATCGGGACTGAATTTGCGGTATGTTTTGCTTATTTCCCTCCAAATCAGTCTTGATTCCCAGTCGTTGACTATATGCTCTGCTAATACCTCTGCCATCTGGTGCTTGAATATATAAATGATATCTTCGTTCCTAAAGGTAGAATCCTGCCCCTCACTTCCATGAAGGAAAAAAGATAAAAGCTTAACACCCGTCGGATATCCTGAGGAAGGCAGGAGATTGATCTCTATCTTTAATTCATATCCCCTCTGCTTGATCCATCTCAAACGATTATCCAACTCTTGTAGAAAACTATTGGTATTATGGGCCGTTGCTACCTTAAATTCGTAAATCATAATCCGGCCTCCATTGAAAAGTTAATATATTATATGTTTGCCGGAAAATCATTATTCAATCATACAAGCCTTGAAAATACTGCTATTTACGGCATTTTTTCAGTAAAAAAGCAGGCCTGCCTGGCCTGCCTGAATTACCGTTCAAGTATGTATTACTCTGCTTTGGATTTGCGGGGCTTTAATGCATCCTGGTGAATTTGATTTGATTGAGCAAGGATTGGATAAATGCCATAATAATCACACCCAAACCTATAAACCAAAGAGCAACCGATAAATAGGGATTGTATTTTACGATAGGGAGCAAGAATATTACAGCTATTGCCACCATTATTAAGAACCAACGCAGTTTGCTCGTCAACATCTGTACAAGTCCTCCTCGATTCAACAAATATGCTATATATATATTTTACTAAAAAATAAAACCAAAAAATATAATAGCACTCCTGGCAAAAAATTCAACAGAAATAATATTCCAGAATTAGTCGCTGTCAACCATTCTGGGAGTAGATATAGATCAAGGGGCATTTATGCAGAAGAGCACAGAGACCTTTCCGTATTTACAGCCTTATTCAAGAAATACCAAGGCCGTTTCCGGGTGAATACCGGAAGTCAGTCAAGTTCAGTCTTTAAATCCTAGTTTTTCTGCCATCATCTCATAAGTGGGGAGCTGCACACCATATTTTCTGCCTAGACGCACTACTTCAAAAACGAGGCCGTCCAGCTCAGAATCCTTCCCTTGTTTTAAATCCCTCTGCAGGGAAGCATTAGCCGCAGGAGACAGATTATCCAGGATTGCCAGGTTGGTTTTCACTATATCGACAGCAAGGTGGATGCCCATAGCCTCTGCCAATGCCTCGATCTCGTGCATAAGGGTAATAAATGTATCCCTTTCTTTTCCTTCCTGCTGAGCTGCTCCGGCATTGATATCGTAATATACCCCGCAGGCACCCATCGCGGACACAAAGGTAAATTTCTGCAGCGCATCTCGCCTGATATCATCTGATAGTACAGCGGTGATGGCGCTGTCTTGCAAATCAGCAGCTACCTGTTCCAGAACCGGGCGGTACTCCTCCGGCTTTCTGACTCCATATACCACCCGAAAAATATTCCCTTTTTGCAGGATAGTGCCGGGCTCTTTAATCTCAGCAGCTATGTAGATACATCCATCTGTAACCAGTAGATGGGGCAGCAGTTCCTGCATCCTGCCCCCGGTACCGTAGATGTTCAGTATAGGGATCACTACCGTATCTTTATGAGCCACTCTTTTAATAAAAGGAATGGTCTCCTCCAGGGAATAACCTTTCACACAGTTGAAAATTACATCCGGCTGTTCATGATAATGCTCCATATCCCAGGCCTGCATGGGATAAACGGTGTAATTGCCTTTTATTGTAGTCTCCATCTGCAAACCATTCTCCTGTATGGCCTTTAAATGCTGTCCACGGGCAATTACTGTTACATCTTTGCCCGCTTCGGTCATAAATGCCCCGATACTTCCACCGGTACCACCGGCTCCTATCACCAGGTATTTCATTGCCTTTCCTCCGTTATTTGTCATGATTCAACTTACTCCGCCGATATTGGCATTTTCTTTCTCATGCCTCTGAAAACCAATCTTCTCCTCATGTACTTCGCCGCCAATTTATTAATTCCTGTCCCAAGGCCAAAGTGAAGGTTCTGGTGGTGTGGTTTTAATTTTCCGTCCATGTTCCTCATATTCACATCTGCTTATCAATAAACGGCTATATTTTAGCGTGCTACGAAAAAGGACTGCCCGTAATATCTTATCAGAAAAACTTAAAAGTCCCGATATATCGGGACTTCAAGCTGTCTTATATGGTGGGCCGTATAAGATTCGAACTTATTGACCACCTGCCTGAATTCCCGTTATATTCGCTTTTTCATAGAACTGGTGCTCCATTTGATGTTCCTCTATCAAAAATGGAGAGAATCGCTAACCTTTAGTTTGTGAGCATATTTGCCAGTCGTAGTGTTAACATCCTGCCCAACTAACGCAGCGACCTGGATAACTGGAACGCCTTTGTTAAGTAAAAGCGTTATGACGCTATGCCTAATATCATGGATGCGAATATAGTGTAAGTTTGATTTTTTCAGCACATACTTCCAGGTTTTTTGGATCGAGCTATACCGAACAGAAATACCATTTTGAGTTTGGAATACCAAGCTCTTTTCTTTTTCTATGGATACAACTTTTTTGTTTTTATTCTGTTGCGCCTTTAACTCAGCTAACATCCCTATCGTTTCATCATCCAGAGTTATTGTTCGCCTTGAATTAGCCGTTTTTGGCTCATCATACAGGATATTACTCTGCAGGTTTAATGTACGTTCTATCGTGATAGTTTTTTTCTCGAAATTTACCAAGTCCCAGCATAACCCAAGTATTTCCCCAGCCCTGGCACCAGTTACGATTAAAAGGCGAAGCACTAACCCGTATTTCTGAATACTGATACTGCATTATGTTACCTGCAATGCGGTATATGTCGATATTCTTGCGCTTTTGTTTTACGACAAGTTCCCAATACTGCTTGTGCTCACTGATATAAAAATCAATTTCGTCACCATAATAACTGAAGCTTACGTTTCCGAGGTTCAGAGCCTGGCATTTCTCAATGAGCTCCAATACTGTCTTTGCGGTGTCTTCTTCCAAAGCATAATATGGCTTCATTTTTCAAACTTCCTTTCTGATGCTTTTTGCCAATTACCATAATAATTTTGAGCCTACTTCAATAATTGGGCGACTGATGCATCGAGGGCGTGAGCTAGTTTTTCTAGTATCTCTTTGGTTGGATTCGTTCGGCGTCCTGTTTCCAGCATCGCGATATATGCTGGCGTTACCTCTGAAGCCTCTGCTAAATCTCTCTGAGATAAATTCTTTGCTTTCCTTAGTTGCTTCAGATTGTCCTTTAAATTCATTTGCTCACCTCCTGTTAACACTATACTAACTTTTAGTTAATATGTCAATGATAAATATTAACTTTAAGTTAGTGTGTTTTGCTGTTTACTTGGGTATAATTAAAGTGCTGATTACTTAAAAGAAGGGTATTTTATGGAAATTAGACAAATTCAACAAAAAATAGCTGAATTAAGAACAGCTAAAAATATATCTTCTAGAAAAATGAGTTTAGATTTAGATTTATCCAATTCGTATATTAACCAGATAGAAAACGGTATTAAGGTTCCCTCTCTTGAAAACCTACTCAAAATACTTGATTACTTGGATATCACTCTTGCCGACTTCTTCTCTGAAGAAACGCCTGATTTATCCCCTCAGCTGCGCCGATTACTTAATACCGCCAGGGAACTAACCCCTGAGCAATTAGCAGCGGTACAAGCCCTGCTGGATACCATGAAAGGAGCCGAAAATGAACGATAGAGATTTTCAGGAGTTTGTCATTAACCATTTAACGGAATTATCCAACGAAGTTAAACAAATACGTCAGGCCCAAGTTAAAACCGAAATTGAGCATGGGGAAAAACTATCTGCTCTTTTTGATGGCTATCAGTCAATTAACGAAACTCTTGCTGACCACACCGAACGCTTAGAACGTATAGAAAATAAGGTAGAAACACAGAATATTCAAATTGAAGTGCTTGATAAAACCAAATCCAATAAACGCAGCAAAGCTAAGTGATCTCTTTACGAGTTAAAAGCTTTTTAAACATTTTTATGAAAAGTAGCTGGATACCACCACATCTACCCGATTATGACCCAGGGCTCGACTTACTTGCCTGGTAATTTCTCTATCACATTTCCGACCATCCCTTGTGCGGATATATCTCGTTCCCGGTCCTTCCCTACCCCTCTTTCTTGCTTGATCTCCTGGTATAGATTCTTTGCGTATTCCCCGCGGTATGCGTGGATTGGTGCCTGTTTGGGGATATTTTCTATTACTTTTTCTTGTCTCTGAGTACGCTCTTTAATTTCCCTAATGTCTTGTTCGTATTCTCGCAGAACAGGGGCTACACGGGGCTTACCACCCTTCCCGCGTTCTACTTTCACACACACTCTACCGTCTTTCTCAAATATGTTCTCTGGTTTGAGCGCCTTAATTTCGTGCCGCCTTAAACCCGAGCCCTTTGATAAGGTAACCAGGTCCCGATTGTTTTTCTCTGAAAAATCTTTAATTACGCGACGGTTTTTCACGCGATTTTCAATTCTACGTTCGGGAAGCTTTACTTCGAAATCCCTACTACTGCAGTCGAAGATTTTTGCCAATGCGGCTGCATCAGCTTTTAATGTCCAAGCCGACAAACCCCGGTCAATCCGTTCTTGCAAGTATTCACCCATGTGTTCACGGGGGATCCCTCTTAGAATTTTTTGTTCGGGATAATGCTCTTTCTCCCAGATCAGAAACCGTTGGGTAGATTCCCGGTAAGCATCGCAGGTTCTATAAGAAAATATTCCCTCCGTGCGAGCCGGGTTCCAAGAGCGGCCTTCCTCTCGGCAGCGTTCTTTCTCCTGCTGCTTGGCCTGGTGTTTGCTTTGACCACATCTTTTTAGTTCATTAAGACGCTGGTTAAGTTGGTATTTGAGTGAACCGTGTTTTGCCATATTCTCACTTCCTTTTAATTTTTCAATCGGGTAGGAGGCTACCCATTAATTGAGTAGCCGACCGCCCACACCACCGTAGTACCGTTCGTATACGGCGGTTTTAAAGTTTACACATTACTTTGCAGAATAACATTCCATCAGACTGAGGTATCCGATGCGCTTAAACCTCTCGTTGGATAAGGCTCTTGACAGGATTGGGCTATGGGCAGTTCGCCAGTAGCCTTTTTTATGTTTTCCCACATCCATGCCTGTTCTTCCTTGATTCCCAAGCGCTTGAGGTTCTCGAAACGTGTGCGGATTTTCTTCCATCGTTTCGAAGTCACCATCGGAACTCGACTTCTAATACGAATACGACCGCTTAGTAAAGCTATCTTCGGCAACCCCAGTATGAAGATACAGAAGAGTTTATTAAAGGCTACGATGGACGAGGACTACTGATAACCCATACCGAACCTGCTGGAGAAATGACCACCTATACTTACAATGCCAACGGCCTGCCGGTAGAAATCGCAGATGCTTCCGGAAAAACAACCACCTACCAGTATGATGCCTTAAACCGATTGACAGGAATTAACAAACTAAACAGCGAAATAATAACCTATCAATACGACAGCCGGGGTAACAGAACTCAGGCGAGTGTCTGCGAGATCTATACCTCAAACTTTGTTCCCAGCGAATATGAATATAACTGCTGGGATGAACTGAGTCAGATCAGTACCAATGGTGAAACCTTAAGTTTTGAGTATGATTCTGATGGAGTTAATGACTATTAAGGAAACAGAAGAAGAAAGCATACGTTACCACTGTGATGACAACGGTCTGGTCATAGCTGAATCAGATTCAACCGATACCGTAACTGCCCAGAACATCTGGGGGCACAAACCGTTGGCCAGAAAATCGGCAGTAACTATTATTCATCCTAATTTCTACGATTCTACTAGGTGGAGGGGCGAGATAATATTGTTTTTTCGTACAGGAGGGTTTCATTTATTAATAGCTATAATCATTACTATAGCTTTATTCAAAATCGGGAAGAGCTTAAAGGAGAAAAATATTGAAAGGAATAGTCCAGGGCGGATAATTGGGATTTCCCTCATAGTATTCTCCATAGTATCTTTGCCTATTTCTTGTATATTATCGCTAGGCCCTATCAAGCACAAGCAGGAGATAGATGTAAAACCTATCACAGATTTGCAATTGTCAAATAATGTAGATAGTCTAATTGAAATCTTGAGGTCATTATCATCAACAGAGATTGATGCCGGGCAATACAATATCGGGTCAATATCAGACCATCTGTTAGCAGCCGAGAGCAATAAACCTAACAAGCCCTTTAATAATATGAGAATAGAGGTTGAGGACGGTATCAAAAAGGATACAGGAGATAGTGCATTTGGAGGAATTAAAGAAAAAATGGTATGTAATTCATCTAATGTAGAAATGACGGTAATATTATTTTATGGACTGGGATCGGCACGAGAGTACTACGAGTCAGAAATTAGAAGCGGTAGTGGTTATAATTACGGGATATGTAAGAAGGGCGGTTCTAAGGATAATAGGTATTTCTATACTTTTTTAAATCAAAGCAGAGAAGACAGTGGTGGATGCTGGACATTAACAAACCAATTTACTTCTATTACTGTATTTCAAAAAGAAAACATTATGATTAAGCTCCAAGAAGGAACTGATGACAAAAATGACCGACACACCAATGAGTATATAAAAGTAGTAGCGGAAAGCCTTAAGAAATTGGAACAGTAACAACAGTCAACTCCTCATTGGCATTTATAAGGTAGAATGGATTGTTAAACTATTATTTTAGCCAGTTACTACAGAGGCTGAATTAAAACCCGTGTAAATGGTAATAATCTCCAATAGAAAAATGATTGGAGGTTATCAGGTGAAAAAAACAAAGAACATACTCACAGACAAAGAAATGGAGCTGGTGAGTCTGCTGATGCAAGATTGCTAAAGCACGGGTGATATACAGGTAAAGCTAAAACGACTATTTGCCGGTACAATTGAGCAGATGCTAGAAGCGGAAATGGATGAACATTTGGGCTATGAAAAGCATTCGGTAGAAGGTAACAACAGCGGTAATTAGCGCAATGGTTACAATCACAAGAACATCATCAGCGATTACGGCGATAGCGATATCGCCATACCCCGGGACCGTAATGGTGAATTTGAACCAAGAATCCTTGGAAAGCGGCAAACGCGAACCATATGAAATTGAGCAGAAGATAATGGCGATGTACTCTAAAGGTATGTCTCAGCGCGATATTGAGGATAATCTGCGCGAGATATACGGGGCGGATATTTCGCAAACTTTAATTTCAAAGATCACAGATAAAATTCTGCCAGAAGTGAATGAGTGGCAAAACCGTCCATTGGAAGCGATTTACCCGATAGTCTACTTTGACGGCATTATGTTTAAAAGCCGTAAAGACAGCCAAATTATCAACAAGTGTGTCTATTCGGTTTTGGGCATTGATATGAACGGCCAGAAGGACATTTTAGGGATTTGGATAAGCGAGAACGAAGGCGCTTCATTTTACGCAAATATTTGCTCCGACCTTAAGAAACGTGGCGTTACGGACATTTTTATTGCTTGCCACGGTAACCTGAAAGGGCTTGGAGAAGCTATAAACGCAGTATTTCCAAAGACTAAGCAGCAGTTATGCATAGTACACCAAATCCGCAATTCTACTAAGTTTGTGCAATACAAGGACAGAAAGAAAATTTGTGCGGATCTCAAGAAAATTTACGGCGCGGTAAATCTTGACGATGCGGAGTATGCAAAAGAAGTATTTCGGGAAAAGATAAAAAATATCCATCGATTATGAGGTCTTGGGATGCAAATTGGGCTGAACTAACTACCTTTTTCAACTATCCAGAGCAGATTCAGCACCTGGTTTACACAACCAATGCGGTGGAAGCATACCACAGAATGGTGTGGAAATTCACGAAGGCAAAGTCTATTTTCCCCACTGACGACTCGATAAGAAAGGTTGTTTTCATATAGGTCAAAGAAATAGCGAAAAAATGGACGATGCCGGCACGGGATTGGCCAAAGGCGTACAGTCAGATTATGATTTTCTTTGCGGATAGATTTGCGGCTTAAGGCTTAAAACGAGAGCGTATGCACGACTGTGTAAATGGTAATAATCTCCATAAATAAAAATTAAGGAGATGTTATCATGAGACAGTTGAGTGACAAAGAAATGGAGCTAGTAGCCCTGATAAGCAATGAATGTACCA
>Ga0334885_1005317_pt1 | contig 10526 bp, 10 predicted proteins | sample GraSluR1_MG_8_FD_207233 | JGI IMG/M metagenome (GOLD analysis project Ga0334885, IMG submission 207233) | Sludge microbial communities from methane-producing bioreactor in Wageningen University, Netherlands - Granular Sludge_31_05-R1 | ecosystem: Engineered > Bioreactor > Anaerobic >...
AGTGCCTTACTGACAATCGGGGGCACCATGGTGGAGATGTCGCCGCCCAAAACAGCGATCTCTTTTACTGTGGAGGCGCTGAGGAAGGTGTGCTGCTCCTGGGTGATGAAGCTGATCATTTCGATAGAGGGATCAAGACGTTGATTGGCTAAAGCAATGCGGAATTCGTTCTCGAAATCGGAAAAGACGCGCAATCCACGTACCAACACCCCTGAGCCTACTTGTTTACAAAAATCAACGGTTAACCCAGAATAGCCCATCACTTGAATTTTATCGTGGTTTTTAAACACCTCATGTGCAAGCTGTATCCTCTCTTCGGGAGAGAATAGCAAATCCTTCAGGGGTTTGTCATAGACTGCGACGATAACGGTAGGGAATAGTTTTGCGGCACGATAGGCAATATTTATGTGACCAAAATGTATCGGGTCGAAGGTTCCTGGAAATACAGCTTTCATGTTAGTTGGTCTCTCCTTGTTTTTCCACCCACCAGAGTTCCATCAATTCTTTCAAATATCTGTGCTCATCCTGGGCAAGCATTGGGTCTTGGGCAATCAGGTTTTTTGCGTAACGGCGGGCTTTCTCGATCAATTTGCTGTCGGTCAGGTTGGCAATCTTTAAATGGGCAAAACCTGATTGGCGGGTGCCAAGAAAATCGCCGGGTCCGCGCTGTGCCAAATCTTCATCTGCAAGTTTGAAGCCATCATTGGTCTGACAAATGATTTCGAGGCGAGCATTTTCCATTTCATTATCTGTTTCGGGCACCAGGAAACAATAAGATTGGGCGTTACCACGTCCAACCCTGCCGCGAAATTGGTGCAATTGCGCCAGCCCGAAGCGGTTAGCGCCTTCTATGACCATGACAGATGCGTTGGGGACATCCACGCCAACTTCAACGACTGAGGTAGACACCAAAATGTCGAATTCTCTGTTTTTGAACTTTGCCATAATGCTATCTTTTTCAGCAGGTTTTAATCGACCGTGCAGTAAGCCTAACTTTCTCTCAGGAAATACGTTTTTTTGCAGGTTTTTGTGTTCTGCTACTGCTGCTTTGGTGTCCTCATGGTTGTTTTGGTCAATCAGGGGGTAAATGATAAAAGCCTGCCTGCCTTGGTTGAGTTGTTCTGCAATAAATTGGTACATTTTGTAACGATCTGTGGGTGATACTCGTTTGGTTGGCACTGCTTTGCGATTTAATGGCATTTCATCGATGATAGACACATCCAGGTCGCCATATATGGTGAGTGCCATTGAACGGGGGATGGGTGTGGCTGTCATCACCAAAAGGTTAGGGTTATTCCCTTTGCTGCTCAATGCCGCTCTTTGTTTTACGCCAAAGCGGTGCTGCTCGTCGATAATGACAAGGCGCAAGTCTTTGAATTCGATAGGATCTTCGATTAAAGCGTGAGTGCCGATGATAAGTTTTATGTAACCGTTCTGCAAGTTTTCCAGAATAATTTGCCGCTCACTTTTTTTGGTGTCACCGGTTAATAGGACAATTTGATCGGGCTTGAGCGAGTTTTTATCAAGGTCAGCGTGGCACAGCATGGTTTGGAAGGATTGATAATGCTGTTCAGCCAGAATGGAGGTGGGAGCCATCAAGGCGGTTTGCTTGTCATTGTCTGCTGTGATCAGAGCGGCGGCAGCCGCAACCAGGGTTTTGCCAGAGCCAACATCACCCTGCAGCAAACGATTCATGGGATGGGTGGCATTCAGGTCTTCAAGAATCTCTGTGATCACTTTGGTTTGGGCGTTGGTGGGGATGAATGGCAGTGAACCAAGAAATGACTTTACCAATGATTGATTTATGGCAAGTGGTTCGGTTTCTTGTTCCTGCCAGAGGTATTTTTGAGATAGCAAACCAAGCTGTAAGACGAATATTTCATCAAAAGCCAGGCGTTCCCGCGCTGCATGTAACGTGTCGACTGAATCAGGAAAATGGATTTGCTGCAGGGCCTCGGTCAGTGGGAGTAATTCTGCCGCTTCTCTAATTGCTGGAGGAAGATACTCTGGTGTGCGCGGTGCCCAATAATCAACAACTTTGTAGATTATCTTGCGCAGCCATTGCTGCGTCATATGCGCGGTCAGTGGGTAAACGGGCACAATGCGGTTTGTGCTGATTTGCTCTTTGTCAAGTTTTTCCCACTCAGGATTGTTGATGACCGGTTTGCCCAGATAATGGTCAATTTTTCCCGAAACAACGATAGTAGTCTTGGGGGTTATTTGGCGTTCTATCCAGGGCTGGTTAAACCAGGTGAGACGTAGCCATCCGGTGCTGTCTGTGATCAAAGCTTCGGTAATTTTTCGTTTGCGGACCTCTTTCGTATCCACATGTTCAACCACTCCAATAACGGTGGTTTCGACACCATTGCTGAGTTGATCTATCGTACTCAATTTGGAATAATCATCATATCGGCGGGGATAATAATGCAGCAGGTCATCAAGCGTGCTGAGATGCAGTTTTGTTAACCTTTCTGCATTTTTCTGTCCAACACCATGGAGAACGGTTAACGGGGCATCCAGCCCAAGACCGCGGCGAGGTGAGCTGGTGGTTGGTTTCTCTTTTGCGGGGGGCTTGTTTGTTGAGGTCGGATCAGTATCTTGTGATGATTGAGCGTTTTGCTTTCTTTGCTTAATGGTTTCGATGAATGTCTGAACCGCACCGGCTCTGGTTTGACTGTCTGAGCGAGAATAATCCCCAAAGGTTTCTTCCACCAATGCCATCAAATTGGGGCTTAACTGGTTGTTTTTGGCGTTTTCAAGCCATACGGGAAGAAAAGCCTGCATACCGTTGGCAACCGCTGAATCCTCATATCCATTTTGTGTTTCAGATTGTATGACACTTAGTAATTGTTGAATGAGGTCAGCAGGCATGATGCTTAAAAAGACTCTGTATCAACCACAATCACCCCCTGGCATTGCGGGCCAAAAAGCAGAGCAAGCGGAAGGGAAATACGATGTTCTGAGAATAAGGCCTCCGGGAATGCTTCTTTTACGTGTTCGCGAATCAATCGCGATGTTTGCGTACTCAACTCATTGCCATGGAGGAACGCCATGGATTCAATTGCCTCAAATTCTTTGGTGTATTCCAATAAGTAATCGGTGATGTGCCGTTTGTTGCGCATTTTGTCAGTCGAAAAAAAACGTCCATCTTCGATAGTGAAATTGGGCGCGGACTGCAGGTATTCACCAACATATGCCTGGCCGGCATCTAATAACTGGTTATGATACAAATATGAAAGGTTGGGGGTGTTGAATAATGTGTAGATATGTTGCTGGTATGACCTGACGGACTGCGCTACCTCTTGAATATCTCTGTTTTCCTCTATGAGTCGGGCTACGTAAGACACCAGTACACCAACCCCAACAGAAATGGTGTTGGTGTCAATGGCGACAATGCGCCCGCCACCATCCATATTGTTTATTACTTCAAGTGCATTACTATAAGCAGGCGATATGGCAGAGGATGTCATCAATAACAAAATTTCATCATATCTACCAAGCAGTGTTGCGATCGTTTGCTGAAAATCTGCAACCGAGGGTGCCTGCACTTTGGGTGTGTGCTCCGCTGTAGCAGTTTGGGGCAGTTGCTGAAGTTTTAGTTCAGAATTTCTGTTTATGGTTTGCCCCTTGAACGTTAAATGATGTTCAATTGTCTGAACTTTATTCATACCGGCAAAGCGGATAAATGGATATTGTGTCAATGAGTCTGTCAGGATGCAAATGGCCATATCACTCTATTGCGATGATAAATTGATAGTGGGGTTGACCACCTTTATGGACTTCGAGTTCATGATCAGGATAGGCCTGTGCAACAGCATCAACAACCTCTGCCACTTCTTCTTGTGTGATGTTTTCACCATAAAAAAAGGTGATTCTTTCTCTTTCATCCATATCAACATCACCCAGCAGATGCAAGGCAGCATCCAGAATGGTTGGACAGGCTTGAATTAAGTTTCCATTGTGCAAAGCAATGACCTGGCCTTCTTCTACATTGACTCCATTGATCTCAACGGTGCGGGTAGCGACTGTGATTTCACCCGTCTCCACGTCATCAAGGGCTTCGGTCATTTCTTCCACGGCGAGGTCAAAATCAATCCCCGGCATCATGCGCAGCATCGCAGATATCCCCTGGGGTATTGTCTTGCACGGGATAACGGCGACTCGTTTGTCCGACATACTGGCAGCTGCTTGGGCTGCTAAAAAAATGTTCTTGTTATTGGGTAGAATGATGATCTGGTTTGTGGGCAAATCTTTGAAAGCTGAAAGAATTTCTTCGGTGCTTGGGTTCATGGTTTGTCCACCGCTGACAACGGCGGAAGCTCCCAGGCTGGTGAAAATTTGTGATATACCGAATCCTGGTGAAGTCACTACGACACCAATTTGCCCCGGTTCAAAGGGTAGATATTCTAATTGAGCTTGTTTACCGGCTTTTTGATTTCCACCCATCTGATCTAACAGATTCTCAATGTAGACATTGGTAATGATGCCCTGGGTCATGGTGTAATCGATGGGCATGTAACGATTGTCGGTTGGTACATGGATGTGCATACGGAAGAGATTGTCGCCTTCTCCGACCTGAATAGATGTACCAATTTTCTCTAACTCATCATAATAAGAACGCAGGTTGAATTGGGTGTTCGGACGAAAGTCGATCACTACTTCAAAATCCTGACCGGGTTCGATGGTTTCCTCCATGTCTGCCAGGTTCGCGATTGGCAGAACTTCAACTGGTGCAGTCTGAAACTCTTCGTTGCGAAGCCACTTAGCAGCGCCTTCCAAGATGAAATACAAACCTTTGCCCCCTGAATCTACGACACCGGCTTGTTTTAGAATAGGCAGCAAATTGGGGGTGTTGTCAACGGATTTTGCGGCTGCATCCAGAATGGCGGTGAGGATCTCATCAACGGTGTTATCCAGAGTTATCATTTCGGCAGCGGCGGCTGCTGTATCCTTGGCAACGGTTAGTATTGTGCCTTCCACCGGCCTGACCACCCCTTTGTAAGCGGTTTCTTTGGACTCGGTAAAAGCTTTGATCAAGCTGGCCGCATCCATGACTTCAAGGTGATCAAGGGCTCTGGCAAATCCACGGCACAACTGAGAGAGAATGACCCCCGAGTTGCCACGGGCCCCCATCAAAGCTCCCTGTGAGATTGCCTGGCTGATGATGCCGATGTTGGTTTCTGGCATATCTTTGATCTCATCATAAGCAGATTGCAGGGTCAATACCATGTTGGTCCCTGTGTCACCATCGGGTACAGGGAAAACATTGAGAGCATTGACATGATTCTGGTTGGCCCTCAACCACAACAACCCTGCTTCCAATAACTTTTTCAGGATACCCCCATCCAATGATAGTGTTTCGTTAATGTTGATATCGCTCTGGTTGCTCATCTTTTATTCCTCAAATTCCTACCGTTAATCAGTATCAGAGATGCGCAATCCGCGCACATGCACGTTTATTTTTGCCACGGGGATACCGGTAATTTTTTCAACACGATAGCTGATCGTGTCTGCCGCCACAGAGGCGACGGTTTTTATACGAGTGCCATATTCGATAATAATATAAACATCGATGGTGAGGCGCCCCTTTTCGTGCTTGATGACAATGCCCCGGTTGCCTTCACCGGTGATAGCGCGGGTGATATCATGGGCGAAATTTTTCGGCGCTAAACCAACGACACCATAGGTTTCGAGTACAGTTTTGTGAACAAGACTGGCGATAGCTTGATGGGCGATGAAAATGTTTCCTTTGACTGTTTTGGGTTGCACATTCATAAGTTCGTCCTATTAATATTCCTTGTAAATTGACCTGGGTTATGGTAACATACAATGCTGTTGCAACAAATGCATCAAGAAAGGATTGTATCATGGCGAAGTGTGAATCTTGTGGAAAATCGACAACTTTCGGTCATAATCGCAGTTTCTCTATGCGCGCTACCAATCGGAAATTCAAGCCCAATCTGCAGAAGGTAACCACTTTCGAGAATGGCAAGAAAATCCGTAAAACTTTATGCACGCGCTGTATGAGAACAATGGTAAAGAGCTGACGAGTTCTACCGTCGAATATGGGAAAAATCGCGTTTCACGCGGTTTTTTCATTTAATCATATGTCGACTGCCTGAGTAATTGAATGGCCGGGACGATGCCTGCATCATTTTTAAAAATAGCAGTTGCTGCAACAAAAGCACGAGCACCTGCGGTATACATAGCTGGAAGGGTGTCGGCAGTAATTCCACCATCGACTTCAATGATTGTCTCTGTTTTTGCTGTTTGTATCATTACACGGACTTTATTTACCTTAGCAGCCATGCTGGCTATATGAGATTGGCCTGAAAAGCCAGGGTTCACTGTCATGACCAGGACCATATCGGTCTGGTCGAGGATGCTTTCAATGGCATGCGCCGGGGTGCCAGGATTGATGGCTATCCCCGGGTGAACTCCCCGATCGCGAATAGCTTGCAAGGTGCGATGGACATTGGGATTGTTTTCAATGTGGATGGTGAGCCTAGATGCGCCCGCATCGATGAAGGCGTCAATATGGTTCTCGGGCTTTTCGATCATCAGATGCACATCCAGCGGGAGTGTTGATAATCTACGGCAATGATTGACGATGAACGGCCCCATGGTGATGTTGGGGACAAAGTGTCCATCCATTACATCCACATGGATCCAATCAGCTCCCCCCAGTTCGATTTGTTCTAATTGTGATTGGAGGTTGCCAAAATCTGCTGATAGGATTGACGGAGAGATTATCATCATCTACACCTATTATCCCGGGACATTGAAATAAATATAAATCCAAAATGGAATCAAACCAGCTACCGCGATGGTGGCTAATAATCCTAACAGAATGGAAATCCAATCGAACTGTTTGGGCGTTTTTTCGGGAAGTGTATACTTGTGTTTTGAACTGGGTGGATTTGCTGTTCGGATCGATTCTGCGAGGGTTAGTTTGTTTGGTTTTGATTCTATCGGCTCCGCTGTCAGGCTTAAAATCAAGGAATGCCTTACAGATGCCAGATTGTCTCTAAGTTGCGAGAATGAACGGAAACGTTTGCGAGGATCTTTTTCTAAACAACGCAGTATTAAAGAATTCAGAGTATCAGGAATGTCGGGGTTTATTTCGGTTGGGGGCTGTGGTGTTACTTGAATATGAGCCTGTAATAATTCATCTACTGTGGTGGCTGTAAAGGGGAGATAACCGGTAAACAATTGGTATAAAACGATGCCGCAAGAATAGATATCTGAGGCGATGGAAGGCGGTTCACCTTTGGCTTGTTCAGGGGATACGTAATAGGGCGAGCCCCAGAAGAATTCATTGTCGAAGTTGTCAGACTGCTGCATCACTCGAGCCAGGCCAAAATCCGTGATTTTCACCTGGTTAGATGCATCGAGGAGGATGTTGGAGGGCTTTATGTCACAGTGAATGATCTTATTTGCATGCGCATGGTCAATCGCCCTGCAGATCTGAATGCCATAATCGAGTTCTGTAATCAGGTTAATGGCAGGACGGGTCTGAATGTGTGTTTTTAAATTTGATCCCTCGATATATTGTAAAGCGATAAAAATGCGGGTGCCGTCCAGTCCCGAATCAAATACGGTGACGATGTTGGGATGAGATAACTTGGCAGCTGCGCGGGCTTCTTGTTGAAAGCGAAGGCGCATATCTTCTGTACTGGCGTATTTTTGCCGTAACACTTTAATGGCGACATCGCGGTCAAGTACCACGTCGCGTGCTTTGTACACGATGGACATGCCACCGGTACCAACCAGGCGGTTAATTTCATAGCGACTACCTATCATCGAGGTGTGGTTGTGTGCAATTGCCATATTACGATTGATTATATCATAGGGGTATTGATGCTAAAAAAATACAGGAAGGTCGTAAAGTTGATTAATGCTCATACTGCTGTTATGGGTTGCATTAATATCCGCTATAATTAAGTGGATGAAGACTGAAGACACTTCGCCCAAAGAGAAAAAGCGCATTCTGATCATAATGGCTATTGCGTTGGTTGCAGGCCTGGTTTTGTTTGCGGCTTTAATTTCGCTGATTTTTATGTCAATACCAGATCAGTCAGCACAATCACAAGGGCCTGTTGTAACGCTTATTCCTTATACAACCCCAACTGTTACGCCCAGTCCAGCGGTTTCTGTGGAGAATATCGAAACTCCTTCTGTTGTCATCGAGGGAATAACTGTTGGAACCGTGGTGCAAATTGTAGAAACGGGCGGACTTGGCTTGCGTTTGCGGGCGAACCCGGGCACTGTGGGAACGATTCAGTTTGTGGGACAGGAATTGGAATTGTTTGCGGTTGTCAATGGGCCGGTCGAACAGGATGGTTATGTCTGGTGGTATCTTGAATCTCCGTATGATGCATCAAGGAGCGGGTGGGCTGCTGCCTCATACCTCATGGTTATAGAATCCGAATAATGCGCCAGCCATGATACTTTGGAAAAGTCAGGCTCCGGGCCTATAAATACTCGGTTCAAATTGTCCATGAGAAGCGAGAAGTGATATATAATGAGTAAAGTTCTCTCTCATCGTAATCTATTGCAGGTCGTGAGTAATCAGGGGAGGTTATTCTGCAAGATCGTATCATAACCCGCGTATTTCCCGAATCGGAAAGCAAAAGACCAGGCCGTTTACCAGCAAAAAGTTTGCTGATGCGCCGATACCTCATCCAGGATGTAATTGGCTCTGGTGGGATGGGTGCTGTTTACCGCGCAAGAGATATGCATTTTCCCAATGCTGTCAAGTTGGTGGCGATCAAAGAGATGGTTAGCGCGAATACGGATCCCAAGATTAACCAGATGATGATTAAGAACTTCGAGAGAGAAGCCAATCTTCTGGTTACTTTGTCGCATCCTTCGATCACAAATATCTATGATTATTTCACCATTGACCAACGGGCGTATCTTGTGATTGAATATGTGTATGGGAAAGATCTCGAACGGGTTTTAGAGCGGGTTACAGATTTTATCCCTGAATCACAGGTAATCAAGTGGGCTGTGCAATTGTGCGATGTATTGGATTATCTGCATTCACATGAACCAGAACCGATAATCTTTCGAGATATAAAACCATCCAATATCATGGTTAACCAACAAGGTAATGTGGTTTTGATTGACTTTGGTATCGCGAAAACGTTCCAGTTGGGCCAAAAGGGAACCATTATCGGTACTGAAGGATATGCCCCGCCAGAGCAGTATCGCGGAGAGGCAACCCCCAGTGTTGATATATATGCGCTAGGAGCAACACTTCATCATTTATTCACACGACATGATCCCACCATTGAACCTCCGTTTACCTTTGAGCAGCGGCCTATCAAAAAGTTCAATCCTGCTGTCACTGATCAGATGGTTACTATTGTGGAAAAGGCACTTTCTTACAATGCTGGTGATCGTTATGGCACAGCCAAGCAAATGCGTGATGCCCTCATTCGTGCTGGCAGCGAGACGGGTTTGTTGTCACCTGTCGATTCCCTTTTTACTGTTGCGACCCAGACGAAGGGTGAATCAAAAGGCCAAACGCCAGCAGAGCAATTGATAAAACCGATCTGGACATTTCGCTGTGAGGATGAAGTACGCGGTTCGGCGGTAATCTCGAACAGAAGTGTCTACATCGGCTCCTATGATCATAATATATACAAGCTCAATGCGGCAGATGGTAAATTTGTGTGGAAGTATCCTGCCAAAGGAGGCATTGTAAGTATGCCCGCTCTTGATGGCAGTCTTGTGTTCTTCGGATCAGAAGACCACAATGTGTATGCTGTGGAGGGTGGTAGTGGCAAACGTGTGTGGGCGTTTCAGACGCGTGGTCCGGTACGCGGATCGCCGGCAGTGCGCAATGAACATGTTTTCATCGGCAGTGATGATTGCAATCTGTATGCTATTTCGATTACAGGAGGCACGCCTTCATGGAAAGCGGAGGCGATGGCACCCATACGGACAAAGCCCATTGTCACCGATGACCGGTTGATTTTTGTGGGAATGGATGGCGAAATGTTGAGCACGGACATGGGCGGAATGATGAAATGGCGCTTCAATGCCAAACGAGGCGTGCTCGGGAATCCATATCTGGACGAAAGTGAAGGGATGCTGTTTTTCAGCTCTTTGGATGCAACCCTGTATGCAATTGACTCGAAAACTGGCTGGGCTATCTGGCGATTTCGCATGGATAAAGGATCAGTGTCTTCTCCTATCGTGTTGAATGACAATATCTTTTTGGGGTCTGCCGATGGAAAAATTTATTGTGTGAATAAAAACAACGGGCGGTTGGTATGGAGTTACCAGACCGAATCGCAAGTGAGTGGCTCTCCAATTACTGACAATGATCGAGTGTATATCGGTGATTCGGACGGTTGCATTTATTGTCTGGATGTGCAAAGTGGAGAATTATTCTGGAAGTTCCAAACCCAGGGTCATATCACCGGGCGGCCAACATTAGACAACGGGGTGCTTGTGTTTGGTTCATCTGATCACAATGTCTACGCGATCGCGGTGTATTAGCAGGAGGGAAGCAT
>Ga0334885_1005318_pt1 | contig 10525 bp, 13 predicted proteins | sample GraSluR1_MG_8_FD_207233 | JGI IMG/M metagenome (GOLD analysis project Ga0334885, IMG submission 207233) | Sludge microbial communities from methane-producing bioreactor in Wageningen University, Netherlands - Granular Sludge_31_05-R1 | ecosystem: Engineered > Bioreactor > Anaerobic >...
GACGGCTTGACAAGAATTGAGGGATGGTTTGGAAGTCCTAATACAAATTATGGAATATGTCTTAAGTGGGCACTTGATCTTCGTTTTGCGTCAAGAGAAAACGCCACAGAGGATTACAGACCGATGCTAACTCTCACCTATTCATAAGGAGTCCGCTATGACCTGCCGAACTTACACGATACGGAGGGTGCTATGAGCCTGCTGCTATTCTGGAACGGAACGGGGGCGGTATCGCCTGTTGATATAAAAAGATTAGGAGATAACTATGGCAAATGAATTACAAGCCTACACGACCACAGGTAAGACGCTTTATGCAGTCCTGATAAGTGCAGCAGGGCAGGCATGGAATGGTGCCGCCTTTGAAGCGATTCAAGCAGGCAACTGGACGGATTATGATATTGTCCTGACAGAAGCAACAGCAGGATTGTATCTTGCGAATTTACCGGCATTAGTTGCGGGTATCTACTCTTATGTGGTTTTTGAGCAGGCGGGGGCTAATCCGGCAGTCTCAGATACGAAACTGGGTGTGGGCTATCTCAATTGGGACGGGAGTGCGATCCTACCACTATCAACGATCGACGGAATTGTAGATGATATTCTGGTTGATACCGCCGCACTTGACAGCCGCCTGACAGCAGCAAGGGGTGGCTATCTGGATAAGCTGAACGTATCCGGAGCACTGGCACATTCTGACGCGGCGGCAACGTATAGGGCGGACGTGAGCGCATTGGCGCTTGAAGCAACTTTGACAGCAATCAAGGGTGCGGGATGGACGGCTGAAACTTTGAAAGCAATCGCTGACGCTATCGGGGCATTGAACGACCCCACGCCACAGCAGGTATGGGAGTATGCAAGCCGGTCGCTATCCACGCCAAACGATTACAAGGCAGATGTGAGTGCCCTGCTGACGGCTGCGGCTTACACTGCACCGGACAATGCTTCGATTACAGCGATCAAAGCGAAAACGGACAACTTGCCAGCCTCACCGGCGCCGGCGAGTGAATATGACACGGATATCACACAGATCATTGAGCTGCTTTACTCTATCATGGGCGGCGAGGGATGGACGGATGAGACGCTGGTTACCATCCAGGCTGCCATTGAAGCCATCGCTGCTGGTGCAACAGCACAGGAGGTGTGGGAATACACCACTCGTGGGCTGACAGAGGCTGTTGCAGCGACTGTGGACGCTGAGGCTGTTGCAGATGCGATCGAGCCGTTGATCCCCACAGCAGAGAACATTTGGACTTATGCCCAGCGCACATTGACATGGACGCCGGCGGAGGTGCTTGCTTATATCAGCGAAACCAGCATCACACAGATCCGGGGCAATACCTGGGAGATCGGCATTGATCCGGTCACGCTGGGTGGTGAAAAGCAGCAAATTGTGATCAAGCGCCGCACCAGCCAACCGGATGCCGATGCGATTCTGTTTGTGGACACTGACACTGGCTTGTTGAGATACAACGGCGCTGCACCTGACGAGGGTGATGAGACAAAAGCGAGCCTGGTTTATGCCGGAACAACGCTCACGCTTGAGGTGGACGCTGAAATCACTGCCCAGCTGCCAAACGGATCGTTTGTATATGGGATCCAGACGGTGCACCTGGACGGCTCGGTATCAGAGACCTACGGCGGTGTGTTCACGATCACTGCGGATGTGGTGAGAGCGGTGGAGTAATACTCAGTATGCTTACTGCTGATCAGCTTGATGTGCTTCCAGGTCCAATATTGGATCTATACGAGCGGTTTCATATTTCAGTTTTGAGAGATATGGCGCGGCGCCTGGCCAGATTGGATTACATGAGCGCAGCATGGCAAGCACAGCGGCTAATTGAAGCAGGCTTGCTCTATGAGGAGGTGATCCAAAGGCTCTCTGAACTGACCGGTCAATCTGAGATGGTGTTAAAACAGATCTTTGAACAAGCCGGTGTGAAAGCAATGCGTTTTGATGATGCGATCTACAGGGCGGCTGGTTTAGATCCGCTGCCGTTGAATTTGTCCCCACAGATGGTAGAAGTACTGAGTATTGGGCTGCAGAAAACTCAAGGCTTGCTTCGCAACCTGGTGATGACCACGGCGATAAGTGCACAGGAAGTGTTTTTGGATGCAACAGATCTGGCATATATGCAGATCAGCACGGGAACACTGGATTACAACACTGCGATCAGAGAAGCGGTAAAGGAAGCCGCTCGCAAGGGATTGCAGGTGATCTACTTTGAAAGCGGGCATCGAGATAAGATCGATGTGGCCACCAGGCGGGCGGTCCTGACAGGCGTGAACCAGACGGCCGGCGAGCTGACCGAAGCCCGTGCCGACGAATTGGAGACTGATCTGGTGCAAACATCCGCTCATATTGGTGCCAGGAACAAGGGTGATGTTCCAGAAAACCACGAAATGTGGCAGGGGAAGGTATTCACCAGGGGCAAAGCCCCGAATAATACTCAGTATCCTAACTTCTATGATGTGACCGGTTACATGACCGTGACTGGTCTTTACGGCGTAAATTGCCGCCACAGTCACTATCCCTACTTCAAAGGCATCAGTGAAAACGCCTACAAACAGGCGGTGCTGGATGACTATGCCAGCAAAACGGCCACTTACAACGGCAAGGAAATGAGCTGGTATGATGCAACCCAGGTGCAGCGGAAAATCGAGCGGGACATTCGCAAAGCCAAGCGTGAACAGGCGATGGTTGAGGCGGCTGGACTGGATGCGAGCGAAGAGAAGCAGCGGGTAAGGAATTTACAGGCACAGATGCGGGATTTTGTGGAGCAGACGGGACTGCAGCGACAGTATCCGAGAGAACAGGCGGTTTTCACTCCGACTCTGATGAATATTTCTGAAGCAGGTAAGAAAATTGATTTTACTTCTGGGGATTATCAGCATGTTGCTGATTTAGGTAACATTCAAAGTTTTTATCAGGCTAATGATCCAGGAAAACCTTATGTGACACAAAGTCCAGTAATCTATAATCAGTATGCCGTACGGCATTTGGCTGATGAAACGCACAGCAAAAGATTGGATTGGTTGAAAGAAAATCAGGAGGGTTTGATGCAAGCAATCGTAAACCCTGATTTTATTGAGAAAGTAATTAGAAAACGGGTAGACGGTCATTACTCGATTACATTAATTTCCGAGTTATTTTTGGGAAACAAAAGTGAACAAAGGTTTTTGGTAGCGGCTGTCAGTCTTGGATTGAAGCCAGGAAAAAGCTATCATCAAATAACAACGATTCACCCTGCACGATGGAAAGATTTGTTTTATCAAAATGGTGAATTAAAGAAGAAATATCTCAGAATTAAATAAAAAGACCGGCATTTCACCGGTTCGGGTTCCGTACACCGTGCTCGAGGTCGGCATCGCTCTAGGCTGTGGGGGGAGCCTTCCCACCTCAGAACCTAACTACAGTATACAGGAATGGAAGAGAAAAGTCAAGGAAAGGTTGAATTATCGTGTATAATTGATCTATGGGCGATGAACTGGACAACGAGCTTGGCGGTTTGATCGATGAATTCCTGGACGCGGCTGGTATTGAAAAGCCCAAGCCGCTGGGGTTGAGTTTTGATACCAGTATTCGACAGTGGGAAAGGGAAGAGTTGGAAGATTTGATCCGTGAATTTATGAAGTTTATTGAGAAAAAGAAAACGGGTTGATTGTAAAATAAAGATAATATGATATAATTATAGATAGATAAATTGAGAAACGGCTCCCAGAGTCGCTCTTAAGCGGCCCGGAGTGTGTCACTTTTCGAAGTGAGGCATTCCGGGCTTTTTGTTATCACATTCGATCGGTTAGAGCGTTATCTAGCCAACACAGCGTGGGCGATACCACGTAAAAAAACGTAGTGAAAGGATTTGAACAGATGAAACGGGAAGATTTGAAGGCGTTGGAACTTACCGATGAAGCGATTGATGAGATCATGAAGCTTCATGGCAAGGACATTGAGGCTCACAAAGCCCAGCTGACGGAGGCTGAAAAGCAACGGGAAACCTTGCAGGGACAGCTCGAGGAGGCTAATCAGGCGATTGAAGGCTTCAAGGAGCTGGATGTTGACGGGATCAAAGCAGCAGCCGATGACTGGAAGACCAAAGCAGAACAAGCAAAGACTGAAGCGCAGGTTGAGATCCAGAAATTGAAGTTTGATCATGCTCTAGAGGGTGCATTGACCGAGGCCAAGGCTAAGAACCCAAAAGCGGTGAAGGCGCTGCTGAACTTTGATGAGCTGAAGCTATCGCAGGAGGATGGATCGATCATCGGCCTGGATAAACAGCTTGAGAAGGTGAAATCGGAAAATGATTATCTGTTTGAATCGGAACAGCTCACGCCCAAGATTGTTACGGGTGGACAAGGTAAGACAAAAATCACTGATTCGATGGTGATCGCAGCCAGACAAGCGGCGGGATTGCCTATCGAAGAATAACATCGAAATAGGAGTTTAACATGGCGAATACAATCGCATTAGCAGAAAAATTTCAACCAATTTTGGATGAAATCTATAAAGTTGGCGCGCTGACAGCGCGCATGGACAGCCCTTCAAAGCCTGTGGACTTTAGCAATGCACAGGTTGTGAAAGTGTTCAAAACCTCTCTGATCGGATTGGGCGATTATGATCGTGGCACTGGCTTTCCAGCTGGTGATGTGACCGGTTCCTGGGAGACATTGACTCTTGCCAAAGATCGCGGCCGCTCATTCAGCATTGACGCGATGGATGACGAGGAAACAATCGGTATGGCATTTGGCACCCTGGTGGGTGAATTTATGCGCACGATGGTTGTGCCAGAAATTGACGCCTACCGGTTTGACAAGTACGCCTCATGGAGCGGAATTACCAGCCCTTCAGCTGCCGCACTTTCAACCGCTGCCAATGTTTTGGCGGCTGTGGACGTTGCACAGCAAGCGTTGGATGGTGACGAGGTTCCTCGAGAAGGTCGTGTTCTATACTGCTCAGAGTCGATTTATCATCTTCTCAAAGCGTCTCTGACCCGCTCATATGTCAGTGAAGGCGCTGTGAGTCGCGAATTGAATCGCTTGGACAATATGGAAGTTGTGATGGTACCCCAGACTCGGTTCTATAAGGGTGTTACTCTGGATGCCGGTGCAACCTCTTCGGCTGGCGGTTACAGCAAGACCCCCTCGACCGGTCGGGATATTAACTTCATGTTGATCCATCCCTCCGCTGTACTGCAGGTCGCCAAACATAACCCGCTGCGGATTTTCAGTCCTGAGCAGAATCAAACAGCGGACGCCTGGCTGTTCCAGTATCGCATTTACCATGATGCGTTCGTGTATGACAACAAGGTTGACGGCGTTTACGCACACATCAAAACCAGCTAACCTTGGGATTGATGCCTGAGATTTAGGCCTGAAGGAGGCTAACAATGGCAGAAATGAAATCTGTACAAATCCACGGGTGGCTGAAGGATGTCAATGACAATTTTGACGAGCTGAACGATCTTGTTTCCGGTGATGTTGGACTTGGTGCGCTGAGAGTGGCGCGCTGGGAGTTCGATATTGCTGAAGAGGATTCGGCCGGCGAACTGAATGCTGAAACCGGTGCTCATGGAACGGGTGTGTTCATTCCGGCTCACTCAATTGTTGTGGGCGGGTTTATGGACGTGAATACTCCGTTTACCAGTGAGAACGCAAACAATGCAACGATTGCAATCAAGGTTGAAGGGGCTAATGACATCCAGACGGCTACGGCTGTTTCGGGTGCTCCATGGTCCACACATGGGTTGAAAGCGATCGTGCCAAAAGCGAACACACCAGAATCGACCGGTATCAAGCTGACGGCCGCACGTGAAGTGACCGCGACGGTGGCGACATCAGATCTTTTGACAGGAAAAGTGTCTGGCTATCTCTATTACCTTGAGGGTGTGGAATCGGCTGCACTTCCGTCCAGTTCATAAGATTTGAAGATTTATCAACAAAAGTATTAACAGGAGCAGGGCTATGACTGCATATGCCGACTACGAATTCTATGAAGACACCTATGGCGGAACAGCCATAGCCCTTGCTGACTTTTCAACACTGGCGATCCGAGCAAGTTTTATGGTTGATTTTTTCACTTTTGGCCGAGCTGCTGAAGTGATCACGGCTGATGAAGATGCAGACAAAATCAAAGCCATCAAATTGGCAACCTGCGCAGTAGCTGAAGTGATCCAAGAGATCGGGGACCGTACAGGAAAAATACAGAGTGAGAAGGTCGGCCCGTATTCAGTAACATACACACCAACACCGACTGATTCGCTCTCAAATGATGCCCGGATGAGCCTGGCAGCTAAGCGCTTTCTGTCTTCGACTGGCTTGATGTACAGAGGATTCAATACTGGTGAATATTCCGGTACGATCGCTGATGAAGATCTCACGTGAAAATCTTTGATGAAGATCTTTGATGAAGATCACTGATGAGGAAGATTGATGCACACTAATACAGATCTGACGCTTTACACTCGATCAGTGTCTGGCGGCAAAGAAGCCTGGACGCGTTCGGTGATCACTGGCGTGTTGTGGACGAATCGCAAGGCAGCAAATGTGATCTCTTCGGGGTTACTGGATGCCAATGCGGTTGAAATTTATATTTCAACATTTCGACGTGAAGACGCGATTGTGATCAAGCCCGGTGATGTAATTGCCGAGGGTATCGTGACGAAAACGATCAATACTGAGTATACGATCGCGGATTTGAAGCGTGATTATGCGGACGTGGTCACTGTGAAGAGTGTGGATCGATATGATTTTGGATCACCGCATCTGCACCACTTAATGATCGGAGCGTCCTGATGGCGCCAAGGCGGATCCGGATTGAAACACCCAGAGGTGCGGTTTTTCACAATCCGAACATGAAGGTTGTTTTGGAGTGGAACCCTAACTTCAAAAATAAATGGGAAAAGAAGTATTCAGCTGCACAAAAGTTTGTGGATAGTGAGGTTTTGAGATTGTGCGAACCTTATACACCACTTTTGACCGGGATGCTGATCAAATCTGGAACTCTGGGCACTGAGATCGGATCAGGCACAGTGCAGTGGATTGCTCCTTATAGTAAATATCAATATTACCTCGAAAGAAAGACACCCAGCACCACAGGACCGCTGCGGGGATCGCAGTGGTTTGCACGGATGAAGGAAGTGCATAAGGAAGAAATATTGCGAGGTGCTCGGATTCGAATGGCTAGAAGCGGTGCAGGAGGCGGTGCATGAGCGATTATTATGGCCCATTGCCAAACAGCATCATTGAAGGGTTGCGGAATTTCGTAGAAACCTATACTGAGTTGTCTGAGAACGCGCCAGTGTGGGTGGAGTACCTGGGCAATGTTCCAACTGAGTATGCTGTGCTTCCGCTTGCTGGTGGGCGTGTGCTTGAAGAATATATCAATGGTAAGCGGTTGATGGAATATCCCTTTGCTTTCCGATCGATGGAGAGCACTGCGGATGACCTGACACGGCTTGAGAATAATGGTTTTTATGAAGCCTTTGCCGAGTGGTTGGACACTCAGACGGCTGCTGGTAATTTGCCTGAATTGCCAGAAGGAAAACGAGCCGAAGAGATTGAAGCGCTTGGTTGGGGTTATTTATTTGAGCAAGGCAATTCGGATACCGGCATTTATCAGGTGCAGTGCCGGTTGGTTTATGAGCAAGATTAAACAAAAGATTAGACAAGAGATTAGACAATAGGAGCTAATAATGACAGCAGAAAAAGTAAAACGCAGTCAATTTCGAACCTTTTTAGATGTAGATCCTGGCTACCAGGATTGGGCACTGATCGGTGACGGTGTGACCGCTGGTGAGATCGCGTATAACCCTGAGGTGAGCGAAGAGACTTACATCCATGAGGACAGTGGATCGGCTGAAGTTGAGGGATACAAACCCAATATGGCGATCGAAGCTACTGCAATCAATGGCGATGATGTGTTTGAATACATCGATGGGCTGCGCAAAGATCGTGCCATTCTGGATGATGCACATACCCAAATCGTGAACGTTTGGATGTATGAGGATGAACAGACTGGCGCTTATCCGGCTGAGCTGCAGGATGTGGCGATTTCGATTGACACTTTTGGTGGTGATGGTGGTGCATCAAACAAGATCAATTATACGATTCACTATCGCGGCGATCCCACTCTGGGCACCTTCAACCCGACGTCGCTAACCTTTACGCCGGCGAGCTGAGATGAAAACAAGATAAAACCTGACTTTTTATCTTTCTTCTCAACTGATTAAGGAGTGATCTCAGATGGCTGATTCTATACGCATAGATACCGGTGTGAAACGGGTGATGATCAACGATGACCCGAAACGAGTGATCGAATTTAACCCAAAAGATGTGGTGTTTGCTGAAAAGTTTTACCGGATGGTGGATGATTTTCGTGCAATGGAGACTGATTTTGTTGCACGAGCGAATGAGCTGGAAGCGGTTGAAGACGTGGATGAGCTCGGGCTACCTGTGAACACAGCAGAGCGGTTGCGGCTAGTGCGTGAGGTTTGCGACTGGTCCAAGACCAAAATTGACCAGATTTTTGGCGAAGGTGCATCTGAAAAAGCTTTTGGTGATGCGATGAATCTGGAAATGTTCAAACAATTCTTTGAGGGTATCACGCCGTTTATCGAATCCGCCAGATCTGAGAAGGTGGATAAATATCGCAAGGTGATCGCTGATCGCAAAACGATTGAAGACCAAAAAGCCGTGATGGAGTGAGATTATGAACATCCTGACCGATAGACTTCCCACAGCGATCAGGGTGAACAGCCGAATCTATGAAGTTAATTCGGACTTTCGTGACTGTTTGAGAATTATCCTGGCGTTTGAGGACAACGAGCTGACAGCCAGTGAAAAAAGCGTTATTGTGCTTGATAGCCTTTACCAGGAACGCCCAGCAGACGAGGATTTGCGAGAGGCGCTCAGGCAGGGGGTACGATTTTTGAACGGTGGTGATGATGAGAGCAGCGATCAGGATGTCAGCGATGGCTTGCGGCTCTTCAGCTTCGCAAAAGATGCGAGATTTATCTTTGCGGCCTTTCAGCAAACTCATGGTATTGATCTCCAGAATACTCAGTATTTGCACTGGTGGCAGTTCATGACATTGTTCATGGATCTGGGAGCTGATACATTGTTCTGTAATCTGGTTGGGCTGCGCAAGCGGGTGAAGACCGGAAAGGCGAGCAAGGAAGAACGCAAGGTAGCCAGGGAAATGGGCGAGGTGTTCAGTGTGCCAGAGATTGATACCCGAACACTGGATGAAAAAGAACGCGAGCGTGAATTCATGCGGTTGATCGAAGAAGCGAGACAAGCGAAAAAGGAAAAGGTGAGCTGATGACACGCGGGTACGATGGCAGCATTCGCATAGATACGAAACTTGATGAAAGGGGGCTCAGCAAGGGCATCCAGAATATGGGCAGCAAGATCAAGGATATGGGCTTGCAAATGGCTGTAGGCGCTGCCAGAATGGTGGTGGGGTTTGTTAAGGCCGTTACGGTTGTGGGATTGGTGGTATTTGCTGTTACCCGATTGATCAGAGGGATTGCGAATGCGGTGAACCGCATTATCAGCATGGGCGCCAATACACAGGCGCTCAAAGAGGATTTTGCCGCCTTGAGGGCCTCCGTGCGGAACGCCTTTTTGCCATTACTGCAAGTTGCATTACCACTGCTGCAGCGTGTTGCACAGTGGCTGACAAGGATCTTCAATATCATTGGCCAGGTGATGGGCGCTCTGATGGGGCAAACGCAGGTAATGCAGGCGGGCGCAGATGCGGCCGGAGATGCGGCAGGTGGCGCCGGCAAAATGGCCAAAGAGACCAAGAAGGCTGAGAAGGCTGCAAAGGGTGCACTGGCAGCGTTTGATGATATCAATGTATTGGAGATTGAGAGCCCGATTGAAGAAGAAGCGCCTGATGAAGGAATGGGCGGTGGTGGAGGCGTGGGTGACGGCTTTTCCATGGTGCCGATCTCCCAGGAAATTCAAGATTTTGTTCAGAAGGTAAAAGATTTTTTTGCACCCGTAAAAGAAGCATTGAGCGGTTTGTGGGATTCACTGGTTGGATTATGGGAGGCAACCAAATTAGCGTTTGCACCATGGTTCGAGTGGCTTGGTGAAAGTAATATTTTGGAATTTATTCGAGATCTAATCATCAATGGCATTGATTGGCTATCTGAGCGAATCCAGGAGCTGACTGAATGGATTGGTGAGAATGAAGCGGCATGGCGGATTATCGTGACTGTTCTGACAGTGATTGGTATTGCATTGCTGATTATCATCAGCCCGGCTCTGCAGGTGATCGCCATTATTGCAGCCGTGATTGCTGTTGTCCTTTTATTGATTAATTACTGGCCACAAATATCGGCTGCAGCTGTGGCGGCATGGGAATGGATCAAACGAGTGTGGGGGATTGTGGCCAATTGGTTTGCAACAAGTGTATGGCAGCCGCTGACGAGCTGGGCGGGAAATGTTCTCACCAGTATTGGGAATTTCTTTAAAGCCGCCTGGGATGGTGCGAAGATCGTATGGGGCGCTGCAGTTTCATGGT
>Ga0334885_1005325_pt1 | contig 10513 bp, 8 predicted proteins | sample GraSluR1_MG_8_FD_207233 | JGI IMG/M metagenome (GOLD analysis project Ga0334885, IMG submission 207233) | Sludge microbial communities from methane-producing bioreactor in Wageningen University, Netherlands - Granular Sludge_31_05-R1 | ecosystem: Engineered > Bioreactor > Anaerobic > Unclassified...
AGGAGAGTCGTTAAGAAAAAAAATCTAATCCCAAAATTTTGCTATTTTTACCACCTCTTCTGTCACTGAATTAGTGGCCTACTTTGCTCCGGAATAGTGGCCTACTTTCACCGGAATATTCACAAATGATGTTACAATCGCACAACGGGTAAAGCCTGAATCCTGAAACAATTGGTAATAACGACAAGCATTGTAAATACTATCCGAAACCAAAAGAGCATTTCCTCTGCCATTTTGCAAACGCTCACGGGTTTCCATATCAAGCAGAATATCGGCTACAATTTTCTGTAAACGCCCAACCGAACTGAACACTTTTTTCAGGGTGCCCCATTTTTGTTTCAGTTCTGTTTTTGCAAATTCAGTTAAGCCTTTGGTTTTGGTTTCAAACCAGGTATCAATTTTATCAAGCGAGGTTATTTTTTGCTCAATATCCCGCGCCTCATAACGTAAATCTAGTACAACGCCATCTTTTACAGCTTCATCGAATTTGTATGTATGAATGTACTTGCCAAATATTTCAATGCTTTTTTGCTTATCCTTTTTCATTAAAGGTGTACCTGTGAAACCAATAAAAATGGCTTTTTCGCCCAATATTTGTTTCATGGCTTTGTGCAGGTCGCCACTTTGCGAACGGTGGCACTCATCTACAAATACATAAAAGTCGCCTTTTGGTAAAAAATCCTTTGGCAAATTGTTTTTTAATTCAGAAAGGTAACTATCGTAATCGGCTTCCTCTTTGTTTCCAAATTTATGAATGAGTGAACATAAAAGCCAGGGTTCGGTGTCGTTGAGCTTTTCTATAAGCATCGCCCCACCGCTTTTGCCGTTTCGGGGTTTACAACGGTAAATATCTTCACTTACCCCTTTGTAAACTTTTTCAATTTGCTTGTCGAGCTCGTCACGGTCGGTTACAATCAGAACACGGGCGTTTGGGTTGTATTCTTTTATCCAATTGGTAAGCCAAACCATGGTTAGGCTTTTTCCGCTTCCCTGGGTGTGCCAAATGATACCGCCTTCTTTGTTGCGAAGTGTTTCCTGGGCAGCCTTAATTCCAAAATACTGATTGGGTCGGCAAAATTTCTTTTGCCCCCGGTCGTAAACCACAAAATCATGGATAATCTCAATCAAACGCTCTTTGTTGAGCATTTCAATGATGTTTTTATCCAACAGGTTTTCGGCATTGGCAGCCTGTTCACGAATTGGTTTTGTGAGTTCAAGAAGATAGGTATCGTTTGGATTAAATTCTTCGCTTACCTCTTTCCACTTTTGATAGTATTTTTCGGGAGTGTCAATGGCTGCATAACGCAAACCTTCCACATCCTGACCAGCCATTACCAATTGAATGGTGGTGAAAAACGGCTTAATGAAAATATGCTTTTGGTTGTCGTTGCTCTGGCGGATTCCTTCGGAAACCGAAACGGTGCTGCGTTTCAATTCCAAAGCACCCAATGCAATTCCGTTTACATAAATAACAATGTCGGGGCGTTTGTTGTGAACGCCTTTTATGGTAACTTCCTCGGCAATGGCAAAATCGTTTTCAAGCGGATTTTTCCAGTCAATCAAATAAACCGTTTCTTTGTTTTCGCCCGCTTCTTCTTTAACCTTAATTCCGTAACGAAGTTGAGAATACACCTCTTTATTTGCCTGATAAAGGTCGTCGTGGGTGTTGATATTTACCGATTTGTAAAACTCATAAAGGGCTTTGCTGATTTGGTTTTTGGTATAACCTTTTTTGGTAAGAAAAGCGGTAAGCAAAGTTTCATCTACATTGCTGTTGTTTTCTTCTTTTTCGAGGTTCCCCAAATAGCGGTATTTCAGTTCATCCTGAAACAGTTTTACCACACGGTTTTGGGTTATGCGTTCTATATCGCCGGGTTTGGTCATAATTCCTCGGATTTGTAAAATTTATCCTGTTCCCAATTTAAGGGATTGGTTTCAATATAATCGTTTATACGCTGGTATTCGTTATCATCACGTATAATGTGGTCGTGAAATCGGGATTGCCATTGAAAATCAGGACAAATTGTTTTTGATTGTTTGGTAACACCAATTTTATATCCCCTGACAATAGATGCCAGATTTTGTGATTGGGGTCCGAATTTGTTTTTCGATGATAATTGTGGTTGGGATTGTTGTTGGGATTGTTGTTGTAGAGACGCAAAATTTTGCGTCTCTACAAATTGCGTTGTATTTTCCGTTTTATCGATAATGATTATTCCATGAATATGATTAGGCATGGTTACAAATGCACCCAATTGAATAAATGGAAAATGGTTCGGAATATCGTACCAACAGGTTTCTGCAGATTTTCCTAATTCTGACAATATCATTTTATGGTTTTTGATTTCTCCGAAATAATGCATTCTGCCCTGTGTGCACACCGTGATAAAATATGCAGCATTGCTGCTATAATCCCACCATTGTGCCCTTGCGGACGGAATGCGGTATTTATTTTGGAATTTATCCATTATACCAGCCTTATTTTCCCAGTTAATAAATTCTGCATCATACCCAGTTTTATTTTGCGGTATTTCTCCAGTTTGGTTTCCAATGCCTGTATTTCGGCATCCATATCGGAAAGGATAGTGGCGATGCGGGTTTGTTCTTCAATTGAAACAGGACAGTTAACCAAAACATTTTTAACTATCTCTTTATTTAAATTCAATACACTACTTCCTGATGCCATTGCTTTGTATTGAGCTAAAATTGATTCAGAACCAAGGACATAATACAAGAAATCTCGATCAAAATGATTTTGATAATTCTGAATTACAAGCCAACCGTCATGTATGCAACCATTTGTTTTTAAAATATAGGGCCGTCCAAAACTCATTGAATTTGAAAGAAGAAAATCGCCCTCATTTACAAAACGTGAACGTGAAACACCTTCTTGTATAATTTTTTCTTCCGTGGTCTCAATAAATTTAGCTCCTTTCCCAACGTCACCAATTTTAATCCAATTTATACCATTTGGTCGAGTTGTTATAAAATTTTCAATTGGTCTTGGTGAACCACCTCTAAAAATATCTGCTGATTCCCCCAACTTCTTCACTTCCCAACCCTCTTTCGGTTTCAGCAATTGTTGCATTGCCCCTTGTTTGATGTTTCGTTTTTTGGCAATGAGTTTTTCGAGGCTGTTTATCAGTGCATCGGCATCGCTTAGGGCGGTGGCTATGGCGGTTTGTTCGTGTCGTTTGGGTAAGGGAATATGTATGCGTTTAAAAGCTGTGTTGGTAATATGTACTTGTGTACTACCAACCATTATCGAGTTCATTAGTTTACGATACCAGTGTGTATTTGATAGTTGAATCAAATATTGCGGATATGCTAATTCGTTTACTTTGAAACCATATACACCTTGAGCTAAAATAAAAGAGTCGACTTCCCTAATCTGAACAGTCAAACCAATACTCGGACCACTTGGAACGAGGTCTCTTAAAACAACAAGTGTGTAACTTTCATCTACTTGATTATTTCGATGAGCGTTAGCGAATTCTTTTGAGCAGTACTGATAATCATCAATACCAACCTGTAACCAACCAGTTCGTCCAATACCTCCCTTTGGTATTACTTTAATTCCTGTTTTAACAAAGTCTCTAGGTTTAAGAGGTGCTCCCCCTCTAAATTCGGTGATAATATCAGATAACTGTATAATCTCCCAATCCACAGGAATAACACCCACCTCGGTATTTTTATAACCCTCTCTTAATTCCATACAAACCTTATTTTTTGAAGGTGAGCAATCAATACGCTAATCCTGTTTTTCAGGATTAAATATGTAATCAATATGGTATTTGGCTGCTTCATAAGTTATCAATTTCGCTGCATATTACATTAAAGTGGTCTAAACCATAGAGTAAAGCCGCTTCGTCTATTTGCATCCACTGAAATAATTGCATTATCAGATTGTAATGCTGCCGGGCATAGGCAGTGTTAATTACCGGCTGCTGAGGCAGAAAACAAATGGGTTCGTGGTGCGCCATACGGTTTCTTATATTGTTAAGCTGTGCCAACTGATTAAAAATATAAGTGTTATTGTAATGTAATACCGGGGTGGATGCAGGCTTTGCTGGAAACACCCTGAGAAATATTCTGCCCGAATTTCTAAACTGATACTGGGCAAACATATACCTCCAGAAACCAAAACCCAGTTCAGCTACCAGTTTGTGGTGGCTGTATATATGTAATTTCGAAATGGCTTCATTAATATTATCTCTTGTTAGTCGGCATGTGGCTGTATCAAATACTCCTCCCGGCTGCGCTGAATCACGCAACCAATCAGCGCCCAAAACAGCAACTGCTTGTCTGTCAATGGTGTTACGCAAGGCCACTTCAAAGCAACTTATTACCGTAAACAACTCCTGCGTGAGTTGCAGGTTCTTCCGGTAAAGCGTCATTGCCTTGCGGGTATTACCCCCGCAAGCCAGCAGATAGCGGTTCATTCTGGCCACTGTCATTATGCTTTCAAAGTCGCAGTACCTCATCAATTTTTGAATTTTGCTTGCATTTTCTACTTTTCTTTCTTATCTTTGTGGCATCTTATTCCCGTTAGTCCCTGAAGCAATTCAAACTGGCGGGTTTCGTTTTTTATAGGCTTTCTACCCGAAAACCCATCATTCCCAAATGTTTATATACCACTGCCTCCAATCGTCTCACTTCATCGCTCTGCATGGGCAACGGTGTTTCATAGCGTTCTGCAAGTTCTTTTATGCGTTGGGTTAAGCGTTGACTAATGTGTTCCATTTCGGTTTTTACATCCCGTTCCAAAACGGTCATCCATTTATCATCCACTACCAGTTGTTTAATTTCATCAATGGTTAGCGTTTTGTACCGTTCAATTACTTTTTTATCGAGTTCCGAAAGGGCATCCTTCATCTTTTTACTTATCGCAGTTTGCTCGTCTAAAAGCTTGAGGTATTTCCTTAAAACAGCTTGTTCGCCATAAGCCGATACCGGTTCCGCAGCATAGGCTAATACCTGTTTTTCTTTTTTGGGCTTAATTGTAAGTAAATCTTTTAACCTTTTTAGCACATTTGCCTTGTTTAACTTATCCAATTCGGAAAAATAACCATCTTCGGTGTTGTGTTCTTCTTCCAGTTCAGCAATTTCTGCTGCAATGGCTTCCCTCTCGGCTTCAAGCTTTTCAATGGCTTGTTTTTCGGCTAAGAAATAGCGGTCAATTACCAGGGCTTTTGGTACCAAGTCACAATCCCATTCGGTTACGGTTTTGGTTTGCCTGGAAATGGTGAGTTCCGCTTTCCAGCCATCAGCCGAAATTAAATAGCAATCATCCTGCATTACTTCGTTCCAGTAATCCATCAGGTGTTGGTACACATCGTATTTGTCCATCAGGGCTTTACCTGTGTAAGTTGCCAGAATGTCTTCCGAAATACGGTATATAACTTCTTTGGGTTTTAAGCTTTTTTCAAGTGCTTTCAGAATCTGGGTGTTTTTAGTTTTCCATGTTTCAAACACCTCGTCCATTTCGTTTGAGAAAGCAGTAAATTCAGGATGATTGAAAATGGCTTGTTTTACCAGTTCTTTTTCAATTTTTAAGCTGCTGTAATTTTCACGTTTACTAACGTTGAATAGTTCTGCTTTTAGAGAAGGGTACACTTCCCAATATTCGTTTAATGCTTCAATGTCGGCATTTGGAATTCCGCCCAATAAGTGGGCTTCAATATCCTGTATATCCTCGGTTTCCTGACTGTCGATATATCGGGGAATGTTCAGGTTGTAATCGTTTTTCGGATCGCTGATTTCTTCAATGCTTACCAAACGGCTGTATTTGGGCACATCGGTTTGTTTGGTAAAAACATCTACAATTTTATGAATGTCCTGCTCACGCAAGCGGTTTTTGTTGCCGTCTTTTATAAAGCCTTTGCTGGCATCAACCATGAAAATGTGTTTACGCTCATCAGCACCTTCCTTGTCGAGCACAATCACGCAGGCAGGAATACCCGTTCCGAAAAACAGGTTTGCAGGAAATCCGATAATTCCTTTGATATATCCACGCTGAATTAAACTTTTACGAATTTCGGCTTCGGCATTCCCACGGAACAACACACCATGCGGTAAAATGCAAGCCCCTTTGCCTGTGCTTTTCAACGATTTAAGAATGTGCAGCAAAAAAGCATAATCGCCGTTTTTCTCGGGCGGTGTTCTGTAAATGGCTTTTCCAGTTTTAGCACTTTCTTCTTCATCTATCTCAAAACGGCCGTAAAGGTCGTTTTGCGGGTCGAAACCATTTACCCAGTTTTTAGAGGAAAAAGGCGGATTGGCTACCACATAGTCGAAAGTTCGGAGATAACCGTTTTTGTCTTTGAAAAACGGGTCGGAAAGGGTGCTCTGTCCACGGTGGATTTCGTGGCCTTCAATACCGTGCAGAATCATGTTCATACGAGCTAATGCAGCTGTTGCCACATCTTTTTCCTGCCCGTAAATAGAACCTATGCCATCTGCTTCGTCAATCACTTTCAACAACAGTGAACCCGAACCACAGGTGGGGTCATAAAAGGTTGTTGAGTTTTTTGGGTCGGTAATCCCTAAAACTTTTGCTAATACACGGCTTACTTCACTTGGAGTATAAAATTGTCCTTTGCTTTTTCCGCTTTCGGTAGCAAAGTTTTTCATCAGATATTCAAAGGCATCGCCCAGAATATCATCACCGCCGGCACGGTTTTTACTAAAATCGAGGGCAGGTTTTTCAAAAATGGTAATCAGCCTGGTCAGCCGGTCAACCATTTCCTGACCTTTTCCGAGTTTCTCGTCATCGTTGAAGTCGGCCACATCAATAACCCCTACAAGGTCGTTGGCTTTTGCCAATGCCCCGATGATGGTGTTCATTTTGTCGCCAATCTCTTTGTTGTGTTTCAAAGCAATCATATCTTTGAAACTGCCATCTTCGGGAATTTCAATTAATCCGTCGGGGTCGTTCTCGTATTTGTCCGAAACATATTTTACAAACAACAAAGTCAATACATAATCCTTGTACTGGCTGGCATCCATTCCGCCCCTTAACTCGTCGCAACTTGCCCAAATTGAGCTGTATAATTCTGATTTCTTAATTGCCATTATTTAATTTTCAATCCATTTTAATTAAAACGCTAAAGTAAGAATTTAGCCCGGGCGCGTTAGCATAATTGCAGCTCATTTGCATGCTATATCCGTAGGATTATTGTCGGGATGCAAAATGAGTACTTTTAAGTGTTGACTTTACATGAAAATCGTTTTTCTTAATTTTTGTCATGAAGCAAATTGTCTGGAGTGTCTTTGTCTTCTACGCTTACACCCAACACATACTTGAATCGCAGTCTCAGATATATCGCGGCTGCGATTTTGCTTTTTACTCAACTACTGCGTTTAAGTCTTATTTTTTATGTGCCGGGTTTTAGTATTATTTCCTTAAGTGAAAAGTTGTCAGGATTGATTATCATTCTTTTAAAACTGATTTTCGAATATTCTCTGTGGCTTCTTTTTATTGTTTTGATTGTCTTTTCAATGCGAGATTCTGAAACTCTGCAACCAAATATAACTTCTTTAACAGTCTGAGGATTTATTGTAACAAGTTCGAATGAAGATTTATTTTCAGTTTTTAAGATTGCACGAATTTCTTTTTCATATTTCCATGTCATAGATTTAGTTGTCAGCCAGTAAAGGATTGTTCTAGTAGCATCTGAACTTCCATCAAAAGGAATTATCTTTTCAATATATTTTACCGGACAAATCATAAATTTCTTGTCGTAAATTGGTGGAAATTCAAATCCAATACACATACCTTGGTGTTTGTCTGCATAATGTCCCCACATTAAAACACTATCATTTTTCTCTGCAAAGCATGATATTTTAAATTTTTCACGTTCTTTAGTTAAAATTGAAGCTGTATTAGTCCCGAGTGATATTTCCCGTATAATTTTTCTTCTGTCTTTTCTGGTTAAAATTACTCCAGTTTCAGATGACATTAAAGTTTCATGAACAATTTTATCAGTTGATTTAAGATTAATTAAAGATTCATGGCAATCAAAAGGATCATTATATTCAGATGGTTTTGAGAATTTTAATGTGTTCTCAACTAGTATTTTATTCAGAGCAGAATCAAAATCGGAATATTTATAAATAGTCTTTAGTGAGACTACTTTATTGAAGTCTTCATGTAATATATTCTTAATGTCAACATTATTCAGCATCTTCATTTTGTCAATTGTTGTTTGCGGTCATAACCAGGCTCATAACGAGTATATAAACGCAATAAATTACACTTTTATGTACACGTAAAAGCTTACAACCATTTATTTGCGAATACAACTTCCTTTTACAGTAATGAGTTTCAGGTTGTGTTGAAAAAGTCCGTTTACCATTAGAAGCGTTCAGTGCCGTAAATTTCAGCAACCTCTTATAATTATGCAAGTGAATTGCAGCATATTTTTCTATCTATAATTTCTTTGTTTCAGGGTGGGTTCCGGATGGTGTGTGGTTTTTCAGCAATTGTGCCGGGTTGATTCAGGTTGTTTTAATGGCCGTGCCCGGGTCATTTATGTTTATTATTTGACTTTCTTTTACCGGGTTTTGAAACCTGAAACTTGTTGCATCAGAACCGCCCGGTACAGCCTGTCCCGGTTTTCATCGGGATGATCCGCACACCTGTTAGTGTGAGAGGAGGGTCCGGGCTTCTGCCGAAGGACGCACCGTTGGCTTATGACTCACCGGCCGTCTACCCGATTGGCAACTGGCCTTATTCCAGAGTTTCAATGAATTGCCTTGCTGTCATTGTCGGCAGCTTTGAATTTTTATAATCTTTAAGATTCCTGGTAATAATTATTTCCTGCCTGTTTTCAATTGCTGTGAAATATTGAAGACCATCCTCGAAGTTTGAGAAAGTCTCGTCATTTAAAGCTAATCCAACAATTTTATCATCCAATGGTAAAACCTGTAATATCAATCTGAGTTTTCTTAGAATTGATCTTGCTTTACTTGCGTCCATTTGTCTATACAACACGTAACTTGTATTTGCAAATGTCAGTGATGATACGGCTAATTCAATTTTCTTATTGTCTGCAAGTGAAAAAAGAATAGCTGCTTCTTCATAAAATGGTTCTCTCCGTGATAATAAATCAATCACAATATTTGTATCGACGAATATCCTTTTCATTTATACTTGTTTTCCAGGTAATCACGATAATCTCTTTTATAATCAAAGTCAGCAGGCAGATCAATCACACCGCTCAAACTGTCAACCAGCGGAGTAATCGGTATCTTATTTCCCTCTTCATTCTGTTTTGTTATGCTATCAAGATAAGATTCAATCATTTTTGAAAGACTAATCTTATGTCTTCGGGCATAATTTTTAGCCCGCTCAATAACATTATCATTTAATCTCAATGTTAATTTCGTTTCCATAGCCTTAAATTGAATTACGTACAAAATTAAATATTTTATACGTCAATAGCAAATTTTTTTTTGAAGGCTTGTTGCCAACGAGTAAATATACACAATAAATTACGTGAAAATTGCTTACAATCGTTTACTTTTAAGCAGGTTATTCTCTGTCCAGGGTATTTTCCGCCGTAAATTTCAGCAACCCCTTTTAATTATGCAAGTTAATTATAGAATATTTTTCTATCTATAATTTCTTTGTTTCAGGGTGGGTTCCGGATGGTTTGTGTTTTTTCAGCAATTGTGCCGGGTTGATTCAGGTAGTTTTAATGGCCGTGCCCGGGAGATTCCGGTGGTGCTTCGCGGGGCAGATTGCGCGATTGGAGGGATGTTTGGGGTTCCCTTCGGTGATCCCTTTGTGGGGGGGGCTTCAGACACTCCCTGCGCAGGCTGACGCCCGCGTTTTTATTTTCCGGTCTCTCCTGTCGAAGATAAATCTTCGCCGGATTTCCCGGAAAATAAAAATGCCCCGCTTCGCGGGTAGTTTTCTTTGGCAATGTTCGGGATTACCTTCGGTGATCCCTTTGTGGGGGGGCTTCAGCCACTCCCGGCGCAGGCTGACGCCCGCGTTTTTATTTTCCGGTCTCTCCGGCTGAATTAAAGAATTCGCCGGATTTCCCGGAAAATAAAAATGCCCCGCTTCGCGGGTAGTTTTCTTTGGCAATGTTCGGGATTACCTTCGGTGATCCCTGTGGGGGGGGGCTTCAGCCACTCCCGGCGCCGGCTGTCGCCCGCGTTTTTATTTTCCGGTCTCTCCGGCTGAATTAAAGAATTCGCCGGATTTCCCGGAAAAGGTGCAATTCTTTGGTGAAAGGAGCGGGATTACCTTCGGTGATCCCTGTGGGGGGGGCTTCAGACACTCCCGGCGCAGGCTGACGCCTGCGTTTTTATTTTCCGGTCTCTCCGGCTGAATTAAAGAATTCGCCGGATTTCCCGGAAAAGGTGCAATTCTTTGGTGAAAGGAGCGGGATTACCTTCGGTGATCCCTGTGGGGGGGGGCTTCAGACACTCCCGGCGCAGGCTGACGCCTGCGTTTTTATTTTCCGGTCTCTCCGGCTGAATTAAAGAATTCGCCGGATTT
>Ga0334885_1005337_pt1 | contig 10502 bp, 5 predicted proteins | sample GraSluR1_MG_8_FD_207233 | JGI IMG/M metagenome (GOLD analysis project Ga0334885, IMG submission 207233) | Sludge microbial communities from methane-producing bioreactor in Wageningen University, Netherlands - Granular Sludge_31_05-R1 | ecosystem: Engineered > Bioreactor > Anaerobic > Unclassified...
AGCCGTCAGCTCCGGGCAGATATCCCAGTAAGCCTCAGCCAGTTGAACAAGATGCACCGCCTCATCCAGCGACTGCTCGTGAATCCGCCCCTTGCCCGCATGTTTGCCGTGAACCTCGAACTTCTCATAGTTGTCCGCATACCACAGCAGAATCTTCCTCGCATACTCCACGAACGACCTCTGTCCCGTTACCCGCCACAGCACCGCCGAATCAGCCGTCGCGGCGTTGATCTCTCGATGCACTGAAGCCCGCCAGCAGTCGTCATACGGAGCCCCGCTGTAAACCCGCCCGCACCCCGGACAGACGTGCTCGTGCGGCTTTTGAGGATCGAAAATCAGCCGCTGCGCGTCGTCTCCGCAAAAATAATCGTGAAACCAGCCCGTCTTGCCTAAGGGCGGATGGTCATAACGCCCCATCACCCCGCGCACGCTCTGCTCCATACCGCGCACAATCTCGCCCGCCCAATCTCGCGCCTCCACCTTCGCCTTCACCCGCTGCCAGTCCACCCCCCTGCTCCCCGGATCGGCAACAGGCCCCGCACACAGCGCATAAGACACCACAAACACGAACCACACAACCGGAACCGATCTCTTCATCACCGAAGCTTCCGCCCTAATCGAGCTTTACCTTAACTTCGCTCGTGCTTGCCTTGTCAAGGGCAAACGACCCGCTCAGCCCCCGCCCCGGAACCGTCACCCTGTAATCCCCGTAGAAGCCCCGCACATCCACCTTGCCGCCGGCTCCGACCTTCACTTCGGCGGTCGTCCACCACTTGCCCTTGATCAAATCCTTCAACGCATGATACATCGGTTTCGGCGTCATGTCGTCCCGCAGAAACCCCGCCGGCGCGCCCTGCCAGGCGCCCTGATCGCTGAAGTCCCACCAAGTTATCGCCTCAACCGCCGGATGCGAAAACAGCACCGTATAAAACTCCACCGCCTCGCGAGCCTGCTTCTTCTCGCCTTCCGGCGTGGTCTTCCAGCCCGCTTCCGTCTTCGGCCCCGAAATCAGCGTCGTCTCCGTGAAATGCAGCGGCACATTGAACTGCGCATACGTCTCGCACACGTCCCACGTCCGCTTCGCCCCCCAGTACCCGCCGTGCATGTGCGACTGGATCCCGATCACGTCATACATCGCCTTGCCGTCCTCGTCCACCAGTTCCTTGATCACCTTGTCGATGTAAGCCCGGTCCGTGCGGTAGTCGTTGATAAGGAGCGTCGCCTCCGGATTAGCCTTCCGCGCCGCCCGAAACGCCTGCCGCAGATACTCCCCCACGCCCAGGTGCCTGATCCCTGCCGACAGCTTCGGCGCCCGCTCCAGGCATTCCGGCCGATCATAATGAACCGCCTCGTTCACAACGTCCCAGATGTCGATACCGCCGGCAAACTTGTCCACGCACCGCCCGATCCGCGCCATCTGCAAGCTCATCGTTTCAGCAGGATCGTCCGGCAGCCATCTCGGCTCCGCGTAGTTCCACGCCAGCGGATGACCCTTCGTCGTGATATTATGCTCAACGCACCACCGGATGATGCTCTCCGTCCGATCATCCATACGCTCCCCCTGCCGCCGCTCGTAGGTCCACCAGTAAAACGGCGCCGTCGCAAAGTTAAGCAGTTCCGCAAAATGCTTCTCATATGCCGCGTTGTCCTCCGGCGTTCGGCAGCCGTGCAGCTTGAAGATATTGCACCCGAAAAGAAACGCATGACGCGTCTGCTCGATCCTGACCGCGGTCCCCGCCTCAATCGCCGCGCCATCCGAGTCAGTCAGCGTCAGCCTTGCCTCCCCCATCCGGTGCTTCTCGATCCGCGCGTTCGCCCCTTGCAGTATCTCCTCCTGCGTAAGCGCCGCACACGGCAGACAAACCACCAAAAAAATCGCCCCGACAAACATGACCGCACATCTTCTCATCTTACAAACTCCTTCGATAATTCGAATAAAAACACATCGACCAGATTATAACCGATCCACCTTCCCGCCGCAACAAACCCGCAAGCCCACTATGCCCGGCGCATTCTCCGAAAGGCAGCATCTTCAGCCAGCCTTGCAGTCACCTTGGAGAGCAAAACCGTTTGGGCAGAGGCCGGATTTTGGAGCATTTGTTCGCCGGGGGGGGGAAATTCTGGCCTCTGGGGGCCCCGAGCGGTTTTGCTCGGACGTCCGATGCCGCCTGCGCCCGAAGTTGCCAGGAGAATGCGTTCACACTGCAAGCCCGCCACGCGCGCACCGCAACTGCGGCTCCAACGGTTTGCCTGTTCGCAGGTATGCCCGTCAGCGCTGCGGCTCCTCCTCGATCAGCCGCCGCACATCAAACCGGTAATACTTCTGACGCCACGCCGGGCTGGCGTCTGCCGCCGCATTAGCCACGTAGATAACGCCGTCCGCCGGCACCATAAGTGCATTGTGCAGATTCGACTTCATCGCCACCGGCGCATCCATCAGCCGTATAGCCGACTCCTCCGTAAACGTCCCCCGCTTCTCAGCCACCAGCCGCGCCAGGTTCTCATACCGATCCCCCGCCGACATCAGCACCGTATCCGCAACCGGCGTCGGAAGCAGCGGGTGCACATCCCCCGGCCGAACAAGCTCGATCTTCTCCGGCACCGCCTTGATTCCCACCGCCGAATCCGCCCGGGCATCGGCGATCACATAATAATACTCGCACGTCCGAGGGTTATTCGCAAAAACTCCGATGGCCTCGTCCAAAGTCCGAGCATCCTCCAACACCAGCCGTACCAGAAACGACATCGGAATCCCGTCCCACCAGCCGACGCCTCCGCCACCCATCTCCCCTATACTGATCTGCTCAAGATTCATCCCCGTAACCGACCCGATGAACCCCGCGTATGAAACATTCACAAACGGTATCCCGCCGTCCGGCTGCTGGATAATCAGCACCGCATGCTCCTGCAGCTTCAGCTCAACGCCGTAATCCAGCACCCGTCCGTGATACAGCTTGCCCGTCGCTGTCGCCTTCGACAACAGCGCAAAGCCGCTGCAATGCATCACCTCCGGTATCAGATTCGCCGCCCGCACCTTCCACTCCGGTAGCCCCGCCGCCTCGGCAAGCGCCTTCATCTCCTCACTGAACCGCTCCGGCACCTTCTTCTCGAACACCGCCAGCAGCACGCTGGCGATCGCCGCGCGGGCAAGCTTGAACCCCCCGACCTCAACGCCCCCCTCCGGCCCGTCAGCCAGCAAGAACTCCACGTTCGCCCGCACCGCATCCTTCATCAATGCCCCATGCTGAGCCCCCATCTCCGCCGGAGTCCCCTTCAGATGAAGCACTCGATACCCGTCAACCGTCTCAAGATACCCCCTCCCATGACGAGCCACAAGAACCCGCTCCGCCGCACCAGCCGGCACGGCGAAAAACATAACGCCAAGAATAATGCACAGAACACCCGATTTGAATCTGCTGTTCATAACGCCTCCCATTCTCTGGCCCGTTCGCGGTTTCCTATCCGGTTCAATCACACAATATTAGCCCTGTGCGTGCAGCATTGCAACCGATCTCTTGAAGGAACGGCCCGGAATGTTATAATGACTATTAAGGTCAGCATTAAAACAGCTTATGAAAAAGGAGCGGTGCATGGCGAACAAAAAACACTTAAATCGTCGTGATATACTCAAAGGCTTATCCGCCGGCTTTGCAGCCGCTGCTATGGGAGGCGGCAGACTCCTGCAGGCAAACCCAACCGCCGCAGCCCCGATCCGCGCCGCCGGCCTTTACCTTAACTCGGCTCCTCCTGCACGAGTGAGCCTCAGCAAAGGCAGCGACCGCCGTGAAATTGTCGCCGCAGCACTGGAAAACATCAAAGATGAAGTCCTCACAGGCCTGCGCAATCGAAAGGTCCTGATCAAACCCAACATGGTCCAGACCAACACGCCACTCTGCGCAACCCATGTCGATGCGATCCGGGCCATACTCGATTTTCTGAAGCCCCACGTCAAGCAAACCATACTCATCGGCGAATCGACCGCCTCCCGCAGCGGAACATTCGATGGATTCAAGAACTACGGCTACCTTGCACTCGAGAAGGAATACGACGTCAAACTGGTTGACCTTAACACCATGCCTTTCGTCTATCGCTACGTTTTTGGAAACGAGAACCGCCCCATCCCAATCCGCATCATCTCAACTTTCCTCGAACCGGACCTCTACATCATCTCCGCCGCCGCACTGAAGACCCATGACCGCGTTCTCGCAACGCTGTCGCTGAAAAACGTCCTGCTCGCATCCCCCCTCAATGACGGCAAAAACGACAAGCCGCTAACGCACACGCAAAACCGCTTCCAGGTAAATTCCGTACTGCACTACAACATGTTCCACCTTGCCCAGGAAATCTGGCCCGCTCTGGCCGTCATCGACGGCTTCGAAGGCATGGAAGGCAACGGCCCAGTCAGCGGAACGCCCGTTGATTCGCGCGTCGCCGTAGCCAGCGTCGATCCGCTCGCCGCTGACGTCACTGCCATGCGGGTCATGGGCTTCGACCCAAAGCGAATCCTCTACCTGACAAGCATGGCCCAGGCCGGTATGGGCCAGGGCGATTATGACAAGATCACCCTGCTCGGCACGCCGCTCGAACAATGCCTGTGCAAATTCAAGCCCGCCAGACAGATGATCGAGCCCTATGGCTTTGCCTGACCGAGCGCCCGAACACAAATAGCTGCAAGGATGTACCTGCGGCGCAGCGCCCGGGAAATGTCTCAATTGCCGAGCTCGGCACCCCTCGCACCGATCCTGTCCGCACGGAACACCACCCTCAACACGTCGCCCGCTTCAAAATCCCCCCTCAACGGAATGACCTCACCCCTGTTCGCCTTCATCGGCAGCAGCTCATCCCGTACCGGCACAAGAATGAAATTGTCCGTGACCACCGGATTCATCCCCTCGCCCTCAATCACGCGCACATTCTCAACCCGGCCCGGCAGCAGGTGCACCACCGGCCGATTATCCCAGTCACCCCGCTCATTAGCCCTGATCGTAAACGTATACACCCCGTCCTCCTCCAGCAGCTCCTGCGTCCACGGCAGCCTCCGCTTCGGCATGCGCGCCTCCCAAGCCGGATCGCCATAAAGCACAACCACGTCCCTGTCTCCCCGCAGCCCTCGCCCCGGATCCCGCTCCGTATTCATCCCCCGCCTCTCCAATTCATACACAAGCGCCTGGTTGTTCACATAGTTCGCCTCCGCCAGAGTGAACCGCCCCGCCTGCAATTCCGAGAAATAATCCTTCACCCCCCAGCCGCCGTATCCATACCCCGTAGGTATCGTGTAACCCACAAACTGGTACACCCCGCCCATCCGCATCATAGCAAGCGCCATGCACTCCCTGTCAGGTATGTGAGCGATCAGGCAGTTGCCGATACCCATGAACACCTTCGGATTTGCCGAATTGATATCAAAACGCCGCTTCTGCGTATCGATCCCGTACCACTGCCCGCCCGCGCAACGAAAGTAACCGTTCCTGTAGCTGTACCCGATCTGCCAGTCGCGTTCCGTCGCATGACCGCTCGTCACAAAAACATCCGGCCCATAACTGTTCAGCGCCTCCACCAGGTCCGCCGTAGTATCGGTGCCGCAAGGCCGCGGCTCGGCTCTGACCCCCCTCACCTTCTCGTGCATGGTGCCCGCCGACAGCTCGTCGTACATCCGCCCCTCGTCATACGCATCCACTTGCGCCCCCACCGTCGCCGAAAGCGCACGCCGCACCACAAGAGGCTCATCATGCCGCGCAATCCGCAAAGCATCCGCCGCATCGTATCCCGTAATGACCCCCCATATCAAATCCGTGTACGGGTCCTCGTCCAGCCTCCGCGTCAGCCGGTGAACGCGCCCCACAAACTCCCGCGTAATCTCCTCGTGCCGACCCACAAAACACGCATACCTCGGAAACAGCCGCCGCAGCTCGCCAAGCGCCCCTTCCACGCCGTCATCATAAACCACAACCGACGCCCCGTGCCTGACCTTCAGCGCCTCGACCACCGCCTTCCACTCGGGCCGCGCATAAGTCTCCTCGTGCACAACCACCGCATAGCCCCAACCTTCAACGTCGCTCGCCGCGCCCGCTCTTGCCAGCACCAATATCGCCAACAACAAACCGCCTCGCATCATTGCCCGCATCTCACTGCCTCTCGAGCCGCACATAGTCCAGTCCCGCCATATACACCTATACAGCCCGCTCATTCGCCCCCACGATTTTCAAGCCGCATCACACGCTCGCCCTTTTCAAGCTCGAAAGTACCCGCCTCCAGTTCGCCCGGTCGCGATCACACCATTGTTGAACAAATCAAACACGCCGCCCGCAACCTAATTAAGCCACGGGCTCTCGTTCAGCAGCCGCGCACTCTCCGGAGCCCACCGAATCCGTTCCATCGCCAACGGCGATCCGTTCTCCGTCAGCATGAACAGCCGGTTGATACGATCAAACCCGCGCTCCATAATCCCGTCAGGATCGCCGCAATGATTCAGCCCGAACGCATGACCCAGTTCGTGCAGACACGCCCCTAATCCCGTCGAGTAATTCGCCCAGAACGTCTTGCGAAAAGCGCTGTCGTCCAACTGCCCGAAATCCGCCACGCTCCGCCCGTCCGAAAAACACCGCACCACGTCCTCCAGCCTCTCCGGCCACGTATGCAGCCCCCCCGACCCGAACAGTGCAAGCGACCCCCCGCCAAGCGCCGTATGAGCATACGCCTTCTTTCCCGCCGAATCGTACCGCGTCATCTGCAATATCGCCAGGCTCCGGCACGTCTCCCCGCACTGATTCAGATCATGATACAGCCTCCGCCATATCTGAAGGCCCGTCATCTCGTGCGCCTCCTTCATCGTAAGTCTTGCCCGGTGAATCACCGTCTCCACCTCCCCCGCTGCATCGTACTGTAGTCTGAACGTCTTCCGCCCATACCCCGCCTCATACATCAGCTCCGCCGTCGCCGTCTGCAGCAGCAGCCCACCCAGCGCAATCCGCCTCTGAGCACTGGCCATGTCCGAAGGCTCCCCCGCCGGCGCCTGAAAACTCCCGTCCGAATCCCCCGCCACCACGTACATCAGCCGCACAAACGGACCCGTCCGACGAGGCCTGTATCGAATCGCCAGCCGCTCCGTCGCCCCACTCGCCGCGGAAAAGATAATCTCATTGTGCCCCGGCCGAAGCATCACCAGAGCCTTGAACCGCCCGCCGACCACAGGCCACACCGTATCCCCCGACTCCGTCGATACACTCACCTCATCCCCGCCGTTGCCCGCGCAAGATCCCCGCACCAGCAGCAACTGATAATCCACCGCTTCACCGTCGGCAAGATTCTCGATGCGTATCTCGCACTTCGCCGACCCGGCGGCAAAACATACACCCACGCAGCAGATCAGCACCGCAAAACGCAGCGCCTTCAAACCTGATGATTTCACAACGGGACTTCCTACTGATAGAAAACCAACACACAATGCACAGGCTGTCCATCATACGGAAATCCCCCCCGAATTGCAATACCGGGCGCCAAGGCTGGCGCATTCTCCGCCGGTTCAGCATCCCCAAAAATGCAAAACCGTTTGGGCAGAGGTCAAAACTTGAAGCATCTGTTCGCCGGGCGGAAATTTTGGCCTCTGGGGTCCCGAACGGTTTCGCCTGCGTGATAGCTCCGAGGAAAGTGTGCTTGCCCTGTCGCGCCAACGCGCATTCAGCGCCCTCGCCGGCGATTCTATCAGACCTTCACCGCCGATTTGCGCACACAAACCCAAAAAGCCCCGGCAAAAGCCGATCCTCAATCCCGCTGCTTGTCGAACAGCTTAAGACACTCCCTCGCCGCCTCCCGCAGCGGCATCGCCTCCCCTTCCGCCGCACGCTGAAGACGCCGCCGTATATCCACGCGGCCCCGAACGCCCGGCGATCCGCTCAATCGAAGAATCGCACTCGACGCCGCACGCCGCAAACTCACTATTTCGCTTCCCATCGCACCAACCAGCGCGTCAACCGCACGCGGCATATCCATCCCCTTCTTCAGCACCACGTCCCCGAGATGACCATCCCGGATAAACTGCATCTCGCTTATAAGTCTCGCCGCATCCAGATGATCCGGAAGTCCCACCCCGAGTATCTCCGCGTACATCCCGATATAATCATGCAGAAGACGAAGCCACCGGTGGTCCGTGTGAAACGCATTGAAACACATGTCACGGTACCGCAGCCGCCGCGGCTGTCCGTCCGAGTCCCTGTACGTCCGCCGCCGGTTATTGTAGTAAACCTCTACCCCGTCCAGAAGCGCCTCTAAAAGCGACTCGCCCGTGAAACCCCTGAACTTAATGCCGTTGGTCGGATGCGCCGTATCCCCGAAATCCTTGTCCGACACGGTCCTCTGCAGGCCGTCCTGGTGGTGTGCAATCACCGGCGTGCCCCCAGCGTGCGCCTCCTGCTGACTGATGCCGCAGGGCTCCCCAACCTCACCGCCAGAAGGCATCACGAAGTACTGGCTGCCCACGTAAACGTTCCGGTAAAGAGCCGGCGGCAGAGAACCTTCCGGGTGATATGCAAAACGCCCCCGAAGGTCCTCCCGCCCCGCGATACGGCGAAACTGCATGTCGAATCGCCTTCCGTCGAAGCTGTCCTCGACCCGCCCGCAGATAACAAACTGAATCCGCGGATCGCACGATAGAAAATGCTCCAGAACCGTAGGACCCCACATGTTCCACGGCTCAAAGCGAACTTCGCGACGACCGAAAACGTCGTAAACCTTCCAGTCGACAAGCAGCTCGAATCCCTTCTGCCTGCTTATCCGGTGAAGCATCGCGAATATCACGTGATCAACCTCGCCGTCCGGCGTAAGATTAATCCGCGGATCACCCTGAAGAAGAAGCTTCGCCCCGGCCTTTCGCTCAAGGCATATCCTGAACAGCCGCCGCCGAGCCCGGTTGTCGTAAGTCTCCAGTATGCTCCGCTTCGTCCCGAACCAGAACCGCTGACGCGCCGCCATGTTGAAACCGTTGCGCCTGGCAAAAAAACGACCGCTCTCGGCCTTCTCCCTGAAAAGTCGCCAATGACCGAAAAGCCACGGCTCATCAAGTATCCGCTGACGCATCGCCTTGCTAACGGTACCGACGAACTCCGACGTCATCAGCATGACGTGCATAAGGTCCAGCTCGTGCCCGCTGGCGCTCTCTGGATTGAACGCCGTCTCCCAGTGAAACGACGGCTCCAGCCCGATCACCCGGCAGTAATAATCCCGCTTCGCCGGGTTGTGCTCGTCAAGCACGATCCCGTACGCCGGATGCGGATTGTGAAGTATGCTGCAAGCCTTCGTCCGCGCAAAATGTGGATCATCCCTGAACTCGCTCCAGTGCGTAAGATAGGCCCCCACCAGCCAAGTCGGCCACTCGTTCATCTGGATGATCGATGGATAGTAGTTGTAGCACCGAAGCGCCTCCAGCGCGCCCTGCGACAACAGACGCGCCCGCCTCAACTTGTCCTCCGATGTCGAACCACCGTACGGCCGATCAAAGTACTTCGCGTTCTCCAAATACAAAACGTCAACCCGCGAACGCCGACCGTGAGTCAAGCGAGTCAGCCGCGACCGCAAAAGATTGACCACCTCCGCATCATGCTCCATCCCCGTTGTCTGCGTCGACTCGTCGAAAGAAGGAAAACGCATGCTGAAGCTGTGACCCTCGTAACGCGGATTGAAATTCGCTGTAATCGACTCCCGGTCGCATTCGTAAAGCGGAGTAACAACCACCACGTGAAAACCCAGTTCGCTCAGAACGTCCGCTATGTCCGTCGTATAAATCCCAACCCCGCCCGCCGAACCGCTGAAACGGGACTCCGGCGATACCAGGGCAAGTGTCCCGATATTCAGCGACTGCAAAACGCTAACCGCAGCGCGAACCGTCTCCGCGTCGAAACCGTCCGATTCCCTCACCGCTATGCGAAGTAGAAACTCCACAACCTTCGCCCGATCCTCAGCCGACCTCTCGCTGATCTCCGCCAGAATCAGCCCCAGTTCCCCTATACCCAGCCGCCGGTAACGGTTCAGCCAGCCCACAGCCACCGAAAACAGATCCGCGAAACGCTCGAAACGCCCCTTGCCCGCAATGGCATGACTAAACGCCCGAGCTATATAAGCATGGTTTGCCCGATCTTCCTTGCCCCATCGAAAGTAACGCAGGAACGAATCCGGTATAACATTCCGCTCGTGGATAAGATGATCCCGGTACAAAACCTCATACACGTGCGAAGAAACGGGCGCAAGAGTCCCGCCGAATCCCAGCTCCGTCAGTTCCTCACCTGACCAGTACGATCGTCGCCCCCGACGCATACGCCCCTCGACGTTGTTGTAACGCTCGCGAAATTCGTAGATCGCGTCAACCTCGAACTTGCCCTGCGACGGCCAGTCCGGAAAACGTACCGCAAAATTGAACTCACGCATCACCGCCTGCTGACCCTGCCCCACGGGATTTGGAAAATTGAACACGCAAAGATAACGCTGCTCGCCGTAAGAACGAATAAACGCCG
>Ga0334885_1005338_pt1 | contig 10498 bp, 6 predicted proteins | sample GraSluR1_MG_8_FD_207233 | JGI IMG/M metagenome (GOLD analysis project Ga0334885, IMG submission 207233) | Sludge microbial communities from methane-producing bioreactor in Wageningen University, Netherlands - Granular Sludge_31_05-R1 | ecosystem: Engineered > Bioreactor > Anaerobic > Unclassified...
ATTTTGAGGTCGCCCCCGCCAAATCTTGTGTTTGAGAGTTGTGCAAAACCTGGATATGGCATAGAACAAATGTTAACCCAGCGAATTCCCAAAGACCCTCAAAAATTCCAGAAAGTGTCAAACTGACTTCACCAGGGTTTTGAGCCATGCCAAAAATCACCAGAACAATACTCGACGTACTTCAAATGAGTCATCTATGGAAAATGCCGCGACCTTCAACTGAAATAACACACATCCCAATCCATATCAGTGCTAACAAACCTCAATCAGTAAAATCTGTCGTGCCGCTCATAAAAAGCGAAGTCTCCGTTAGCACTTGCTCATGTTCCAAGGCTACATTCAACTCATAAACCTCCACCGCATCGAACTCCACTACGCCGCTGCCAAATGACCGTAACAATGGAGCGATTACTACGGCTTCCGTATTACGATTTGTCCCAATAGCTACAAAATGTTGCCAAATTCCATCAGTGGGCGGTAATAAATGGTCATGTACCCAAAAAGAGTTTTGCGTTCCCGCCAGCCAAACACTCGCAACATCTTCTGTAACTTGCAGCGTGCGATAGTAGACACTAAATAGATAGGTCGCACCAGGCTGCAAATATACAGGCTCTGGAGAAGTCCGTTGAACATCCCAATAACCCGCACGGGCACGACTCTGACCGCTTTTCGGAGCAGCTACCCACAAGCCAAAAATCCTCGCATGACGATTACCTTGTATCGGGGACAAGGTATCTTCCCCACCATAAAAAAGCGCTTCCGCAAAGGGCGACTGATTAAACATCGCCGACCATACCCAGCCCTTGGGTATATCCATTTCCCACGTCTCGTAGTCTCCGGCAACGAACAAGTTTTCCCCCACAGAAATGCTGTCTTGGGGAACCCCCAGCAAATCCGCTGCAATCTGCTGTAAGCTACACTGACTGGCAACAAACCCTTCTAAGTCATCCGAAGGATTTTGAGCGCACACTTGATAAGCCCTTAGTTGTAATTGCGCGCCCAACAGATCTGTGGGTTGCAGCGCGCGGTAATACTCATACCACTGGATAGCTGTGACACAGTCCGTATCTACTGCGAGTAGCCCCAACCGTAAATACGCGGGGGCATAATCCACATCCGCCGCAAGCACCCGCTGATAGCTGGCTTCTGCTCGCGTGACATCCCCGCGCCGATGATATAGCTCTGCCTGATAAAACAAAAGATCGGGATCGTCCGGCCCATACCGCAGAACTGTCTCCAACAAATGTTCTGTCATCAACCCATTGATACCTTCATTAAAGCGCCACACCTGATACGCAAGCACATTCAACAGCGTGGCCCGATCCCAGATGTCCTGCTCTACTAGCGCAAGCATCGCCTGTCCTTGATATTCGGCCAAGCGAAAATCCAGCGGTACAGCCACGTTCTCCAATGTGAAAAAGCGCGCCCGCTCCGCAAACACATCCGTTGCGACTTCATCATCCAATGCTTGATGAATGTCCATCAGTTGTAGCAGACTATAGAGATTTCCTGGATCAGCTATTAATGTTTTGTGCCATAGCCCAATCGCTATATCACTACTGCCTTGATCTACCAGAGCGTCTGCTAACTTAAGATAATTGGCTGCCATCGGATGCCCACGATTTCCGATACGCCCAGCTTCATACGCCTCGATAGCTTCTTCACTGTACCCCAAAGCATCATAAACATCGCCCAATGCGAGCTGTAACATAGGTGAATCAGGGCGTAAGAAAACAGCCTGCTGCATCCTGGTCAACGCCGCTTCTGCTGCCCCCTGCGACAAATCAATCCGCGCCAACTGACGCATCGCTTCTACATTGCGCGGATCATGACGAAGAGAGGCCTGCAAATGCGCGCGAGCCGACTCTAACAACTCAGGGGCGACGATTTGCTCCGGGGCCAAACGTTCGGAAAACACAGGACTCAAAGCCTGGTTCAGCAGTCTGCCGCCCATTTCCAAATGATATGCAGCCAACCCGTAGGGGATCGCCCACACCGCAACGAGCAACAAGCCAAGCCCTACCCCCCAGAAACGTGCAACCCATCTCTTGCCTATCTGATAGCTATATACACCGAATCGCATGGGTGTATCACTCGTTACAGCGCTTACCATGTTGATCAACTTAGGTATCTTGTTCAGACAAGTTACCGGGGATACTGCGCCACCAATCTAATACAAATATCGTCAGTACACTGAGAAGAAATCCCAACGTTCCTGCGACGGCTATGTTTAACGATTTCCGTGGGCCAACCGGAACTTCTGGAAGCGCCGCCTGGCTAGCTATTTGCACCACCCCATCACCTTGTGCTGTTATACGAGCCTCTTCCGCTTTGCGTGCCACCGTTGTATAAGTCTCACGAGTGAGATCATACGCCCGCGTTAAATGCTCTTCCTCTATTTTCGCCTGCTGGAGCGCTTGTTGAAAGCTAAGAATGCTCGGCTCAAGTTGTTGCAACTTCTGATCAATCACATCAGATTGCTGTTCCAGAACCGCTACTAAGGTATCCAGAAACCGTATGTGTTCACTCACATCTTGGGAAGAAAGAATTGTGGCATCTGTAATCTGTACTTGCAACGAAGGGGCCGCTTCAGCATTGAGTGCCTCAACGCGCAAAAAGAGGGCAGTGAGCTGATCAGCTATGGAGAGCTGATAATCGTTCGGTTGCACAGCAAGCTGCGCGCGAAACATCTCCACATCCGCAACTACGGTTTCTATTGCCTGTTGATCAGCCAAATAATCAGCATGAGATTGCAGGACCGCGATCAACCGATTATTAAGAATCGCCAGTTCATTCCTTGCCTGAAAAGCTACTAGCAATTCTTCAGCTACACTGCGCTGTGCCTCAATACGCGTCAACTGGTCTTCAAAAAAAAGTACCTGTTGATCGCTTTGTCCATAAACGCGATTTGTATATGTGACAAATATCTCCGCCCATAGGTTAACAGCCCGTGCCGCTACCGCTGGATCTTGCGCTTCTACCGCAAACTTGATTAGGCTAGGATCTGTAGTAGCTTGGGCATTAACAGCCTTGCGCAAGTCAGCTAAAGTTGCCCACGCAACAGAATCAGCAGGGAGGGATGCAAACAACTCTAGTAACACAGCATCACTGCGTGCTAGCTCCGGGTAAGTTTTATAGGCAAGTTGGATATTGACCGTTGTTTCCATGCGTGGATCAAAGTGCAATATATAACGAGGTTGATTAACAGTCACGAGCGCCGTTGCTTCATAGGTAAGTGGCAAGAACGAGCTGATAATCAACGCTACGATCACCGCACCGATTACAGCGCCACTAATCCATCGCCAACGTTTTAACAGCAACGCAACATATAAGCGCACATCAATCTCTTCTTCTTGCAAGACAACCTCCCCCCATCTCTCTATTAGTCAATTTCACAATCTTTTAACCTTTAATCACAGCAAAAATCATACCACAAAAGCTAATGAACACAACCCAAAACAACGCATAGCGTGGAAACTGACAAAAACGCACCAGGATTTAGCGTGTATGTCAAGGCTGTACCAATGCCATAAGTTTAGGGCATAGACCTGGCAAGTTTCCAGGTCTTAACTTAATGACACTGATTGCATACATACGAAGTATAACGACTCTGGCATACAGATTTACCAGTTTGCTACACTCATTCAATGTACCTAAGCGAAACCGGCCGGCACAATTGCGCCGGCCGGTTAATATGGATTACCCGCTATGCAATGCTGATTGCCAGACCCTCCAGCGTGTAAGGCTTGACGATGGCGTCACGAATCCCGTACTGCATCAGGGCCATCGTGCGCTCCACTCGTGGATGCGAGGTCACAACCAGCACCCGCGCCCCTGCGCCGGCCTGCTGGAGCTTCTTCAGCACTTCCTCGACGTTAGCCTCTTCCAACGCATCATCCACCAAAATCAGATCGAAGGTCGCCGGGTCAGGTTGCCCGTCGGACGAACGAATTACAGTATTGCCAGCCTCCTTGAAAGCTTTCTCGGCAAACCGACTCCAGGGATCAGCGTCATCAATCAGCAAGATAGACTTGCCCCCCGCGAGTTTGCCCTTCGGTAACGGGCCGGGGAACACCGGCACGAGCAACTCAATGCACACCCCCCCCGCAGGCTGGTTGGCTGCCGAAATACGCCCTTCCATTTGATTAACAATTTGCAGGGTTGCTGAAAGCCCTAAACCTGCATGTTTGAGACCTTTGCTCGTATAGAAGGCTGCCCAAATTTTATCGAGATCGGCTTCAGGGATACCTGGGCCGTTGTCGCTGATGCGCACCGCCACAAAGTTACCTTCTTCCGTAGGCGCAATCGCGATGCCGATGCGCGGGGTCGCCACGCCCGCTACTGCTTCGAGTGCATTTCGTAGCACATAAACGAAAGCCCGACTTAATTGTGTAATCTCGCCAATAGCATAGGGCAGCGTTGGCGCAATCTCATAAGTGAGCATGTCAGCCGGAATGACCAGCTCTAACGCCGCATCGCGGACGATGTCATCAAGCAGCACTGGCTGCGGCAATTGCTCACGTGCCGGGCCGATCAAATGCTCACGTACCTCCACAATCAGGCGCGCGCTGTCAGCCACCATCTCCAAATCTTCCTGCATCGAAGCCACCAGCTTGGCATCTACCCCGGCAGCGGCAAACTGCGCCAGATCATCTTGCATCCCCGCGATACTGGTGGAGATAGGGAACGCCTTGTTGCCAACCCAGTGAATCGCCTGAAGCGTCGCATTGGCAACCGCCTCAAAAGTCTTGACGCGCAGTAGTTCCGCGTGCGCGGCTTCCAAATCACACAGCAATTGCGCATTGCGTAGCGCCACCGCCACCTGATCAGCCATCGCTTGCAGGCTGGTGATGTCATCATCACTGAAAGCAGCTTCCTCCACGCTTTGCACCGTCACCGCGCCAATGACCTGGTCTTTGACGATCAACGGCAACGCCATTTCCGAGCGCGTGTGAGGCAGGTAAGGGTTCTTGAAGTGTACCGGCTCATCGCCCACATCCAGCGCGATACGCGCCTTACGGTTGGCCGTCGCCATACCAATCATCGAATGACCGCCTACATGCAGATGATGCGCAGCTTCCAACATTGCCTTACCCGCCTCGCCATATCCAGCGCGTAACTGCGCCCACTCACCGCCCTCATCAATCAAGAACACCCCGGCATAGTAAAACCCATAGGTGTCACAAATGATATCCACCATCTTGTTGAGCAGCTCGTCCATATCCAGGATTGAGGTAACACCCCGACCTACCTCAGCCGCAGCTTCCAGCAAGCGCGCGCGCCGCTCGGCCCGCTTGAGCAGGCGACGGTTGTCCTGGTGCATCCGCGCATTGTGAATCGCAATCGCCAGCTGATCAGCCATCGCCTGCAATGCCGTGATGTCCTCCTCGCTGAACGCGGCCTCTTCTACACTCTGCACTGTCAGCGCACCGATGAGCTCCGGCCCTACGACCAACGGCAGCGCCATCTCCGAGCGCGTATCAGGCAGATAAGGGTTCTTAAAGTGTACCGGCTCCTCGCCCACATCTAGGGCAATGAGCGCTGTGCGCCGCCCAGTAGCCGCGCCGATCATTGAATGCCCATCCACCTTGAGCTTGTGATCCATCGAAACCATAATCGCGCCAGCCTCACCACGCCCGGAGCGCAACTTTGCCCACTCACCGGTCTCATCCACCAAAAAGACCCCCGCATAGTAAAACCCGAACTCGTCGCAGATGATGTCCACCGTCTGGCGAAAGAGCTCATCGGGATCTAAAATCATCGTGATATTGCGGCTAACCCGCGCACCGGCCTGTAACAACATCGCGCGGCGTTGATCTAAATTGACGGTCTTGTTCATACTTTATGCTCCTTATGTAAATTTCAAGCGCCCAGTATCTCGTTGACCAGCTCTACTAGCCCGGCCTCACGCCCTTTGACGAAGTACGCGCGCGCGCCGCGCGCCACAGCTTCTTTGGCGCGCGTCACATCATCAAAAGCCGTCAGCACAACAACCGGCAACGCGGCATCCACTTCTAACAACTTAGGCAACAATTGTAAGCCGGCGTTGGAATCATCCACACCTTCCAGATTGGGCATGTGCAAATCCAGAATCGCCAACTGGAAAGGCGCTTCACTACCCAACGCCTCCTGAAACAGCGCTAACCCCTCGCGGGCATCCTCCGCTGACGCCACCTCGAATCCGGCACGTAGCAACGTCTTCTCCATGCTGCGCCGCACCATGCGTTCATCATCTACCAGTAAAATTTTGATTTCATCAGTCATGGAATGCTCCTTAGATAAAGTTTGATTTGTAGAGTTGCCCCTGCCGAAAAAAACGTTTTATCGCAGTACCGCAAAACTAACCCTGTAGTAGGCTCAAAACACGCCTATTGACGGCTTTGACCGGGCGACTTCTGCGCTATTGCTGTCAAAGGCAATGCCGTAGAGCAACCGGGAGAGGCTTCGGCAGGCTCAGCCACCGGGCTGCTCCGGTGCCTGAACCTGTCGAAGGCCTCTGCGTTCGTCAAAGGCCGTACCGTAAAACCAACCCTGTACTAGTAGGCTCAAAACACGCCTATTGACGGCTTTGACAGGGCGACTTTTGCGCTATTGCGTTTTATCACAAAGGACACAGAGTTTTTTATCTTACCAAAATCAAGTCTTTCCGCTCAAGATTTCGGCTTGATCCTATAGATTTCCTCTATGCTCCCCGTGGTGAAAGACTTTCTTTCAGGAAAGCCAATAGTGATAACAGGCAAAACAAAGATTTTTTGAAGTTTTCTTGGTGTACTGGGCGTCCTCGGTAGTTAAACCCTCACCCTTCAACCGCTGGCAAGTGAACGCTAAAAGTAGTCCCCACCCCCATCTCACTCTGAATGGTGATTTTGCCCCCTGCCTGCCCTACGATTTGCGCGCAGGCGGGCAGCCCCAATCCCGTACCCCCGCGCCCGGCTTTTGTAGTGTAGAATGCCATCCAGATTTTGTCAATCTGATCTGGCGGGATGCCGCAACCGCTATCGGTAACGTGTGCCACGACAAAGTGCGGTTGCTCCTCAGAGCGATGCACCCGCAAGGTGAGGCGTTGGGTGGGCATATCTTCCATCGCCTCCATCGCATTTTTGATGAGGTTGCTGAAAACATTGTTGAACTGCGCGTGGTCGCCCAGCACCTCCGGCACATCCGGCGCAAAATCGAAACCGACAACCTCTTTGGGCAACCCCATCGAGGCCACTGTTTCCCGTAGCAGCTCCGTCAACGAGAGCGGCAGCAATTCACGTTTACGTGCCGGGCCTATCAAATCTTCCTTGATGTTCAAAATCGCACGCGCACTGCCGCGAATAATAGCGAGGTCCTCGAAGATGGATTCGATGCTCAACAAACGCTGCAACCGCTGGAAGGTCTGCCCTTCTAACTCAGCCTCAATGATCTCCACATTTAAGCCCTGCTCAGCCAACTCCTCCACAGCCACCAACAGCATCTGCGCAAAGGTCTGCGCTTGCACATCGTCCGGCGCCGCTTTCAACGCAGTTGCAGCCATATACAAATACCGACTCATATCCTCTGTAATACGCTCCACACTGCCAGGAATCGGCGCCGCCTTGTTGCCCACCCAATGGATCGCCTCGCCGGTAGCGGTGGCAATCGCCTCATAGGTTTTAGTGCGCACCAGCTCGCTATGCACGGCCTCCAAATCCTGCAAGAGCTGGGCGTTGTTGATGGCGACCGCGAGATGATCAGCCATCGCCTGCAAACTGGTCACATCTTCCTCACTAAAGGCCGCCGGTTGCACGCTCTGCACCGTCAGCGCGCCAATCGCGTGTTCCTGCAACATCAACGGCAGCGCCATCTCCGAGCGGGTGTACGGCAACAGCGGATTCTTGAAATGCACCGGCTCCTCGCCCACATCTAGCGCGATACGGGCCTTGCAGGTTGACATCGCTGCCCCTACCATCGAATGCCCCCCGATCTTGAGTTTATGCTGGCGTGCTACCATCGCCGTGCCCGCTTCACCGTAACCAGCACGCAACACGGCCCACTCACCGGTCTCATCCACCAAAAAGATGCCCGCATAGTAGAAATTGTATGCGGCGCAAATAATCTCCACCGTCTTGTGCAACAATTCATCCAGTTTGAGGATCGAGGTAATATCACGGCCCACCTGCGCGGCAGCTTCCAAGAGGCGCGCACGGCGTTCGGCTTCCTGGAGCAAATTTTGGTTCTCATGGTATAGCCGCGCATTGTGAATCGCAATCGCCAGCTGATCAGCCATCGTTTGCAGAGCTTTGATATCCTCTTCATTGAAGGCCGCGGGCTGGCGACTCTGCACGGTCAGCGCACCAATGGCCTGGTTCGCGGCAACCAGTGGCAATGCCATCTCCGAGCGGGTATTGGGCAACAGCGGATTCTTGAAATGCACCGGTTCATCACCCACATCCAGCGCGATCAGCGCCTTGCGTTGCGCTGTTGCTGTACCAATCATAGAATGCCCATCCACCTTGAGTTTGTGACCCTGTGCCAGCATCGCCGCGCCCGCTTCGCCGCGCCCCGCACGCAGCACGGCCCACTCGCGCGTCTCGTCAATCAAAAAGACGCCCGCATAGTAGAAGCCAAACTCATTGCAGATGACATCCACAGTAGCATTGAGCAATACGTCGAGATCAAGGATCGAAGTAATACTACGCCCCACCGTCGCGCCGGCCTCCAGCAGCCGAGCGCGGCGCTCGGAGCGTTCCAGAAGCTTCTGATTCTGTTGAATGAGCTCCTCGTTGCGTTTCAGCGCATCGGTGAGCTCACGCACCTTTTCTTCGAGCCGTGCCACCAGGGTTTGCTGATACGCCTGCCGGTAGCTATCATCCTCCAGCACTTCTTGTTTGCCACCCAAAAACTCAGTGATTTGAGTTTCAAACTCATCGGGATCAATGGGCTTGGAGATGTAACCATCGCAGCCGGAAGCCAGCGCGCGCTCGCGCACATGCGCGGTGATGTCGGCGGTGAGGGCGATAATAGGTGTATGCGGCAACAACGTTTTGATGCGGGTTGCCACCTCATAACCAGTGAGGTGCGGCATGTGCAAATCCACCAAAATCAAATCAGGGTGCAGCGCTGCGGCTTGCTCGATGCCTTTCAAGCCATCGGTAGCTTCATAAAAATCATACGCCTCTCCCAACAAGCGGCGCACCAGCCGCCGCACATCCGGCGTATCATCAATGCAGAGGATTTTTTTCTTGCCGGAGGATGAGTTCATATCTCGCCAAATCCTTTTTTGAGCACCGTGGCCGTTATGATAACAATTCACTACCATACACTATGTGATTGTTAACCTTTGTAGATTAGGCACTTTAAAAATCAAGGGTGGCAGCGGCAGATCGTGTTTTAAGACGTACTTGAGCCAGTCCAGCCCCAACCGAAACAGGCTTTTCGTGCGCCGGGCGCGGCGGTCCAACCGGGGCCGCTGCCCGGTGAGGATACACGCCACTCCCATATACACGACCCAGATATAGGCCAAACTGGTCGCCATGAACAAGCGGGCCAAGCGGGCGGGCACGGTTAGCCCACTTTTATGTAAGTGAAAGCCCCGCGTCTTCTTATCCGAGAACAGGGTTTCAATCTTGAAGCGTTTTTTATACCAGTACACGGCTTCGGCGGCCAATTCCAAATTAGTTACCAGATAAATGGGCGCTTCTTCTTGCGCGTCCCAATGGCACACGACTTGGACAGGCCCAAATTCCTGCTGGGTAAACCCGACTTCCGATAAGCTTAACAAGTCGCCCGGTGCGAGCGCTAATTCGTCCAACGTGAGCGGCTCACCCTCGACCGTCACTTGCGCGCTTTTGGCCGTCCGCACCACGCTTTCCCAAGCCGTGTGCGTCGCCACCCAGGTCAACATCTCGACCGAATCGTATTCCCCGTCCCCTAACAAAATGACGGTGGCCTCCGGCGGGAGCAAGGGCAACACCTGCTCCAACACCGCAATATGCGTACTCGCGGGCGCATGGCCTTTACCGCCCTTATAGACCACCCAGGCCACCGGCAAGAGACGTTGCTGATAGACCACCCCCACCACCAAGACCTGACACCCGCGCCCAATACTGCTGGCATCCATAGCCAGTACCAGGGGCGTATCTGCCAACGCCGCCAGCAAGGCTGTGGCGAAGGGGGTAAAGAAAACTTCAGGGGCGGCATTGGGATTGCGCACCCACCGGCGCAGGCGCTCCGCGATGCTGGCATCTTGAATGGGTGCCGGGATTTCACCGGCCATTTTCTCAAACTGTACCGTTTTCCCGAGCAGGATTCCCGTCATCAGCATGGCTAACGTGACGGTATGCCCTTGCGGGGCATGGGGTAAGGCCTGTTTCAAGCCGCGTAACACATGCTGATAGACCCGCTTCTGATTGCTCATCTGCTACCTCCTGGCGCAAAGATACGCCTAGCATACCAGAAACGGGGGGCCAAGCAAGTGCATTTCAAGTTGCGTGAAGGTATCTTCTTGGTGTATTACTTAATGTATGGTAGTGAA
>Ga0334885_1005341_pt1 | contig 10493 bp, 8 predicted proteins | sample GraSluR1_MG_8_FD_207233 | JGI IMG/M metagenome (GOLD analysis project Ga0334885, IMG submission 207233) | Sludge microbial communities from methane-producing bioreactor in Wageningen University, Netherlands - Granular Sludge_31_05-R1 | ecosystem: Engineered > Bioreactor > Anaerobic > Unclassified...
CCAGGGGCTGGTTCAACTGGTACAGCCGGGGCTATACTCCTGCCGGAGTGGAAGTCTGGAATGCGATCCGGGGACTCGACCTGCTCTCTGAAAGACCCGAAGTAGACATTCAGAATATGGGAGCCACGGGAATTTCAGGTGGTGGTGCAATAAGCTGGTTCCTTGCCGCAGCTGACCCGAGGGTTAAAGCTGTCGCACCAGTATGCGGGGCCAGTACAATGGAAGCACAGATATCAACACGTACCATTGACGGTCATTGCGACTGTATGATGGCAATTAACACTTACCTTATAGATTTTCAGGATATAGGAGCCCTGATAGCTCCACGGCCCTTACTGATAGGCCAGGCAGACCGTGATGGTTTGAACCGGATCGAATCGGTTAAAAGGATCTATAATGACCTCCGAAGGATCTATCAGTTACACAATGCTCCCGCTAATATTGAGTATATTGATACTCCCGGAGGTCATTCATATCATAAGGATTCAAGGGAAAAAATAGTCTCCTTTTTCTCCGGACATCTTATGGGAAAATCAATTTCACCGGAAGAAGCGGGTGATATTGATACCTCACCGGCTTATATGCTGTCAGAAGAAGAATTAAAGGTGTACACAGAAGGGCCTCCTTCAGATGACAGAACGACCACTATTCAGGATTCTTTCGTTAAACTGGCTTTAAATCCCCAAATAACAACTGAAAGTGAACTGAATGAATTTCGTAATACAGTTAAAGATTTTCTTAAAAAGAGAAGTTTTAATGCTTTCCCTGAGAATCCTCCTTCATTTGATTCGGTAAAAGTGTTCAGAACTCTTGACAGGGCAAAATACGGAAGCGATATCTACAGTTTTGTTTCGGAGGCGGGATGGAGACTTAAGGTTGACATAAGATGGAGAAATGACCCGTCACAGAAAAAACCACTGATGATCGTTCTGCGCAATCCCAATGAATCGCGGTGGGAATCGGAAGGATTTATTGAATATCTTGATAATAAATGGAATATTGCCTATTTCGAAGTAAGAGGTGTCGGGGAATTCGGCTGGGATCCGAACCTGCAATGGCATGTACGTCGTGCATCAGCATGGCTGGGAAGAACACTTGCATCAATGCAGGTCTATGACCTTACCAGATGCATTGAATTCTGCAGGACACTTGATGGCGTAAATGCTGATTCAATAGGTATTGCCGCCAGGGAAGATATGGGTGTTGTTGCACTTTATGGCGGCCTTCTCGACGGAAAATGTAAAACAGTTATACTGAAAAATCCTCCGGCCACCCAGGATATGGCCGGCAGTCCCGATGGCAGGGGAGCTGCAATCGAGATATTGAATTGCTTAAGGATCACTGATATATATCAGCTGCCGGCACTGGTTGCTCCTGCAGAGATAGTATTCATTGGTGATATGCCCGAAACATATAAGTGGGCAGAAGAGGTGATTGCCAAACTGGGAAAGAAACCATTTACAAAAATCAATATTCTATAATATGCTGCCCCTTTAGCTTATATTTTTGCACTTCAGTCCGGCATGGAATGATCAATGCTTCCGGCTTTTTCCTGTATGTTATATCTGCCTCTTTAATCTGGAAAGAAAGTAATCGTTGATAAAATCAGACAGATATACCAGAAACTGGCTCCAAACCGGCACCGGACCGAGCGTTAAGAATCCCGCCGGTTGCGGGATTTAGCGGAGCCAGATTGTCGCGGTGGCAAAAACAGCTTTGTAAGGAATTGTTGATTGTTCTATCTCCTTGAAAGTTTGAGTGTGAGTGCGAGTCTTGAGGAAGGAAGGTCTGATAACACATAACATATTAGAAAACCCACATCAAGGAATTTAAGATGTGGCGTTTAGTAAGTAATCGGGGAAAATAAATTTGACTTGTTTTCCATTGTCTCGTAATTTTGATAAACAGTTAACCTGTTCATTTCTAACCCAAAAAGCAAAATCATGAAAAAATTAGTATGGTCAATCTCCGCAATTGTTTTAATAATGATTGCATCTTGTCAGCAAAAAGCTTCAATACTAACAGATACTCAAAAAGTAACTATCGAAAAAGAAGTTCGAGCTCAGTATGAAACTCTTGAAAAATCCCTTAATGCAATGGATATTAATCTTTTACGACAACTTTATAGCCAAAATAATTTCTTGGCTGCCGTTTTTGATGGGACAAAAATTGAAACTTATGAAGCAGTAATAGACTCAGTAAGTTCCTGGTTTAGCGGTAGAGAAGAGCAAGGAATTGATAAATCCGATATACAAATAGATGTATTATCTGATGGTTTAGCTGTTGTTACAAGTATTATTGAAGGTCATATGACTTTTAACAGTGGAGAAAGATGGGAAACCAAAAATCACGCATTTAGTTTACTTTACAGTAGAGAAGCATCAGGTTGGAAGATTATTCATTATCACGAATCAGATCAATGATAAACTGCAAAAGCCTGAAGTCTTGACCACATTTAGCCGGTCATTATAACATTGTTGTATTTATTTATTTATCAAGGGATAACTTCCGGCGTAATGTGGTCATACTGTGAGGCGTAAACATTTAATGAATATATTTAAATTAAGTGATGGCATCAACACCGCTATTAGTTAGTCCAATTATTATTTTTCTCGATGAAAAGTATATGTTCCAGTCGTTTTGTTATTTTTTAAATTCGTCCATATAAATAAATCAGGAGAAGCAAGTTCAAACGTCCATTTATAAATGGCTTTTTCAGGATTTGAAATATCTTGTAGCAAAACTTGTTCGCACTTATTTTCTGAAATGAACCATATTGCCCAAATCATAATGTCTGGACTGCTATTGAGAATTCCTGATTCAATAAGTTTATCGTTTTTTTTATCATAACCTATAACTGTCTTCTCCTCTATTAATATTTTCCCTTTAGTTTCAGTTTTGAGATAACATTCAAACGCATCATAGAAAGATTTCATTTCCATTAAGAAGGTTGTATCTTTTCCCATTTCACCCTTCCAGGTGCCCACAAACTGTTTGAATAACTCTAATTGGTTGAATTTAGGTTGGGAAGTTTGAGCCTGTATTCCCTTTGAGTAGATTAAAAGGAGTACAGCAATTATTGTGATTAGACCAAAAGCCTTCATTCTTCTATTGTTTTAAATAATAATTAAAGAAAGCCAGTGTGTTTTTGATAATTTGTCTGGTCGTTTCGTTGTCATTATATATTTCAAATCCGTGTAATCCTTCTGAATAATTTATTAAAGTAATTGGCAAGTTTTGTTTGATTGCTTTGTCAAGAAAATTCTGCATGGATTGGTTTAAATTTGGTATATTATCCTGTCCAGACCTGACAATTAAAAGTGGAACATCGCTTTTCCAATTATTAGAATCGGGAAGAATAGGCGGTTTTTGAAATCCCATTTGTTTAAACATAGATTCAATCGCAGCGAGATTTTCAACATCCTCCGAAAGAAAAAATCCATAGTATAATACTGCACAAGAGAAAATACTGGATGAACTTAGAATATAGGAGACCCCTGTAGGAGTATTACCTGAACATACAAAAGCGCCAATGCTGTTGTCGTTGATGGATAGATTTGTATGTTCAGATTTAATATACTCAATTAGAGAGATTAAATTATTCTTAGGGTCAATTGTTTCATAAACAATTGCAGCCATCCCCGATGCAGCAACTATCTTACACCATGAGGTATATTGACCATATTTTCTAAATTGATTACCAGTAAGTTTGACCATTGATGTATCAGGAATTCCAGTAATAAAGATAATTGCAGAAATATTTCTTTTAAAGTCAAATTTCGGTGGATAATAGATATCCATATTCAGTGCAGTATCTGAAGTTTTAAGGTATGGTATGTCCTTTTTGGCAATTACATCATTCATTCCTGCAATTTCGTAAGCCACAAATATTTCTTCTAAGTTGTTTGTGGTTTGTGCCTGTATCCCAGTTATGCCGTATAAAAGTAATGCAGCAATAATTATGTTTCTTCGAAGTGTATTCATTTGTCTGGGTTTAAGTAAATGTACTAACCTAAATAACTCTAAGTCAGAAATATGATGAAAGTTATGCTAAAATTAAACCAAAGTCAAATAAATCTGCGGATGACAACCAATAGGATTAGTGTTTCGTTATTTTGATGCATTGCTCGTATTTAGAACTTCTATGCTTCTCCAGTCCTTATCAAATTTTATCTGTAAAATCATTTTATAGAATACCCCCACATCAGATACTATAATGGACTTAGTGTTTAGTAATTATGTGAGAGAAATATATTTGACTTGGTTTCCATTGTGTCGTAATTTTGATAAACAGTTAACCCGATCGACTTTAATCATTAAAATTAGCACTTATGAAAAAAACATTATTACTTATTGCATTTATTGCACTTACATGGGCTTGCCAAAAAGAAGTTCCCAAAGAATTGACTCTTGAACAGCGTCAGAATATAGCAGAGGAAATCAGGCAGTTCCAATACAATTGGCTGAAATCGTTGGAAGTATTCAATGAAGAAAACTTTAATGTTTTTCTATCGGGAATGGTACCAGGAGATAATGAAGTTTGGATGGGAAATCCTGCAATGTGGTTAAACGAACTTACTTTCTTCCCAAATAATGAAGTTATAAATGAATACTGGCGACCTGAATTTGAAAACCGCTCAAGTACAACATTTAAGATTGAAAGAGATTATGTAGCTGTTGCATCTCCAGAATATGCAGTCTATGTGGCACTTGGAACATTTTCAGTAACTGACGCACAAGGAAATAATATGGGAGATATCCCAATGTCAAATACGAGTGTTATGGCAAAGACAAACAATGAATGGAAAGTTCTGCATATACACTATTCGTGGCAAAATGATTAAGCAAATCAACTGAGACAGACATGTAGCACCCCAACCAGGCTTAACCAAAGAGGCTACTGACTAGTTCAACAAGTACCTTGATCATTTAAACTGAATAGAATATTGTTGACTTACACACTGTTAATCCTATTTATTAACCAAAAACCAAAACAATGAGAAAATTAGCACATTTCAGTTTGATGATTCTGTTTTTATTCATTTCATGTGCAAAAAACATAAAAACGGAATTAACCGTTGAACAAAAAACCGCTATTGTAGCTGAAGTAGAAAAAGTTCATGATGATTTGATTGCCAATCTTAGCAAATTGGATATTGATATATGGACAGAACCCTGGTGGAAAAGCCGGTGCTCCAGACCACTCTTAGCCGGGGAAGGTTGACCATGCCTCGCCGGACATAACTAATTGTTTTCAATCATTTTAGATTAATGGCATTCTGGCTGGCTGAATGTGGTCAATGCTTCCGGCTTTTGCACAATGGTTAAATGCTAAAGAATTATTAATTATTCATTGGATTTCTATTTTGATAATATTGGGCATGTTCCTGCAATGTCAGCATCTGATCATTATAGAATTTTAACATATCTGCTATGTTTTCTTCGGAAGGATTTTCTCTTAATTGCTGCTTCAGAATCTTGTATTTTTCATCAAATTTTTGAAGTTCAGAATCAAATTCTTTCCTCTTTTCAGGGTTAGAAATATACCTGTAGTTCATCCGGATATTTTGATTAATCCGACTTTTATAGCCATGCTCCACTTTCCAGTATTTAAAAGAAATGCTGGTCAGAGGCGGACCGAGGTATTCTTTCCACAGGAAAAAAGATATTATGAAAATCAGAACTGTCACCATTCCTACTTTTACCAGGTAAGGCAAAATGTCAATCACCTCCCTGAATTTGTTTGCTAATTTTTTCAAAAAATGCTGAGCATGATTCTGATCAGGGGGGTACTTATCGAATTTATCTTTGTTATCCCTTATGAATTTTTCGAGTTCTTCTTCATCCCAATTTTTCATTATTCAGTATGTTTTCAGTTGTTTACAAATATTTGGCACCTAAATATGGGGTGTGTTCATCTAAAGTTACATAATTTCACTTATTCCCCGGGTTCTCACATATAATGACGGTTGTTATATGGTCTTCGTTGCATCATGAAAAGCCTGACAACCTGATAACTAATACTTTATTAATTTAAATGACGGTTGATTTATTCATGTTTATAGTGATTAGCGACACAGAGTGTTCAGGTATGGTTGCAAAAACTGATTACCAGAATTTCTTCTCTAGTATTTAATATATACGGTTTTTACATTGACAAATTCCCTGATTCCCTGAACTGAGAGTTCTCTTCCGTATCCGGAGAACCCTGTACCTCCGAAGGGCAGACGTGGATCAGACTTTACCAGTTCGTTGATAAAAACTGCTCCATCCTTGAATTTATCAATCAGATCGCCGGCTTTGGCAAGATCCCGGGTGAACAGGCTGACACCAAGACCAAAACGGGTTTTATTTGCAAGTGCAATGGCCTCTTCAGTGTTTCGGAAAATAATCAAAGGTATAACAGGACCAAATACTTCTTCATCAAACACCGGCATACCGGGTTTTACGTCGGTCATCAATACAGGTTGAAGAAATGCTTTTTCCTGCCTTCCACCATAAATAATCCTGGCTCCCATGTCACAAGATTTTTTTACCTGCATAACTACCTTTTCAGCCTGTTGAACTGATACCAGGGGCCCAAGGTTAGTTTCCTCATTCATCGGATCTCCCTGTTTTACGGAATTCAGTTTTTCCAGAAAGAGTTCAACAAACCTGTCATATACTTTTTCCTGAACGATAAATCTTTTTGCAGCTATGCAACTCTGTCCTGCATTTTGTAACCTGGCCATTATCCCTGTCGAAACCGCTTTTGTAAGATCTGCATCTTCAAGTACAATGAATGCATTGTTTCCCCCGAGCTCAAGGACAGATTTTTTAATATTTTCCCCGGCAACAGCAGCTACAATTGAACCGACTTCTTCGCTTCCGGTGAGTGAAACTCCTTTTACAAGTTCATTTTCAATAACCTTTTTTACCCTCCCTGAGCTTATGACCAGGTTTCTGAACACCCCTTGGGGAAAACCGGCCATTTCAAAGATTTTTTCAATGTGTGAGGCACAGATCTGGACATTTGACGCATGTTTAAGCAGAACAATATTCCCTGCCATAATTGTTGGTACAGCAAAACGAAAGACCTGCCAGAACGGGAAATTCCATGGCATTATCCCAAGAATTACTCCTAGAGGCTCATATGAAATGTAGCTTATGTCGGCATCTGTATTAATTAACTCCTGCTTAAGGAAATTCTCTGCGTTAGAGGCATAATAGCTGCAAACCCAGGCACATTTCAAAACTTCAGCTTTCGACTCAGTTACTGGTTTCCCCATCTCAGCTGTTATGGCGGCAGAATATAAATCAGTGTTTTCAGTTAATATCCGGCCTGCCTCCCTGATCAGAGAGCTTCTCATACTGAAGCTTGTTCCTTTCCAGATTTTGAATGTCTCATCCGCATGGATTATGAGCCTTTCGATTTTCCTGCCGGAGTATTCCCTGAATTCCCCGATAGATTCTCCTGTAAAGGGATTGATACTTTTCAATATCATTACATCCAACTTATTGATGATCCCCGAATTTAGTAAAAAAGGTGGAATTATTTTCGGAAAAGCGAACCCTGTCATAAGACCTGGATCTGCCTCATCATGCGATATACAATATAACATAGCAGCAATTGCCATGCGGTTCCCGCTTCACTCTTTGGTAGGATAAATTTAGAGAATCTAGTAGGTTATGATTTGCTTTAGTTATTTCAAAATCCTCAAACAACTCCACTGATATCACCCGCAATAATGACTAACCAATTGATCTCCTTAAAATTCAGATTCAAATAAATTTGAATTAATCTTATTTCTAAGTCGAGACCTCACAAAAAGGACCTGAAGGCTCGTATATAATAGAATGCTTTTATTCAAATCCTCTGGCGCCAAATACTGACGCTTTGATCAGCATCCTGACCCCATTACGAGGTGAAGCTTGCCAGGGCGTCAGGATTGGCGCCAAAAAAAAAGACACCTGCAATTGATCTTAAAAGTATCTTCTGATTTAAAAATAAAATCTGTCCTTCTTTGACCACTTCAGGAGAAGGCCTGAAAAGTATAAGACATATCAGTGATCATGAGCAATCTCAATAAGGTTACAACTTCTTGCAAACTCACACTTTAATAAAAGACAAGAAGTCAAAATCGACCTCTTGTTTCTTTTCATTAAATTCTGAAAAAACCGCTATTCAATTATTAAACCTTAGGTACTTGCAGATATAGTATCCGTTATTAAAGCTAATAACCCGAAAACCAAAGTAGCTTGTCAAGCCTGATAACCCAGCATAATTCTTTATCACCGCCGTAAATAGCTTTGCCCTTATCTTTGACTATCTCTTTTATAGTCCAACGCATTCGGCGCGCTCCTTTATGATAGCCGTTTATAAATTCAACCTCAGTATAGTTTCTTCCTTCGAGTCTCGTATTCCAAAATGGTTTAATTTCACGATATTCTTCGAATTTATAACCACTCCAAATCATGTCATACCATTCTGAATTCAGCGTCATGGTAAGTAGAGCTTTTTGTTTATCTGGCATGTCAGTAAATATTAGTTAATAGGAATGTTTCCGTAAATCTTAGGGCAATCTATCTTAATTCAAAGATTATAGTCAATTGTTTTACCGATCTCAATTGTGAGTGCGGTGGTACCTGGTTTCATACCCTTGGGCACATTTGTAACAAATTCATCAAGGAATATTGGGTGGTCACTTTGATCTGCGGAAGAGGGGCAAAATACCCTGCGATTAGGTGGTCTTTTTAATTTGCGATTAGGTGGTCAATTTGTCCGTTTTTTAATCCCTTAAACACTGCTTGTTATCATTCAATAGTAAGGTAGGCCCGAACAGAATTTCGTACTCCCTTTTTTGAAATAAATTCAACATTCAAGGTGAACTTATCAGATCTGTTTGCGGGCAGCTCTGCTTCAAACGGGAAATGACGGGTTTCCGCCACTTTCTGAAAATCCTTAAACACCTCAATGGCTGCAATATCTTCAGGATTATCTGCAGAAGGCAGGATTTTTATTTTACCTGTTTTTGGAATCCGGAATAATTCATCACGCGTTCCTCCTTTGAACATAAAATCGGCAACATCATTGCCGCTGGTAAAGTGCTCTGATTTTTTACCGTCAGCTTCAAGGGTGAAAGATAGATTTCTGAGCACCCCCGGCTCGTCCTTGCCGGGGATCCTGTGAACAATCATCCGGTTCAGGGTTCCATTCGCTTCAGCTTTCCCGCCGGGTTCTGCCAGCTGTATAGTCAGCTGTTGCGGACCACGGGGAAGCCTTAGCATTTCACTCATTGAGGAATACTCCTGTGCAATCAGCAAGCGAGCCGTATCATATTCTGTAAAGATTAAGTATTCAGCAGGAGGATTATCGGGTTTGAAATCATAAAAAAGCTCTACTCTGTAATCTCCTGTTTCCACAATATCAATATTGAATACCATTAAACTTCCGGGTGTTGTCCAGCCATTAAAACGGGTGTCTGACTGCCCGTTTTTCCTTACGGTTCCTCCCAGTTCAACATACGCGTCAAGATTTACCGGGGTTCCTCTCTCTTCCCAGTTACCTGTCTCGTACACTGCCTGCCTGTATGACCTGCCTCCGGCAATTATACCTGTAAACCAGTTGTCTATCGAGAGCTTCAGTTTGCTGAGCAATTCAGGATATTTTGCGGCAACATCTTCTTTTTCAAACGGATCAGAATCAAGATCATAAAGCTCATATTCAACGGTATCTTTTCCGTAATGGAACCTGTCAGTACGTATCAGTTTGAAATTCCTGTGGTGAACAGATATTTCACGTACCCTGGGATGGCTTATGTTGATACTTTCACGTGGTATACGGTAAAAATTGGTATTGTCAAAATAACACCTCTCATCCCAATCCTGAGGTTCTCTACCCTGAAGTAACGGCCACAGACTTTTTCCTGCTACCGGCAAATTGTTTTCCGGTAATTTAACACCGCATGCTTCGAGGATTGTAGGGTAAATATCTATTACTCCTGAAAGGTGACTGAATTTCTTTCCTGCTTCAATTTTATCCTTCCACATAATGTAAAACGGAGATATGGAGCCCCCTTCATATATTGATGCCTTGCCTCCTCTCAGCACCCTGTTCCAGGCTCTTGTCCGCTCAGCTGTCTCAATCTCATTCATCCTGCGGTTGGAATATGAAAGGTCAAAACCCGGTGATGGACCGTCGTCAGACATAAACATTATCATGGTCTTCTCTTCAAGTCCTTCCTCTTTTATCGCATCGAGGATTTTTCCGATATTTTTATCAACCAGCTCGATCATTCCGTATAACCGTGCCACATGATCGCTATAATTTCTCTGTTTGTATTTCTGAAACAGATCCGCCGGACAATTGAAGGGTTCATGTACCGATTGTATTGGTAAGTAGGCAAAAAAGGGCTTTTTCGTGTTCTGTCCGATAAATCTTACGACCTCATCACCAAGGACATCCTCAACCGGCCCGTCGGTATTGACAAGCTTGTTGTTAAAAATGAGTCTTG
>Ga0334885_1005344_pt1 | contig 10486 bp, 8 predicted proteins | sample GraSluR1_MG_8_FD_207233 | JGI IMG/M metagenome (GOLD analysis project Ga0334885, IMG submission 207233) | Sludge microbial communities from methane-producing bioreactor in Wageningen University, Netherlands - Granular Sludge_31_05-R1 | ecosystem: Engineered > Bioreactor > Anaerobic > Unclassified...
GCTCTCCCTGGATAACACCTTCGAGCGGGCGGTCCTCGTATCGACGATCAACGCCGTCATGAGATATTGCGGCCTCGTGGAGGGGACGGTCCACTGCAGGGATGCCGGCCCCCGGGAATGTGCCGAAGGCCTGGGCCAGCTCTTGAGGGGAGAGAGGCCTTCCAGGGTGGGGCTGGTGGGGCTCCAGCCCGCCATCCTCTCGACTCTCGTCGAGGTCTTCGGTCCCGAGAGGGTGATGGTCTCAGACCTCGCCAGTGCCGGCGAGACCCGTTCGGGGGTCGAGGTCCTGGACGGAGCCCGGCCTGAGCCCCTCTTTGAGAGGTGCCCCCTGGTTCTGATCACAGGCACCACCCTCGTAAACGGCACCATAGACGCCCTTCTGGATCTGGCTTTTCGGTTCGAAAACCGGGTCGTCTTCTACGGGACGACCGTAGCAGGGGCCTCCCGCCTCCTGGGCCTGGAGAGGTGGTGCGTCTGTTCGGAGTGACCTTCCTCATCCAGAAACCTCCTCTTAAAATTTATAGCACCACTCTCAGGAGCGGTTGAGAAGATGTCTGAAATAACCCTTACCATCGACGGCCGAGAGGTGACGGTCCTTTCGGGGGCTACCATCCTCGATGCGGCCCGGAAAGCCGGCTCTTATCTGCCGGCGCTGTGCCATCATCCCGACTTGAAGCCCGTAGGCTCCTGCAAGCTCTGCATCGTGGCAGTAGAGGGGCTTCTTCACTATCCCACATCCTGCAACACCCTCGCCGAAGAGGGGATGGTGGTAAAGACCCGGACAGAGGAGCTGCAGGAGATGAGAAGGCACGCCCTGGAGGTGCTCCTGGCCCTCACCAACCACCCCACCTCGTGCCTCTTCTGCGACCGAAAGGACGAATGCACCGACCTGCGGGAGTGCATGAGGAAGTTTCCGGTGACTGTGGGCTGCAAGTTCTGCCCCCAGGATGGCTCCTGCGAGCTGCAGGAGGCGGTGGAGTTCGTGGGCCTGGAGAAGGTCAGATATCAGCTCCACTTCAGGAATATGCCGGTGTTGAGAGAGCCCTTCTTCGATCGGAACTACAACCTCTGCATCATGTGCAGCCGCTGCCTCCGAGTATGCTCGGAGGTCCGGGGGGAGGGGGTTCTCAAGAGCAACCCCGACTTTCACCGCATGCACTGGATAGGGCCCCCATCTCTTTTGGACTCCGATTGCAAGTTCTGCGGCGCTTGTGTCGACGTCTGCCCCACCGGCGCCCTATCCGTCCGGTCCGATAAATGGGCGCGGCCGGAGAAAACGATCTCCACCGTCTGCCCCTACTGCGGCGTCGGCTGCCGGATGAAGCTCGGGGTCGAAGACGAGAGGATAGTCTCCATAGCTCCTGATCGGGAGGGACCGGTGAATCGGGGGCAGTTGTGTGTAAAAGGCCGCTTCGGCCTCGACGAGATCGTCCATCATCCCGACCGCATCACCACCCCCCTGATAAGACGAAATGGGCGATTCGAGGAGGCGACCCTCGAGGAGGCCCTCGACCTCGTCGCGAGAAGGTTCTCCGAGATCAGAGATGAATACGGCCCCGACTCCCTGGGAGCCCTCTCCTCATCCCGGTGCACCAATGAGGAGAACTACCTCGTCCAGAAGCTCGCCCGGGCGGTCTTCGGCACCAACAACGTCGACAACTGCGCCCGGGTCTGCCACGCCCCTTCAGTAACCGGCCTTGCCGCCTGCTTCGGCAGCGGTGCCGCCACCAACTCCTTCGACCAGATCGAAGACGCCGACGTCCTCTTCGTCATCGGCTCCAACACCACCGAGGCCCATCCCATTGTGGGGCTGAAGGTTATCAAGGCGGCCAACAAGGGGACAAAGATCATCGTCGCCGACCCCCGCAAAATCGAGCTCGTCGATAGGGCGAAGGTCTGGCTCAACCTGCGGCCTGGAACCAACATCGCCCTCCTCAACGGGATGATGAACGTCATCCTCCGGGAGGGGCTGGAGGATGGGGAGTTCATCGCCAGCCGGACCGAGGGGTTCGAGGAGTTCCGGAAGGTGGTCGATGGATATACCCCCGAGAGGGCCGCCGAGATAACCGGGGTTCCAGCAGCCGATATCGTCGAGGCCGCCCGCCTCTACGCCAGCGCCGAGAAGGCGATGATCATCTACAGCCTGGGGATGACAGAGCACGTCACCGGAACCGCCAACGTCATCTCCCTGGGAAACCTCGCCATGCTGACGGGGAACGTCGGCCGCAGGTCGACGGGGGTGATGCCCTTGCGGGGTCAGAACAACGTCCAGGGGGCCTGCGATATGGGGGCCCTCCCCAACAACTACGTCGGCTATCAGCCAGTGATGGATGCGAGGGTTCGGTCCAAGTTCGAGGAGGCCTGGGGGGTCCGGCTCCCGGCAGATCCCGGCCTCACCTCCACAGAGATGATGGAGCGGCTGGCGGAGGGGAGGGGGATCCAGGGGCTCTACATCCTGGGGGAGGACGTCGCCCAGACAGAGCCGGATACCAACCGCGTCCGCTCATCCCTCGCGGCCCTGGAGTTCCTCGTCGTCCAGGAGATATTTCCCACCGAGACGACCAAGTACGCTGACGTCATCCTTCCGGCCGCAAGCTTCGCCGAGTGTGACGGTACCTTCACCAACGGGGAGCGGAGGATCCAGCGGGTGAACCGGGCGATCCCCCCTCTCGGTGGCCTTGCTAACTGGGAGACGATCTGCCTCATCGCCCAGCTGATGGGCTATCCCATGAGCTACGCCGACCCCTCCGAGATCATGGATGAGATATCATCTCTGGCGCCGATCTTCGCCGGAGTGAGCTTCTCCCGGCTGGGTGGCCTGGGCCTCCAGTGGCCCTGCCCCACGATAGACCACCCGGGGACGGAGACGATGCACCTCGGCTGCTTCAGCCGGGGGCTCGGAAAGTTCAACCCCGTCGAGCACAGGCCCCCCGCCGAGGAGACCGACCCCGAATATCCGCTGATCCTCACCACCGGCCGAAGAAGGGAGCACTACAACTGCGGCTCCATGACCCGCCGCTCAAAAGGGATAATGTGGGTCTGGCCGGAGGAGACGATCGAGATCAGCCCCGCCGACGCCGAGGATATGGGAATCGAGGACGGCGAGACGGTCCTCGTCAGGTCCAGGCGGGGCGAGGTGAGGGTGAAGGCGAGGGTCACCGAGAAGTCGTCCCGCGGCGTGGCCTTCATGTCCTTCCACTACCGGGACGTGCTCACCAACCTTCTCACCAACGCCGCCCTGGACCCGGTGGCGAAGACGCCGGAGTACAAAGCCTGCGCCATACGGGTGGAGAAGGTCCCTTCGTGAAGAGAGGAAGGGACCCCCTCCTTCCCGGGTCCCCGTCAGGGGACCAATCATATTTAAAAAAGCAGCATCTTACTCTACCCCATGAGACTCCTCCTCTTCGACCCATCCTCGGGCGCCTCCGGCGACATGATCATGGCCTCCCTCCTGGACCTGGGGGCCGACCCTGATGCGGTAAGAAAAGCCGTCGAGTCGGTCGGCTGCACCCTTGAGATCTCCAGGGCGGAGAAGCACCACATCTCCGCCGCGAGGGTGAGGATCCATGCCGGCGGGAAGAGGTACAGGACCCTGGCGGAGGCGAGATCGGTCCTGGCGGCGGCAGCCCTCGCCCCCCAGGCCCGCGACCGGTCGATGAAGATCATGGAGATCCTGGCCGAGGCGGAGGGGAGGGTCCACGGCGTCTCCGGAGAGGAGGTGCGGTTCCACGAGATCGGGGCCCTGGACGCCCTCGCGGACATCGCCGGAAGCGCCGCTGCCTGGGAGAGCCTGAAGGCCGATCGGGTCGTCGTCCTCCCGATATCCGTCGGCTCGGGAACCGTCATCGCCGCCCACGGCCGCCTCCCGGTCCCAGCGCCGGCGACCCTGGAGGTCCTCTCCGCCTCCGGCCTCCTCTGGAGGGGCGGGCCGGTCGAAGGGGAGCTCTTGACCCCCACGGGGGCGGCGATCCTGGCGGCGTTCGCCGACGAGGCCGCCGCCGAATATCCTCTGATTCGGGCCGGGGCCTCGGGCTACGGTGCCGGATCGAAGGATTTGGCGGTCCCAAACCTCCTGCGGACCGTCATCGGTGAGCCGGCGGCGCCGAAGGGCCCTGGCGAGAGCCATCCCCATCCCCCCCACGACCGGGTCGTCCAGCTGGAGACGAACGTCGACGACGTCACCGGGGAGGTCCTGGGCGGCCTTTTAGAGATCCTGATGGAGGCGGGGGCCCTGGACGTCACCATCGTCCCGGCTCTGATGAAGAAGGGAAGGCCCGCAAGCCTCATCCAGGTCCTGGCGAAGAAGGAGGAGGCAGAGCGGCTCGCCCGGATCGTGATGAAGGAGACGGGAAGCCTCGGGGTCAGGGTCTTTCCGTCCCTCCACCGGTTCGTCGCCGAGAGGGAAGAGAGGGAGGTCGGCTTCGAGATAGAAGGCCGGCCTTTCAGGGTGAGATTGAAGGTGAGCCTCATCGATGGGGAGATCCTCCGGATCAAGGCTGAGCACGACGACTGTCGGCGGATCGCGCGAGAGAGCGGCCTTCCCCTGAGGGAGGTGGCGAGGAGGGCGGAGGAGGCGGCCTGGGAAGAGCTCGGCCGGCCCCCGGCCCATCCGTCGAGGCCCTGACATATCCCGGATTGTTATACTCTTTCCCATAAGGGATAATCAGATCTTATTACGAGGATCCGATCTAATCGCAAGGTTCTTCTATCTATAGCGGGTCCATAAATCCGGTGGATGGTTCATGACTTCTGATGCCTCTAGCCAGCTCTTCGAGGTCGCCAAGCGGCTGATGCCGGGGGGCGTCAGCAGCCCCGTCCGGGCTATATCCCCCTACCCCTTCTACGTCTCCAGGGCCGAGGGCCCTCACCTCTGGACGAAGGAAGGCCAAAGGCTCATCGACTACTGCCTCGCCTACGGACCCATGATCCTCGGCCACAGGCACCCCCTGGTGATGGAGCGGGTAGTCCGCCAGCTGGAGCAAGGCTGGCTCTACGGCACCCCCTCGGAGCTGGAGGTCTCCCTAGCAAAAAGGATCGTCGGCCACTACCCCAGCATCGATATGCTCAGGTTCGTCAGCACCGGGACGGAGGCGACGATGGCCGCCCTCAGGATCGCCCGGGGCTACACCGGCAAAGATCGGATCGTCAAGGTGGAGGGGGGGTTCCACGGCGCCCACGACGCCGTCCTGGTGAAGGCGGGGTCCGGGGCGACGACCCTGGGGGTCCCCGACTCCCTGGGGGTGCCGAAGGATACGGCCAAGAACACCATCCAGGTCCCCTACAACGACCTTGGGGCGATGGAGGCGGCCCTGACGGGCTTCGACGGCGAGGTGGCGGCGGTGATCATGGAGCCGGTCCTGGGAAACATCGGCCCCGTCCTCCCCGAGCCGGGGTACCTGGAGGGGGCGAGAAGGCTCACAGAGGAGCACGGCGTACTTCTCATCTTCGACGAGGTGATAACCGGTTTCCGGCTCAGCCTCGGAGGCGCCCAGGCCCGGTACGGCGTCGTCCCGGACATGACCACCCTGGGGAAGATCATCGGCGGAGGCTTCCCCATCGGGGTGGTGGGCGGGAGGCGTGAGCTGATGGAGATGGTCGCCCCCAGCGGCGGGATCTACCAGGCGGGGACCTTCAACGGCAGCCCCGTCTCTCTCGCCGCCGGGATGGCGACCCTCGACGTCCTGGAGGGGGAGAGGACCCTGGAGAGGCTGGACTCCGTGGGGGAGGATCTCCGGAAGGCCCTCGCCCAGATCGTCGAGGACCTCGGCCTCAGCTACTCGGTGGTGGGGACGGCCTCCATCTTCAAGATCTTCTTCGGCGCCGCTCCAAAGAACTACGCTGAGGCCCTGAGGTGCGACAAGGCGGGATACCTCGCCTTCTTCCGGAGGATGCTGAAGGCCGGGGTATTTCTGCCGCCGAGCCAGTATGAGACGAACTTCCTATCCGCCGCCCACACCGACGACGTCATAAACGAGACTCTGGAGGCTTACAAGTCAAACCTGCTAGGCTGATCGTAGGAAGCCGCGGAAGCCCTCTCGCTCTGCGGCAGACGAGGACCGCCATCTCCCTCCTGGAGGCGAGGGGGATCGAGGCGGAGATGAAGGTCGTCAAGACGAAGGGAGACCACGTCCTGGACCTCCCCCTCCACCGGGTCTCGGGGAGGGGGCTCTTCGTCAAGGAGATCGACGACCTGATGCTGGCGGGGGAGATCGACGTCGCCGTCCACAGCATGAAGGACCTCCCCTCCAAGAGGCCCGAGGGGCTCGTCATCGGAGCCGTCCTCCCCCGGGACTCGCCCCTGGACGTCCTGGTGAGCGACGACGGCGTCTCCATCGACGGGCTGGAGGAGGGGGCGGTCGTCGGGACCTGCAGCATGAGGAGGGCGGCGCAGCTGCGGCGGGCGAGGCCCGACCTGGTCATCGAGTCCCTCCGGGGAAACCTGGAGACGAGGCTCCGGAAGCTGGAGGAGGGGAGGTATCGGGCGATCGTCCTCGCCCTGGCTGGGATCGAGAGGATGGGCTACCGTCCTCGATACTCCGTCCTGGACCCCGAGAGGTTCGTACCTTCCGCAAACCAGGGGGCGATCGCCGTGGTGGCGACGGAAGGGAGGGCGGAGGAGCTCGTCGGTGGGATCGACCACCTCCCGACGAGGAGGGAGGCGGAGTGCGAGCGGGTATTCCTGGAGGAGATCGGCGGCTCCTGCGTCGTCCCCATGGCCGCCTTCGCCCGGCTCTCCGGGGACGAGATCTCGGTCCTGGCGGAGGTCTTGTCCCTGGATGGGGCGAGGTCGGTGAGGGCGGAGGGACAGATCTCCGCCGCCGACCACCTGGAAGGGGCGAGGGAGCTCTCCCGAAGGCTGGTGGCGATGGGCGGCCGGGATCTGGCAGAAGAGGCGGTGAGGGAAGTTGGATCGGACTGAATGCGGTAAGGTATGGCTCGTCGGCGCCGGCCCCGGGGACCCGGAGCTGTTGACGCTGAAGGCGAGGAGGCTCCTTGAAGAGGCCGATGTGATCTTGTTCGACCGGCTCCTATCCTCCGAGATCCTCGGATGGGCGGGGGAGGGGGCGGAGATGATCGACGTCGGAAAGCTCCCCGGCCGCCACAAGCTCTCTCAGGAGGAGATCAACGCCCTTCTGGTGGAGAAGGGGAGGGAGGGGAAGGTCGTCGTCAGACTGAAGGGGGGCGATCCCTTCGTCTTCGGAAGGGGCGGGGAGGAGGGGCTATCCCTCGCCGCGGCGAGGGTGCCCTTCGAGGTCGTCCCGGGGGTCACCTCGGCGATATCCGTCCCGGCAGGGGCGGGGATCCCCGTCACCCATCGGGGCGTAGCGACCGCCTTCACCGTCGTCACCGGCCACGAGGAGCCGGGGAAGGAGGAGGAGCTGGACTGGGAGGCCCTGGCCCGGGTCGGTGGGACCATCGTCGTCCTGATGGGGGTCTCGAGGCTCGCAGAGAACGTCTCCGCCCTCCTCCGGGGTGGCCGCGACCCAAAGACCCCGGCTGCCCTCATCGAGAGGGGGTGGAGCCCCGAGGAGCGGGTCGTCGTCGGAACCCTTGGAGACATAGTCGAGAGGGCGAAGGAGGAGGACGTCCAGGCCCCGGCGATCCTGGTGGTGGGGGAGGTGGTAGCCCTATCAGAGGAGCTGAGGCGGCCGACGATCGCCATCCTGAGGCCGGACAACCGGGGGGAGGAGTCCGAGAGGATCGCCATATCCCTCGGCTTCAGGCCGATCCTCGCCCCCTCCATAGCCTTCTTGGAGCTTCCCCTGCCGAAGGACCTCCCCGAGAGGATCGAGGCGGCCGACTGCGTCGTCTTCACCAGCGCCACCGGGGCGGAGATCGCCCTCCGGGACGAGGGGCTCGCGGCCCTTCTGAGGAGGTCGGTCCTCGCCACCATCGGACCCCGGACGGAGGAGGCCCTGGCGGAACGGGGGCTCTCGGCGTCCATCGTCCCCGAGAGCTTCAGCTCCCGGGGGCTCGCCCTCGCTCTCGCGCCCCGGTTCAAGAAGGTCCTCCTCCTCCGGAGCGCCAAGGGAAGCCCCGAGCTGGTGGAGATCCTCGAAGAGGCGGGGGTGGAGGTGGACGAGGTCCACCTCTACGACATCGCCCCCTCCGGCGACTCCAGGCTCGACTGGCTGATCCTCCGGGGGACCCCGGACGTCTTCGCCTTCACCAGCGGCTCCACCGCCAGAAACCTCCTGGCGAGGGCGAAGGAGCTCGGCGCCGAGGACTGCCTCCGGGAGAGGCTCTCCGAGGCGAAGGTGGCGGCGATCGGCCCCCCCACCAGGTCGGCTCTGGAGGATTTGGGGGTGAGGGTGGACGTGATGCCGGATAGGTACACCTTCGGTGCCATGCTGGAAGAGCTGAGGAGGAGAGGATGATAATATTCTCCAAGGCCCTGGCGGACCAGGCGACGGTCTGGGACTCCATCAGGAGAGCAGAAGGGGCGGAAGGGCCCGTCCCCGACGAGATGATCAGGTTCTCGGGAGAGAAGAAGCCGGTGGTGATGTGGAACATCACCCGCCACTGCAACCTCAATTGTGACCACTGCTACATCGACGCTACGGAGGCAGCGGCGGAGGAGCTGAAGCTCGAAGAGGGGATAAGGCTCATCGACGAGCTCGCCGCCCTCAAGATCCCGATGCTGATCCTCACCGGAGGGGAGCCCCTCCTGAGCAGAAACTTCTACGCCTACGCATTTCATGCGAAAGAGGTCGGCCTGCGGACGGTCATCTCGACGAACGGGACCCTCATCACCCCGGAGGTGGCACGCCTCCTCAGAGAGGCGGAGGTGAGGTACGTCGGGGTCTCCCTCGACTCCTGCAGGCCCGAGGCCCACGACAGATTCCGGGGCGTGAAGGGCGCCTACGATAGGGCGATCGAGGGGCTCGCAAACGCCCGGGAAGCCGGCCTCAAGACCGGCCTGAGGGTCACCCTCACCAAGGACAACTGGCACGAGGTCCCCGCCCTCCTCGACCTCGCCCTGGAGCTGGGGGTTCCGAGGTTCTGCCTCTACCACCTCGTCCCCGTGGGGAGGGGGGCGGAGATCTCCGACCGGGACGTCTCCCCTGAGGAGAGGCGGAGCGTCATCAGGTTCCTGGCGGAGGCGGCGGTGGAGCTGAAGGACCGGGAGATCGAGATCCTCTCCACCGACTCCCCCATGGACGGGGCTTACCTCCTGGAGATGCTGAAGGACGAGCCGGAGAGGCGGGAGCGGGTCCGCCAGCTCCTCAAGAACGCCGGGGGCTGCACCGCCGGGGTGAAGGTCGCCAACATAAACCATCGGGGGGACGTCCTCCCCTGCCACTTCATGCCCGAGGTGGTCGTCGGGAACGTCCGGGAGAGGAGCTTCCGGGAGATCTGGATGGACGATCCCTCCCCGGAGCTCCTGGCCCTGAGGGATATAAGGTCTAAGCTCACCGGGGCCTGCGGCGACTGCGAGTACCTGGACGTCTGCGGCGGCTGCCGGCAGAAGGCTCGGTACTACTGCGGAGACGTTTGCGGGGAGGACCCGACCTGCGTGGTGAAGGACCTTTTGGGGAAGTGAGCTCCTCCTGGATCATCCCAGATACATAAGCCAATTTTTTTCTGTCCTCTCGAGGACGTATCCGACATCGTCTCCCAATCGCCAGGAGAGAGGCGTGATTTAACCCCCAGAATCGACCTTTGAGATGGAGCTTGGAAGGTTTAGGCCACCAGATCGAGAAGGAAGGGCCACGGTATCGGAAAGTTTAATAAACGAGTACAGCCGAATTAATGGCAGAGGTGATTTCCATGGCGGAAGAGAAGAAGAAGGAGAAGAAAGAGGAAGAGGTAGCAAAGGTGGACCCGATAAAGCCGAGCGAGAAGCGCGGTGGAAGAAAGAGGCTCCTCGACGGCTGCGTATAATCTCGATGACGACATCGGGTTACGGCGGCCGCTGACCATCGATCTTATCGGCGGCCCCGTCCCCCGCCCCGGTGGCGCCCTCCCGGGAGGGGGGCGCCCTCGGTCCTGACTTCTTCTCTCTTCGGCTTATATGCGTCCCCATCCATCCTCCGACCCTAAGCTTTAACGGGGATGATGATGATGGGCTGAAGGATGCCCATACCCATCCTCAACGACATCATAATCATCTTCCTCATCTCGATCATCGCCATCTTCGTAGGGGCGAGGCTCCGGGTTCCGGTGGTGGTGGGGTTCCTGTTTACGGGGATCGTCGCCGGCCCCCACGGCCTCCGGCTCGTCCACGAGGTGGAGCAGATAGAGTTCTTCTCCGAGGTGGGGGTCGTCCTCCTCCTCTTCGCCATCGGGATCGAGTTCTCCTTCGAGAGGCTCCTGCGGATCAGACGGGCGGCCCTGGTGGGGGGGCCCCTCCAGGTCGCCATAACCCTTCTTGCGACCACCCTCATCGGCATCGAACTGGGGCTCCCCGTCAACGAATCGATCTTCGCCGGATTTCTCATCGCCCTCAGCAGCACTGCGGTGGTCCTCAAGATCCTCCAGGATC
>Ga0334885_1005348_pt1 | contig 10478 bp, 11 predicted proteins | sample GraSluR1_MG_8_FD_207233 | JGI IMG/M metagenome (GOLD analysis project Ga0334885, IMG submission 207233) | Sludge microbial communities from methane-producing bioreactor in Wageningen University, Netherlands - Granular Sludge_31_05-R1 | ecosystem: Engineered > Bioreactor > Anaerobic >...
TGGAAGTTCCTCGACGCTATGAATTTTGCCTGTGCCATCAGCTCTGGCGCGCCCACTATGTAGGCGAGAGAAGTGTATTTGAGAAGATAAATAAACTCGTTCGTCCAGGCCGGGATTACACGCCTGAATGCCTGAGGCATTATCACCTGCATTATCGCCTGCGACTTCGACATTCCCAGAGACCTCGCCGCCTTCATCTGCGTGCCGGAGATCGACTGGATAGATCCTCTCAGGTATTCGGCCTGGTAGCAGCCGCTGTTTATTGCGAACCCGATGATCGCAGCCGCGAACGGGGAAAGATTGAGGCCAAGAGGCGGCAGCCCGTAGTAGAGTATAAAGAGCTGGACCAGCAGGGGCGTACCCCTTATGACTTCTATTATCGCTGTCGAAAGACCGTAGAAGAAACGGTTTCCATACACTCTCGCAATCGCCAGGACGATACCCAGAACGAACCCTATAACAACCGAGAGTAGCGTCATCTCCAGCGTCACGCCGAGTCCTTCGAGCAGTTTCGGCCAGTGCCTGACCACTATGTTCCAGATTCTCTCCACTCAGATCACTCCCCGTACAGCTCGTTGAGTTTGAAGAGAAACTCCTTGGTCCTTGGATTTTTCGGGTTCTTGAACATCTCTTCGGGAGAGCTCTGCTCGACGATATAGCCATTTTCCATGAAGATGATCTCATCGGAGACAGTGCGGGCGAAGCCCATTTCGTGAGTGACGACGAGCATCGTCATGCCGCTCAGTGCGAGATTTTTCATAACGGAGAGGACCTCGCCTATGAGTTCGGGGTCCAGCGCCGAAGTGGGCTCGTCAAAGAGTATGATCTTGGGCTGCATGGCCAGAGCGCGGGCTATTCCGACCCTCTGCTTCTGACCACCGGAGAGTTGAGCCGGATATAGTTTGGTCTCATTCTGCAGACCGACCCTCTCAAGCTCCTGCATCGCCAGTTTTCTGGCAGCGTCTTTATCCATTTTCTTTACCTTTATCAGACCCAGCATAACGTTCTTCAGCGCCGTAAGGTGGCTGAAGAGACCGAAGTCCTGAAACACAAAGCCTATCTCCTGCCTGATCTTGTTCAGGTTCTTTGCCAGAGTCACTTCCTCATCTTCGAGCCAGATCTTGCCGTCGTTGGGAACGACGAGCATATTTATGCAGGCGAGCAGTGTGCTCTTGCCCGTACCGCTGGGACCGATGACGACCTTCGTCTCGCCCTGCTTCATCGTAAAAGAAACGCCTTTAAGGACCTCTTTGTCTCCGAAGGACTTCTTCAGGTCTTCGACCCTGAGGACTACTCTATCCGTATTCATCGAACGGTCTCCTTTACGTCGAATCCCGGAATCGCGAGCTTCTTCTCCAGACCCCCGAGACTCTTGTTTATAGTGATGGTGACAATGAAGTAGAAGGCCGCTACCGTGAGATAGATCAGCATCGGCTCGTACTTGGTGGCGATTATATAACCTCCCTGTCTCAGGAGCTCGGTGACACCCAGAGCGTAGGCCAGTGACGAGTCCTTAAGGACTATTGTGAATTCATTTGTCCACGGGGGAAGAGCGATCCTTATCGCCTGAGGCATGACAACATGGAGGAAACCGTCGAGATTGCTCATGCCAAGAGATCTGGCGGCCCTCATCTGCGATTTGCTCACTGAGTTTATGGCCCCGCGGAAGATCTGGGACTGATACGCCGACGACCTGAAACCGAGACCGATTACGACCGCGGCAAACGGTGAAAACCTTATTCCGACCCTCGGAAAACCGTAGAAGATGAGAAAGAGTATGACGAGCTCGGGAATACTTCTCAAGACTTTCTCGTAGCCGGCTATCAACGCTTTGAGAAACCTGTTGCCGTAGACCTGTCCAAATGAAATGGGAAGGGCCAGTACAAGGCCCAACCCAAGTGTAAGAAATGTAATTTGAAGTGTTACCCATAATCCTCTAAAAAGCGCCGGTAAGGAATCGAATATAAGTTGAAATCTATCTATGGTTACCTCCGCCCTTCACAGATCAGAAGTGCTTCAGATTAAGCTCGTCCAGTTTTCCTGAAGCTTCGAGCCTGTCGATTCCCTCGTTAATAAGCGCCAGAAGAGCTTTGTTGCCTTTGTTTACAGCTATTCCGTAATCTTCGTAAGTCTTCAGAATCGCCACTACTTTGACCGGCCTGACTTTCGCAAAGCCCTCGGCAACCGGTGCGTCAAGAACGATAGCGTCGATATTCCTGTTTATAAGGTCGGTCATCGCGAGAACGTAAGTGTCGTATCTCTTGAAGTTGCCCGTCAGAATCTTTGTCTCTACTAGATTCTCCTCGACCCAGAGATCGCCAGTTGTACCGGTCTGCACGCCAACGTTCCTCTTTCCGAAAAGCACTGTTACGTTGAAATCGGAATCTTCTCTAACAACGACGCTCTGGTCGGCAGTCCAGTAGGGCTTGGAGAAGGAGACTACTTCTGCTCTCTCCTGGGTGATAGTCATACCGGAGATAACGATATCCAGATTCCCGGAAACGAGAGCCGCGATGAGAGAATCAAAACTCATATCTCTTATCTCGACTTCAAAGCCCATCTCTTCGCCTATGGCCTTTATTAGATCGATATCAAAACCAACGAACTCTCCATTTTCAACAGACTCAAATGGTGGAAAGTCTGCACTTACACCAACTATGTACTTTGCCCCGAAAAGAAATCCGACAGTAAGCAGAACAAATGCTACAAACAAGATCTTCTTCATGTTACCCCTCCTTTTGTTTTTGAGATGCTGTCATTATGGACTCAAATAGACCAACTTGTGATACTCGAGCTTTTCTATAATGGAACCAAAAGAGTTCAACACTGAAACAATTCTGCACCGGTGTACGGGTCCCCGGAAAAAGCTGCACTCCGTACGGTATATCTATTATTATACCCTTTTGCAACACAGTTACCAAAAAAGGCTGCTAATATATACGCGGTGATGCCTAATGCGTTTTGCTGTGGCGCTCAGTGGTGGAGTCGACAGTGCCGTTGCGGCGGCGCTGCTGAAGGAAGCCGGACACCGGGTAACTGGCTATCATATGATAGTACTCCCTGGTGAGTCTCATTCGACTCCAGCCAGTGAGGACGCGAATAGAGTAGCGAAACATCTTAATATCGAACTCAGGGTAATCGATCTCAGAGAGGAATTCAGAGAGTCGATTATCTCTTACTTCAACGAAAGCTATAGAAGAGGTCTCACTCCCAATCCCTGTGTTGTGTGTAACGACGTAATCAAATTCGGTGTTCTCCTCGAGGAGATTCTCTCGCAGGGTGAAGAGGCGATAGCCACCGGCCATTACGCAAGAATAGTGCGAGATGAACGGCAGAGATACTATATAGGCCGTGCGAGATCTGATAAAAAGGATCAGGCGTACTTTCTCTCGCGCATAAAGAGAGAGAAGCTACCCCTCATACATTTTCCAAACGGAGAGCTTTCAAAAGATGAAGTCCGTGAAAAGGCCGAGCGACTTGGAATCCCGGTCCACGGCAAAAAGGATTCGCAGGAGATATGCTTCATCCCGGACGACAATTACAGGGCTTTCCTCCTCAACTACGGAATAGAGGGAAGCCAAGGAGCGATAGTCGATACTCAGGGGGAAGAGAGGGCGAGACACAAAGGCCTGACACAGTACACAATAGGTCAGAGAAAGGGCCTTGGACTTCAAACCGGCGAGCGGCTGTACGTAAAAGACCTTGATTTCTCAAGTAACAGGCTCATCGTTGGCGGGCATGACGAACTATATTCCGATGGGCTTGTCGCCTACGATCTTAACTGGTACATAGACCCCGAACCGAGCTTTGACTGTATGTGCAAGATAAGGAGCTCCATGCGCGCTATACCTGCCCGGGTAGAGCTTCTCGAGAACGGAAGGTCAGTTATCTATTTTCCAGAAAGGGCGTGGGCGGTAACACCGGGACAGCTGGCCGTGCTCTACGATGAAGAGGTAGTGCTTGGCAGTGGATTCATAGAAAGAAGTGGCATTGAAAGTGCCGGCGCTACGTGATAAAATTCTGCAGACAGGAAGTAGTTCAGTTGGAAGAACGCTGGTTTCGGGAACCAGAGGCCCGGGGTTCAAGTCCCCGCTTCCTGACCAGAGAAAGCACCCGAAATACTCATAAATGAGATCCCTTCTCGAATAGATTTCGGGAGGGGTATTTCAATTTAGAACCTTTCTATTCAAGACCGATATTATGGTAGAATTTCGGTGACGGGGTGTTCTTAACACATATCATACGTATCCGTTTTCTAGACTGATTTGCCCGTATTCTTTTCCCTAATTCTTGTGGATGGTCTGTGAACAGCAAAGAGAGGAGAGCTGGACATTTGTGAGTTTGAAGAGAGAGAGTTTCGACAATTCAAGAGACGATGCTCTCGAGATTTTCAGGGGATCTGCCGATATGGTCTCTGAAATACTCAATCTCAGATGCCTGTACGTTGAGGATCATAACTCTAATGTCTCTAGACTGGCCGTCGAAATTGGTAGAGAGCTAAATCTCGACCGTTTGAGTATAGCTATCGTAGAGATGGCTGGAAAGATGCACGATACCGGCATGTTTTCACTTTATGCCGACCTGATAAGCAAGCCCGGTCCTCTGAAGTCCTTCGAAATGGAGCTAGTAAAGGAGCATCCGATAGTCGGCGCGAATATAACAAAGACAGCACCCTTTCCCGCGGGAGTAACGAGAGCCATTTTAGAGCATCATGAGAGGCTCGATGGTTCGGGCTATCCTTCCGGTATCGAGGAGCCGGAGATCAGTCTTGAAGGAAGGATTCTCGCCGTAGCAGAGGTCGTTTCTGCCATGAGCTTCTTCCGCCCTTACAGGGAGCTACACGGTGTGGAATATGCTCTCGATGAAGTGAGAAAGTACTCCGGAATACTCTATGATAGAGAGGTTGTTAAAGCCTGTTTTCGGGCCTTCGAAATGGGATTCGACTTCAAGGAGAGCAGGAGCAACCGAAAGAGCCTTCGCTGAATCCCTTTTCTAAAGACGAAAGTGAGTTATTCGCGAAGCCGTCTTTATTGGTTAGTCTTTCTCTTATACGAAATTCTTCTACTTGATCGGGTTCAACAGAGCGTACTGATAAGTGTCCTGCCAGATGGGACTGCCGTCTCTGTCTCTTTTGAAGTATATGTTCTTCAGAAAGTGGCCCTCTCGTCTCATTCCGAGACGTTCGAGAAGTCTCCACGAAGAGAGGTTTTCCGGATTGCACATGGATACCACTCTTCTGACCCCCAGGTCGCCTAAACCGTACTCTATTATCTTTTTGCAGCTTTCCGTAGCATAGCCCTTCCCGTGATAGGCGGGATTGAAAACGAAGCCCAGTTCCCACTCCATGAACTCTTCCGGTTCAACCTGCCGAAAGTAGAGATTGCCGATGAGCTTTCCGCTATCTTTTAGACATACGGCCCAGAACGACTCGTCACGAACTCTGCGAGAGGTTTCCCTCTTTGCCTCTTCTTCGGTGAAGGGATTATACGGTTCGTACCTGACCACGCTTTCCAGCGAAAGGTACTCGTACAGGTCCTTCCAATCCTTCTCTTGAAAACCTCTCAGTACTAGCCTCTGTGTCTCGAGCATGACATCTCCTTAGAAAAAACTCTAAATCCTTATCGACTAACGGTCCTGCAGATCCTGAAGCCCAGATCGTTTCTCTTTCGATCGGGCGAGTCGCTGCAACGGCTTGCTATGCGGACTCCTTCAGTACTGTTTAGCCAGCTGCCTCCACGGATGACGCGGCGCGATCCACTATCATTATAGGGGTTGGTCACTTCCGAGTCCGCATACGGTCCGTAAAAATCCGAACACCATTCCCAGATGTTCCCGCTCATATCGAAGAGCCCGAGTTCGTTGGCAGCCTTCCTGGCGACTTCCTTGGTCTTGCTGCACGAGTGCGAGCGATAATACCAGGCGACTTCGTCAACATCGTTGCTTCCGGCATACTTGTAGCCTTTGCTCTTTCTGCCGCCCTTTGCAGCGTATTCCCACTCGGCCTCGGACGGCAGTCTGTAACCGGTGACCTGCGTCAGATCGCGGGTGATCTCGCCTTCCGCATTCAGAAGATTCCCGTTCCAATCATAGGCCTCCGGGAGTCCATCTCTTATACTCAGCCAGTTACAGTAAGCAGCCGCATCCTGCCAGCTGACGTTTATTACCGGTCTCTTCCCTCTTCCCCAGCCGCTGTCCTCGGGCCTTTCTATTGCGCAGGCAGAACAGAAGGCATCGAATTCCTCGAAAGTCACCGGATACTTTTTCATGTACAAGTCATATGTCAAAACGACTTCGTGCTTTCGCTTTTCGTCGCTTGAGTTATCTCCCATAGTGAACTGACCGCCTTCGACGAATACCATCTTCTCCATCACAGACTCAAAGCTGAAAATATAAGTAGTCCTCTTTCCCTGACTCTCGACCGTAAGGGCCAGCCGAACAGTTGAGCCCCCTCTCTTTGGAATAGAATCACGGATAACCCATCCGCCATCGGCGCGCTCAATCGATTCTACAGGCAAAAAGATGTCCTCGACATGAGTGTCCGGTATAAGTAGAGTTGGCGGGATTGACTTTCCCCTGTCTTCGTATGCAGTATTCCGGCCGATAACTCTCTGAGCACGGCCGTCCTCGCCAATGAACGTACAGAGGTCCCAGACTATCGTCAGCGGAGAAGTAGAAGTATTCAACAGCTTGAAAGCGGGATACTTTCCAGCAAAGCTCTTGAACTCTATCTCGATAGTCGTATCTTCATAGCTTCTGCTCCCGGATATGTTTCCCCGCGGGAGCACTGACGTCAGTTCATAGTTCACAAACATCTCCGTACTTTGAACAGATGGGACTTCATCAGAGATAAACAGAAAAGAAGAGATAAAAAATGCGCTGTCCATTTCTCCACCGCCCTTGTGTGAAAGACCCGGCGCTTTCCAGAGACTCACTTCGTGCAGATAACATCTCATGAGCCTGTATCAATTAACTAACAGCCAGTCTCTCTAATATTCTCATTGATGATTTTGCTTCACATAAATTATATCTATTGTTACATTAAAATCCAAATCTTGTAGAGAGATTACCCTTCACCTGGAGGATTATTTGCGGGGCTATATATGAGATCGCCTGCTTATTCAATAGAAACTTAGAATGATACCTCCGGTGATGGCAAGCATAACACTTGCGAGAGTTCCAATGAGGTAGTACTCGGCGAAATCCTTGTTGTCGAAGTGTTTGAACCTTGCAAGGGATTTTGCGGCGACCACGATGCTTATTGAAGCTACGTTACCCGTAAGGTAGATAGTCAGGACCAAGAGCCTCTCGAAAATCCCGATAACTTTGCCGGTCCTGACGTTGTTTAGAGAGGTGTTGCTTCCGACTATCCTCGTCAGGTAATCGGGCTCGCTCTTGTATATCAGGTCGAACAGTTTTCTTATGAAGACTGCTCCGCCAAAGACGACGGAAAGATAGATGATTGAGGTGAAGACGATTCTCCCAACTGGAAGTCCTGCAAGATCGATTCCAGTGTAAGAGGTCAGCCTTCGAACGAGACCTTCAAAACTCTCTGTTGCCCTGAAGTAAAAGTGCGGGACCAGTAGTATGATCACGAGAACATGAAGAAACTGATCGACGAGAAAGAGCGACAGGCTCGCTATCGCTCCCGTTCTCTTTTCAATAAAGACCTTGAACAGATCAAGGAAGATGTGGATAGTGGCTACGATTAGGCAGTAAGTGAAGATATTTATTAGACCGTATGGAAGCAACAACACAAGCAACGTAAAGAAGACCGCGGACCAGTGTCCGAAGAAACCCGACGGCCTGAGCGCAAGTTTCTTGTCGATCGTTCTATCGGTCTGGAAAATGAAATCGGCTACTGTGTGGGCAAGTACGGATAGAAGTACAGGTAACATCTCTCCTCCTTCTCAGTCCTCAAGGAATTGTGTAAATAAACTCATTTAGATTTATATTATATCTATAAACCCAAATAGATTTATATTACTCGAAACTTCTCCTGCAAGATTGTGGATATATTCTTCTCGGCCAGTCTTATAACATTCCAGTTTGCCTTTGAACAATGGCTCTGAACATTTGGGGCAGTGACTCCGAGAACACCGGCAGCCCTTTCGTAAGTCCCCTCGCGTTCGTAGGTATGAACTGCTTCCCATTGCTTATCGGTCCAGCCGCTTTCAAGTGTGTCTATAAGCGCAAAGACAGTGTTCAGGAAGAGATCGAGCGGTTCTTCACAAATAAAAAAAGTGTCCATCTCTCGCGATGACTTCGCCCTGTCAAGGGCGGTTCTCGCGTCGAAGAAGACTCTGCCGCTCATATCCCATGAGCTTTCGGCATTCAGGAAGGTCGAATCCTCTATGAAGCCAATACCGATACCCATCCTCAGGCGGAGCGGAATCAACAGGTATTTCAAACGCCTCAAAACTATCGGCAGCGCTTCAACTTTAGAGACTACAGCCTGAAGTTCGTCGCCCCTGGAGATAGAAAATCTCTTTGCCAGAAGGTCATTGGCAAAGCCCTTTAGCGAGTCATTCAAATTCTCGATGGAGAATTCGTGCTCTCTTGAATGAACGATGTCGGCAGTGACGACTGCATACACTCCCAAATACTCCACATCCAATCGGACCTTTATATATACTGCATGATTCTAGCACAGCCAGGCAGCAAAACTCTCGAGTTATCCGGCCTGTCCAAAGAGAATTCTCCCGAGATGAAGGATGAAACATCCGTACAGATACTGTATCTCGACCTGTAGTGTAATTTGCGAAGGATCATCTGGTATGCTAAAGACGGAGATAACGAGTGTGAGTATACATGGAGGTTTCTATGAGCGAAATACGTAGAGTACGCAGGATAGTAACCGGGAAAAACGCAATCGATGGGGCCGGTGTAAGACTGGTCAGAGTTATCGGTAACAGAGACACTGCGGAGTTCGACCCATTTCTCTTGCTTGACGCCTTCGATTCCAGGGATCCCCAAGACTACATAAAGGGTTTTCCCTGGCATCCTCATCGCGGTATCGAGACGATAACATATCTGGTAAGAGGCGTCATCGAACACGGCGATAGCCTGGGCAACAGAGGGAGTATCCTAGACGGAGACTGTCAGTGGATGACGGCCGGGTCGGGAATAATTCATCAGGAGATGCCAAAGGCAAGCGAGAGACTGCTTGGAGTACAGATATGGCTAAACCTTCCCGCAATGAACAAGATGGCCGATCCACAATACGGCGATATAAAAAGCGAAGATGTGGGTCTCGTGAATGATGGCGCAACAACAGTGCGTATAATAGCCGGTGAGTATAAGGGAGTGCGCGGAGCCTTCGAAGGAAACTATGTGAAGGCTACCTATCTCGATGTTGAAGTCGTAGCGGGAGGAGAGTGGTCTCTCGATTGTGAAAGAGATGCGACGGTGTTCATCTACATTCTCCAGGGGAAGGGGTACTTCGATCAAGAAGACATGGAGACAATAGCGGAAAAGCACGCAGTGCTCTTCGACGGAGGCGATAAGTTCTGGGTAAGAGCCGGCAATGAAGGAATAAGATTCCTGCTTCTGTCTGGCAGGCCCTTGAAAGAGCCCATTGCGTGGGGCGGGCCGATTGTCATGAATACCGCAGAAGAACTCGAACTGGCCTTCAGGGAGCTCCGAGAAAACACATTTGTCAAGAAAACCGGAGCCGGTTGACTTGTGGAGTTAAAGACCCTTCGTCGAATAAAACTAAAGAGCACTTATAGTCGATCTTGGGTAGTTAATTGAGATAAATACACTTCTGGTTGCGAAAAGGGAGGGATTAAGACGAAAAAGAGAACCCGCTCGACAAACATTATGCTTCTGATAATCTTCTTGCTATTGTCTTCTTTTGCTTTCGCTATGGAGAACGTTTCACCATGGGCGACGATCTCAAAGGACTATGTATTGCTTAGACTGCCCCTGGTTCGGCAATCGACAAACTACACCTGCGGAGTGGCGTCGCTGCAGTCTATTCTTCGCTACTATGGGTTTGAGAGGCGCGAGGACATTCTTGCGGCTGAACTCGGTTCGGATTCTGAAACAGGAACAGACCACCGCAAGATAATCGAGTTTTCTCTGGCTAACGGGTTCAGCGTCGAGAAGAAACTCGATATGTCAATCGACGATTTGAAGACTCTTCTGAGAGCCGGCATTCCGGTTATGTGCGTTATACAGGCCTGGTGCGATTCTCCGCCGGTAGACTGGAAAGATGTCTGGGACTGTGGTCATTATGTCGTCGCTATTGGATACGACAGCGAACGGATCTTCTTCATGGATCCATCAACGCTGGGCAATTACACATATATTCCCAATGAAGAGTTCCTAGATCGCTGGCACGATATCGACAACGACGAAGTGACAGAGCTCGTTCATCTCGGCATAATCATACATATGCCCGAGCCCGATTACAACCCCGAGGAGATTCTCAAACTCGATTAGGGAAAAGGCGTCAGCAAAGCGGAAAACAGTGTTCG
>Ga0334885_1005362_pt1 | contig 10449 bp, 9 predicted proteins | sample GraSluR1_MG_8_FD_207233 | JGI IMG/M metagenome (GOLD analysis project Ga0334885, IMG submission 207233) | Sludge microbial communities from methane-producing bioreactor in Wageningen University, Netherlands - Granular Sludge_31_05-R1 | ecosystem: Engineered > Bioreactor > Anaerobic > Unclassified...
AGGATTATGGGCTGCATTGACATATTCAAGCATACCGGAGGAGTGATCGTACCGTGCAATGAACAGCGTGATGAATCTCTCCCCCCGGGATGCCTCGTTAACAACTGAATTGAGCTTTTCAATAAGACATACGAGCTCAATGTCATAAGTGAACAGGGCTCTCAGGCTGGCCTGGAAATTTGACATTAGTATTGCAGCCGAGATCCCTTTTCCCGATACATCCGCTATACAGAATCCTGTTTTGGTATCGGATAGTTTAAGGCAGTCGTAGTAATCACCGCCGACCTCATAATGAGGGAAATAAAAACCTTTGACAACAAGCTTTTTGCTATGGGGCAGCCTGCTGTTGTCGGGGATCAGCATCTTCTGCATCCTGGCAGCCAGCTCCAGCTCCTTTCTTAAGGCTTCCTGGCGGAGACTCTCTTTGAAGAGCCTGATATTTTCAATTGCGACAAGTATAATGCTTGAGATAGTCTGGACAAAGTTAAGATGTCTTATGACAGGGCTCATTCCCTCACCCTCCTCTTCAATATCGCCGATAAACACAAATGCAAACGGCGCATTATTGTTATGAACGGGAATGATAATGTCGACACCGGCAAAGTCAGGATTATCTGTCACAAAGGCAATCTCGGTAAATCCGACCAGATGTTTTTCAACGATGATGCCTTTCTCAAGCTTTTTCGGAAAACCGCCGTTCAGGATACATTCCCATTTATCAGACCACTTGTATATTAGTATCTTTCCGATGCCCAGGTTATTACGAAGGATCGATTCATATTTGGCCAGAAGCTCCCCGGCAGGCAGATTTGCGTTAATCGATAACGTTATGTCAAGCAACGCATCAAGCTTGAACCTGGATAACTTTAATCTCTCTTTTGAAGCTTTCTTTACGTCCATTTCTGCATTATTCCTTTGCCCTCTCCACATAGGAGCCGTCACGGGTATCAACCTTTATCCTGTCTCCGTTATTGACAAAGAGAGGCACCATAACTTTGGCCCCTGTTTCTATCTGAGCCTGCTTAAGCGTGTTGGTAGCAGTGTCGCCCCTTAACCCCGGTTCTGTATATGTTACTTCCATTATCACAAAAGGCGGAAGATCAACAGAGAGCACATTCTCCGTGTCGGCATGCACTACAACCTCAACATTCTGACCCTCCTTGAGAAATGCGTGATTATCGATAAGTGATTCTGGGACATGAATCTGTTCATATGTTTCAAGATGCATGAAATAATAGCCTATCTCATCCTGATAAAGGTACTGGTATGGACGCCTTTCCACTCTTGCAAGGTTTATTTTTGTCCCGGATGAGAAGGTGTTGTCAATCACACGCCCTGTTTTTATGTTCTTGAGCTTTGTGCGGACAAAAGCTGGTCCCTTACCGGGTTTAACATGCTGAAACTGAACAATTGAATAAAGATCGTCATTGAACTCTATTACCAGCCCGTTCCTGAAATCTGCCGTAGTTGCCATAAATTTCCTGTAGTCTTATTACTTTGTTTTTATATCAAGCGGGTATTTCAACCCTTCATAACTAATCATGTCAACAACAAATGCTCCCACAAAGATATTAAATCGGATCTTAACCGGTAAAAAATTCTTATCGGCCGAGAACCAGAATGACACATCATTCTCTGTTTTAAAGAGCCTGCCAACCTCTGTAACCGGATTAAACTTAACGCATTTTATCCTTCCTGCCTTTGTTTTAACCTCTTCAATACCCTCATATCTTAAAATAATCGGGTATAACTGATCGGTGAACCATGTCGTTATCGTTATTGCATCACCAATCTTCAGGGTGTCGTGCCAGGGGAGATAGTGATTGCGGAAATAATAGAAACATGATAGTATATCGTGTATGCCGGGCTGGGTAATATGTACTCCTGTAAGGTCGCTGGTCAAAATAGCCGAATCCTGTCTTGTCTTATGATCGAATATCACTTCGTTGTACCTTTTATATCTTCCCTCGGAAATATTGCGTATTGAAAGAACGGGAAGCCCGGTGACGGGATCAATAAAGCTTTCATAAATATCGAGTACCCTGAATATGGCATCGGCAAGACCGACGGTTCTGCCAACAAAAACCGACCGCCATACTTCCTGGCCGTTATGGAAATCTTTTTTGAGTTCAAGGGAAGCCACACCTCCCTGTATAAAACCGTAATGAATTGTATATTCAATCTTCTCTCCCGGTAAATAGACCGGGCCCTGGCCTGAAGCAGAGAAAACGGTAAAAAAGAGAAGAATATATAAATGGATATGTAGCTTCATATTCTTGCCAAAGATATCATTACCTGAAACAAATTATTTGCCATAAATATTTTTAACCTGTTTGGTGGCAATGAAATCTTTAAGATAAAAGGGTTCAAAGTATGCAATATCTTCAAAATTCTTTTCAATAATTGCTTTATGTGCAGGCTTTTGCAAAGAGGCTGCCGAAATGCGATAATCATCTTCAAACAATATGTTTTTTCTTCTCATTACCCCCCTGCATTTAATGGCTCCGTCACCGAAAAATACTATCCTGTGCTCTTCAGGTATTTCAATGAAGGAGCCTTCTTCAATCACTTCAGCTGTTGTCTCCCTGCACTTATTGCCCTTGCTGTCGAATATGGCATTGTAGACCTCCATCCGGCGTGCATCTATCAAAGGGCAAAAGAGAGTATTGTCATCAGCCCGGAATTTTTTTCCTGTTTTATCTATTATGCCATGGAACATTGAGACCGGGGTTTCCACGCCTATCAACGGTATTGATGCCGCGTATGCCATCCCTTTTGCCACTGAGACACCTATTCGTAATCCCGTGTACGATCCGGGCCCTTTGCTCACTGCCACGGCTTCAAGATCTTCAACCCGCATGCCATTGCTTTTAAGGAGATCCTCAATAAAGAGGGTAAGCAGTGCCGCATGAGATTTGCCTTCCGTGTTCTCTCTGACGGAAATTACTCCTGACGGGTTGCACAGGGCAACAGAGCATACCGGGGTGGAGGTTTCAATACATATTATCATTATCTCTTATCTCTTGCCGGCTATTTTTCGGAGAAGAGATCTTCCCTTTCTACTATTTCAACCAGGGTGCTGTCGGAGAGTTTCCTGCTAATGGCACTGAAAGGGGCCGAAATCACCCTGTCACTCTCTGCGATACCCGACAGGATCTCGATATAATTGTTATCCTGTATGCCGGTTTTTACATCTCTTGCCAGAGCATATGTGCCGTCGGTAATAAACACCAGTGTCCGTATATCGTCGCCGGTAGATGAAACCACCACCCGGGTAGTGTCGGTCCTGGTCGTAACAGACTGTATGGGAACGGCCACGACGTCCGCCCTCGTCTCTGTCCGGATATCAACGGTGGTTGACATCCCTGGCCTCAGAGGATTGGGTCTGCCTGCTACGGTAAGAGACTTGTACGATTCGGGGAGTATCAGTATCCTGACATCAAAGTTGGTTATCTGATCGGCGGATAATCCGGTTGTTTTGGCTGAGCTGGCTATTTCAGTAACAACGCCCATGAAACGATGATCCAGATAGGCATCAACTCTTATTATTGCAGTGTCGCCCCTCTTAACCCTTACAATATCATTTTCGTTCACCTCCACCCTGGCTTCCATCCGCGACAGGTCGGCAACCCTCATCAGCTCGGTTCCGGCCATAAGACCGGTTCCCGCAACTCTTTCGCCAAGTTCTACCAGGAGCATTGAAACATCTCCCGTCATCGGAGCATAGATCGAGGTCTTCGTAAGGTTCTCATCAGCCTCTTTAAGTGCTGCTTCTGTACTTATAACCGAGTATCTGGCAGCATCAACCTCTGATTTTGATACTCTGTATGATGCTTCAGCCTGTTCAAACTCCGATTTCGACACTGTCTGTTCATCATAGAGCTGCTTTATCCTGTTGTATGAGAGCTCTGCCTGAATAAACTGGGCCTCGGCCTGTGCGAGCCGCGCGCGTGCCGAACTTATGGCTGCCAGCGACCTGTCTCTCTGGGAGATATATACATCGGGTTTTATCCTGAGCAGAAGCTGCCCCCTTACAACCGGGTCACCCTCGTTAACATGTAGCTCAACAATCTCGCCCGATACTTCCGGGCTTATCTTAACCTCTTTCTCAGGCTGAATCTTACCATTGGCAGTTATGGTTTCAATAATGGTCCGCAGTTCGGCATTTTCAACGGCCACCTTAACCATCACTCCTTTGCCGAACCAGCCCTGTTTCTTCCCTATCACGGCGAAGATTATCAGGACAACTGCCAGGGGTGCCAGGATCTTCAGAATCTTGTTGCTTTTCATCAGTATATAATTTATTTTTTATTGGTCTGATGGAACCCACATGTTTGACTTCGTCGAGCTCGCTTCGCTCGGTTGATAATTATATACAAACGTGTTTGTGTATTGAATACATGTGGGTTTCATCTATATAATGCTTAAAAGGTTTTACTGATCGAGTTTTAACGGGATTCCCTTGTAGAAATCCAGAACTTTGGTTTTGAAGATGAATTCATATTTCGACTGTGCCATATCCGACTGGGTATTGAGAAGCTGTGTTTTTGCGGCATTATAATCAACAGGTGTTATCATACCCACGTTGAATTTTTGTTCTGTGTATCTTAAGGATTCCTCCATTGATACCACAGCCTTGATGCTGGCATTGTATTTCTTCAGTGCGGCAACTGCATCAGCATACGCCTGCTGTATGTTCTTGTAAAGCTGCTTCTTCTCACCCTCAAGTGCATACTGGTTGTTTTCGAGGCTCAGCCGGGAATTGGAAATGTTCTTATTGATCTGCCATCCGTTAAGGACAGGGATGTTCAGTGAAAAGCCAAATCCGTAGCTGATATTATCGTTCAGCTGTTCGGAAAACCTGTACGGCTCAAGAGGACTGGATGGCTTTATCGCTATATCTGAATAACGGGTACTGAATGAATGATTCATCGAGAGCCTCGGGCTCCTTGCTCCTGATGCGATCTTAAGATCATACTCACTTGCCACCAGCTTCATTTCAGCGCTTCTGATTTCCGGCCGCACACTTTGGGCCAGGAGGAATATCTCATTTACTTCACCGGTGATGACTGCCAGTGTATCGATCTGAATATCAGGAATTACAATAGTGAATCCTTCAGGAGAGGGAAGCTCAAGCATCTGTGCCAGGTTAAGGTAAGAAATATCGAGCTGGTTCATGATATTGACAAGCTGCAGTTCCTCGCCGGCAGCCTGCGCCTCTATCTGCAACAGATTTCCCATAGCCACGCTTCCGGCATCAACCAGCTTCCTCGTCTTTTCGATCTGCTGCCTGGTGATCTGCAACTGGTTGTCAGTCGCCTGCACCAGCTCCGTATTAAGCAGTATCTGCAGGTATGCAAGGGCAATGCTCAGCGAGATGTTGTCCTTTATCCGCTGGAGATCAAGCTCTCCGGCAAGAACCTGGTATTTATTTTTCTGTATGGTGTTGTAATTCTGGAGGCCATTGAAAAGATTAAGGCTGCCTCCCAGGTAGAAGCTGTTCGACTGAATATTCTGATCCCTGGTGAATTCATAGGTCGTTTCATCAAGGGCGCGGCCGAAAGAATAGTTATGGGAAGCCTGCCCGTTCAACGTCGGAAGAAGATTAAGCTTCGACAGCTCAAGAGCATTCTGCTGATAACCGGACTGTATCTCCTGTTGCTTAATCTGAATATTGTTGTCAATAGCATACCTGACACACTCCTCGAGAGACCATTCCTTGTCCTGCTGAGAGTTCAACAGAATTGGGGAAAAGCACAAAAACGTGATAATCAGTAGCTTCTTCATAATAAATAATTTTTCAAATGAATTCTGCAAAGCTCTTCTAAATGAGACGTTTGCGTAACTGAATATATTGCATCCTGACATTGATAAGAGGATCGATGATAATTTTTTCAATAAGCCTACGAAGATAAATAATATCTTAGACAGAATGAATATTTTTTTTAAAAGAAGAAACCGGGGGTCATTATTCAGGATTCGTCTCGCTGAAGGGCCATATTTTGATTATATTTGTACTATTAAGTGAGGAGATTCACCAAAATAAACTATTAACTATATGAGCAATAAGAAATTAAATCTGGAGCCGGGAGTGATTTACGGGGATGATGTAAAATCACTTTTTGATTATGCCAACAGGAATAACTTTGCCATTCCTGCGGTTAATGTTGTAGGTACAAATTCAGTCAATGCGGTTCTTGAAACGGCAAGGGAAGTAAATTCGCCTGTCATCATACAGTTTTCAAATGGAGGTGCCCATTTTTTTGCAGGCCAGGGACTTACAAAGGAGAATCAGACGGGTGCGATTGCCGGAGGCATTTCAGGGGCGCTTCATGTGCATAATGTTGCAGAGTATTACGGAGTCCCTGTTATCCTTCATACCGATCATGCCGCAAGGAAACTTCTTCCATGGATCGATGCTCTTCTCGATGCCGGAGAGGAGTTCTATGAGACAAACGGCAAGCCCCTTTACAGCTCACACATGATCGACCTTTCGGAGGAGCCGCTTAAAGAGAATATTGATACCTGCAAAAAGTATCTGGAAAGAATGACGAAGCTTGGCATGACCCTTGAGATTGAGCTTGGTGTCACCGGTGGGGAGGAAGACGGCGTTGATCATTCGGGAATTGACAGCGCAAGGCTCTATACCCAGCCGGAGGATGTTGCCTACGCTTATGAGGAGCTTCTGAAGATAAGCAGCAACTTTACCATTGCAGCTTCATTCGGTAATGTGCACGGTGTTTACAAACCCGGCAACGTGGAGTTGAAACCCATAATACTGAAGAATTCCCAGGAATATATTATCAATAAGTTCAAAACCGGTCCGAATCCTGTAAATTTTGTCTTCCATGGCGGGTCAGGCTCCGAGAAGCATCTTATAAAGGAGGCTATTGAATACGGGGCCATCAAGATGAATATAGACACAGACATGCAATGGGCATTCTGGGAAGGCGTAAAAAATTATTACGAGGAGAAGCGGGGCTATCTTCAGGGCCAGATCGGCAATCCCGAAGGTGAGGATAAACCCAACAAGAAATATTACGATCCGAGGGTATGGCTCAGAAAGGGCGAGGATAGTTTCATCGCCAGGCTGAAAGAGGCCTTTGCCGACCTGAATGCAATGGAGAGGTTGTAATCCCCTTCTCTGGGGATTACCCCCGGCCCGTTTTACGGGCCTGCCCCCTGAAGGATTGCCCCCCTGCCCCCTAAAGGGGGAGTTTTATAAGGTATTCGTATTAGGTGCCATTTAGGATTTTGTGGTAAGTTCCGCATTGGCGTATTCAGGGGCAAACTTAAAGGAAGCGGGCTTTTGAGACATCACCATAGTGGGAGCAGACAAACACCTGAACCACTATAAAGTTGTGAATAGCGCAACACAAAGAAAGCCAGTTAATTAGTAACCGGCTTTCTTTTTTCTGTTAAAAACTATTGCAAACCGGAAGAATAATGACTCTGGCTTTTAATAAATTAGCTTTATGATTATAACCACACCGGTTGAGGCGAAGACTATATAAGGAAGTAGAACTGAAAAGGACCAACAGACTCTCGCTGATGCTTAATGACAGGGAACTGAAGGCGCTTGGCGTCTATTGTCAGAGGTACAGGATAAGGAATAAATCGGAGTTTCTCAGGGAGACAGTGATGAGAGCTATAATCAAAAGATTTGATAATGAGCATCCTACGTTGTGGGAAGAAAATGAACCGACACTCTTCAGCCGGAATGGTTGTAAATAGTATTTGTATTATCCTTCTCTTTTAATAATTTTACATTCCAGATCCGGATAAAGAGTCAGAACCGAAGAGTCAGGGTGGATCGTATTTTTTTATTATATTGAATGAGTTATCTCAGGGCAGAGGCAGTTGATGAAGAGTATATCAGCATATAAAAATGAGCCGACCAGGAAAACCCCGTGGGTAGTCCTTGACGAAGGGCGTATTTTCATGATGGGGAGGTCTATTCCTGAGAACCCGGGCGAATTTTACCGGCCGGTTCACGACTGGATAAAGAAATATGTTTCCCACGGTTCCGGTCAGGTGAAGATAGACCTTGGATTCGAGTATATAAACACGAGCTCAATCAAGTGGGTTTTTACTTTATTGAGAGAGCTGTCGTCTTTTGAAGAGGTGGGAGAGAATGCCACTGTTAACTGGTATTACGACCATGGAGATGAAGATATGGCAGAACTGGGCTTCATCCTGCGGTCGCTGATCGATTGTCCTTTTGTGGTGACCGAACTGGACGGGATGAGCAGGTCGAAATATGAGTCCATCCTTAACAACGGGGATTCCTGAACCCGGCTATGATCCTGACTTCCTTCATTCCTTTTGACATTCTGAAAAAAGTAGTACTTTTGCACCGCTAAGTCAGCATGCTAACTGACCCATGGTGTAACTGGTAACACGTCAGATTTTGGTTCTGAAGAGTCGGGGTTCGAGCCCCTGTGGGTCAACCTGAAAAATCAAATAAAGCCTTGATATACAGATATATCGAGGTTTTTTAATTTTATCCAGCTGGCACATAGCTGGCACAAATTTCATAGAAAGTAAGTTCGAGGCTGCATCTGAAATTACTTCTGGCAATTTTTGAACTTAATTGACTATTTCATTTGTCATGTCCCAACTTCCCGTATAGTACAGAATATAGGGATTTTGGGGGGGAATAGAGATTTCTCTTACAGTTTAATGATTTTTGAATATTCAGGAAGAAATTGACCACCTGATTCCTGAGTAAACTGAGCCACTGCATACAATAGAAACAGAAAAACCCGGTCCCAAAGTCCCAGGTTTGAATGTTGCATTACTAATATATTGATATAAAGTATATTATAGTATAATGCAATTATGCAACATATCTTATTTGCCTGTTTATAAGCAATTTAAGGCATTGTTGCGTTTCGTAAAGGGTAAGTACTATAGGGATATAGAAACGCTCTGAAACAAGCTGTAAATGGCCTCAAATCGAATATCGTAAGTATACTATATGATTGACTATCAGGATTATGAATTACGCGGGGATTTGGGGATGAGAAAAGCTAAAAGCATGACAAATCAACTTAATATTGTCCATATTATAACCAGTGATTATTGTTATATTGTTATGTGTCAATATATTGCAAATTGAATCTGCTCCTACCGAAATTGGTAATTGATATTTCTTTTTTAATGAATTTTGAATATTGATTGGGATTAATATCGGCAATATAGGTTTTTATCTTTTCTTTTTGAAGAAATTTAAGGAACCTGATCAGAAGACTATCTTTTATTAAAAGGTCCAATCCATTGGGTTTATCATTTTCAAATCTCACTTTCTCATTTAGTAAAAGCTTATACCCCAATGTTACTTCTTTAATGGAGAAATTATCATTATAATGGAAATATCTTCTTCTTGAACATCGATCTTTTAGCTGTACTTGGATGTGTTTAGGAAGTCTCATTCGTTTTGGCGAAAAGAGAAGAAATCTCCATTCGTTTTCCTTTCCCCAATGTTCTTTATACTTTATATTTGAAGAGATTAGTAGTGTTAAAAGCAAATTGTCGGATTCAATCGGGACATATTTTTCTACATAATTTATGGGGAAAGGACCAAAGAAATATTTTGGAATTGTATTAATTGAGTACTTAACCACAAATCCCCTGTGGGAAGTATAATGGCTCCACATTAGAGGATCTTTATCAGATTCTGTCATAGACAATATTCCAAATTGAGAAAATATTATTTGGAAAAACTCATTTTGAATTTTAGGATCAAGTTGTAATAGGTTCTTATTTAGATCAAAAGGATCATTTAAATCAAATGGATGTGATCCATAGAAATATCTCTCTTCCAACGATTTTATATTATAATCTTCAAATTTGTAGTATTTACATAATTCTTGCGGGTAACTAATTTTACAATCTGGGAGTACTGTCATCTCTACTGGATTGCTTTGATTGCTTATTTTAATATTGTATTTCCAGTTGTTGTAATCAGCCACTTTAGTATCCATTTTTTATGTTTAAGAAGTTATTTGGCCATAGGGCTTGCATTGGTTATAACGGGGGTTAATCTAATACCCTTTTTAAGGTGAATATTTCCAGGTTAGTTTAATACGCGACTTAGTTCAACCGAGGCTTCATCCCTGGGCATCAAACATCGGATTAAGCTCTTAGAATTAGAATGTGTTTTATTTTTTCTTTTTAGTCCTAGATAGCTTTCTTTCTGTTTCCTCTGGGGGTTCAATAAATGAAAAATCAGCAACCTCGCATTTATTCTGCAGATTTATATCTGCTGTCACTATGAAAACTGGTCTGCTACAGTTTGATCTCATAATTTCGAATGCCTCCGTGTAACCGGAAAATAACAATGCTTTAAAATCGGAAAGTAACGATGTATTGTTTTCGGAAAACAATGATGTAGCATTTTCGGAAAATAGCGATGCATGATCTTTGAGCTGTGAACTTGACCTGCAG
>Ga0334885_1005363_pt1 | contig 10445 bp, 8 predicted proteins | sample GraSluR1_MG_8_FD_207233 | JGI IMG/M metagenome (GOLD analysis project Ga0334885, IMG submission 207233) | Sludge microbial communities from methane-producing bioreactor in Wageningen University, Netherlands - Granular Sludge_31_05-R1 | ecosystem: Engineered > Bioreactor > Anaerobic > Unclassified...
GATCCCTGTCTCCCAAAGAAAAATGGATGTTTTCAACACCCTGTCCATAAAGAACGCAAGGGATAGATCCCTCTTTTCTCATTGCCTTCAAGGCACTTTTTTTGGTAATCTCCCTGGACTTACCTACTAATGAAATTGTTTTCATAAAATTAATCTAAAAATGTGTTACTCAGCCCGGTTTCGTACCGGACCCCATTGCACCAAAAAAGAAAACTTTTTTAGGGGCTGGCAAAGATATATAATAATTTGTATAGCCGAAAATTATTCTATCATACGACTATCCATATTCCAATCAAATGTTTTGTAGAAATTATCCAAATAGAGGTTTTCCGGCTTTGGTATATATGTGCTTATACCAGAATAACTGGTTATAGGTATATCAATGAACATTGGGGTGCTCCATTTGGCAACAACAACTTTGTCCAATGCGCTTTCAAACATAAGCCTCTCTTGTGGGTCCGAAATTGAACCCACGAAATCACCCAAATCCCAGAACCAGCTTTTATTCAATCTAAAATAAGGTTGTATCCCGGATAAATCCAAGGCGGGAATTTTCTCACGGTTGTTGTTGTAGATATCTTTTGTAATCTCCGCTAAGGACTCCACCTCCTTTGTGTTGTAAAGAGCAATAGTTGCCGATTTATTTACACCGGACTGTGCTGAATAATAGTCATAAAACAATTGACAAGCCTTTTCCAGTTCTGCCTCCCTTTTAAAAAGAGGAGCCATGATACTTTGGTAGGGGAAACCATTTGCAAGGATCTCTGCCGGCGATGCAACTATGTAATCTGTTTTTGCCCTGAGTTGATATACAGTCTCAATTCCTCCCATTAAACAACAGTCAAAAATTATAAATGAAAATTTATATGGTAATGCCTCATTAAGGTCGACAAGTTCCATCTCCACACCCCTGTCCTCTCCGAAACTTTTCACCATTCCGGCATACGGATCTTCAAAAAAGGTGGCATTTTTTGTCGAATTATAATACCCCTCTGGCAACCAGCCTGTTGCATGAGACCATAAGATAAGGCCATACTCCTTGGCAGGAAAAATCATCTTTACCTTATTCAAGACAGCTTTAAGTACCTCCCCTTCGGCAGAATTATGGTCTTCGTAGTGAGCTACAACATCTTCTTTGATTTTATTGTCACTATCCTTATACAACCTTGTGATTTTTGGACTGGCACCTTTCAAATGTTGGTAAATGACCAAAACGTCCTCGCTGTTTTCACCTGGAATGAAACCTTCCTTCAAAGAATTCAGGTTATACTCTGCAAAACTGGCCAGATTGTTATTTGCAGCCATATACAATAGCACAACCCTTCCGTCGGGAATATCCCCGGCCTTGTCCTTCTCACACGAAAACAACATGATGTAAGAGAGCAAAAGAACAATAATATACAAGGATCTATTTATCTTCATACCGTTTAAAATCTGTCCCAAAATTAACTATAATTTTCCTCTATAACCAAATTGAAGAGATATAATCCCCAAAAAGCGAAGATTCATTTAATAATTTTCCTTTAATAAAGTATCTTTGTGTCCAAGTAACTATTTTGACATGAAGTTGGTTGTTCTATTTTTTTCTTCACTCATATTACTATCTTGTGACGCCAGGCAAAGTAAAACCGTCCAGGAATGCTGTAGGGAATCCCTCTCCAAAGCAGAGCAATATTCATATACAGACCCGGACAAAGCGCTACACATCCTGGACTCTGTCAAACAAAAAAACAATCTCCTTTTTGTAAAATCCAAAGCAGATTATAATCCCGGACTCAATGCCTACACAAACCTCATTTATGCAATATCATACGAACAAAAATATGGGCATTTCCTGAACGATTCCATAATAAACATCTCATGTGAATGGTACAAAAACAAAAAAGACAATTACAATATATGTCGTTCCTTATTATACAAATCAATTGCATCTTACAGCAAGAACAGACTGGATTCCTTGGCGTTCCGGTCAATCAACCAAGCCATTGACATATACGAAAAGTCTCCTAACAAAGATTATGACTTAGGGGCCAAATTGTATTTGTACCTGGGTAAACAGTACAGGGCCAGTTCAAACACAGAACTAGCGATTGATGTTTACAAACATAGCATATCATTGGCAGAGAAATGCGACAACAAAAACACACTGTACAGCTCCAAGATAGAACTTTTCGGGCTTTACCTGGCTTCCAGGAATTTTTCAGAAGCTTTGAACACAATCTCAATATTGGCAGATGTGGACACTATGCCCAAGTTCATAGAATACAATCTCTACCTCTCCATGTACAATTATTACTCAGCCAAAAAGGATGGGGAGATTGCACTTGAGTATCTCAGGAAAGTGACCAAAATGGACACAACAGGACTTGTGAGGAGTATAAATTTCCCAAGGATATACTACCTTATGTCATTGCAATACAATCGCTTAGGACAATCAGACAGCTCTTTGGCCTATTCCAAAGCATCGGTAGAATCGGTAAAAGACACTACTCTGCCCGACACTCATTTTTACTACAGGACCCTTGCCGACAAATACCAGCAACAAGGCAATTTCAAAGATGCAGCGGCACTTTACAGGAAAGCCCACTACTCATATATTATTTCATATACCAGACTATCCCAAAAAAAAGTAATCGAACTGGAGTCGAAACTAAACCTCATCAAGCTTGACCAAACAATTGAGAGACTTAAGACACAATCAAAAATAATATTGTCTTTATCATTGTTTGCCTTAACTTTTTTATCTCTGTTTTCGTTAAATTACTTTAAAAAATACAAGCAAAACAGATCCAGGTTGGCCCATCTAAAAACAGTACACGATCAGCTGTCCCAAAATTACAATGCCAAATGGTTGGAATCTGAATTGTTAAGGCATTCATCTGCAACAATTACACAACTAACGGACAACATTATACAAGAAGCTGGCAAAATAAGGAAAATATCAAAAGAATCATTTGAGAACCTGAACAATCTTGTCGATACCACAAATAATTATACTAGATCATATCTGTCGGAAATATCAAATTCACAACATTTCAAAAAACAGTACGGACATATAACCGAACTTTCAATAATGACAGATTTTGAAAAGCTGGTTTACATACTCAACGAAGAAGGGTATTCCAACAATGACATTGCAAATTTTCTGAATACTTCACACTCGAGTATACGGTCTGTGAAGGTGAAAATCCAGAAAAAAATCCAAAAAAATGGGTTTGAATAATACTCATTAAGCGCAACAAATCGCGACAAGTTTTTTTTCAAACCCTTAAGATAAGCATTTTATACGCATCAAATGCGCAACAATCTGCAACAAGCACACTCTTGCATACAACATTTGATTTTTTATCATAAGTTTGTCTACCGCTTTAGTAAAAAACAGCACTGTATACCGGAGCATTGCCACCAAAAGGTAGGGTCAAGATGTGCATTCGGGCAACCAAGGCAGAAGCTCAAAAACATCCTTAGGTATGCAGTACTGTTTTTATTTTTATCCAAATCCACTATTTCTTTTGGGCACTTTTATCTGGAAAAGTTGGAATAACAGCAGGCCTGTATTCATACTTTTCTATCTCCTTTTTGGCCACCTCAATTGCTTTTTCCAATTGTGCATCGTATCCATTGAACTCTGCATATGGATCATTTTCTATTTCAATGTCAGGATAGACTCCTTCTCCTTCAATTATCCATCCGCTGCCATCAGAAGCAAAAGGTGCATATGAAGGTGTAACTATAGAACCTCCGTCCACGACAGGTACTGTCCCGCTATAACCGACAACACCTCCCCAGGTTCGTTTCCCAATCACAGTCCCTAGCTTGTTGTATTTGAACCTGTAAGGGAAAAGATCACCATCCGATGCAGAATATTCATTTACCAACAATACTTTTGGTCCATCAAATGTGCCCACCGGATTCAAAGAGCCCTCTGTTTGGTTTGTATGCATTGTAAAATAGGTGATTGTCCTTTGTAGCCTCTCAATTATCATAGGAGAAACATTTCCACCACCATTGCCTCTATCGTCAATAATCAAAGCTTTTTTCCCAAGTTGAGGATAGTAATGTTTTACAAATTCGTTCAATCCATCCGAACCCATGTCCGGAATATGAATATACCCAACCTGGCCGTTTGTAGCATCTGAAACCTTTTTGATATTACCTTGCACCCAATTGTAATATCTCAGTTTGGATTCGTCTTCCAAAGGTATTGTCAGTATTTTTCGCGCTCCCTGCCTGGAAGCCTTACTGTTAACCTCCAATTCTGTAACCATTCCAGCTGTCCCTACCAGCAGTTCTGCCAAATCGTTTGCACCATTCGTACTCACACCGTTTACAGAAACAATAAATTCATTTACTTCAACTTCACAACCAGGCATGGTAAGAGGAGAACGTAACGATTCGCTCCAGTTTGCTCCTTTCAACACCTCTTCTACCTTGAAAAACCCAGATTTGTCCTTTGAATAGGAAATCCCCAGCAATCCCATCTTGATTCGCTGAGGTTCAGGTTTTTCCCCATTCTGAGAATAAGCATGACCTACATTCAGTTCGCCAATCAACTCGCCTAACAAATAAGTCAAGTCCGACCTGTGGCCAACATAAGGAACCAGTTCTCTGTATTTCTCTCCAACTTTATCCCAATCTACTCCATGCATGTTTTTTGCGTAGAAAAAGTCCCTCATTTGACGCCAGGTTTCGTTGTATATCTGCATCCACTCTTCCTTGTAATCTACATATTTTTTAACACCTTCAAGTGATACAGCATTCTTGACAGTTACCGGTGCCCTGGGAATATCCACTACTTGAACATCTCTTCCCGATACAGCCAATGCCTTTTTGTACCCATGAGCAAAAATTATGTTTGCCTGGAGAAATGTCTGTTTCTTATCTTCCAGATCATACATATAAGTACCTCTTCTTGTACCGTAATATATCCTGTTGTCTATCATATGGATATTACCGTAAGTAGAGGGAGATACAGGAACTTCTACTATCTTTGAAGAGACATTAGAAAAATCATACTCCTGTTTTTCAGTTGACTTCACACTCTCTTTTGATTTTTGATCTGTTTCTACTCCTTTTGTGGTAACGCTCACAGTGTCATTTTCCGGTGCAAAAGGAACCTTTGCATGGCTAGTCAACGGCAGGATGTAAATTTTGCCCATGCTATTGTAAATATGGTTCCATTCTGTCCTTCCATACATCGGGTTGAAAGTCCTGTCCGATGCAAACAACAGATATTTCCCATCACTACTGAAGTTACCAGACCCTGAGTTGTACCACTGGTCGGTAATATCATATTTCTTATTTTCCTGTGTGTCTAAGACAACAACCACATTCACATATTTTCCAGGCTTTGTATAAACAATATGCCTGCTGTCAGGAGCCCAGTTGTAGTCATTCAATGGACCTATCCCGGAATTTTCCAACACTTGGTTCTCCTTGGTTTCCAGATTAATTAGATTCAAGGTGTTATTCTTGTCACTCCAAAGGATCTTCCTTGAATCCGGAGACCATTCAAAACCATATATGTAACCTTTAACATCTGTCAATTTAACATCACTCCCTTTATTGTCGTTAAAGTAAATGTTAAACTCTCCATCTTTGTCCGAAACATATGCATATCCGCTTCCGTCAGGTGCCCAATCTGCATTCTTATCATGTGCATCACAACTGTTTGTCAAATTATATGTAATCCCATTTTTGGTTGGCACAGAAAAGAGATCTCCCCTTGCTACTGCAAGGATTCTCTCTCCCTTTGGCGACAAAGAAAATGACCGTATCCTGGAAGCAAGCTCTTTCCACTCACCACGCGCATAAGCTGCATCATTATTGATCATTACGGATGCCCTTTTTTCCACTTTGTTCACCGGGTCATACTGCACAATATAGCCTCCGTGTTCATAAACGATAACTCCATCCCCATATGATGGAAATTTGATATCATAATCTGTGTAAAAGGTAAGTTGGTCAGTTTCCTTTGATTGCATATTCCAACAATACAAATTCATAAACCCGTCCCTGTCAGAGATATAATAAATATTTTCACCATCCTTGCTCCACATGGGAAACACATCTTGGTTTACATTACCGGAAATCCTTTCCGATTTTCCACTTTTGATATCCATTACCCTGATATCATCAGCCATACCGCCTGTATATCTTTTCCAGCTCCTGAACTCCCTGAAAATATAATTGTATGCAATTTTCTTACCATCAGGCGAAAAGGATGCAAAACCACCATTTTTCAAAGGAAAAGGCTCAGGAATTCCCCCATCTAAGGAAATTGTCATCAATTGTCCGGTAAAATCGTTGAATGTATATGCCCTGGTTCTGTACATGATTTTCTTGCCATCTGGTGTCCAATCAAGTACAATATTGTTTGGCCCCATACGGTCTCCAACATCATCCCTTGAAAGAGTAGCTGTATATGTCAACCTCTTAGGCTCACCACCTTCGGACGGAATCACAAAAACCTCTGTGTTCCCATCATACTGTCCGGTAAAAGCGATATGCTTACCATCTGGCGAAAACCTCGCAAACATCTCATAACCTGGATGTGAAGTCAATTTCCTTGCAGAACCGGAATTGGTGCTGCTCAAATAGAGGTCCCCTGCATATGTAAAGACAATTTGCCCGTTGTGAATATCCGGAAACCTTAATAATCTTGCTTCTTGATTATTAGCCATTGACTCCTGAAAAAGAGCTGCTAAGAATACAGAAAAAATTGAAAATAGAATTTTTTTCATGGATTTAAATAATTATGTATTTTGTGATATTAACAAATTTAACTAAATTATTTATTATCTTTGCAAAACGGAGTTCGAAGTTATACGCATTCACCAATATACAAAAGGGATATCTTTTTTTCCTGGAGTTGTCGTTTGAAGGACTCCTTATTATTATTATCATTTTTATATGGCAAGATCACAAATCACATTCAACAAAAGAGAAAAAGAGAAGAAAAGAATCAGCAAACGTCTGGAAAAACAACACAAGAAAGAAGAGCGTAAAGCCAGCTCAACTGGCGGTGGTTTAGAGAACATGATGGCATTTGTAGATGAAAACGGTGTTATCATGGACACTCCTCCCGATCCCACAAAGAAAAGTAGTGTCAAAGCAGAAAACATTGAAGTATCAACACCCAAAAAGGAGAAAGATGAAATTCCTTCAAGTTACTTTGGCAGGGTTGAGTTTTACAACGAAAGCAAAGGTTTTGGTTTTATCCAGGAGAGAGAAACCAGGGAAAAGTATTTTTTCCATGTAAACGGGACTTTGGAAGAGGTCTATGAAAATGACAAAGTTGAATTCGAAATAGAAAAAGGGCTGAAAGGTTTGAATGCAGTCAATGTCAAAAGGTCTGGCAAATAGATTTGACTTTCTGTTTAGCTGAACAAGCCATACAAAAAATAGGACATCATCACCAAAGAGAGAATCAATTTCAAACCTGTTCCTGCCAAAAAGCCAACGAAAGAGCCGACTCCGCTTCTTAAAGCTTCATTTGCATTTTTATTTGCCAGGATCTCTCCGGTGAAAGCTCCTATGAATGGCCCGATGATTACGCCTAAAGGGCCAAAAATCAAACCAATCATCGTACCTGCAAAAGCACCCAGCCTACCCTGCCTGCTACCGCCAAATTTGCCGGTGGCCCAGGCAGGAATCACATAATCCAGCAAAGTTACCAAGATTGTAAGGATAGCAAATACAACCAGCAACTGTGTTGTGAACATTGCGTATTTGGTGTAATGCAGCATTAGCAAGGCAACATAAGATATAGGCGGGCCAGGCAAAACCGGCACAAAAGAACCGGCCACCCCCAACAAAATCAAAACAATAGCTGCAATTAAAAGAAGCACATCCATACTTATTGAGCATTAAGGAATATTTTTTTGTAAATTTACTATTAAATATTTCAATAAATGGACTCAATAATAACAGCCACCCAGGAATATTTCCCGATAATCCAAAACATTGCAAAGGAGGCGTGGCCTGTTGCTTTTGGAAACATCCTTTCTCAAAAGCAAATCAATTACATGATGGAGATGATGTACAGTTCTGACTCCCTTATAAACCAAACGCATAACCTATCCCACACTTTCATTTTGTCTTGTCTTGACAGTGGCAGTACATTGGAATATACTGGTTATGCATCATATGAACTTAATCATAACAACCAAAGAAATTTAAAACTTCACAAATTATATCTGTTGCCAAGCTTCAAAGGGAGAGGCATAGGAAAACTTCTGATATCCCATATAGAAGTTGTGGCAAAACAAAACAACATGGATAATGTAATTCTCAATGTAAACAGGTACAATCCTTCAGTAGGATTCTACCTTAACATTGGATACAGCATTATGGACTCTGTGGATATTGATATTGGAGAAGGCTTTTTGATGGAAGACTACATAATGGGAAAACCCATCAGCTACTAGAAAATGATTATACAAGTTTTGACAAATAATTTCTTTACCTTTAGTAAAAGTGTTTTAAAATGGATTTTGACTTATATAAGAACAGGTTTGAAAAAGCAATACTTGCAGGGGACAGGTTGCTTGCCTCCGAAATAATAAACGACCTGGTAGAAAAAAAATCAAAAATTAACGACATTTACGAAAACGTTATAAAAAGGGCCCTTTACCAAGTGGGTCTCCTTTGGGAGACGGGCAAAATCTCTGTGGCAACAGAACATCTTGCCTCTGCAATTGTAGAATCTGTCCTTAACGAACTGTATTCCAAAATCATTTCCAAATACCGGATGGACAATGTTGTGGTTGCAGCTTCTGTAGAAAAAGAAGTACATCAAATGCGTGGATGGAATGTCCATTTCCTTGGAGCCGACACCCCGTCATCCGATCTTCTTAAATTCATAGAGACAGTCAATCCCAAATTGGTTGCACTCTCCATGAGCATCTATTTCCACTATCCCGAGCTCCTCAAAATCATAGGAATGATAAGGGAGAGATTTCCTGACCTTGCAATAATTGTGGGTGGGCAAGGATTACTGCATTCAACTTCTGATATTTCAGAAAAATACAAAAACGTTCACTACCTTCCGGACTTGTACTCCTTAGAAGAATTCATATCAAACATAGAAAATTATGGATAAATCCCAATTAATCAAATCGGCATCATTGCTGAATGATGTAAGCACATCCGCTGCATACGAATACAGCAACAAAAGCGACAAACTCATAGCCGAGATCAACGAAAGGATTTCATCACGTCAAGATTTGGAGTTACTTGTCGGCAACGGTAACCTCGCCATGATGAGGGACAACCACGCAAATCATGTGAGGTTCATCTCTTCTATTATTAAAAACCGCAACGACGAAGTTTTGGTGGAAACCATACTTTGGGTTTTCCACGCATACAAAAATCATGGGTTTTCTACTAGTTACTGGGCAGCTCAGTTGAACACATGGATAGAGATCCTGCAACAGAACCTGACAAAGGAAACTTACGCAGAAATTTACCCATATTACGAATGGATGCAGGTAAACATACCAATATTTTCTATTCTTTCAGAAAAATTCACGGGACACCACATACCTGAACACCAATAATGGACATAAACCCGGAATACATACTATCTGCATGGAAAGAAGAGATACAGGCCAGCATTATCAATAATGGTACTCTCTCTGTTGCTATTTTCGAATCGGATGGCAAACTCATTTTTGCCAACGAAGCAATACGTACTTTATTTGCCGGTGAGCCCCCCTACCTTAGCCTTCTGAACCCTACATTTGAAAAGCTAGCCGGCACAAAACAAACAGACGGGGAAATATACAATGGCTATATAACCTTTGGCAACTACTCCGAAGTCAACAGCTCCATAATGGCACAAGTATACCGGAAAGGTACCAAACTTCTTATAATCGGCGGGGTAGACTCTATGCAATTAATGCATCAAAACATCATGATGCACAACCTGAACCGTGAGATAAACAATCTTCAAAGGCAACTAATAAAAGAAAAACACAACCTGGAACAAACTCTCAATCAACTTAATGCAACCAACAACGAACTAAATTTCTCCAATGCCACAAAAGATAAATTTTTCTCAATAATCGCACACGACTTAAAGAATCCATTCAGTGTACTTATTGGATTCAGTGACCTTCTTGTTGATAACGCAAATGATATGGACAGTGAGTCTTTGGCAGAAATACTCTCTCACATCAACCAAACAAGCAAGTCAACATACGCTTTGCTGGACGATTTGCTAATGTGGTCCAGAAACCAGCTTGGCAAGATAAAATTCTCTCCGGATAACATATTGTTCAGTAAACTTTACAACGATGTTGTAAATAATCTTTCAGATCTTTCAAGAAAGAAAGGAATAAACATTCAGGTATCTGGTGATGAACCTCTGCTTTTCTGCGATCCAAACATGATAAAAACAGTATTGAGGAATCTTTTGACAAATGCCATCAAATTCTCTTTTG
>Ga0334885_1005371_pt1 | contig 10434 bp, 9 predicted proteins | sample GraSluR1_MG_8_FD_207233 | JGI IMG/M metagenome (GOLD analysis project Ga0334885, IMG submission 207233) | Sludge microbial communities from methane-producing bioreactor in Wageningen University, Netherlands - Granular Sludge_31_05-R1 | ecosystem: Engineered > Bioreactor > Anaerobic > Unclassified...
ATACTTAAAAGTCCAAAAACAAAAGTCATTATAGGATTATCAATTAAATCAGATTCTTTTCCTATTCCTACCTTATCATCTTCTTTTACTTTTATGTATTTTAAATACATTTCATGATCTTTAAAATTAAAGCCACATTCATCACAAACTAAGGCATCATCACTAGACTCTTTACCACATCTAATACACTTCATTAGTAATTCATCCTTTTTTTAATATCTTTTAAAACTTCTGCTTTTTTTAAAGACTCTCTTTTATCATATAATTTCTTACCTTTTACTAAAGCAATCTTTACTTTAGCTCTAGGACCACTTATATAAACCTCTAACGGAATTAAAGTCAAACCTTCTTGAGAAACTTTTCCTAGAAGTTTTCTTATTTCACTTTTATGAGCAAGTAGTTTTCTTTCTCTTGTTTCTTTATGATTAAAAATATTACCTTGTTCATATTTAGCAATATGCATATTTACAACAAAAAGCTCATTGTTTTTTATAACACAATGTGAATCTTGAATTGAAACTTTAGAATCTCTGACTGATTTGATTTCAGTCCCAGTTAAAACTATCCCACATTCTAAAGTTTCAAGAATAAAATAATCATGACTTGCTTTTTTGTTTCTGGCGATATTTTTTACTGCCATTGTTACTACCTCTATTTATAATCTTAAAATCAATTTCACGTTCTTTTTTACTAGCTCTTGTTACCATTACTTCTACTTTATCACCAATTTTATAGACTTTATTTCTTCTTCCTTCTAATGTCATATTAACAGGATTATATTTATAATAATCATCTGTCATTGAAGAAAAAGAAACAAAACCTTCAATAGTTCTTTTTATAGTAACAAACATTCCAAAACTAGTAATTGATGAAACAACTCCACTAAACTTTTCACCGATATATTTTTCCATATACTCAGCCTTTAACATATCAGTTACTTCATATTCTAATTCATCAGCTTCACGTTCTTTTTTACTAGACTGCATAGCAATATCAGAAATCTTTTTATTTAAAGTATCCAACTCTAATACATCATGTTCTACTAAGTACCTTCTTAGAAGTCTATGAACTAATAAATCTGGATATCTTCTAATTGGCGATGTGAAATGAGTGTAGATTTCACTAGCAAGTCCAAAGTGTCCAATATTCTCATGAGAATATCTAGCTTTAGCCATCATTCTTAAAACTAAATTTTTTAAACCAACATTTTCTTCATCAATATTTTCTAATAGTTTTTGAAGTTCTTTTGGATATACTTTATTATTTTTTGTTTTAAATGAATAACCTAAATCTCTAACAACTAATGCAAAACTTCTTAGTTTTTCAAAATTAGGTTGTTCATGTACTCTATAAATAAATGGTAATTCCATATGTTTAATCGTAGAGGCTACTGTTTCATTAGCAATTAACATAAACTCTTCAATAATTCTTTCTGATATTCCTCTAATATCAGGAACAATATCTTTTACTTCGCCTGATTTATCTAGAATGATTTTAGCCTCATCTAAATCAAAATCAATCGCACCACGCCAATTTCTCATTTCATTAAGCAAAGCAGCTAATTCTTCCATTTGAAGTAAGTCTTCTACAATATCCTTATATTTAGAAATAACACCTTTATCTCCATCAAGTAATCTATTAATCTCTTCATAGGTCAATCTATGAAGAGTTTTAATATATGACGGAAAAATTTCACTTCTTACAACTTCACCTCTGTTATCTATTTCCATCTCACAAGCCATTACTAACTTATTAGTATTAGGATTTAGAGAACATAAATCATTACTTAGTTTTTCTGGCAACATTGGTATTACTCTATCAACCGGATATACACTAGTACCTCTATTTAATGCTTCAAGATCTGTAAAACTATTCTCTCTTACATAGTAACTAACATCAGCGATATAAACACCTAAAAGTGTATTACCACTTTCTAATTTTTTTATCCCTACAGCATCATCTAAGTCTTTAGCACTAGCTCCATCTATCGTAAAAATCTTCTCACAACTTGGGGCTTTTCTTTTATTTATTTCTTCTAAATCTAATTTCATATTATTAACTTCGTTAATAACTTTATCTTCAAAAGTTAAATTAAAATTATATTTTAATGCTAAAGTAGTAATAGCAATACCAATATCATCTTTTTTACCATAGATGTCAATTACATTAACTATCAACTTATCTTTAGAATATTCAATGATTTCAGCTTTTACATAATCTTTTTCTAAAGCGTTCTTTACGTCTTTTACTTCAATTAAGACTTTTGAATTTGAATCTATAAAATAGCGATTACTTATTTTATATAATTCTCCATAAATAAATAATGTACCTCTTTTAATAATCTTTTCAACTTTAGCTTCATCTTTATTAGTTTTTAAGTTGTATTCAACACTGACTAATACAGTATCTTTATCAAGCGCTCCATTAATATCATCACTTGCAATATATACATCTTTTACTAAATCTTCACTTTTAAAAAAACCATAACCTTGTTTTTTTAAAATCAATTGTCCGATATACATATTAAACCTAATAAGTAAATCGTATTTGTTTTTTACAACAGCAATTATATTATCATTCACTAATCTATCTATTGCATTTTTAAATTCTTCTTTTTCTTCTTTGGTATTCAAACCTAAAAGAAAACTAAGTTCATCATATGATTTAGCTTTATAATCCTTTGACTTTATAATTTCTAAAATTCTTTCTTTCATTTATTCATCTCTTTCTTTTGTTTTTTTATAGAAAAAAAAGGCCCTATATCAAGGCCTATTTCTATTTTCTATCCCAAGCGGTCTACAAAGAATGAAGCAATAATCGCAAGCACAAAGAAAGTTATTGAAAGGATTTGCGTAATTCTACTAATCCAAACCTCAACTCCACGTTCTTTACGATTCGCAAACAAATCAGATTTTTCTCCAGAAAAAGCTGATGATGCGTCTTCTTTAGACTCTTGTAATACTATAATAGTAATTAATAAGCATGATACGATTAATAATAAAATATCAAAAACAGTCATTTGTTTCCTCCATCTAATTTAATTAGACATCATTTTTTAACTAGCATAGTTATTATACCATAAATACACTTATAAAAGCAACCCTTAAATTATAAAATATTGTCTATTGTTTTCACATTTAAAGTATGTTTTTAAAATTATATTAGTTTTGTTATAATTTTATTTTCTTTGACTGCTAAACGATAATCATTTTCAATCATTTTTTTCATGTTATCACCTAAACTCATATCATATGAACTTATATAGGTATCATAAACAATTTCATCTTTAAAAGGTAGTAATACTGCATTCACGATTACTGGCAATTGCTTACGCATTATATTTGGTATAGTATTCGATATCCCTTTTACTGCATATAGTCTAAAATCATTACCACTAAGCAAACCAAAAACAGCATAATTTATTTTATATTCTAGCAAAACAAAATCTCCTTTGATATGCTTCTTCTCCCAAGATTTCAAAAGTGTAATCTCATCTTCAAGTAATGTTACATCGTTTTTTAAAAAATCTCCAATGATGCTTGGTTTTTCCCAAAGTTTTTCACGTATTTTAATCCAATTGCTTTCATTTTGCATTGTACCCCCACCTAAGAACAAAGAATCAGTTATTTTAAATTGTTGATTTACATAATTTAATAATTTATACCAAGTACTATAAAACAACTCCTTTTCTACATTCGTAAGTTGAGCTTTCTTACTCTCTTCTATTAAGTAACAACAGTTTTTATATTTTTTACCACTTCCACAAGGACAATCCTGTTCTAAAGGAATATCTTTTAGTTTTGATATTGAATTAAATCCAATATCTTTTTTGCTTTTTTGGTGCAATTCAAATGGAGTATAACCTTTGTTTTCCCAAATCCTAGTATTATTTTTAGCTTTTACTACTAATTCTAAAAACTGATTAGTTTCTTCAATATTCTTAAAAATCAAATTCGAATTTTCTAGAACTTTTAAGATCTTATTCAATCCGTCATTAGACATTCCACTACTTCTAATATCCGAAAAAAGTTTTTGATTTATATTATGATAACCAAAGATATCAATTAAGAAAAAATTTACATCATACCAGTATGTATTATCTTCATAATTTGGATTTTCAAACCTTAAAAATTTTTCTTTTGTTGGAATATATCTTGGTTTTCCCTCTTGCACTTTTATTATATATTCAGCCCAAGAAAAATCTTCTAGAAAAACAAAACTTATTAAAAAATTTTTGTAAAAACAATACCAACCATATTTTATCACATTTGGGAGTAATATTGTATACACATCATTTTCAGTAACATTCTCTTTCGTAAATTTATTAAAAATCTTAACAAATTCAGTAATTTCTATAACACCATATAAATTTAGTGAAGCTTGTACAAAAATATCTAAAGTTTTTTTTAGCCTTGCTTTTCCATTTGGGCAACGAACTACATCCTTAATAGGATTATATTTTTCAAATATTTTTTTTGGGTTTTGGTTTTTCACAAAAAATATCCTCCTAACAAATTATATGTTAACCAACTTATCTAGCACTATAAAAGACAGTTGGGCCATTTCCTATTTTAACAATTTTTCCTTCATCAGCAAGTTCATTTAGCCTTCTTATAATAAAACTCTTCTCCATTTTTAGTGCTTCTTGAATTTCTATTCTCGTAGATTTAGGGTAAGCTTGTAAAAAAGCAACAATTCCTTCAATTATATTCAATTTTGTGTAGTCGTAATCTATAACAGGTAAAACAATTCTAATTTGCTCTTTTTCAATTTCAAAAAAAGGTCTCAAGTTATACCTTTTATAACTATTGATAATTTTTTTTACTCCTGTTCCAAATTGCTCAATTATCCCTAGTCTAAAAAATATATAAGATATTATTGGATTTCTCGGAACAGAGGTTAAACCTTCAAAATAAAGTTTTTCACTAATTCCATCAACTAACCCTCCAGGCGACCTTACTTCAATTCTATTATCAAACATAGCAATTTGAACACCACTTCTAATTATATAGTCTCTATGTACTATTGCATTAGCAATTGTTTCTCTAAAAGCATCGATAGGAACTCTTTCTTTTTCTATTCTAGTAAACCCTTCAACCTTTTGATATGGAGAATAATATTTATAAAAATAAGACAAAACCGCTTCATAATATTTAAGTATCGAATCACTATTAAGTTTTACTCTATCTAAAAACTCATCTGTATATAATTTAAATCTTGCTATGTCTACATAGGATTGTTCTATTTGTCCGTTATCTGCCAATAAAGCTGCACCATTATTAAACTTACCATCTTGTACTAACCCAAGCGTTTTAAAAACCGCTTCATCTAATTGTTTGATTTTTAATTTTTCAGCAATATACTTTTCAAAAAAACCAAATTTCAAATTTTTTTCTTCAGTTTTGACTTGATCAAAACTTAAATTTTTACTTTTTAAAACTAATCTAGTTAAATTAATTCCATCAATCGGTACTGTTGATGTGTCATACCTTGCATACGCTTTACCATCATAATAATAAGGTCCATCTTCGCCTTTATATACTTCTATCTCGAGTATCATTTTTCCCTCATCTTCAAGGATGTTAAGCTTGTAAATTGGCCTTGGAGTTATAGAATCATTGATTGTATTTTCGACATTCAATTTTAAGATATAAATATCTTCTACACCAACAACTTCGCCCAAATCATTAACGCCAATATATATTTTACCATCCTGATAATTTGAAAATGCTGAAATAGTTTTTAAAAGAGATTTAGAAAACTTTTCTTTTAGTTCAATATTTTTAGATTCTTTGTATTCCATAGTCATTCACCTCTGAAACAATTATAACATCAACTGTTTCATTTTGCAACAATAAAGTTCGCTATTGTTTCATTTTGCAACAATAAGGTTTGCTATTGTTTCAATATAAACCAAATTATTTATCCTAACCATTAAAAATAACATAAGTAATACCATCATTTGATTTATGATAATCACTATCATTAATAATTAAGTTTTTATATTTATCAATTATTTCGCTATATCCCATAAATCCTTTAATAGCCTCACCCGGAATAAACGCTTTAATTTGATTTTGGTTTAATTTACTTTGAAGTGATTTGCGAACCATCTGTTTTATGACTCCACCAACACCAGTAGATCCATATCCATGGATTATCTTAATCACTTTTTCTTGTTTATTATAATCCCTAATAATTTCTTCTAGCATTTCTTTAGCTTCTTGCCTTGTTTCACCATGTGACTTAATATCAAATTCTTTCATATAACCCTCTTCAATTAAATAAAGAGAAAAAATATCTTTTTTTATATTTTTTCTCTTTTTATTTTAAACAAATACATTTTTTACAACATCATCTAAAGTTTCTGCATATTGAATAGTTAACTGATTTCTTACTGCCTCTGGAATGTCTTCAACATCTTTCACATTAGCTTTAGGAATAATAATAGTTTTTAATCCACTTCTTTGAGCCGCAATTGATTTTTCTCTAATACCACCAATCGGTAATACTTTTCCTCTTAAAGTAATTTCTCCTGTCATACCAATCAAGTGATTTACCTTACGATGTGAAAAAGCTGAGATTATCGCTGTAGCGATAGTTACACCAGCTGAAGGTCCATCTTTTGGTACAGCACCTTCTGGGACATGAATATGAATATCATTTTCTTTAAATAAATTAGCATCTATTTGGTATTTAACTGCATTGCTCTTAACATAACTCAAAGCTGCTTGAGCAGACTCTTTCATTACATCACCTAACTTACCAGTTAAAACAAATTTACCTTCGCCTTTATAGTAAGTAACCTCAACTGGTAAAGTATCTCCACCAAACTGAGTATAAGCAAGACCAGTAACAACACCAACTTGACTTTCCATATCTACTTTATTAAATTGATACTTAGCTTTTCCAAGCCAAGTTTCTAAATTATCTAAAGTAATTGCTATTACTTTATCTTTTCCCATTAAAATATTTTTAATACTTCTTCTAATTAAAGTACCAATATTTCTTTCCAATTCACGAACTCCAGCTTCTTTAGTATAATTTCTTACAATTTCTAAAATAGCTTCATCTGTAATCGAAAATGATTCTTTTTCTAAACCATGTAAATCTAATTGTTTTCTAACTAAGTGTCTTTTAGCAATCTCTAGTTTTTCATATTCTGTATAACTGCTTAGTTCAACAATTTCAAGTCTATCTCTTAGTGGTGCTGGGATGTTTTCTAAATAGTTTGCTGTAGCAATAAAAAATACACTTGATAAATCATATGGTTCTTCTAAGTAATGATCACTAAAGAATTTATTTTGTTCACTATCAAGAACCTCAAGTAATGCACTAGTTGGATCTCCCTTATAATCACTTGATAATTTATCAATTTCATCTAATAAGAAAACAGGATTTTTAACTCCAGCTCTTTTCATACCTTGCAAGACTCTGCCTGGTAAAGCTCCTAAATAAGTTCTTCTGTGACCTCTTATCTCACTTTCATCTTTTACTCCACCTAAAGATTGTTTAACAAACTTTTTGTTTAAGCTAGTTGCAATGCTTCTAGCAAGTGAAGTTTTACCAACTCCAGGAGGTCCTACAAAACAAAGAATTGCTTGAGGAGTTCTTGATGTCATAATACTAACTGCAAGATACTCTAAAATTCTATCTTTAACTTTTTCTAAACCATAATGATCTTTATCTAGTTGTTCTTTAGCCACCAAAATATCTTTAGTATCTTTTGAGGCTTCACTCCAAGGTAAACTAATAATAAAATCTAAGTAAGTTCTGATAATAGAACTTTCTCCACTAGCAACACCTAGCGAACTATAACGATTAAGTTCAAGTAAAGCTTTATCCTCAATTTCTTTAGGCATTTTCTTTTCAAGAATTTTTCTCTTTAGTTCTTCAATATCAGTTTCTTTTTTAACCTTATCACCTAATTCATCTTGAATTACTTTCATTTTTTCTCTTAAATAATATTCTCTTTGAGAATCATTAATTACTTTTCTTACTTCAGTTTCAATATCTGATTCAAGACCTGCAATAAACTTTTCTCTTTCAATATCTCCAAGCATCATCTTAAGACGTTCTAAGACATTAGGATTATTTAAATATTTAATTTTATTAGTTACATCAAGCGGTAAATTAAAAGCTAGTAAATCAGTTAATTTATCAGCACTAACACCTTTAAAAACTGCATTTGCAAGTTCAGGAGAACCCGCAAAAATCTTTTGAGCTTTTTCATCTAATTGTTTAACTAATACTCTAACACTTGCAAGTTCTTCATCTCTATTACCATATACTGCAGGCATAGTAACAAAATTTACAAGTCCAAAAGGTGATCCATCAATAAACTCTAATACTTCACATCTTACTAACCCATTTACTTTTACTTTATGAATAGCCCCTGATTCTAAATCATATAAGACTTTCCCAACTATTCCAATTGGATTAACATCTTCTATTCCAGGAGATTCTATAGTGATATCTTTTTGAGCTAATATAACAATGAATTTCTTATCTTTCATAGCTTCTTGAACAGCTTTAATGCTAGCTTTTCTACCGACATCTAATTTAATTTCATTGTTTGGAAGTGGTACAATCCCACGAACAACCATAGCTGGTAGTATTCCTTGGGCTTTCATTTCATTTGTATACATAAATATCGCCTTACTCCTTTCTATTGTTTTTTAAACAATAATTAAAGCATCTTCTAAAAACTCATAAACTAAAACTCTAATTGCTTGTGAGTTTACTAAATCATTAGTATCTTCTAAACCTTTTACTAATCCATGCTTTAAAAAATATAATTGGTTAATTTTTTTAACCTTATCTTCATTTCTAAAACGAATTACATTATTTCTACTCATAACATATGCACAAAGCATTTGTTCTGATAAGCTATATAGTAATTCTTCTTTTGTTTGAAACTTAACTTTAATGATTGGTTGACCTGCTAACATATAAAATGGTGTTTTGATTAACTCTTTATAGTGATTTAGTGTATACATATCCCACTCTAATATTTTTTCATCAAGTAGTATTTCAACCATTTTATTTATGCTTTGATCAACATCAAAATAAAATTGTTCTATTTCTCTTATATGATCTATAAAAGCACTAGCACTCTTAGCATTCCAAGGATCAATTAAACTTGCGATTCTATCATCAAGTTCTAAAATTTTCCTTTTTCGAATGCTCGTAATTTGGTATTTCTTTTTATTTATCGTAACTATATCATCAAGCTTTTTATTTAAAAAAGCTTGATAGAATTTATAATTTTCTTCATTTGGAAAAATTACTTCTTCTTTCTCATTATCTTTTGGAAGTTTAATAAATCCAACTTCAGAATCATCTAATACCTTATCACTTTTAACTAATTTATAATATCCTTTTTGAAGCATAATTAAATCTAAAACACTTTTTAAATAATTATCACTTAATTTAACTAACTCATCTTTTTTAATTTTAATATTTTGTTCTACAAAATCAAAATCTTCATCATAAACACAATATGTTACTGTAACGATTAATGGTTTATTACGTCTAATTATACTTAAAATTTTATAAATTCTTTCAGAAATAATAATAACTTCTTGTTTTGAAAGTTCATCTTCTACAATCGCTATTATTCTTTCATAAAACTTTTCTTTAAAATATTCATCATCACAGTGAAATTTTTGTAAGGCTTTCATGTCTAAACTACTTTCAATATCAAAAAATATTTCTTCTATTTCAGCTGCTTCAAAAGCAACATAAACTTGTTGATATTGTTCACTTAAACTATTGTAAGTATATTTCATCTAAACCACCTTTACTAGAAAAAGCTTCTTAAGCCATTTTTTTCTTTTTCTTAACGCATTTAGGCAAAGCATTTTCAGTAACAACATCTTTTGTTATTATACATTTTTTTAAATCTTTTTCATCTGGAACTTTAAACATTACATCTAACATAATGTTTTCAATGATTGATCTTAAGCCTCTGGCTCCTGTTTTTTGTTCATATGCTTTTTCAGCAATACTTCTAATAGCTTCAGCTTCAAACTCTAAATCAATTCCATCCATATTAAGCATTTTTTGATATTGCTTAATTATAGCATTTTTTGGTTCAGATAAAATTCTAACTAAATCATCAATTTCTAAGTTTTCTAAAACTCCAATTATTGGTAAACGTCCAACAAGTTCAGGAATTATTCCATAGCGTTGAACATCTTGATGATTAACTAACTTATACATTTCTTTTTCAGTTATTTTATTAACAATTTCAGAACCAAAACCAATTTTCTTTTTTCCGATTCTATCACTTACAACACTTGTAATTCCTTCAAATGATCCACCACAAATAAAAAGCACATTAGTTGTATCAAAAGCAATAAACTCTTGATGTGGATGCTTTCTACCACCACCCGGTGGTACATTAGCCACTGTACCTTCTAAAATCTTTAA